>Ga0193723_1000628_pt1 | contig 13865 bp, 10 predicted proteins | sample H2m2metaG_FD_143042 | JGI IMG/M metagenome (GOLD analysis project Ga0193723, IMG submission 143042) | Soil microbial communities from a riparian zone of the East river system, Colorado, United States - H2m2 | ecosystem: Environmental > Terrestrial > Soil > Riparian zone | place: USA: East River... | reverse complement strand
CACTACTTCGCGGCGCGCGCGCGGCCCGAGCAGTTCATCGCAATCACCGAGCCGGGAACTCCGCTGTACGACATCGCGCGCGCGCAGAAGTTCCGCGCGGTCATCCCCCATCCGCTCGACGTCGGCGGCCGCTATTCCGCGCTCACGGCGGTCGGGATGGTCCCCGCGGCGCTCAGCGGGCTCGATGGCCGCGCGCTGCTCGAGCGGGCGCGGCGAGTTGACGTCGCAGCGGCGCGCGCGCTCGGTACCGCGATCGCCGATCGGGCGAAGCAGGGCCAGGACAAGTTGCGCCTGAACCTGCCACCGGCGACCCTTGCGCTAGCGGACTGGATCGAGCAGCTCATCGCGGAAAGCTCCGGCAAAGATGGACACGGCGTCGTTCCGATCGTGCAGGATCCGACGCAACACGCACTACCCGATTCGCAGGCCGCGGGTCCCGAGATGTTCTCCGCCGATCCACTCGACCTCGGCGCGGAATTCCTGCGCTGGGAGCATGCGACCGTCGCGCTCTGTGAGGCGATCGGCGTCAATCCGTTCGATCAGCCCGACGTCGAGGAGGCGAAACGGCTCGCGAGGGCCGAGTTGGATGGGACGGCAGGGGTAGGGGCGCCGCATGCGGCGCCCCTACCAACTCTCATGCCCGGGCAACTCAGAAAGCGCTCGCGGCCGGGGGACTACGTCGCCGTGCTCGCCTATTTGCCGCCCACCCCGGCGATCGTCGCGCAGCTGCAGGAGCTGCGGGCTGACTGGGGCCAGAAACTTGGCTGCGTTGCGACACTCGGCATTGGCCCGCGCTACCTCCACTCCACCGGTCAATTGCACAAAGGCGGACCGAATACCGGCCTGTTTCTGGTGATCACAGCGGATGGCGGCGAGGATCTGGAGATCCCGTCGATGCGGTGGACATTCGGCGAGCTGCATCGCGCGCAGGCGCGCGGCGACGTCCGGGCCCTGCTCGCGCGCGGCCGGCGCGTCGCCCACGTCCACCTCTCGAGCACTGCGGAGCTGTCGCAGCTGAAGCCGTGACGGCGTTCATCTTTCATCTCATTCCGCACACCCACTGGGACCGGGAGTGGTTTCTCCCGCGCGCCACGTTTCACGCGCGTTTGATCCTGATGTTCGACGAGTTGATCGATCGCCTGCAGGCCGATGCCGCCTTCCGCTCGTTCCTGCTCGATGGCCAGAGCGTGCTCGTGGAGGACTACCTGCGTGCGCGTCCCGAGCGGGAGAGCGACGTCAAGACGCTCGTGAAGTCGGGACGCTTGCAGGTAGGGCCCTGGTACGTGCTCGCCGACGAGCTGATCCCGTCGGGGGAATCGCTGATCCGCAACCTGTTACTCGGCACGACGGACGCCGAGCGTCTCGGTGGCCGGCTCGATGTGCTGTACTCCCCTGACGCGTTCGGGCATCCCGCGGTGCTGCCCACGCTCGCGCGGGAGTTCGGTGTGAAATACGGCGTCCTGTGGCGTGGCCTTGGCGGCGAGCCCGGACAGGAGAGCGACGTATTTCGGTGGCGTGGGCCGGACGGCCGCGACATCCTGCTCTGGCATCTCCCGCGGGGCGGCTACGAAGTCGGCGCCGGACTGCCCGGCGCGGGAGCGCGGCTGCCAGACCTCTGGACCGAAGTGCGCGCCACGCTCGTAGAGCGGGCCGCGGGGAAGCACATCCCGCTGTTTGTCGGTGCCGATCATCACGCGCCGCATCCCACCCTCGCGCGCCTGCGCGACCTGTTGGCCGATCTCGAGCCCGCGAGTGCGTTCCGTGTGTCACGCCTCGATGAATTCTTCCAGGCGGCCGAGAGCACGCCGGCAAAACCGCTCGCGGGCGAATTGCGGTGGTCGTACGGCTACACCTGGACGCTGCAGGGCGTGCACGGCACGCGCGCGCCGCTCAAGCGGCGCCACGGACAAGTCGAGCTGTGGTTGGAGCGCCTGGCCGAGCCGCTCGTCGCGCTGTCCCGGCTGGTCGCCGGTCGCGATCGCCGGGCGATTCTCGAAACCGCGTGGCGCATGCTGGTGCGGACGCAATTTCACGACACGATCGCGGGATGCACGGCCGACGCTGTTGCCGCCGCCGCCGAGCAGCGTCTTACCGCAGTCGCCGCGTATGCTGCTGAGCTGACGCGCGGCGGCCTGATGGACCTCGTGGGGCATGATCCCGACGTCCAGCGCGAGCGGGCAGATGGTCGCAAGCCCCAGCTCGTACTGTGGAATCCCGTGCCGCGCGCGCGTGGCGGGGTCACCGTCGCCGATGTGACCATGTTTCGGCGCGATGTGCTGGTAGGGCCTCCGTCGGATGGTCGACTGCCGCGCCAGGAGGCAGGCTATCGGTCCTTTGCGCTCTACGGACCGGAGGGGCGCGCGATCCCGGTGCAGGTCCTCGCGCAGCGCGTGACCGAGGAGCGAATCCACGGCGCGCGCCACTACCCGGACCAGGACGAAGTCGATCAAGTGCGAATCGCGTTTCGCGCGCCGCCCGTGCCCGGGCTCGGTCTCGCGGCACTGACAACGGGAGCCGCCGCGCCACTGCCGCGGACCGAGGACGCGCGCGTACGGAGTCGGTCGCTTGAGAATCGCTTCGTCGCGGTCACGCTCGAGCCGAATGGCGCGCTGACGCTGCTCGATCGGCGCCGGAACGAGCGCTATGGCGAGCTGCTGCGCCTCGAGGATGCCGGAGATGCGGGCGACGCTTACACATACTGTCCCCCGGCGCGCGACCGCCTCAAGCTGAGCCGCGGTCGAGTCACGGTGCGGCGCCTGGCGGCGGGTCCGTTGGTCGCCGCGCTGGAAGCACGTTGGGAGGTGCTCCACGGCATCGGCGCGCGGCTCGTCGTTCAGTTATTTGCCGACAGTCCAATCGTCCGCGTGACCCTCCACGTCGACAATCGCAATCGCTACCACCGGCTCCGCGCGCGGCTCGTTACCGGCCTCGCCGGCGTGCCGGCGACCGCGGGCGCTGCGTTTGGCGCGGTCGAACGGACTGCCGTGCGCGTCGATCCCGCGGCGTACCCACGCGAGACGCCCGTCCGTACCGCGCCCGCGCACCGCTTCGTGGCGGCGGCCCGGGGCGGGCGCGGCCTCGCCGTGCTCGCGCCGGCGTTCTTTGAATCGGAATGGACGGCGAAAGGCGATTTGCTCGTCACGTTGTTGCGCGCGATCGGCGACCTCTCGCGCGCAGATCTGCCGCCTCGGCCGGGCAACGCCGGCTGGCCGACAGCGATTCCGGCGGCTCAATGCCTGGGGACGAGCCGCATCGATCTCGCCATCGTGCCGGTGACGGCGAGCGACGTCGACCGTGGAGACGTGCTGCCCCAGTTGTGGGAGGAAGCATTCCTGCCGCTGCACGGGCTCTGGTTGCGCGACGCCGGCACCCTCACCCCGGCGCCGGTGAGCATCGCCCTCGAGGGCACGGGACTCGTTTTCTCATCGCTCAAGCCAGCCCAGATTGGTTCGCCGATGGTGCTGCGTTGTTACAACGCCACGAACCGCAAAGCTGCCGGCGCCTGGCGGTTCGGCAACGGCGTGAAAACGGCGCATCGGGTCCGCGCGGATGAACGCGAAGCCGTCGCCCTCATCCTGGAGCAGCGCGGCAACGTGGTGCGGTTCGTCGCCGAGCCGCATGAAATCGTCTCGATTTTGGTGACGTGATGCAGGAACATCATTTTTCGACGCCCCGGACCGCGCGGTACTTCACGCTTGGGTCGCCCGAGCGGAGTACCGACCTGTGGATCGTCTGCCATGGATACGGTCAATTGGCGTCCCGTTTTCTCGAGCGCTTTCGTCCGATCGAAGCCGAACAGCGCGGCATCGTCGCGCCGGAGGGCCTGTCTCGCTTCTACTTGACCGAGAGTCCCACCGAGCGGCGCGTCGGCGCGACCTGGATGACGCGCGAAGACCGGCTGCAGGAGATCGAGGATTACGTCCGCTATCTCGACGGAGTGTACACGAAGACCGTCACCGGCGGCGCGCGTGTGACTGCGCTCGGCTTCTCGCAGGGCACCGCGACCGTGTGCCGCTGGACCGCGCTTGGGTCGTCGCGCGTCGATCACTTGATCGTGTGGGGCGGGGAAGTCCCGCCCGACCTCGACCTGAAACGGCTGCGAGTTCCCCGGTTAACGCTCGTGTACGGGACGCGGGACGAATTCTTCACACCCAAGATCATCGCGGCCACGGAGTCGCGCCTGCGCGAGCACAAGATCTCGTACGAGTCGATATCGTTCGAGGGCGGACACGAGATTGACGCGGCGACACTCCGCCGGCTGATCTAGCGACGCACGCTGGGATCCAGCACGTCGCGCAGCGCATCACCCAGCTGCGTGCACGCGATCACCACCAGCACCAGCGCCACGCCGGGCGCGGTCGCGACCCACGGTGCGTTCACCAGCGTGTCGCCACCCGACGCGATCATGTTGCCCCACGAGGGCGTCGGTGCCTGCACGCCAAGACCCAGGTACGACAGCCCGCCCTCGAGGATGATTGCGTTGCCGATGCCGAGGGCGGCCGCGACGATGACCGGAGTGAGCGCGTTGGGGAGAATGTGCCGGGCCAGGACGCGAAGGCGTCGCGCTCCCACGGCGATCGCCCCTTCGACGAATGGACGCGCGGCGAGCGATCGCACCTCGCCGTGCACCAGCCGGGCAATGCCCATCCATCCCGTCAGCCCCAGCACCGTCACCACGAGTGCCGTACTCGGCTGCCAGAGTGCCGCGAGTAACAGGAGCAGCACGACGCGAGGCACCGCCAGCGCAAAGTCCGCGAGTCCCAGCAGCGCCAGTGACACCGGCCCGCGCCAGAATCCGGCCAGCGCGCCGACGACCACGCCCACCGCGAGCGATATCAACACGGCCAGCACGCCGACACCCATCGAGATGCGCGCACCGTACACGAGGCGCGTCCACACGTCCCGGCCGAACCGGTCCGTGCCGAGGGGATGAAAGTCGCCATGGGGGTCGCTCGACAGCGGGGGAATGAATCGCGTCGCGACGATGTCGTGTTGCCCGACGGGATCGCCGTTCGTCACGAGGGGCGCGGCGAGCGCGAATACGACGACCGCGAGCAAGACGAGAAACCCGAACGCACCGCGCCGGTCCCGGAGCAGCCGTTTCACGAGGGCGCGCTCCCTTCCCGGACCCGCGGATCGACCCACCCAGCCAGCACGTCGGCGATCATGTTGCCGGCGACGACCAGGACGGCGCTAATCGCCGTCGCGGCCATCACGACCGGATAGTCGCGGGCTCGGACGGCCTCCACGAGCACACGACCGACACCCGGCCACGCGAACACCGCTTCCACGAACACGGCGCCCGAGAACAACGCCGGCAGCGACAGCCCCAGCATCGTTACCACCGGCGTGAGCGCGTTTCGCAGCGCATGATGGCTCACAACGCGGCGCGGTTTCAGTCCCTTGGCGTACGCCGTCGTGATGAACGGCTGGCTCAGGGTGTCGAGCATCGCGCCGCGGACGAATCGCGCGGCTCCCCCGATCCCAATGAGTGTCAGCGTCGCCAACGGCAAGGCGAGATGGCGCAAGCGATCGATCACCCAACCCGCGCCCTGCAGATAATCCGAGTCCAGCCCTGCGACCCCGAACGCCGGGAGCGCCCGCGCCCAATAGGTGAAGACCAGGACGAGCATCAGCCCGAGCCAGTAGCCCGGCATAGCGAAGAGCGTGACGGTCGAAACGGAAAGCAGCGTATCGAGTCGTGATCCACTCCGCGCCGCCTGGAGAGCGCCAATCGCGAGACCGAGGAGGTAGCTAAGCGCCAGCGACAGCGCGACCAGCCATGCGGTGTGGCGCCACGCGGCGCCCAGGAGCCCGCGCACCGGCCGGCCCTTGGCAATGCTGTTTCCCCAATCGCCGCGCGCGAAACGACTCAACCAGGTCCCGAATTGTGCCGGCAGCGGGCGGTCGAGCCCGAGGGCCGTACGCTGGGCGGCGCGCTGCTCGGCCGTCGCGGCGGGCCCCAGCATTATGTCGATAGGATCGCCTGGTGCGAGGTGCAACAGGAAAAACGTGAGCGTCACGACGCCGATCACGACGGCAAGACCGGCGAGTAGACGATGTCCTAACCTGGCGAGCATCGCCGGGAATCTCGCGCGACCCCGCGAGCCCCGCTAGAATCCGTGCGTGTCGCGCGTGGTCGTGCCCATGCTGCTGGCGATCCAAGTCCTGATGACGTGCGCGTGCGGGGACGAGGCCGTGCGCCGCGGCACGACTGTCTTGTTTGCCTCCGGCGCCGATCTCCAAAGCATCAACCCGCTGCTCACGCTCCACCCGCTCGCCCGTCAGGTGCAACGCTACGTTCTGCTCACGACGCTCGCCCGCTACGATTCGCTCCTCGTCCCCAGGCCGTACCTCGCGCGGAGCTGGCGCTGGTCGGACGGCGGACGCGCGCTGACGTTCCGGTTGCGGACCGACGTGCGCTGGCATGACGGCAACGCGACGACCGCGCGGGATGTCGTCTGGACGCTGCAGGCGGCGCGCGATCCGGCCACGGGCTACCCCCGCTACACCGAGTTGCAGGGGGTGACGTCGGTGGCGGCCTTGGATGATTCGACGGTCGAGCTGCGATTCGCTGACTCGGCCGAGCCTCGCGGCGGGGCCGAGTTGCCCGACGTTCTCACCGACCTCGCGATTCTGCCCGCCCATCTGCTCGACTCGGTGCCGCACGCGCGCCTGCGGGAGGCGGCGTGGAACGTGAATCCGGTTGGCAACGGTCCGTTCCGGTTCGTCACCCACGAACCAAACCGGCGCTGGGTGTTCACGCGCAACGCCGATTTTCCTCGGGACCTGGGTGGACCGCCGCACGTCGAACGGCTCATCGTCGTCGTCGTGGACGAGCCGATGGTCAAACTCTCGGCGCTCGTCTCCGGCGAGCTCGACTTCGCGGGGATCAGTCCGCAGCACGCCGCGTTCGTGCGACGGCATCACGAGCTCGCCCTGCGCGAGTATCCGCTGATCTTCCCGTACGGCCTCGTCTTCAACACGCGTCGGCCGCCATTCGACGATCTGCGCGCGCGCCGCGCGGTGGCATTGGCAATCGATCGCCAGGAAATCGTGGACGGTTACCTCTTCGGCTTCGCCGCCGTCGCCGATGGACCCGTGCCACCGGGCCTCCCCAGCTATCGCGCCCAGCCGTACGTGCCGGTCGCACCCGATTCCGCGCGCCGGCTTGTGGCCGAGCTCGGTCAGGCAGGGCCGCCCAGCTTCGAGCTGTTGACCGTCGGCAGCGGGGAAGGTGCCCTCGAGCAAATGCTTCAGGCACGGCTCGCGGCGGTGGGATTTCGCGTGACGATCCGCCAGCTCGAGCTGTCTACGTTCCTGAGTCGCGTGTACGGCGAACGTCATGATTTTACCGCCGCCGTCATGGGCATCCCCGGAGATCCGGGACTCGGTTTCCTGCAGCCGCTAGGGCGTCTCACCGGCGTGTCGATTCCGCGGGATCCGACCGCGGCGCAACGCATCTTCGCGGAGCAGCTGCCTGTCGTTTGGCTGTATCACGCGCGGGGCGTGCAGGCGATGAACAGTCGAGTGCGCGGCGTCAGCATGGACATGCGCGGCGAGCTGCCGACCGTCGCCGCCTGGTGGGTGCAGCCGTGAAGCGGCGGGATCTTCCCACCGCGTTTCACGCGACCGCGCCGCTGCGGTTGGACTTTGCCGGCGGGTGGACCGATGTCCCGCCCTTTTCGGCACGGGAAGGCGGCGTCGTGGTGAACGGCGCGATCGCACTACGCGCGCATGTCGAGCTGCACCTCGGCGGGAAGCTGCTGCGCCTCGTGTCTGAAGAGCTCGGCGAGACACTCGAGTGCGCGAACTCCGGTGGACTCGTTCCGCACGGTAAGCTGCCATTGCTCACGGCAGCACTGCGGCGGTTTCCGGTGCTCGGCGGTTTCACGCTGACGACGCGATGTGACGCGCCACCGGGCTCGGGGCTGGGGAGCTCGGGCGCGCTCGGCGTCGCGCTGGTGGGCGCGCTGACGCGCGCGCGCCAGGAGGCGCTGAACGGCGCGGACGTCGCAGACCAGGCTTGGCAGGTCGAGACGATCGAAGCCGAGCTCCCCGGCGGCAAGCAGGATCAGTACGGCGCGGCGCTCGGCGGTTTCCATCGGTTCAGCTTCCGTGATCCCGACGTGGGCGTCGAGCCTGTGACGCTCGATCCGGCGTTCGCCGCCGCGCTCGAGCGGCAGATATTGATTTGCTACACGAACAAATCTCGAGTTTCCGGGGACACGATTTCCCGAGTGATGGGGGCCTACGAGCGTGGCGATGCGAAGGTGACGGGAGCCCTGCGCGGGTTGAAGGACACGGGTAACGCGATGGCCGAAGCGCTCCGTGCCGCGGATCTGGCACGCGTCGGGACTCTGCTCAGCGAAAACTGGAAACAGCAGCAGGCACTCGATCCGGGGATGCGAACGACCGAAATGGAACAGGTCGAGGCAGCAGCCACCACGGCCGGCGCGCTCGGCGGGAAAGCGGCGGGTGCCGGCGCGGGTGGCTGCATGTTCTTCGTGATGCGCGGCGACGCCCGCGAGGCAGCGAACGCCGTGGCCGGCGCCGGCGTGAGAGTCTTGCCACTGTCATGGGCACCTGAGGGCGTGCGGACGTGGTGACCGCCGAAGAGCTCGCCGCGCGCGCGGAGGAGGTCCGCGGGTCGGCTAACCTCACGGCGCTACGGGCGCATCTGCGCGTGGCGCGGCGAGCGCCACTCCTGGAGCTGGGCGCGCTATCAACACCTCTGGTTGGCCGAGCGCGCCGCGCACCTGGCGACCCTCGCGGGGCTGGGTGACGAGACCGATCGTCCCGCGGCGGCGCGGGCGCGTGAGATCATCCACGCGTACGCCGAGCGCTACTGGCGCTATCCCAACCGCGACAACGTGCTCGGCCCCAGCCGTCTCTTCTTTTCCACGTACCTCGAATCGTTGTGGACCTGCAACTTCGTTGCCGCGGCCGCGCTGCTGCGCGCCTGTGGGCATCTCGACGATGCGACCACCCGCGCGGTAAATCAGGTCGTCGAAGAAGCCGCGACGGTCATCGGGGAGTACGACGAGGGGTTCTCGAACCGGCAGACCTGGAACAACGCCGCGCTCGCGGCCGCCGCGGTGTGGTTCGAAGACGAGGAGCTCGCGCAGCGTGCCATCGAAAGCGAGACGGGTCTGATGGCCCACCTGGTGCGTGGATACGGGCGCGACGGGATGTGGTATGAAGGAGAGAACTACCATCTGTTCGCATTGCGAGGCCTGCTGACCGGGGCCGGGTGGGCGCGACTCGCCGGGGTCGATTTTCGCGATGACCAGCGACTCGCGGACCGGCTGCATGCCGCGCTCCTGGCGACATCCTTGACCGCGTTGCCCGACTTCACGTATCCAGCGCGCAAAGACTCCCGCTTCGGGGTCTCACTGGCGCAACCGGGCTATCTCGAGATCTGGGAAGTGGGCTTGGCACGCATGGGGACGGGCGACATCGGCCCCTGGCTCGAAGCGCTGTACCAGGCGCCGCCATTCCCTCGCGAGGTGCAGGAATCCTATCTGCATGACGCACCCACCGACCGCACGCCTCGGCCTGCGTCCCGCTCGTCACTCTCGTGGTGGTCGTTGCTCGAAATGCTGCCCGAGCTGCCCGCGAGCGAGGCACCGTGGGAGCCGAAGAGCGTGCTGCTCGAGAGCCAGGGTTTGGCGGTGCTCCGGCGGGGCAGCCGCTACGTGAGTCTCGAATGTGGCCCGCAGGGCGGAGGTCACGGCCATCCTGACCGGCTGCAGCTGATGCTGCATGCGGACGGTGTTTACTGGCTTCCCGACGCGGGCACGGGCTCGTATGTCGCCCACGATCTGTTCTGGTACCGATCGACGCTGGCACACAATGCCCCGCGCCTCGATGGAGAATCGCAGCCGCCGGGCAACGCCGCCTGCGAGTGCTTCGACGACCAGGGTGAGTGGGCCTGGGTTCAGGGGCGGTTCAACAGCGTCATTCGGATGGTGGCGACGGGGCCCGCCTATCTCATCGACCTGACGATGTTCGCCGGGCAGGAAGACCACCTGCTCGAGCTGCCGTGGCATATGGCGGGTCGCGGCGCAGTGGAGACAGGGGGCCGCTGGGTGAATGACGAGCTGCCGGACGAGTTTGTCACGCGCGTGCAGCGCTTTGTTCCGGATGCCGCCGGGGGGGGGGCGCCGGTCGTGGTGTCGCAACACGACCAACGCGCACAGCTCACGGCGCACTTCGTCTTCGACGGCGCCCTCCTGGAAATGGAAGGGCCCGGTCTCCCCGGCGATCCCGAGCGTGCGAAGTTCTACGTCGTGCGCGCGCTCGGACGCAACCCTCGCTTCATCACCGTGATCGAGACACATCAGGAGCAGCCCGTGATTCGTGCTGTGCGCATGCATGGCGATACGATTGAGGTCGAGACGAACGCGGGTGTGGAGCGTCACCGGTTCAGCAGGTCGGAATGGGTCGTCGAGCGGGAAGGGCAGAGTGCGGTGGTCCTGCGTGGGCAGCGGGAGCAAATGCCGCCGTTCGTGCCGTTCCTCGAGCTCGATGTTCCCACCCCCGCGACGGCCCCGGCGTTCCGGATCGGCGGCCCGCCGCCGCTCGACGGGACACTCGAAGGCTTCGACTCGTCGGAGCCGCTCGAGCTGGGCCTTGAGGACCAATATCGGCGGAGCGAGGACGCGTATCCCGGTCCCGAAGATTTTTCCGCGCACGCGTACGCCGCGTGGGATGAAGCGGCGCTCTACCTCGCCGTCGAGGTGACCAAGCCGGATCTCGTGCTGCGACCAGCGGCCGCGCCGCCGCTGAAGCTCGACAACGAGCCGGACGACATTCACTCCGACGGCCTGCAGGTGTACGTCGGCGCTGCGCGACGTCATGTCAGCAATGACGTCAGTGCGCCGGTTGGGTATCTCATCATCCCGAATGATGACGGTCACTCTGTCCGTGCCCGCGCCACCGCCGACACCCATGGGACGCCTGGGGTGGTGAGCGGGAGTTGGCGCCGGGCCGACACCGGCTACTGCGTGACCGTAGCGATCCCGTGGCCGGCGGGCGCCTATCCCCACGCCGGCGGACGCGTGAGCTTCGATCTCATCATCAATGAAATGCTGCCCGGCCGCGTGCGGCGCGTGGGCCAGCTCGTATGGAGCGGCGGCGGGGGGTGGGTATGGTTGCGCGGCGATCGCCAGGACTCCAAACGGTTCGGCATTCTGGAGCTCGTGGGATGATCACCGTCGTTCTCAACGAGCCGCAGGATCTCGTCAACATCGCGCACGTCGTGCGCGGCATGAAGAACTTCGGCTTGCGCGACCTGCGACTCGTGAACCCGCGCGAGTATGAAGCGTACCGGGTTGAGGGCATCGCGCATCAGACCCAGGACGTGCTGGCGCGGGTCCAGACGTATGCGACGCTCGAAGCGGCGCTGGCCGACTGCGTGCACATCGTCGGGTTCACCGCGCGCGGGAGGACGGCGAAGCGGAATCTGCAGCGGCCCCGCGAGGCGGCGGCCGAAGTGGTTGCGCTCGCCGAGAGCGCGGAAGGGCCGGTCGCCTTACTGTTCGGACGTGAGGATAAGGGGCTCTCGAACGATGCACTCGATCGCTGCCACCGCGTCGTCTCGATTCCCAGCGATCCGAGCTACGCCTCGCTCAATCTCGGGCATGCGGTCATCATCATGTTGTACGAGCTGGCGCTCGCGCAGGGTGCCGAGACGCGGCCGTTCAAGGCGCCCCGGCGCGCGTCCGAGCCGGCCGACGCCGCGGAGCTCGAGCGGCTGTTTGCGGATGTCGCCCGCGCGTTGCACGCGATCCAATTCTTCAAGACGCGCAACGCCGGTGGTGTGATGCGGACGATGCGGGAGATTGCCCATCGGATCCCGCTGGATGCTCGCGAGGCGAAACTGTTGCGTGCGATGGCCATCGAGGTGACCAAATACGGTGAACGACTGGCGCGTTCCGGGCTTCACGTCGACCGGTAGCAAGCGCCCCGACGCACTCTTCGGGACACCGGCGCGCATGACGCGGGCATCGGGTTGCCGCGTCTGGGACGAGAACGGCCGCGAGCACATTGATTTCGTCATGGCACTCGGTGCGGTGGCGCTCGGGTACGGACACCCCGACGTCAATCGCGCGGCGACCGCGGCGATCGCCGCGGGTGTTGTCGGGCCGCTTCCCCCCGTCGCCGAGGAAGAGCTGGCCGAGGCGCTCTGCGAACAGATCCCCTGGCTCGAGCGCGTGCGCTTTCTCAAGACCGGCGCCGAGGCGGTCGCCGCGGCCGTGCGCCTGGCGCGTGTCGCCACCGGACGCGACGAAATCCTGGGGTGTGGCTACCACGGGTGGCTCGATTGGTGCCAGGGCGCGACCGAGGGCGTGCCTGCGCCGGTGCGCGATCTCTTTGCGGAGTTGCCGTTCAACGACGTCGCCGCCGGACGCGAGATGATTCGCGCGCGCGCCTCACGCCTCGCCGCGGTCGTGGTGGAACCGGTCATCGTGTCCGAGCCCACGCGCGAATGGCTGCAGATGCTGCGCGTCGAGGCCGAGCGCGCGGGCGCGATCCTGATCTTTGACGAGATCAAGACGGCCTTCCGACTCGCGATCGGGGGCGCGGTGGCGCGGTACGACGTGACGCCGGCGCCCGACCTCATTGTACTCGGCAAGGCGCTCGCGAACGGATTTCCGCTCGCGGCGGTGGGCGGCCGGGCCGATCTGATGAATGCCGCGAGCCGCACCTGGATTTCGTCTACGCTGGCGACGGAAGGTGTGGCGCTCGCCGCTGCACGCGCGACGCTGGACGTCTTCGTTCGGGACGACGTCTGCGGTCATCTGCATCGGGTAGGGACACGGCTCTTGCACGGTCTGCACGAGGTGCAACGCGCGCACCCGAGTGTCGTGACAGGAGTCGCCGGCATCGCCGAGATGTGCTTCCTGCATTACGCGACCGAGGATCTATCGCGCGCGGTGGCGTCGCAGGCCGCGGCGGGCGGCCTCCTGTTCAAGCGCACGGCCTACAACTTTGTCTCCCTGGCGCACGACGAGGGCACGGTGGACCGTGCCCTCGCCATGCTGCAGGGTGCGCTGCGCGCGATCTAGAAGAGCGTGTAGGTGCTCACGAGCAGGAAAATCACAATCGCCGCGATGATCACGACGGCCGTGTAGCCCATCGATCGATCCTGCGGGACTTTCATGAGCGTGGGCAGGCCAACGTAGAGCAGAAACAGGCTGTACATCGAAACGATGACGCCGACCATGAGGAACCGGCCGTGCAGATTGAAAATGCCGGCCACCCACATCGGGGTGCTCGCATACGCCGCGACCTTCAAAGCCTGGACGTCGTTCTTCTGCCCACCGAACCCTGGCGCGAGCAGGCTGATGATTTGCGTCAGCGCGAACACCGCGCCCAGCTGAAGCACCAGCGAGATGCCAAACCAGATACCCGCGCCGGTGATCGTGACGGACTCGGGCAGGCTCGTTCCCGCGATGCGCTTGCCGAAGAGGAATCGCCCGATGGCGCCGGCCAGCGGGCCGATCAGAGCGAGCGGCAGGACGTACCGGCCCCAGATGTCCCCCGGTTTGGTGAATTCGGAGTCGACTTCTTTGAATGTCGCGCGAGGCTCGAACAGAACGCCCCGCACCCGGCTTACCGTCGTCTCCATGCCGATCTCCCCCCTGAGGAAGCCCCCAAGATAAAAGGGGCGTAGATTGTGGCAATGCTTGTCGACGTCCACGCTCATTTTTACCACCAACGGACGCCCCGGGCCGACTGGCGCGAGCGCAATGAGAGCCGCATCACAGCGGGCGCCAGGATCGGTATTTCGGTGCATGTGGCCTCGATCCTGGGCAGTTTCGGCCTCACGTCCCCGACCTATTTCCCCTCCCCCCGCG
>Ga0193723_1000627_pt1 | contig 13869 bp, 18 predicted proteins | sample H2m2metaG_FD_143042 | JGI IMG/M metagenome (GOLD analysis project Ga0193723, IMG submission 143042) | Soil microbial communities from a riparian zone of the East river system, Colorado, United States - H2m2 | ecosystem: Environmental > Terrestrial > Soil > Riparian zone | place: USA: East River... | reverse complement strand
CCTTGGCCATTACACCTTCACTTCGATCGTCGCGCCCCGCTTGTACCGCACGTACAGCCACGCCATCGGGACGATGAGCATGCTCGCGGCGATGATCGTGAGGGCCAGCAGCACCGCCGACAGCAGCACCGCCCGCTGGGACGTCTGGGCGGCCCGGAACAGGGAGGAATCCTGCTTCGCCAGGAGCACGATCATGGCCTGCCGGGAGTCGGTGCCTGCGCCCATGCCGGTGCTCGTCAGGCCGCCCAGGATCGTCTGGATCCGCTGGCGATCCTCGTCCTCGGTCATGACATTGCCGAGGTCGGCCAGCTCGACCCGGAGCTGCCGTCCGAGGCTGTCCCGCTGGGCGACCGCCTCGGCGCGCTGGAAGCCCGGATCGGTGCTCGTCGCCATCTGGCGCCACACCTCGAGTCCGGCGTTGTAGCGATGTAGCGTCGCGGAGTTCCGGGCGCCGCCGGCCACTGTTTTGGCTGCTTCACTCAGCGAGAACATCAGCCATAGCCCGATGGCCAAGGCCAGGGCGAGGGTGATCGCACTGATCGTCACGGCAATCCCGGGCCGAATGAACGTGTAATCCTTCATTGCGACCGCAAACGACGACCGGCCTACGGACGGGCGTGCGGGGAAACCAGGAGGAGTCGTCATGGGGCCCACGCTATCGTCCGCTTGACGGCGCTGCAAGGGGGCGCAATTCTCTACGTGCGCCCCCCACACGACACCCCTGATATGCGTCGGGTTGCCGATGGAGGACATGTTGAGTGCAGTAGTGTTTCGCGGGGACGAAGGTGAAGTGCTGCGCCAGGCAAGCGCTGTCGTGGGGCGCCCGGTCGTTCTCTGGGAAATCATCTCACCTCGGCAAGCCGTGGCTCGCGCGAGCAGCGGCCCCGACGTCGGTGCTCGCCCACCCGGTTTCGATCTCGACGCCATCCTGCAGCGCTGGAGTGTCCCGGTTCCCGTCGGATCGCGCTGGGTCACCGCCCCCGGCAGCACGCCCGAGGCCTGGGTCATCGCGCCCGTCCGGTCGCGTCCTCCCGCGCCACCGCCCGGCGGCCGCGAGCGCCGCAGCCGGGAGCGATTGGCGCTCGAGCTCGCGGGTCTCGCGCTGGGGTCGATTGCCGGACCGATCGCGTCACCGGAGGCAGGCATGGCGTCGCCGGGCATGATGGTCCATCAGGCCAGCAATCCATTGAGCGCCGCGCGCGCCGGACTGCAGCTCTCCATGGAATCGATCGGCCGCTGGGTGGACCTCGCGGCGGATCGTCGCCTCGCGCTGCTCGACGACCTCGGTCAGGTGCTCGAAGACCTGGACCGGACCTCGGAGATGCTGAGCGCGATGCGCGAGAGCGCGCGCGCCGGCATGCTGACCGCCCGCGGCGGTGGCGGAGCCCGTTTCGACGCGGTGCGCGTCGTGCGTTCCTGCCTCACGCTCGAACGGCGCCTGCTGCGCGATCGCGGCGTCGATCTCGACTTCACCACGACGCTCGAGTCCACATTCGTCAAGGGCGATTCGAATGCGCTGTTCGACATGCTGGTCGGCATCGTGCGCAACGCCGCCGAAACGAATACCGGGCAGCACGGGCCCGTGCGCGTCCAACTGGAACAGAAGGGCAGGGAGCTGCAGCTCGTCGTGCGCGGCGGCCGTCCAATCGCCGATCTCGCCAAGGTGCGCGGCGTGGCGGAGCACGCGTTCAACGGCACCGTGAACGTCGAGTCGGCTTCCGGCGAGACGACCACGCTCACGATCACGCTGCCGCTGCCGCCGCAGCGCGAAGGAGACCGCAGCCGGTCTTAAGCGAGCAGCGCCTGCAGATCGAGTGGCCGCGTGTGCATCTGGATACTGCCATCCGGTCCACGCGGCCATTCGCTTTCGGGCCGGTCGCGGTACAGCTCGATGCCGTTGCCGTCGGGATCCCGCAGGTAGACCGCCTCGCTGACCCCATGATCCGATGCGCCTTCCAGTGCCACGCCATGCTCGAGGACGTTGCGCACGGCGGCGGCAAGCGCGGCACGGTCGGCAAAGAGAATCGCGACGTGGTACAGGCCGGTGGTCCCCGGGGGCGGCTGCGGTGCCCCGCGGCCGGCCCACGTGTTGAGGCCGATGTGATGGTGGTAGCCGCCGGCTGACAGGAAGACCGCGTCCTTGCCGTATCGAGACGTGACCGCGAAGCCGAGCACGTCGCGGTAGAAGCTCAGGGCGCGGTCGAGGTCACTGACGGTGAGATGGACGTGGCCGATTCGGGTGCGCGGATCGATCGTCATATCGACGTAAACATTGCCGGGTTCCCCCGATTAGATTTTCGCGCATGACCACAGCCAAGATTCCTACGCCCGTCAATGAGCCCGTCTTCCCGTACGCGCCCGGCTCCCGTGAGCGCAGCGAGCTCAAGCAAGCCATCAAAGATCTCAGCGGTCGCCAGATCGAAATCCCGATCGTGATTGGCGGCAAAGAAATCCGTACCGGCAAGACCGTCGACACGGTCATGCCGCACTGCCACAAGCATGTGCTTGCGAAGGTGCATCAAGCCGGTCCCGAGGAGGTCACCGCGGCGGTCAAGGCGGCCCGTGACGCGTGGCACGATTGGTCGAACTGGAGTTTGGCCGACCGCGCCGCCGTCTTCCTGAAGGCCGGCGACCTGCTGGCGACCCGCTGGCGCGCGATGGTCAACGCCGCCACGATGCTGGGCCAGAGCAAGACCGCGTTCCAGGCCGAGATCGATGCGGCGTGCGAGCTGATCGATTTCTGGCGCTTTAACGCGCATTACGCCGAACGAATCCATGCGGAGCAGCCCCTGTCGCCCACCGGCGGCGCAGTCTGGAATGCGATGGAGTATCGCGGGCTCGAAGGATTTGTGTACGCCATCACGCCCTTCAACTTCACCGCGAATTGGGGCAACCTGTCGACGGCGCCGGCGCTGATGGGGTGCACCGTCGTCTGGAAACCGGCGGCGACAGCGTGCTACTCGAATTACCTCGTCCTCCGGTTGCTGCAGGAGGCGGGGCTGCCTCCCGGCGTCATCAACTTCGTGCCCGGCCCCGCGACGGTCATCAGCGAGCGGCTGCTGGCAGACCGCCACCTCGGCGGCATCCATTTCACCGGGTCCACGGAAGTCTTTCAGACGCTGTGGAAGCAGGTCGCGACGAATCTCACCAGCTATGCCGACTACCCGCGCCTCGTCGGCGAGACGGGCGGCAAGGACTTCATTGTCGCGCATGCGAGCGCCGACGTCGAAGCGCTGGCGACGGGAATCGTGCGCGGCGCCTTCGAGTATCAGGGACAGAAATGCAGCGCCGCGTCGCGCGCCTATGTCCCAGAATCCCTGTGGCCCCAGCTGCGCGAGCGTCTCACCAGCCTGCTGCAAGACGTCAAGGTCGGTGACCCCGCCGACTTCCGGAACTTCATGGGTGCCGTGATCGACCGGAAATCCTTCGACAAGATCAAGCAGTACATCGAGCAGGCGAAGCGCGATGCGAAAGTCAAAATCCTCTTCGGTGGCGAGTGCGACGACGCTGACGGCTACTTCGTACGTCCGACTGTGATTCAGGTCGAGGATCCGATGTACCGCACCATGTGCGAGGAGATCTTTGGGCCCGTGCTGTCACTCTACGTCTATCCCGACAAACAGTGGAAGGAGACGCTGGCGCTCGTGGACCGCACATCACCGTACGCGCTCACCGGCGCCGTCTTCGCGCAGGACCGCGCGGCGCTGGCCGAAGCCGATGCGGCGCTGCGCTACGCCGCGGGCAACTTCTACAAGAACGACAAGCCCACCGGGGCCGTCGTGGGTCAGCAGCCGTTCGGCGGCGCACGTGCCAGCGGCACCAACGACAAGGCGGGCAGCATGCTCAACTTGATCCGCTGGACCAGCGCCCGGACGGTCAAAGAGAACTTCGTGCCGCCGCGTGATCCGTGGTATCCGTTCATGGCGGAGGCTTGAAGGCTCCTCTGCTCGTGTGGGCGCTGGCAGTCGCGTTTCTGCTGCTGGTGGCGTCATTGTTGATTGGGGCGTTCACGAAGCCGGAATTTCCGCCCTATGCGCTCGGCGCGCATGCCGACAGCACCTATACGCTCGACGCCTCGCGCGGCGACCAGTGGGTGTGGTGGCGCGGACTGGGCTTCAGGCGCAATCACGTCATCACGGCTCCTGGTGCAGCGGCCGTCGACATGGGAGCCTTGAGCGTCGATTGGCCCACGGACGTGCCCAACGAGGGGTACGTCGCGACGACCTTCGGGGCAGACACAACGAATCCCGCCATCGGGAAATGGTACTCGTACAGTATGTGGTCCCACCTGCTGACCTCGAACCGCCACGTCTACGCCGTGCGCACCGCCGGCGGCGAGTTCGCGACCTTCGAGATTCTGGCCTATTACTGCCGCGAGGTCGGATCGGCCTGCTATACGGTTCGCTACAAAAGAACACGCCCCCGGGTTTGAAGCGCCGGGGGCGTGCGGATGAATCGGATGGACGGGGCGGTTACTTAGCGGCGTTGGGCGGCAGGATCTTGAACATTCCCGTCCCGCATACCGGACAGACACCTTTGAGCGCGGGGCGGCCGTTGGCCATCTTCACCTGCTGGGCGTTCGAGATCTTCCGCTTCGCCTTACACTTCACGCAGTAGCCCTCATCTGCGGCCATCGTGCTCTTTGCCTTTGCCATTGTCGGTCGCTCCTCCAGTTCAGGGGCACGGGGTACAGGGGGAACGGGAAGCTGCAAGCGCCAGACAACATAATAAGGTCGTGCTCAGCCAGGGGTACCCTGGCCGTCCTGAAACCCATTGCGTTTGTGCGTTCCGTCACAAAACGGTTTTGTCGCAGAGCCCCCACATCTGCACAGCACAACGACTTCCGACGATTTGCCGTCTTTCCGGGGTGGGGGCGCCAATTCCTGCCCGCCGGGCGTTACGATCCGCACCGGCCCCTCTATGATCAGGGGGCCGTTCGCCTTCGGAGTGATGGTGACAGTGGTCATTTGGCCAATATACCCGCACCGGGGGGACGGGGTGGGGTACTTCCTGGGTGCGGAGCCTGATGCACACCCCTGTTTCCCTCATCGTTTGCGTGGCCGCCGGCGCCACCGCCACGGCGTGTATCGGCGAGCGCGGGCCGTTCATCAATCGCATGGCCCATACGAGCACGAGCTACCTCGCGCGCGCGGCGCGCCAACCGGTCCGCTGGCAGCCCTGGGGACGCGACGCCTTCGCGCTCGCCGCGAAGCTGGACCGCCCCGTCCTCCTGTACATCGGCAGCGATACGTGCCGCTGGTGCGCCGAGACCGACCGCGCGATCTACACCGATCCCGAGATCGGCGCGCTGATCAACGCGCTCTTCGTCCCGATTCGCGTGGACCGCGACGAGCGGCCCGACGTCGCCCAGCGCTATCAGACGGCTGTGGAGCGGATGGCGGGGCTGCGGGGGTGGCCGCTTACGGTGTTCCTGACCGCGGACGGCGCGCCCTTCTTCGGCGGCACGTACTTCCCGGCGGACGATCCCATCACGGGCCGCGGGCTGAAGCAATTGTTGCCTGAGGTCGCGAAGCGCTATCACGATCAGCGTCCCTTCATCATGGAGCAGGCGGCAGCCGTGCGGGAGCTGGGCGGGAGCACCCGCGAGTCGCGCGGCGAGCTGCGGCAGACACTAGTGGAGCAGGGCATCGCGGCGGTTGCGCGCGAGCTGGATGAGGCCGTTCGTGCCCAGACCGCCGCCGGCAGCGTGATGCACGCGACGGCTGTGTCGCTGCTGCTCGCCGAGGCGGCGCGCGGGCACGACACGACGCTCTTGACCACGGCGTTGCGGGCGCTCGATCTCATGCTCGATACCACCGTGGACAATCTGGCCGAGGATCCGCCACGCCTCGTCCGCGCGGCCCTCGCCGCGAGTCTGGCGACGGCGTGGACCGTCACGGGCGAGCAGCGCTATCGTGACGCGAGCCGCGCCCTGTTGCACGGTCTTGTCGCCGAGCTGCCGCCCGAGGGCTCGGTCTTTGTCGATCAGGAGGCGTTCGTCATCGAGAACATGCTGGTGGCTGCCGCAACCGTCGGCGAGCCCGCTGTCGAGAATCGCGCGCGCAAAGGTCTCGATGTCCTATTGCAGCGGACCTACGCCAAAGGCTGGGGTGTGCGCCACGCGATCACGGGAATGCCGGCGGCGGGCGCCACCACGCCGCAGGGCCTGTTGCAGGATCAGGTCCAGGTGGCAGCGGCATCTCTGGCGGCGCATCACCTGAGCAACAACCCGCGCTATCTCGCAGTCGCCCTCGATCTCGCCGCGATCGTCGAGCGCAGCTATGCTGATCCTATGGGCGCGTACTTCGACGTCGCCGCGGCTCCCAGCGAGACTCCCCCTCCCCCTCCCGCCGCTACGCAGGCGTTGCTCGGTGAACGCACGAAGCATGTGTTCGACGACGTGCTGCCCGGTGCCAACGCCGCGACGGCCCTCTTTCTGGCGCGGTTGACTCAGGTGACGAGCGATCCGGCGTACCGGCGTCGCGCTCAGACGACGCTGGAGACATTCGCGGACGCCATGAACGGCAGCGGCATTCGGGCTGCCACGTTCCTGGTTGCCGCACGGGAAACCCTTGGAAAACCGTGACGAAGCCCCCCCGGGGGGGGTCACTGGGATGGTGAACGACGGGGCCCCCGATGTCGAAGTGGTCGCCCGGATCTTGGGCGGCGATGGGGAGGCGTTTGGGATTCTCATCCGGCGATATGAGCCGGGTCTCCTGCGGTTCGCGACGCGGATGCTCGGGAATCCCGATGCCGCGGCGGACGCGGTAGCCGAGAGCCTCGTGCGCGCCTACCGGCATTTGGCTCAATGCCGCGATGCCGGTCGGCTGCGCAGCTGGCTGTATCGCATTACCGGGAACCGGTGCCGCAGCCATCTGGCTCGCCGGCACACGAACGACATCTCGCTGAGTGACGCACCGCCGTTGTCCGACGGCTCGGATACGTGGGCGGTGCTCGAGCGAGGCGAACAAGTGGCACTGGTCGAGCGCGCGTTGGCGGCGCTGCCGGCCGAAAAGCGAGAGGCATTCGTCTTGAAGCATGTCGAGGGAATGAGCTACGAAGAGATGGCACAGGTGACCGGCGCGCGGATCCCGACGCTCAAGATGCGCGTGCATCGCGCCCGGGAAGCGCTCTTGGTCGCACTGGAGGAGGTCGTACGATGAGCCCAATTGATCAGCGGTTGCAGGCAGCGCTCGATGGAGAGGGTGATCCAGGCGAGCTCCCCATGGATCTGCGGGAGTCGTACGCCCTCTTGAGCGCGGCGGCTCAGATGCTCAAGGCGATGCCGCCGGTGAGCGTAGCCTCGCGCGTGATGACGGAAATCCGTCAGAACCCGGCGCCGGTTCAAAGCGCAGGCCCAGCCCATCGCCTGATGCACTGGCTGGGAGGAGGACGCGCAGTCACCGTCCGCCTGCGTCCGGTCTGGACTTTGGCGCTGGCGGCCGGTCTGGCGACTGTCCTGTTGGTTCCGTGGTCCAACAGTTTGCCGACGCCCGGCGTCGCGCAGGGTATCGCGAACTTCGTGGGTCACTTCCCCGGAGCCCGGTCGGTCGAAGTCGTTGGCTCGTTCAACGATTGGAGCCGCGGTGCTCTGGCACTGAATGACGACGATCACGACGGCATCTGGCACGCCAATGCGGTTCTCCCCGCGGGCCCGCACGAATACATGTTCGTGGTAGATGGCGAGCGGTGGGTGTCCGATCCGCTGGCGGACCACTACGTCGATGACGGATTCGGCGCGGGTCAGCAGAACTCGTTGCTCATCGTGCGCCCGGCGAGCGCTCAACCATGAGTTGGAAGCTGGTTCTCGCGCTGGCGCTCATCGCGCGGCCAGCCCAGCTCGGCGCACAGGATCCTCCTCCAGCTCCGCCCAACGGCACGACCCGACTTCCGGGTCGTGTGCCGGCCGCCGCGCTTCCGGCGATCGATTCGCTCATCGCCGCGGCTGCCGCGGAGAGTCTGCCGACTGAACCGCTCGTTCAGAAAGCGCTCGAAGGCAGCGCCAAGAACATTCCGGCCGACCGGCTGGTGAATGGCGTGCGGCGGGGCTTGCTGCAGCTGCGTCAGGCGCGCGCCATCCTGAGCCACGCCGTGCCGGGGCAGACACCACCCGAAGGTCATGTGGCGGCGGTGGCGGCGGCACTTGCCCGTGGGCTGTCTGGCCCCATCGTCGAACGCCTGATCACGGTTGCGCCGGACGAGCCTCCCGGACCGGCGTTACATGCGGCTGCCGATCTGGTGGCGCACCGCTTCGACCCCGACTCCGCGGCTGATTTGCTGGTGGAGGCGCACAACAAAGGCTTGCGGGGCGTGAGGTTACTCGATGTGGCGGTCGCCGCCGACCACGAGCTGCAGCGTCCTGGAGGGCGCACCCCCTCAGAGGCGCTGGCTCACGTCCGTGCCATGCTGCCCAACGTCCCTACGCCGGCCCGGCGCCCGTGACGCGAGGTGGAACAGGGGGGTCGTAGAAGCGACCCTAACCCGAGGCTTTAATGCTTTCGTCTGCACTCCTCCTCTTCACCCTGGCTGTGCAACAGCCGACTCAGCAGCCAGCGGCTGCAGCGGCCAAGCCCCAAGCCAACGCGTCGCAGCAGGCTGATACGTCAAAGGCAAAGCCGAAGCACGCGCGTCGCAAAGCCAAGGCGAAGCCGGCCGCGGCCCCGAAGGACACGACCAAGTCGAAGCCCTAACTAGGACGTGTAGTCGGAGTTGATCCGGACATAGTCCGGAGAAAGATCGCAGGTCCATACCACCGCCTCCGCTCGACCGAGACCAAGGTCGAGCCGGAGGCGGATGGCTTTCTGCTCGAAAATGGCGCGGGCCTTCGCCGGATCGGCGAGCGCGGTCGCGCCGCCGCTCGCCAGGGTCAGCCAGCCGTTCGACGTGCCCGCCTGCAGGGAAATCCGCTCGGCGACGAGTGCGACGCCGGCGACGCCGGCCGCCGCGAGCACGCGCCCCCAATTGGGGTCGCCACCGTAGATCGCCGTCTTTACCAGCGTGGAGCGCGCGATTGCGCGACCGACCTCACGGGCGTGCGCCTCGGTGTTTGCCCCGACGATCTGGATCTCGAGGCGCTTGGTCGCACCTTCGCCGTCCTCGACGATCGCGAGCGCCAGCGTGCGCGCCACTTCGGTCACCGCTTCCTCGAACAGCTTCCACGTCGCGCCGTCGCGCGACGGATCGATCCCCGCGTTGCCATTCGCGAGAAAGAGCGCGGTGTCGTTCGTACTGGTGTCGCCATCCACGGAGATCGCGTTGAACGTGCGGTCGACGACGCGCTTCCAGAACGGGCGCAGCGTGCCGGGCTCCGACACCGCGTCCGTGGTGATCACGGCGAGCAATGTGGCCATGTCGGGATGGATCATGCCGGCGCCCTTGGCCATGCCGCCGATCGTAATGACGCCACCGGGCGTTTCGAGACGAACCGCGCAGTGCTTGGGGCGGGTGTCCGTGGTCATGATGGCACGAGCGGCGTCGGCGCCGCCGGTGGGAGACAGCTTCGCGGCCGCCTCGCGCAGGCCGCGTGTCACCTTCTCCACGGGCAGCGGCACCCCGATGACGCCGGTGGAGAGCACCAACGCGGTATCCGGTGGCAGCCCGGCTGCCTCTTCGGCGGCACGCGCCATGGCGCGGGCGGCCTCGAGCCCAGCGGCACCGGTGCACGCGTTGGCCACGCGCGCGTTCATCGCGACCGCGCGGGTCCGTCCGGGGCGATCCGCCAGCATTTCGGCGTCGTAGATCACGGGCGCGGCGCGCAGCGCGTTCTTGGTGAAAACGCCGGCGGTCGCGCAGCTCGTCGCGCTGACGAGCAACGCGACGTCGAGCGCGCCGTCCGCTTTGAGTCCGGCGTGGACGGCGGCGGCGGAGAAACCGCCCGGCGATGTCGCGGAACCTGCTTCTATGGTCGAAATTGCGGGGGACATAGTCGCTTGTGTAACAGTGCTCCGTTTCTTATCATAGCACAACCTTCCCGGGGAGACCCGTTCGATGTCGGACAAGTTCCTCAGTTCCGACGAATATGACGAACGTGCACATCAGCTCTACAACGAAGGTCAATACGACGAGGCCATAGATACGCTGCGCGACGGCCTGGGGTTGTACCCCCACGCCGTCGAGCTGCTTGTCGGTATGGGCTACGCCCGTCTTGCGCGCGAAGAGTACGCGTGGGCGCGGCGCGCGTTCGAAGAGGCGCGCGGTCTCGATCCCGATCACGAGGATACACTCGCCGGGTTGGGCGAGGTCCTGCTCAAGTTCGGTGAGCGCGGCGCCGCGCTCGCGTGCTTCGAGCACGTGCTCGCGCTCGGCTTCCAGGACGATCACGACCTGATGTTGCAGATTGGGCGCGCGCTGTTCCGCGAAGGGGTGCTCGATCAGGCACGGCGCTTCTTCGAAGGCGCGCTGCGGGCCCATGCCGACTCCGCGGACGCCGCCGCGTGTGTCGGGTATGCGGCGCACCGGCTCGCGGACGAAGGCGGCGCGCTGCATTGGCTGCGCCGCGCGCTCGAGCTCGATCCCAGCCTCGCCGAGGCCCGTATCTATCTCGCGAACCTGCTGTACGACCGGGGGGAGTATGAAGCCGCGCTGTTCCATCTCGAGCGCACCGGTCCCGAAGAGCACTACGACGCGTTGGCGATCTGGCGGCTCGTCGAGCTGAAGAAGACCGTGTATCGCCTCCCGGAAGAAGATCCCGAGCTCGTCCCCTGGAACGAGCGCCTCACCGAGCTTGCGGGCGACGCCGCCCCGGAAGACCTCCTGCTCTCGGAGATCGAAGCGATGACGCCGGACGGCCAGATCCGCGATCCTCGCCAGTTGGAGCTGTTCGGCACGCTGCTCACCGAGCTCCAGGGCATGAAGAACAAGGGTTTCGAAGTGCACCGCGTGAGCACGGTGTCGGGAGCGACCTACGTCGGGACGTGGGAAGAGATCGTGCGGCAGATGAAAGACGATGCCGCCGAGTGGGTCGCTGGGTCGCTGGAGGAGTACATGGAAGCGAGCGCCAAGCGGTGGCGCAAGCAGACGGGTGCGGCGATTCCCGCGACCGATCCTGAGAGTTTTCTCCGCGCCAGCGCCGATGCCGGGGTTTTAAGAATCCTGCATTAGGGCGTCTTCTTGAATCGGATGCCGATCGACAAGCGTCCGTCGCCCAGCGCCATCAGCGTCACGGCGCCGGCGAGCAGCAGGGCCTCGAGCTCGATGTTGGCGTGATGCGGCAGTTTGATTGCGATGATCGTCACCGCCATGTACGCGGCCATCGCCGTGGCCCAGAAGCGGGTCCACATGCCGAGCAGGACACACACCGCCCCGACTGTTTCGATCGCGATGACGACGAGGATGAGGAGGGTTGCCATCGAGAAGTAGGGGATGCCGCCCTGGACCCGATCGATACCGCGGCTCAGGAACACCCCACCCACAGCCAGCCGCATGAAAAACGCGGCGTACGGCGCCAATGAGTTCACGAGGTCTCCGTTAGAACATGGACATCGCGAGGAACGACCGCAGATTGTCGTTCGTCACGCGCAGCCGGGCGGACAGCAGCCGCACAACCGACCACAGGATCTTATAGGCGACGTCGCGGTTGAAATCGAGGAGGAGCTCGAAGTCGGAACGAGAGATCGTAATCAGAGTGCAGGTGGTATTGGCGATCGCGTCGGTCGAGCGCTCGGAGCGATCGAAGATCGACATCTCCCCGAAGCACGCCCCCGGCTTCAGCACGGCGAGCGCCTCTTCGCCGGAGCCGGGAATCGTCCGCGAGATCCGGACTTCGCCTTCCGAGATCAGAAACAGCCGGTTGCCCGGCTCGCCTTCCTTGAAGACGTACTGGCCGACGGTGAACTTCTGTTCGCGGCACACTTCCGTGACCCGGGCCAGCTCGCCCTCGTCGAGATCCTGGAAGATGGCCGCCTGCTTGAGCAGCTTGACGTTCACGGGGGTGAAGCTACGACGCGTGATAATACCGGGCAAGTGAAACGGTGGGTGACCACCGCGGACGTCGTGACGGCGCTACGATTTCCGCTCGCCCTCCTGTTTCCGCTGGTCCGCTCGCCCGCCGGGCAGCTCGCCATCGTGGCCACCGTCGCCGCGAGCGACATGGCGGACGGCTTCCTGGCGCGGCGCGTCGGCGCGTCGCGCGCGGGTGCCATCCTCGATCCGGTCGCCGACAAGGTCTTCATGGCAGTCGCGTTCGTGACGATCGCGGGACGCGGTCTCCTCAGCTGGTACGAGCTGCTGGGGGTGTTGTTGCGCGACATCCTGGCGGTGCTGGCGTTCCTGGCGACGTGGCTGCTGCGCAGGCCCGTCGCGCTGCCGGCCCGTGCCGGCGGCAAGGCGGTGACCATACTGCAACTGCTCACCCTGGTGGCGGCGATCGCCGATTGGACCTACACTCGGCACCTCGCGTGGGCCACCGCGGCCATTGCAGTGTACGCAATCTGGGACTACGGGCGTACGGCGGCGCGCCGGTCAGCACGGGCCGCCCGCGCCATTGCGGAACGGACCGAGTGACGGAGACGGAGCCGGAATGCGAATCGTCCTAAAGGTGCTTCTGCTGTTCAGCCTGTTCGCCGCCGCCGCCGCCGTAGACGCGCGGGCGCAGCAGTTTCAGCCGCCGAAGAGCGGCAAGCATGGCGGCACGCGCATCGGACTGTTCGGCTTCGGCGTGCGCGGGGGCGTGGATTTCCGCCGCTCCGGCCAGCTCGTCCTGGGCTCGACGCTCGATCTCGGCGACCTGTTCTCGAATCGACTGCGGCTCCGCCCGTCCGCCGAGGTCGGTGTGTTCAACGGGGCCAATACCTACGTCGGGAATTTCGAAGTGTTGTGGCGGTTCACCGACGATGAAGAGGTTGCGACGCCGTACGTCGGAGGAGGCATCGGCGTGGCGGGCCGCGATGGATGCGGGACCGATCCGCAGTGCCCCGATCTTTGGGTCAATGCGGTATTCGGCTTCGAGCTGCACTACCGCTCGACCTTCAACTGGCTCCTCGAGTATCACGGCATGGACCGGATGCGGCGGCACCGCCTGTTCATCGGACTCACGACGCGACGAGGCAACTAGGATGGCGCGGACGGCCGAGGTGACGACGCGCTGGCTCGGCAAACTGCAGTTCGAAGGAAGCGGCACCGGACGGCCGCCCATTCTGGTGGACGGCGACTCCACCACGGCGACGTCGCCGGTCGAGCTGCTGCTCGTCGCCGCCGCGACGTGCACCGCGTCGGACGTGGTGATCATTCTGCAAAAACAACGCGTCAAGCTCGAGTCGCTCGAGATCACGCTGCGCGGCACCCGCCGCGAGACCGAGCCGCGGCGTTACACCGCGATTGCATTTCACTTCGCCGTCCGCGGCGAGGGGGCCGACGACGTGAAGGTGCGGCGCGCCGTCGACTTGTCGCTCGAGAAGTATTGCTCCGTCGTCGCGTCGCTCGCCCCCGACATCGCGATCAGTTACGACGTCGCCATTGCCTAGCCTGGTGTTCCTGGTGTCGGTCCTGGCTTCGCAGTCACAGCAGCTCACCGCGACGGAGCTGAGTCTCGGTCCCGCGGCAGTCATTGCCCACCAGACATTTGCCGGTGCGGAGTTGGGTCTCGCCCGCCGGCCCAACGGAGACAGCCGGGTGGCGCTGGCGCTCGCCGGCGGAACGCTCGACGGCCGGCCGGCCGCGCGCGCGCAGCTGACCATGCAGCTGCTCGTGAATTCCGCCGCCCGCAGAGGACCCGGCTTCTACGCCGGGGTGGGGGGCGCGGTCACAGCGCGGCGCCACGCTCCCTCGCAGGGATTCCTCGCCGTTCTCCTCGGGTGCGAAGTCGCACCGGGACGGCGGCGCGGCGCGTACGTGGAGCTGGGCTTCGCGGGCGGCGTGCGTGTCGCCGCCGGC
>Ga0193723_1000626_pt1 | contig 13872 bp, 17 predicted proteins | sample H2m2metaG_FD_143042 | JGI IMG/M metagenome (GOLD analysis project Ga0193723, IMG submission 143042) | Soil microbial communities from a riparian zone of the East river system, Colorado, United States - H2m2 | ecosystem: Environmental > Terrestrial > Soil > Riparian zone | place: USA: East River... | reverse complement strand
TCCATTGTGCGCGCAGCGGAGGTAAGACGGACCTGAAAGACCGCGTCTGACCGCCGCGGGCTCGGGAAGCTTCAGCCTACGTTGTGCTTAATTGGCTCGGAAGCTACTTTTGATGCCAGGCGAGCGTCACGTTTTTGATCCGCTCCTTGCAGCTATCCTTAACTAACGTGAACATCAGAGTGTCTGCGCTCGCGCGGCTAAACTTGTAAACGCCGGGACCGTGGCAGCCTTTCGGACTTTTCCCACCGGTCTCTTGAATTGTAATGGTGTCGCCGGAGACGGTGTAGTTGCCCCATAGGTCGCGTTTACCATCGTGCGTAAGATCGACATCAAACGTGCCGTCCGTCTTGATCGTCCAAACGGTTTCAAGTGAGTTGCGCCATGCGCCGACGAGCGCCGCTGAACCGGAGCGAGGATAAGTGGCGCACGCATTCAGCAGGACGAGAAGAACGCCAGCAAAAATGATTCGGAGAGAAGGTTGTATTTTCATGCCGTCCATCCTGTCTCGTGGCAACTGAAGGTCAAGCTCACATTTATATCGAATCCTTTGCATGTTTTACTCCGCTCAAGCTGCGCGTAAATTTGCATTGCGATGTCCGTTTCAGAAGAACAAATCCGTGACGCGCTCAAGTCGGTTAAGTATCCCGGCTTCACACGAGATATTGTTTCGTTTGGCTTGGTCAAGTCGGTCAACATCGACGACGGCGAAGTGAAAGTGCAGCTCGCCCTGGCAACCAACGATCCGAACGTTCCGGCAACGATCAAAAACGATGCCGAAAAGGCGCTGCGAACCGTTGCCGGTGTTCAGAACGCAAAAGTTTTGATCGACATCCACGCGCCCCCGACTGGAGCCGGGGCTGGTGTGGGCGTGACACGAATTCCGGGAATCAAGCACTCCATCGCGGTTGCGAGCGGCAAGGGCGGTGTTGGTAAGTCAACCGTCGCGGCAAATCTCGCGGTCGCGCTCGAGCAAACCAAGGCGCGCGTCGGTTTGTGTGACTGCGATATCTATGGCCCAAGCATTTCGCTCATGTTCGGCACCCGAGAACGGCCAATGGCAACGGAAGAAAACAAGATCGTTCCGATCGAGCAATACGGCTTGCGTTTGATGTCGATGGGGTTTCTGCTCGACGACACCTCGCCGGCTATTTTGCGGGGACCGATGGTGACGCGCTACACCCAGCAATTTCTGCGGCAAGTCGAATGGGGCGAACTCGATTACCTGGTTCTCGATCTTCCGCCGGGCACTGGCGACATCCAGCTCACGATTGTGCAGACGGTGGCGCTTTCCGGAGCGATCATCGTCACCACGCCTCAGGAAGTTGCGCTAATCGATGCGCGTAAAGCGGTCACGATGTTCGAGAAGGTCAATGTGCCGGTGCTTGGGCTGATTGAGAACATGAGTTACTTCGTCTCTCCATCCGACGGCAAGCGTTACGATATTTTTGGGAGCGGCGGCGGCGAACGCGAGGCGAAGCGGATCCGTGTCCCGTTGCTCGGTCAAATTCCGATCGATATCGCCACGCGCGAAGCGGGCGACCGCGGCATGCCGATTGTGGGCGAAGATCGAGAATCTCCCGTCACAGCTGAGTTCAAGAAAATCGCCGAAAATCTTCGCAAAACTTTGCCTTAGTGAGGCATCCGGCGCGTGGGCGCAGACGAGACTAAATAAATCGGCAGGGTGCCTCGTCGAATTCCGTGATTCGATGTGATTGACTGGCTCCGAATTTTATGAAAGAAAATCGCGAGATGCCATCTTCAGAAAAAGATCGATCTCAATTCGTTAAAAATTCTGTTCTCTACAAGGAATTCCTCGCCGAGCGCGCGGAAATTTTGAAGCACAAGTGGATCGAGAGCGAGAAAGCCGGCAAAGACATCGGTTTCGAAAAGGCACTGCTCGATTGGATTGTGAAACATCGCTCCAACTGGCGCGAAAAACGGATGCGCGAAGCCAAAACCGAAGTAAAGTGATCAACTGATCCATAAGCGTGTCCTTTAAAGCGATCCCGTGAGGTTGCCAAGGAAACGAATGAAAAACGGAAAACAGAATTCATCTATCGGCGTCCTGATCATGGACGCGGAGGCAATTCGCCGAGCACTTCGGCGGATTGCACATGAAATAATCGAACGCAATCCGCGGCTCCCTGAAATCGTACTGGCAGGGATTCCTTCGCGTGGCGTTGAGATCGCTAGGCGTATCGCGGATTTTATCCGCGCGATTGAAAAGATCGACATCGAGACCGGAGCCATTGATGTGGCAATGCACCGCGACGACGTGGGTACGCGCGCAGAACTGCCTGTCGTGCGCGCGTCAAAACTGCCGGTGCCATTGGAAGAACGAACAGTCATCGTTGTCGATGATGTTCTCTTTACTGGACGCACCGTTCGCGCTGCCATGGACGCGATCAATTCATTTGGTCGACCGGCCCGGATCCAATTTGCGGCCCTGATTGATCGCGGGCATCGCGAACTCCCGATTCGCGCCGATTACGTTGGGAAGAATCTCCCGACTGCTGCGAATGAAAAAGTGCGGGTGCGCATCGGCAGCCCCGATGAGCCCGACGGTGTCTGGCTGATTAAACCGAAAAGCGCCGCATGAGAATCGTGGAATCGACGACAACATCGCTTTCAGGCGACGCACAGGCTGCCGTGCGCTGGAACCGCAAAGATCTGCTCGGCTTGCGCGAATTGTCGGTCGACGAAATCAATTTCATTCTTGAGACCGCCGACGCATTCAAACAGGTCGGAACACGCGAAATTAAGAAAGTGCCGGCGTTGCGGGGAAAAACGCTGGTGAATTTTTTCGTCGAACCGAGCACGCGCACTCGGACATCGTTTGAGCTGGCCGCTTTTCGGTTGAGCGCGGACGTGATCAACATCTCGGCAACGGCGTCCAGCCTTACGAAAGGCGAAACACTCAAAGACACCGCGCGCAATCTGGAAGCCTTGCATGCCGACATTCTTGTCTTGCGTCACAGTTCGGCTGGTGCGCCGCAGTTTTTGGCCAATCGATTGGAAGCTAGCGTCATCAATGCTGGCGACGGTGCACACGAGCATCCAACGCAGGCGCTTCTCGATCTCTATACGATCCGCGAAAAGAGAGGGAAAATCGCTGGGCTGCACGTGGCGATCATCGGCGATATTTTGTTCAGCCGCGTCGCGCGTTCGAACATTTTCGGTTTGGTCAAGCTTGGCGCCCGCGTCACCCTGGTCGGGCCGAGCACGCTGGTTCCGCGCGAGTTTGAGAAATTGGGTGTCCAAATTTCACACAAGATCGACAACGTGCTGCCGAGCGCCGATGTCGTGAATCTCCTTCGTGTCCAGCACGAGCGTCAGCGCAAGGAATATTTCCCCGGAACCGGCGAATACACTCGTTTTTTCGGCCTAACGAAAGAGCGCGCAAAACTTTTGAAACCGGATTGTCTGATTATGCACCCAGGCCCGATCAACCGCGGCGTCGAGATCGATAGCGACGTGGCCGATGGATTGCAGAGCGTCATTCTCGACCAAGTCACCAACGGCCTCGCTGTGCGGATGGCCGTTCTCTACCTCTGCGGGGGGATTACAACTACGTGAGCGCGACCATTATCCGTGGCGGCCGTGTCATCGATCCTGCAAACAAACGCGATGAAGTTGTTGATCTTTTGATTGTCGACGGAAAAATCGCGCCGCTCTCTCAGCTCTCCGCGCTCAACTCTCAACCCGATGAGCTTGATGCAAGCGGCCTCATCGTGGCGCCTGGCTTGATCGACATGCACGTGCATCTGCGCGAGCCAGGATTCGGCCACAAGGAAACGATTGAGTCGGGCGCGCGCGCGGCTGCGGCTGGCGGTTTCACGACGATTGTTTGCATGCCAAACACTTCTCCAGTCGCCGATGATCCGAGCACGATTGCATGGATCAAAAGTCGCGCGGCAACTGCCGCGTGCGTGAATGTTCTGCCAGCCGGCGCGATTTCAAAGGATCTCGCGGGCGAAGAGCTGGCTCCGATCGGATCACTCGTGCAGGCAGGCATCGTAGCGATTACCGACGACGGTCGTTGCATTCAAAACCACGAGTTGATGCGGCGGGCAGTCGAGTATGCACGCATGGTGGAGGTGCCGGTGTTGGATCACTGTCAGGATTACAATTTCGTCGGCAATGGCGTCGTGAATGAGGGTTATTGGAGCACGCTGCTCGGTCTGCCTGGTTGGCCCGCGGTTGGTGAGGAAGCAATCGTGATGCGCAACATCTTGCTCGCGGAACTTTGCGATCATCACATTCATTGCCAGCACGTGACCACCGCTAAGAGCGTGCGATTGCTTCGCGAAGCGCGAAGGCGTGGCGTAAAGATCAGCGGCGAGGTTTGTCCGCATCACATCGCGCTCACGGATGAAGCGATCCAGAACTTCGATACCAATTACAAGATGAATCCTCCGCTGCGCGCGCAGACCGACGTCGATGCATTACTGGAAGGAATCTCCGACGGCACACTGTCAGTCCTCGCGTCCGATCACGCGCCGCATGCCGATTTTGAAAAGGAAGTGGAGTTCGATGCCGCGCCCTTCGGCATTATCGGGCTGGAAACTGAGATCGGGTTATTCGTTGACCTGCTCGTGCACAAACATCGCAGGGTCGACATCGTCCGTCTGATCGAGATGTACACGGCCGAGCCGGCGAAATTATTGAAGCTGGAGGCCGGAACGTTATCAGTCGGAGCGTCGGCCGACGTGACGTTGCTCAACCCAGATTTGGAATGGACGGTTCAAATTGACAAGTTCGAATCAGGATCGCGCAATTCGCCGTTCGATGGCTGGAAACTAAAGGGACGAGCGGTGCGGACGATTGTGGGCGGCAAGACTATTTGGGAACTGGACTAAAATTCGTCGGAGCGCGCGGAGGCCGCGTCTATTTCAACCGGTGTATCCGCCGCTGATGTAATTCTCGAGATGCGCTATGGCCGCGCTTTGGCAGGAGATGACCCATTTTACCAGATCGCCGATCGAGATCACGCCCACGACCTTATCCCCATCCAGCACAGGCAAATGGCGAATGCGTTTGTCAGTCATAAGACGGAGACATTTTTCGACCGGCTCACGCGAATGGGTGACAGTCAAATTGGTTGACATGATCTCGGCGACCTTGGTTTCTCGCGAACGCTTGCCGCGGAGCACAATCTTTCTCGTGTAGTCGCGCTCCGAAAACATTCCGACCAATTTCTTGCCGTCCATTACCAAGAGCGCGCCAACGTTCTTGTTGTCCATCATTTCGATCGCTTGAAAGACGGTCGCGTCAGGCGGGATGGCAAAAATTTCGCCACTTTTCTGATTCAAGATCGCGTCGATGGTGCCACTAACGTCCATATCTGGAAAACCCGGTTACTGAAAACCGGAAGAAACCTTTTAAAATAGGCCAATTCGACCCTGCGATGCAAAACAATTCTGACCGTGCGCCCGATCGAAGATCGTTCACGCTCGCTCACTGCCGGAGTAAGCGGGGGAAAGAAGAAAAATGCGCTGGCCGATTTTGCAACGGGGCCAGAAAAAAATAGAAAACGATCTCGGGACTGAGTCTCGTTTCCGGCGGGCGCGGAACGAAGCTCAATGCAAGTCCGATTACGACGAGCACGATCGGATATGGCAGCGCAGGCCTGCCCGCGACCACCGCCAAGCGCCGCCACCGCCGCGAATAGAAGAATGATGATTTCCGGCTGATGCATGAGCGAGCTGCTGTAGCCGAGGTCGCTGAACCTGGTCAGTTAATGTTAGGTCAGCGAACCGCGGTGGCTACCGTGGCTACAGGAGCTGGTTTTTGAAGTTTCGCTTTTGCGCGAGCACGATTTGCTTGCAGCTCAGGCAAATGTTTTTCCGACCAGCGACACAGCGTGTGCAATGGCTCGATCAAAGTTCGCCCCAACCTCGTGAGAGAGTACTCAACTTTCGGCGGAACGACCGGGTAAACTGTCCGCTGCACCAGACCGTCGCGCTCGAGGCTGCGCAGAGTTTGGGTGAGCATTTTTTGCGAAATGCCTCCGATCTCGCGCTGAAGCGCGGCGTAACGCTTGGTGCCGTGAGCCAACACCTGGATGATGAGCGCTGTCCATTTGTCTGCGATCCGATCGAGCACGAGCCGGGAAGGACACTGCGCATCCATGACTGAGCCGCCCGAAGAAGACTTTGGCATGACTTTTCTTTAAACGGCTACCGACAAAGGCGCAAGAAGAGAGTAGCGATCTAAACGAAGTGTATAGGTCAGAAGAGCTGTATTTGACGGTGAGTTACCATAGTCGATATTTTGTAAGACTGTCATGAAGGATTTTGTTGTGTCAGAGCAAAATGAGGCAACTGCCGTACGCTTGTTGGACGAGTCGCCGCCAGTACGAAATGGCTCGGGGTTTACAGGTAGAGATAACGTGCCCACGGATTATTTGTTGCTCGACGAGTATTCGCGTGCGGTGGTCGGCGCGGTCGAGCGGGTCGCGCCTGCTGTTGTGAACATTGAGATCGAGCAGCGCGTCAAAAATCGGGCTAATGTGGCCGGAAGCGGATCCGGATTTGTGATCACGCCGGACGGCTTCATTTTGACTAACAGCCATGTCGTCCATCATGCCACCCGGATTGTGGTGAATGTCCCGGATGGCCGCGATTGTGTTGCGCAGCTCATCGGCGACGATCCCGACACTGATCTCGCAGTGATCCGGATCGATGCGCCCCAGCTCGCCCATGTGCGTTTGGCCGATTCCGAAAGCTTACGCGTCGGGCAGGTGGCGATAGCGATCGGCAATCCGCTCGGTTTTCAAGCGAGCGTGACCGCGGGCGTGATCAGCGCGCTCGGCCGCTCGATGTATTCGCAATCGGGTCGTTTGATCGACAATATCATTCAAACTGATGCCGCACTGAACCCCGGCAACTCCGGTGGGCCGCTCGTCAATTCAGCCGGCGAAGTGATCGGCGTAAACACGGCAATGATCCGACCGGCGCAAGGCATCTGCTTTGCAATCGCGAGCAACACCGCCAAACTGGTCGCCGGATGGCTGATTCGCGATGGAAGAATTCGGCGCAGTTACATCGGTGTCGCCGGTCAAAATGTGCCGCTCCATCGGCGCGTGATTCGATTTTATAGTTTGCCGCTGGAAACTGGGGTCCTGGTTGTGTCGGTGGAAAAAGACAGTCCGGCCGAGCACGCAGGTCTCCGGGAGGGCGACGTCATCGTTGCCTTCGATGAGCGACCGGTCGGCACGATTCACGAGCTGCACAAAATGCTGGTCAGCGAACAAATCGGCATTCCCGCAAGGCTGTTGGTCATTCGGCACACCGAAAAATTAGAATTGTCGATCTTGCCAGCCGAATCACCGCCGCACGCGACGGGCTAAAGGGACACCGCCCGGCGATATTGAGACGGCTGCAGTGGCGGTCCTGCTGCCTGCAGTCTAAAATCTCGCATTCGATCCGGCTATCTCTACATGCTACGCGACGTTGCTTGTTTTTCTGGTAGCGCACGCTTTCAATTGCGTGCTCCATGAAAATTCTTGTCATTGGCAGTGGCGGCCGTGAACACGCGCTCGCTTGGAAGTTGAAGCAATCGCCGCGTGCGGAGCGCATTTTCTGCGCGCCGGGAAATGCCGGGACCGCTGAAATTGGTGAGAATGTCGCGATTCCCGTAAGCGACTTGACGGCGCTGGTTGGTTTCGCCAGAGAAAATCGTATCGATCTAACGGTGATCGGGCCGGATGATCCTCTCGCCGCTGGGATTGTCGATCTCTTTGTTACCCAAGGATTGCGCGTTTTCGGACCGAGCAAGACGGCCGCGCGAATCGAGTCATCGAAAATTTGTGCGAAAGAACTGATGCGCAAACAAAGAATCCCGACCGCGCAAGCGGGCACGTTCGAACGGAGCGATGATGCGCTCCGATTTTGCGACCAGCTGGGATTTCCGATTGTGATCAAGGCCGATGGACTCGCGCTTGGCAAAGGCGTCATCATTGCGCCCGATTCCGAATCGGCAAGATCGGCGATTGACGAGATGATGAATCAAGGCCGCTTCGGCGAGGCGGGTCGGCGTGTCGTCGTCGAAGAATTTCTGCGCGGCACGGAATGTTCGCTGCACGCGCTGGTAGATGGGAAAAACTATCGGCTGCTCGAGTCCGCGCGTGACCACAAACGCGCGTTTGACGGCGATGTTGGGCCAAACACGGGTGGGATGGGTGCGTTCAGTCCGGCCAACAATTGGAATAACAAACTGCAATCACAGTTCGAAGAAAAGATCATGCGACCCGTGCTGCATGGTTTGCTCGCGGAAGGAATCACATTTCGTGGTTTGCTTTATCCGGGATTGATGATCACTGATGACGGTGCGCGCGTTCTCGAGTTCAATTGCCGTTTCGGCGATCCCGAGACACAAGCGATTTTACCCCGAATGAAATCCGATTTGTTGCCGTTGCTGGAGGCGACGATTGACGGAAAGATCGGCAATTATTCCATCGAATGGGACCAACGGCCCGCAGTTACGGTTGTGCTAGCCTCAGACGGTTACCCGAACAAATATGAAAAAGGGAAAATCATTTCCGGTCTCGACGACGCGGCGAAGCTAGAGAGCGTCCAAATCTTTCACGCCGGAACCAGCCGGGTGCGCGACGAAATTGTAACTGCGGGCGGTCGGGTACTGGCAGTCACTGCGCTTGGATCAACCGTCGAAGCAGCTCGCGAGCGAGCCTACGATGCCGTCTCGCGCATTCATTTCGAAAACTGCCATTACCGGCGCGATATTGCTCTTACTGCCATTACAGATAACATCAAAAAATTACCCTGATGTCCCGATTTTTACTGGCGACTTGGTTGATGTCGATATTGGCAGCGCGCCTTATTGCCGAATCCCCAACGCCGGCCCCGAGCGTGCCTCAGACTGCATTGAACTCGCCCGCGCTGTCGTCACCGTCGGCCAAACCAACGACGGAACAGTTTATCAATTCGTTAAGCTCAGCGGATTTACAGGCAGTCATCACGCTCTTAAAAAGTAACTTCACAAATCCGGATGCGATTACCGATACCGAGCTAAACCGCGCGACGATTCAGGGGCTGATGGTTCGGCTGCCACATGGGGTGATGCTTTTGCCGAACCGGGAAAGCGGGTCCATGGAAGGTCCGAGCGCATTTTATAGTGAGATTTTGGATGGTCATATTGGCTATTTGCGCCTCGGCTCGCTGAACAGCGCTAATCTCCAAGCATTGGACAAGAGTCTTAGCTCTTTCGCTGCCAAGAAGGTCGACGCACTGGTTATCGATCTCCGCGCCAGTCAGGCAGCGAGTGATTTTGCGGTGGCGGCGGAATTTGCCAAGCGATTTTGCCCGAAAGGCAAACCTCTTTTCACTTTGCGCAAACCAGCCGCGAGGCAAGATCGCGTGTTTAACTCCGACCGCGATCCGGCGTTTCGTGGTCTGATTATGGCGCTCACCGACGGAGACACGGTCGGTTCTGCCGAAGCGCTCGCGGATGCGCTTCGTTTTTACGACAAAGTCTTGCTCATGGGTCAGCCCACAGCCGGTCGCGCAGCGGAATACTCCGATCTGCCATTGCCGAGTGGGAAAATCGTGCGCGTTGCCGTTGCGGAAATCGTTTCGCCGGAAGGCCATTCATTATTTCCAGAAGGGATAAAACCGGACCTGCCAGTCGAAATGTCGATGGTGGACAAGCGGCAGATTTTTCAATTGAGCAGCGAGAAAGGGATGGGCCCATTTGTTTATGAAATGGGACGCCCGCATATGAATGAGGCCGCCCTTCTGGCCGGGACAAATCCTGAGATCGAGGTGGCCGAAACCGCGCAGCAACGGCGCGGACGCGCGCCGGAAAAATCGCCGGCGCACGATCTTGTCTTGCAGCGCGCGCTCGACGTGGTCACCTCACTCGAGATTTATCAAAAACGGTAATGTGAGTCCACTCGAGGAACGCATCGGTTATAAGTTCCGCAATTCGCTTTTGCTGGCCGAGGCGCTCACTCATCCCAGTCTCGGGCACGAAACACAGCGGCACCATTTTGATAATCAGCGTTTGGAATTCCTCGGTGACGCCGTTCTGCAGCTTGTCATCACCGAACATCTGTTTCAGCATTTTGGCGATGAGGCCGAAGGCCAGCTGACGAAGTTGCGGTCCCGGCTAGTCTCGCGCGAGACATTGAAGATTCACGCGGCCGCGTTGGATTTGGGGCGCTACCTCCTGATGGGGCACGGCGAAGAAGCCAGTGGCGGCCGGGAGCGAACGTCGACATTGACCGACGCCTTCGAAGCGCTCATTGGCGCCCTTTATCTTGACGGCGGCTTAGATACCGCGAGAAAATTTATCCTCGCGCAAGCGCGTTCCGTCCTCGAGCAGATCGCGGAAGAACCGGTGGACGTCAATCCCAAGGGCGATCTTCAGGAATTGCTGCAAAGTATTTCACCGCGCAGTCCGGTCTATGAGTTGATTACGCAGAGCGGGCCGGAGCACGAAAAGACATTCGTTGTGCAAGCTATCTGGGAAGGAATCGTGCTGGGACAGGGCAGCGGCCGGAGCAAAAAACAGGCGGAAACCTCAGCTGCGCTCGAGGCGATGAAGTTAAAGCGTTGGAGAACGCTCGGGTAGAGAGGATCGCCAGGCTCTCCGTCTTCAATAGCGGCACGCCAGCGCTGAACCAAACCAAATCAAATCGAGTGATTTAGGGCGTCGAGATGGCTGCCAGAACTCGAGATCCATTGAAAATGCTGCGCAATCGACGCGGTTACAAATTTTTTTGCGTAGCCAATGGCATCTTCCAATGATAAACCGGATGCAAGACCCGCGGTGATTGCGGCCGAGTAAGTGCAACCTGTTCCGTGGGTCGCCACGCCGCGGACAAACGGCGCCGAGAATTCAGCAATTTTGTCGTCCGCAAATAACAGATCGACCGCGTTGCCGCCTGCGAGATGGCCGCCCTTAAGCAAGATCGGCACTCGATATTTCTCTTGCAGTTTCTTTCCGGCTTTGCGCATCGCTTCCAGATCGCTAATTGGCTCGCCGATCAATGTTCCAGCTTCATCCAGGTTTGGGACGAGCAACGTCGCCAGCGGAAACAATTCCGATTCGTAAAGGGCAATTGCATCAGGGCACAGAAGGAGATCGCCACTGGTTGCGACCATCACCGGATCGACGACGAGCGGAATGTAATTGTCGATCTTACGAACGGAGTCGACAATTGCGCGCGCGACCACTTCGACGATTCCGACCGAATAGAGCAGCCCTGTCTTGGCCGCCGCAATTGGGAAATTTCTGGCGAGTATAGCGATTTGTTCGTGCACGATCTCGCCACTGACTGGCTCGATCCGCGAAAGTTTCCCCGGTGTTTCTGCGACGACACAGGTGACAGCCGTCAAGCCGTAAACGCCGAGCGCTGAAAAAGTTTTAAGGTCGGCTTGGATACCGGCGCCAGCACTGCTGTCCGAGCCTGCTATGGTTAATGCAATGGGCGCTGTTCGAGTTTCGACGTTGGGCACTGGACGTTGAACCTTTAACCTCAATGTCGCACGGTAGAGTGCGCCTCCACAGTCGCGTCCCACCAGCTACGTGCCGTCGTTGCCAATTGCTTCGACCGGGCAACCTTCCATCGCTTCTTTGCAGAGCGCTTCCTCCGCTGGAGTCTCCGGTTGCTTATAAACATAGGAATGACCGCCGTCGTCATTGCGCTTGAAATTGGCTGGGGCAGTTTCACGGCATAAATCGCAGTCAATGCATTGATCATCGACATAGAATTTTCCCTCTACGTTTTCGGCGTATTTGTTCGCAGCATCGGCCATGATTTATCCCAGTGAAAATGCAGTAAGACCTTAAGGAGAAACCCTTGAGGCGCAATGCAATTTGCCCGTTGACGAGATTGGACGCAACCGCCAGGCGCAGTTGGCTCGTTGAATAGTTAACGGTTTAACTGAATCACATCGAATAACAATAGCCGACAGAGTGCTTTAGCGACGTAACCAATAACGAATCAACCAATTACGATCTAACCTCATGAAAGCCAAAACCCGCAGGACGCTAAGAGCTTTTGCGATTGAACTGGGTATCTATGCGCTCCTGGTTACCGGCTATTTTTTCCTGGTGCTGCATTTGCTGGGAGGGTGGCTCTACGGGCTCGAGGTTCACCACCGATATACTTATGCCGGCGTCGCGATTCTACTCATCATCGGTCAGGCCGTTGTTCTCGAAAGTGTTACCACCTTTTTGCTCCGCCTCATCGGAGGCCGCTCCGAGTAAGCCATGTTTTTTCCAATTTCCGGGGCGCACATCAGCCCGATCTATTTGGTCATTGTAGGGTTTCTTGTCGGGATTCTCGGCGGATTTTTTGGGGTTGGAGGAAGTTTCATTGCGGGCCCCGCCCTGCGTCTCGTCGGTTTGGACTGGAATTTCGCGGTCGGCACCGATCTCGCGCATATCGTCGGAAAATCAGTGGTGGCGGCAAAACGGCATCGCGCACTCGGGAATGTTGATCTTCGCCTCGGATTAATCATGGCAATCGGAACAATTGCCGGCGCGGAGGCAGGCGCGCAGTTGATTCAAATGTTAAAGCGCGCGGGCAATGTCAACCTGATCGTGAGTATTGTCGCAATTGTTGTCTATCTGAGCATCTCGGCCTTCATGTTGTGGGAAAGCCAAAAAACCCTAAGGTCGCAAAAACGGCGGTCATCCAAAGAAAAAGTAAAAGGTCCAATCGCGAAGCGGGACAAATCGGCCTTCGGACCCACGACGCGCGCGATCCAGCGGCTGAAGATTTGGCCGATGATTGCTCTTCCCACATCCGGCGTGAAAGCGATTTCGCTCTGGATGATTCTCCTGGTTGCATTCGTGGGCGGGGTGTTCGGAGGCTTTCTCGGCGGAGGTGCTGGTTACATTCGGATGCCGTCGATGGTTTATGTGCTCGGGATTCCTACTCACCTGGCAGTCGGCACTGATTTGTTTGAGATCATCATCTCAGCCAGTTACGGCACGTTTACCCATGCGATTAAGGGCAACGTGGATATTTTGATTGCGCTCGTCATGCACACCGGCGCGGCCATTGGCGCGCAAATCGGTGCCATCTCCACACAATATTTTGCCGGACCGAAAATTCGACTCGCTTTTGTGCCGCTGCCACTGATCGGCGCAGCCATCGTTATTTATACCCTGTTCACCGGACACAAATTGTAACCTCGATGAAAATTTTGATTTGCAGTGATGGAATGCCAGCCGCCGAAAGCGCGATCCAATTGGGAGGATTGTTGGCAGGGCCGCTGCAGGCTGAAACGACGATCCTTGGCATCGCCGAAAAGTCAGGCGACGAACGCCCTTTGCGCGAAGCGCTCGAGAAGCAGGCGCAATCCCTCCGTGCGCAAAAATTCGGGCTGGAGATCAGCATGCACGCTGGCGAACCCGTCCGCCAGATTCTCGATCAGACATCCAAAACGAGCTACGATCTCGTCGTAATCGGAGCGCGATGGACTGGAGCGACCGGGCATTACTGGCGTTCGGAAAAGACATACGAAGTGATCAAAGCGATTCAGCCGCCGGTGTTGGTGGCAATCGGCGAATGCAAACAATTGAAGCGTTTTCTTGTTTGCACGGGCGGAAAAGAATTCATCGAGCAAGCGATACAGCTCACAGGCAAATTGGCTGCGGCACTCGGGGCTTCCGTGACGTTGCTGAACGTCATGGCCGAGCCTCCCGCGATTTATGCCGATTTGGTGCAACTCGAAGAAGATGTCAGTCGACTGCTCGAATCAAAATCAGAACTCGGAACAAATCTCCAGCGGCAAAAAAGAGAGCTCGAACGCCTTGGTGTCTCCGCCGAAGTGCGGCTTCGGCATGGCATTGTGATTGACCAAGTTTTCGAAGAAACGCGTGATGGCGACTACGATT
>Ga0193723_1000625_pt1 | contig 13881 bp, 12 predicted proteins | sample H2m2metaG_FD_143042 | JGI IMG/M metagenome (GOLD analysis project Ga0193723, IMG submission 143042) | Soil microbial communities from a riparian zone of the East river system, Colorado, United States - H2m2 | ecosystem: Environmental > Terrestrial > Soil > Riparian zone | place: USA: East River... | reverse complement strand
GATCCCGTCTTGATCACCGCGTTCCTCGCGACTGATCCGGCCGCGCTCGATGTCCTTGTTGGAGCATTTGAGTCGGGTCAGGAGCGATGCCGGATCGGTCGCGAGGAACGCGGTGATCAAGACGGGATCCCGGGGGGGGGGCAACTTGTCGAGCGGCTTTTTCCCCTTTTCCCAGTCCCGGCTGATCTCCGGCAACCAGATGCGCGCCGCGCCGACGTCCATCCACAGGCCGAGCAGCTTCGAGACGCGCACCGCCGTCTGAATCCCCTTGAACCACTCGTCGTGTACGCGTTCGGCGGAAAGCTGGCCCAGGCCCTGGGCATTCGCTTTCGCCGCTTCGAGGGTGCGGGCGTGGATGCGGAACTCAAAGCGGGCGCTGAACCGCAACGCCCGCAGGATCCGCAGGTAATCCTCCTGGAAGCGCCAGTTGGGGTCGCCCACCGAGCGGATCAGCTTCTTCGCGAGATCCGCCGCGCCCTCGAACGGATCGCGCCACTCGTGCTTCAGCGGATGATACGCGATCGCATTGATCGTGAAGTCGCGCCGCGCCAAGTCGTCCATCAGCGAGACGCCGAACTCCACCACGGCGTGACGGCCGTCCGTCTTGATGTCCTTGCGGAAGGTGGTGACCTCGTGCGGCCGGTTGTTCGCGTCGAGCACGGCGACCGTACCGTGCTCGATGCCCACGGGCACCGTCCGCTTGAACAACTTTTGCACCTCGGGCGGCGGCGCCGCTGTGGTGAGATCGAAGTCGTTATGCGGCTCTTTCAGCAACGTATCGCGGATCGCGCCGCCCACGCACCAGGTCTCGTAGCCGGCGTCCTCGAGCGTCTTGGCGATGTTCAGGACTTCGCGGGGGATATCGAGCCGGGGCGGGAAACTACCCACAGAGCACCGAGCCCCCGTTCACATTAAGGATCTCCCCGGTGATGTGTCGGGCCAGCGGGGAACAGAGGAACAGGATCGGGCCCGCGATGTCCTCGGCACTCGCCGCGCGGCCGAGGGGAATCGTCTTCAGGATGGCCGGCTTCGCTCTGAGCGTCGCTTCCGACATTTCCGTGTCCACCCACCCGGGGGCCACACAGTTCACAGTGATTGCGGGCGCGAGCTCGACGGCCAGCGACTTGGTGAGCGCAATGACCGCGCCCTTGGTGGCGGCGTAGTCGGCGTGGAACGCTTCACCGCGCTGCCCGGCGGTCGAAGAGACGAGGACGATGGTGCCACCGGCGGCGAGATGGGGGATGGCGGCTCGGCACACGTACACGGCGGCATCGAGGTTGGCGCGCCGCGTGGTTTCCCACTGCGCGTCGCTCATCTTGGCGAGCGGTACGTCGTCGGGAGGCCAAACGCCGTGGTTCACGACGAGGATGTCGAGTCCGCCGAGGGCGGCTACCACTTCGCCCAGCACCCGCTTGGCGACGCTCGGGTCGCCCAGGTCGCCGCGGACGCCCTCGAAGGGAGGGTCCGGCTTGCGCTCGCGGTAGCCCACCACGACCCGCGCGCCGGCCCGCTCGAGCAGCAGCGCCGTCGCGCGTCCAATCCCCCTTCCTCCACCGGTGACGAAGGCGCGCTTCCCGGCGAGGTCGATCATCCCCGCAGCCGGTCCTCCACGAGATCGCAGATCACGTGCTCGATCGCGAGGTGCAGCTCCTGAATGCGGGCGGTGTCGTCCGCGGGGATCACGAGCGCCACGTCCGCCAGCTCCTTCAAATGGCCGCCGCTCTTCCCGAGGAAGGCAATCACGGTGACGCCGCGCGCTTTGGCGGCCTGGGCCGCGCGGATCACGTTGGGGCTTTCGCCGCTGGTCGAGTGCAGCACCAGCAGGTCCCCGGGCTCCGCCAACGCCTCGACCTGGCGCGAGAACACTTCATCGAACCCGAGATCGTTGGCGCAGGCGGTGAGGAGCGACGTATCAGTCGTGAGGGCGATGGCACGCATCGCAGGGCGCGTCGTCTGGTAGCGCACGACGTACTCCGTGGCGAGGTGCTGGGCGTCGGCGGCGCTGCCGCCGTTGCCCGCGAAGAAGAGCGTCCCGCCCGCACGCAGCGCGGCCTCGTAGCGATCCGCGATCGCGGCGATCTCCTCGGCCTGATCCGCCGAGACGCGCGCGGCGAGGCCCGCCAGGGCCTCGAGCGACGCCCGGATCTGCTCGAGCGGCGTACTCATCGGACCGCTTCCACGAATGCTCCCAGCACGCCGACCGCAGTGCCCTGCTCCTCGACGGCGGTGCCGATCACGACGAAGTCCGCGCCACCCGCCCGCGCCGTCCTCGCCTGCGCGGGAGTCTTGATGCCGCCGCCCACGAACAGCGGCCGGTCGGGCACCGCGCTGCGGCAGGCGCGGATCACGTCCTGCGGCACGGGCCGCGCGGCACCGCTGCCGGCGTCGAGGTACACCGCCTGCATCCCGATCAGCTGCGCGGCGGTCGCGTGCGCCGCCACGAGCTCCGGCTTGTCCGCCGGCAGCGGTCGCGTCTGGCTCACGGCTTCGACGCTCGTGACCCGCCCGCCGTCAATCAGGATGTAGGCGGTCGACAGCGTGGCCACCGGATGGCGCTGCAGGAAGGGCACCGCGCGCACGTGCTCCTCGATCAGGTACTGGGGGTTGCGGCCGGAGACGAGCGACAGGAACAGCACGAGATCTACTTCGTCGGTCAGCTGCATGGCGGAACCCGGGAACAGCGCCAGCGGAAAGCCGGGCGCGGCGTCACGGATGGCGCGGGCCACCACGTGCGTCTGCGCCGCGCCGTCGAATGAGGACCCGATCAGCATCCCGGCCGCGCCGGCCGCCTGCGCTTCACGCGCCAGCCGTGCAGCCTCTGAGCCCTCGGTCCGCGCGGGGTCCACGAGCACCAGCAGGCCTCCCCGTCCCAGCGCCGTCACGCGAACACTCCCGCGGCCAGCCGCGCGACTCCACCCACGTCCGCTTCGGCCTGCGCCTCGAAGGCGTACGTGATGAACGCGTCGGCCGCGAGCAGGTCGAGTGCCAGCTCCCGTCCCCCCTTGGGCCGCGACGCCACCCTGCCGACCAGGGCTCGGCCCAATTCCGCCAGGTGCGCGGGGAGCGGTAGCGCCGTGTCGGTGACCGCACGCTCGATCTGCGCGCGCAGCGCTGCCGGCGGCGCGGGACGCCGCGTGCCCAGCCAGGCGAGGACTTCGGAGCGAGTCACGGCTTCACGAACCTCTTGACGATCGTGGGCGTCTGGGCACGCGTGGACGCGAGCTGCGTGGCGTCGCCCACCCCCGCCGACGCGAAGTGGGCACGGCCGCCCCCCTTGCCCCCAACCGCCTGCGCGATGGCGTTGACGATCTCGCCCGCCTTGAGGCCCTGCGACACGAGATCGTCAGTGACGGCGACATGGATGCCGGGGCGCGTGCCCGTCGTGAACAGCACCGAGATAGCACGCTTGTGCTTGGACCGGAAGCCGTCCATCAGGACCCCGATCTGGGTACGATCGTCGAGGTCGCTCTCGCCGACGTGCAGGTCGACGTCGCCGATGCGTTCTACGCTTCCCCCTTCCCCTGTCCCGCTTCCCCCCTTCAGCATCTCGCCAATCCGCTTCTCGAGCTTCCGGTTCTCCTCGAGCATCGTCTCGATGCGACGCGCCAGGTGCTCGGGCTGGGCCTTGAGCAGCCCCGCCGCCTCGTCGAGCCGCCGCTCCAGATCAAGCCCGTAACGATACGCCGCGGGGCCGGTCAGCGCCTCGACGCGCCGCACGCCCGCCGCCGCGCCCGTTTCGTGGGTGAATCGGAACAGCGCGATCTGGCCCGTCGCAGCGACGTGCGTGCCACCGCACAGCTCCAGCGACACGCCGACGACATCCACCACGCGCACGCGGTCGCCATACTTCTCGCCGAACAGCGCCATCGCACCCGCCGCAACGGCATCCTTGTAGGCCATCTCGCGCGTCTCAATGGGGAGATTCTCCCAGATGTGCGCGTTCACCTCGGCTTCGATGGCGCCCAAGTGATCGTCCGCGATCGGTCCATGGTGGCTGAAGTCGAAGCGCAACCGCTCCGGTGCCACCACCGAGCCCGCCTGGCGCACGTGGCTGCCCAGGATCTTGCGCAGCGCCGCGTGCACGAGATGCGTCGCGGTGTGATTGCGCTCGATGTTGCGGCGGCGCGCCTCGTTGACCTGCGCCAGCGCGGCGGTCGGCTCGAAGGTCTCACCGAACGTGCCCACGACGGCGCTCTTGCCGTCCACCTTCTCCACGTCCTCGACGGTCAGCTCCCAACCGTCGCCCTTCACGACGCCGGTGTCGCTCACCTGGCCACCGGACTCGGCATAGAACGGGTTCTCCTCGAGCACCACCTCCAGCTGGTCACCCTGCTGGCGAAACGCGATCGGCTCGGTCTCGGCCCGAGTGGCTTCGTAGCCGACCCATTTCTGGTGGCCCTTGGCCTTCAGGTTGACCCATCCACCCGCCTTTTCGACCACGCGTTGCGACGCGCTCAGTTGCCGTGCCGACCTGGAGCGACGGCGCTGGTGCTCGAGCGCACGCTCGAAGCCCTCGACATCCACGGTCTGCCCGCGCTCGCCGGCGATGAGCTGCGTCAGGTCGATGGGGAAGCCGTAGGTGTCGTACAGCTTGAACGCATCCTCGCCGGAGACCACCGACGCGCCCTTCAGCTCGTCGAGCCGCCCGAGGCCACCCTCGATCGTCTCGAGGAAGCGTTCCTCCTCGGCGCGCGTGACGCGCTCGATGTGCGGCTCCTTGTGCACGAGGTCGGGATACACCGGCCCCATCAAGGTGCTGGCGGTGCGGATCAGGGGCGCGAGCGTGGGCTCGCGCCGGCCCAGCAGCCACGCGTGACGCACCGCACGGCGCAGGATGCGACGCAGCACATAGCCACGCCCTTCGTTCGACGGGTAGACGCCGTCGGCGAGCAGGAACGCCACCGCGCGCGCGTGGTCGGCGAGGACGCGGTACGGCGCCCCCGCGGGACCGCGGTCGTAGGGTTTCCCCACCACCTCCACCGCCTGCGCGATGATCGGCTGGAACAGATCGGTGTCGTAATCCGTCGGGACGCCCTGCATCACCGACGTAATGCGCTCAAGGCCGGCGCCGGTATCGACCGACGGCTTGGGGAGCGGGTTACGAGTGCCGTCCGCCTGCTGGTCGAACTGCATGAATACCAGGTTCCAGATCTCGAGGAACTTCCCTTCCTCGGAGAGCCGCACGAAATCGTCGAGACCGGGCGTCCCTCTCCCTTCTCCCTTCTCCCTGATATCGACGAGCATCTCGGAGCACGGTCCGCACGGCCCCGTATCCCCCATCTGCCAGAAGTTGTCTTTGTCGGAGAGGCCGAAGATCCGCTCGTTGGAAATCCCGGTGATCTTGCGCCACAGCTGGCGCGCCTCGTCGTCCGAGTGGTGCACGGTCACGTACAGGCGCTCCGGAGCGATGCCGAGCCACTGTTCCCCCGTCACCCACTCCCAGGCATACTCGATCGCTTCCTTCTTGAAGTAGTCGCCGAAGGAAAAGTTGCCGAGCATCTCGAAGAAGGTGTGGTGCCGGGCGGTATGGCCCACCTGTTCCAGGTCGTTGTGCTTCCCACCAGCGCGCACGCACTTCTGACAGGTGACGGCGCGCTCGTAATCACGACGTTCCAGCCCTTGAAACACGCGCTTGAACTGCACCATCCCCGCGTTGGTGAAGAGCAGCGTGGGGTCGTCCGCCGGGACCAGCGAGGAGCTCGGCACCTCCCGGTGGGACCGGGGGGCGGCGGTGAAGTAGTCCACGAATTTGCGACGGATGTCGGCGGACTTCATGGGGAAAAATATACAGCGCGCGAGAGGCAACCTGAAGTGCAATTGGAACTTAGGTTGTCCCGCCCCTAGAGAGCCTCGACGATGGCGCGGACCAGGGGCCCCTGAAACCCCCTTCGCGCCAAGAACGCGACGAGCCGTCGCTTCCGCACCGGCGCCGGCAGCCCCGCCAGCTGTCTCGCCCGCTTTTCCGCCACCGCCCGCACCGCCGCATCGGCGTCCACCCCCTCGTCGGTGAGCGCCGCGCGCACCGCTTCCTCGGCCACGCCGCGCTCCACGCCCTGCGCGAGCAGGTCCTTGATAAGCCGCGCGGGGCCGCGACCGCGCGCGGCTTTGACACCGGCGTAGTCGCGCGCGAAGGCCGCGTCGTCCAGCAGGCCCTGCGCCGCGAGGCGCGCCAGTGCACCGTCCACGGCGGCCGGGGGATGCTGCTTCTGGAGCAGGCGGCGGCGCAGGTCGTGGCGGGCGTGGGCGCGACGCGCCAGGGCTCGCAGGGCGGCGCGGTGGGCCCCCTCGAGATCGGCGAGCTCCTGCAGCCGCGCGAGCACGCGGGGCCCGATCTCACCACCGACGACGAGGCCGAGCCCGATCAGGGACTCGGCGGGGAGGGACGCAAAACGCCCCCGATCCACTTCGACCAGTCGGTAGTCCGGCCGGCGCGGATCAGGGGCGAGCCCGGTGAGCAGCATTTATTCCTCGGGTGTGGCGCCCTCGTCGTCCTCGCCCGCTGCCGGACTGGGAGCGGCCTTGACGCCGCGGTGCTCCTTGACGCGGGCCTCGACCTCGGCCGACATGTCGGGGTGGTCCTTCAGATACAGCTTCGCGTTCTCCCGGCCCTGGCCGATCCGCTCCTTGCCGTAGGAGTACCAGGCGCCCGACTTTTCGATGATCCCCGCTTCGGCGGCGATGTCGACGAGCAAGGACTCGTGGCTGATGCCCTCGTCGAACATGATGTCGAACTCGGCCTGGCGGAACGGCGGCGCCACCTTGTTCTTCACGACCTTCACGCGGACGTGGTTGCCGATCACCACTTCGCGGTCCTTGACCGGCGCGATGCGCCGCATGTCGAGCCGCACCGAGGCGTAGAACTTGAGGGCGCGCCCACCGCTCGTCGTCTCGGGATTGCCGAACATCACGCCGATCTTCTCACGCAGCTGATTGATGAAGATCACGGAGGTGCGTGAGCGGTTGATCGCGCCGGCGAGCTTGCGCAGCGCCTGGCTCATGAGGCGCGCCTGCAGCCCGGGCAGCGAGTCGCCCATGTCCCCTTCGATCTCCATCTTGGGCACGAGTGCCGCGACAGAATCGATGACCACCACATCTACGGCCCCGGAGCGCACGAGAATCTCGCAGATCTCGAGCCCCTGCTCCCCCGTGTCGGGCTGGGAGACGAGCAGGTTCTCGATGTCGACGCCGAGCTTCTTCGCGTATTCCACGTCGAGTGCGTGCTCGGCGTCGATGTAGGCCGCGGCGCCGCCCAACTTCTGCGCGTGCGCCACGACGTGCAGCGCGAGCGTCGTCTTGCCGCTCGACTCGGGGCCGAAGATCTCGGTCACCCGGCCCCGCGGGATGCCGCCGATCCCGATCGCGGCGTCGAGGTTGATCGCGCCCGTCGAGATCCCTTCGAGCCGCACCTGCGGCGTGTCGGCCCCCATTCGCATGATGGAGCCCTTCCCGCACGTCTTCTCGATCTGGGTGATGGCCAGCGCGAGCGCCTTGCGGCGGTCGTCGGAGAGCTTGGGCGGTTCGCGGTTTTCGCGAGGGGGAGGCGCCGTCATGAGTGTCCTCGACATGGGTTGCGAGCCTCTTTGGGTGAGGCCCGAATATATACCGAAGCTGGCATCAGCGCCAGCCGGGGCGAAACGCGTCCTCCAGATGCTCTAACTTGTATCCCACCAATGCGATACAGTCGAAGCGGTAGATGTCCGACGGCTTGCCGCAGCGGTCCACCCAGACCCGCGCCGCCTTTACGATCTCCCGCCGTTTGGCACCCGTCACCGCCTCAAAGGGGCTGCCGAACGCGTCCCCCTGGCGAACCTTCACCTCGACGAACGCCACCAGGTGTCCGCGCCGCGCTACCAGATCGACCTCCACGCGTCCCACGCGGAAGCGGTGCGCCACGATGTCCCAGCCGCGACTCTGGAGGTAGCGGATCGCCCGCTCCTCGCCGGCGAGGCCGCGCTTGTGGCGCTCGTCGGTCCACTGCTCGGGATCGCTCTTGATGCCGCTTTTCATGGCGGCAACCTAATCGCGAGCCGGTCTATGCCCTAACCCAATCTACGCGGGCGGTGTCCTATTCACTCGCGCGCACGATTTCGTCCAGGTCCTCGAGGCCCACCAGGACATCGCGCGGCTTAGAGCCGTTCGCGGGTCCCAAGATCCCGGCGAGCTCCAGCTGATCGATGATCCGCGCCGCGCGGCCGTAGCCGATGCTCATGCGTCGCTGCAGCAGCGACGTCGAGCCGAGCTGGTTCTGGATGCATACCTCGGCGGCCGGGCGGAACAGCGGGTCGCGTTCCCCTGGCTCCTGACTCCCAACGCCTTCGTCGCCTTGCTTCTCGGCCGCCTCCAGCGCCGCTACCTGCTCGTCGATCGACGGCTTGCCCGGCACCGGCTCCGTCTTGCGCGCGTGCGCCTTGTACCACTCCATCAGCTTCTCGGTTTCGTCCGTCGAAATGAATGCGCCCTGCACCCGCATCGGCTCGCTCTTGCCGGGCGGCAGAAACAGCATGTCGCCGTTGCCGAGCAGCGTTTCGGCGCCGTTCTGGTCGAGGATCGTGCGGCTATCGACTTTGGCCGACACGCGAAACGCGATGCGGCAGGGAAAGTTCGCCTTGATGAGGCCGGTGATCACGTTCACCGACGGGCGCTGCGTCGCGAGGATCAGGTGGACGCCGATGGCGCGCGCCTTTTGCGCCAGCACGGCGAGCGGAGTCTCGATCTCCCCCTGCACCGTGAGCATCAGGTCCGCCAGCTCATCCACGATCAGCACGATGTAGGGGAGGATCCCGTCCTTGTACTCGCCGTCGAGCGGCAGCTCCTTCTGGATGCCCGCCTGGGTGGCCAGAGTCTCGCGCGGTCCCTTGAGGGGCTTCTTCTCGTCGACCTTGCGGTTGAAGTCGCCGATGTTGCGGGCGTGATTGGCGTGCAGCAGCCGGTAGCGCCGCTCCATCTCCCACACCGCCCACTTCAGCACGTTCGCCGCTTTGTGGTGGCTCGTCACTACCGGCAGGCCGAGATGCGGGAGTGCCGCGTACATCGACAGCTCGACCATCTTCGGGTCGATCATCAGCAACTGCAGTTTGTCAGGCGGGTGCGCGTACACGAGGCTCGTGATCATGGCGTTGATGCAGACCGACTTCCCCGAGCCGGTCGCGCCCGCGATCAGGAGGTGCGGCATCTTGGCGAGGTCGTCCACGACCTCGTCCCCCTCGAGGTTGCGGCCCAGGACGACCGGCAGGGTGCGCGTCGGGCGCCGGAACTCGGCCGTATCGATCAGCTCCCGGATGTGCACCATGCGCGGCGTCGGGTTCGGGACCTCGATGCCGATGGCGGCTTTTCCTGGGATTGGCGCCACAATACGGAGCGATTGCGCGCGCATCGCGAGCGCCAGGTCATCGGCCAGCGCCGACACGCGACCGACCTTGACGCCGCGCCCCGGCTCGAGCTCGTAGCGCGTCACCACGGGGCCGACAGTCTTGTGAATGATCTGCGCGCTCACGCGGAATGTCTCGAGCGTGGCGACCAGGCGCCGTCCCATCTCTTCGATGGCCACCGCATCGGCGTCGCCCACGGCGCCGGGCGGCTCGGTGAGAAGCTCGATGGGCGGGAGCAACACTCCGGCCGGGGGTGGCGGGGCCGGTTTCGGGGGCGGCGTTGGCTTGGACTTCCGATTCTTGGGGAAGGGGGAAGGGGGAAGGGGGACGGGTACACCCGGCTCTTCAGCGACCGCTCGCTTTGGCTTGGGAACGGGTCTTTCCCCATCCCCCTTCCCCCTTCCCTCTTCCCCTGATCTCAGCATCGCCAACGGATGCCACCCCACCGTCACGATCCCCAACGCCGACAGCGCGAATAGGCCGACCAGCACGCCGCCGGCGGTCCCGACCGCTCCCTGGATGCCGCTCGCGAGGAACGCAGGGAAAAGGCCGACGAGCTTTTGGGTCGCGGTCCACTGGCTGTGGTCGTACGGAAAGGCGGGGCCGATTCCGATGGCCATGCTGTAGGGCACGAGCAGGATCAGCCCCGCGCCCAGCGCCGCCGCGCGACCCCACGACAGGGGCCCGAGGCGCTCGAACGCCGCCAGCGCCCATCCGATCCCCAGCACCGGGAGCACCACGGCGCCGAGGCCGAACACCTTCCAGAGCATCCCGCCGATCGCCCGGCCCCAGCTGCCGGTGAGGGGGAGTTGCAGCAGGGTGAGGCCGAAGAACAGGCCGAGCAGCAGGGCTGCGACGCCGATCAGCTCGTTGCGCGACTTCGCATTCATGCCGTGATGCGGCGGTCGGCGTACACGGGGACCACGCTGAAACGGTCGGGATGGGCGCAATAGGCCACGTCGTCGCCCAGGCCCGCCTCGATGAGCTGGCGCGCGGCGTCGCTCGCGTCGAACGCGTCCTCCCAACCGCCCTGTTGCCCCGCCAGGTCGAGCGACACCTGCGCCGCGTCGTTGAGTGTCACCTTGCGAGCGCCTTTCTTCACCACCTTGACCAGCCGTCCCGCCGTGTAGGCGTCCTCGAGGGCGAACTGCTTCTCGCGGCCCGCGCAGATGATCACGAGGTCGCCGCGCTCGGTGAACACCGCCCGCGCCCGGTCGGCGACGGCGCTGAAGTTCACCGCCGCGGCGACGAGGACCGGGTCGCCTCCCTGGGCCGCCACCAGCGCCGGCGTGCCGTTCGTGGTCGCGAGGACGATCGTCTTGCCGGCCACCGCCTCGGCCGTCATCTCGCGCGGCGAATTGCCCAACCCGAACCCCTCGATCTTGACCATGCGGCGCTCGCCCGCGAGCACGATGCCGTCCTTCTCGAGGTTGGCGGTGAGGCGGACGGCTTCCTCGGAGGTGGCCGCGGGGACCACGGCTTTGGCACCTGACGACAGCGCGGCGACGATGCTGCTCGTCGCGCGGAGGACGTCGATGACGACGACCCCCCGGCCGGTCAAGTCTCCTGCGTTCAGGCCGAGTGGGGTGAAGTAGACGTCGATCTTCATGCTGTCGGGTCTTTGAGGAGCTGCGGCTCGCGTTCGAGGAATTTGGTGTCGATCTTCCCCTCGATGAAGTCCGGGTGTCGCATCACCCGGCCGAGGAACGGGATGGTCGTGGTCACGCCTTCAATGATAAACGAGTCGAGTGCCTGGCGCATACGCGCCAACGCCTCCGCCCGGGTGTTGCCGTGCACGATCACCTTGGCGAGCAGCGAGTCGTAATAGGGCGGGACGGTGTAGCCGGCGTAGATGTGCGTGTCCACGCGCACGCCGGGCCCACCGGGCGGATGATAGGCGGTGATCAGTCCGGGGGACGGCTGGAAGTTGCGCGCGGGGTCCTCGGCGTTGACGCGGCACTCGATGGCGTGACCCCGTAACCGATGGCCGTTCATCACGAACGACAGCGGCTCCGCCGCCGCGACGCGGATCTGCTCCTTCACCAGGTCGAAGTTGGTGCACATCTCCGTGACGGGGTGCTCGACCTGGATGCGCGTGTTCATCTCCATGAAGTAGAAGGCGCCGTCTTCGTCGAGCAGGAATTCGATCGTCCCCGCACCCACGTAGCCGATCGATTCCGCGAGCTTGACGGCGGCCTCCCCGATGTCCTCCCGCAACGTCTGGTCGATCGCGGGGCTCGGCGCCTCCTCGACCAGCTTCTGATGCCGCCGCTGCACCGAGCAGTCCCGCTCGCACAGATGCATCACCTTTCCATGCGTGTCGCCCATGATCTGGATTTCGATGTGGCGGGGCCGTGCCAGGTACTTCTCGATGTAGACCTGCCCCGACCCGAACGCGGCCAGCGCCTCCTGGGTGGCGAGGTTGAAGGCCTGCGCGAATTGCTGCGGCTCGGCCGCGACGCGCATCCCCTTCCCCCCGCCCCCCGCCGCCGCCTTGATGATCACCGGAAACCCGATCGTCCCGGCGATCTCCAGCCCCTCCTCGGGCGATTCCACCGGGCCCGGCGAGCCGGGCACCGTGGGCACCTTGAGCTTCTGGGCGATCTTGCGGGCCGTGGCTTTGTCCCCCATCTGGCGGATCTGGTCGGGGGTGGGGCCGATGAAGGTGATGTTGGACGCCCCGACCTTCTCGGCGAACTCCGCGTTCTCGGCGAGGAACCCGTATCCCGGATGGATCGCATCGGCGCCGGTGATCTCGGCGGCGGCGATGAGACGGGGGATGTTGAGGTAGCTGTCGCGGCTCGGCGCCCGGCCGATGCAGACGTCGTCGTCGGCGAAGCGCACGTGCAGGCACTCGCGATCCGCCTCGGAGTAGACGGCGACCGTCGCGATCCCCAGCTCCTTGCACGCGCGGATCACCCGCAGGGCGATCTCCCCGCGGTTCGCGATCAGCACTTTCTTGAACATCAGGGCGTCAGCTCGATCGCCCCGGCCGCGTCAGCGCCACCCAGCCGGTTCCCGGAGGAATCCACGCCCGACACCTTCAGCGCGAACTCGCTCGGGTTCGAACAATAGAAGATCGCGCTCTCGTAGCTGATCACGCCCTGCTGGTACCACTGGAACAGGGACTGGTCGAAGGTCTGCATGCCGTACTGGATCGACCCTTCGGCGATCAGGTCGGGAATGCTGAGCTGCTTGGAGAGGTCGCGCACGTTGTCGGCGACCGCCGCCGTGTTGATCAACACCTCGGCCGCCGGCACGCGGCCGCGACCGTCCTTGCGCGGCACCAGGCGCAGCGAGATCACCGCTTGCAGCGCCGTGGAGAGCAGGTGGCGGATCTCGTCGTGCTGGTGCGGCGGGAAGAACGAGATCACGCGGCTGATCGTCTGGGTCGCGTCGGTCGTGTGCAGCGTCGAGAACACCATGTGGCCCGTGTCCGCCGCCTTGAGCGCCGTGTCCAGCGTCTCCATATCGCGGATTTCGCCGATCAGGATCACGTCCGGGTCCTGCCGCAGCACGTGGCGCAGCGCGGAGTTGAACGACAGCGTGTCGTTTCCCACCTCGCGCTGCGAGATGTTGGCCAGTTGATCGCGGTGCAGGAACTCGATCGGGTCTTCGATCGTGATGATGTTCACCCGCCGGTTCGTGTTCACGTGGTTGATCATCGCCGCGAGCGCCGTGGACTTCCCCGACCCCGTCACGCCCGTCACCAGCACCAGCCCGCGCGGCTTGAGCGCGATCTCCTCCAGCACCGGCGGCAGCGACAGCTCACGGATCTGCTTGACCTCGTAGGGAATCGCCCGGAAGGCGAACGCCACCGTGCCGCGCTGCTGGTACACGTTGGTGCGGAAGCGGCCCACACCCGGCACGCCGATCGCGAAGTCCGCCTCCTTATGCTCGGCGAACTCCTTCACCTGACGCGGCGTCATGATCTGCTCAGCCAGCGATTTCAGCTCCTCGGGCTTCAGCGGCTGCGTGTCGAGCCCGACCAGCTCGCCGTTCACCCGGATGGTCGCCGGCCGGCCCACCTTGAGCAGCAGGTCCGAGCCGTTGCGCTGCACCATGTTGGTGATGGCTTGCTTGAAGTTGAATGCTACGGGAGCCGCGTCAGGCATGAGGATCCACCCGGAAGAGGACCTGCCCGAACTCGACCGGCTGCGCGTTCTGGACGCACACTTCCTTCACGACGCCGCCGACCTCGGACTCGATCTCGTTCATGATCTTCATCGCTTCGATGATGCAGACGACTTGCCCCACGTTCACCCGGCTCCCGACCTTGATATACGCCTGGGCCCCCGGCTCGGGCGCCGAATAGAACGTCCCGACCATCGGGGACTTGATCTCGAGCAGCTGCGGGCCGGCGGGGGGAGGGGGGGCCGAGGCGGATGGCGCGGCACTCGGCGCCGCCTGAGAGGACTGCGTCACGACAATGGGGCCTGCCCCGCCTGCGTTGGGCACGTGCCCGGCCTTGGAGACGCGCACCGACGACCACGCCCCAAACAGCCCGCGCCGG
>Ga0193723_1000624_pt1 | contig 13887 bp, 10 predicted proteins | sample H2m2metaG_FD_143042 | JGI IMG/M metagenome (GOLD analysis project Ga0193723, IMG submission 143042) | Soil microbial communities from a riparian zone of the East river system, Colorado, United States - H2m2 | ecosystem: Environmental > Terrestrial > Soil > Riparian zone | place: USA: East River... | reverse complement strand
AGAGCACTGGGTAGGCGTTCCTCGATCAAGCAGGGATTGCCGCCTTCCAGAGATGGCGCTTCAAGCCCGGAACGGTTAAGGCTGTAAAAATACCCGCTGAGGTTTTCAATGCATCATGGCATCCGTCATCGCATGGCTGGCGCGGTGATCGCAGACTAAGCCGGTCACCAAAACGCGCTTGTCAAGGCATGCCTTGCCGCTAAGCTTGGCCTCCCGCACGGAGCATCTGCATGTCCCTCGCCAATTTACTTTCTGCCGAGCAAATCATTCCCGCGATGAAAGCTACGGAGCGTTGGTCGGCTATTGTTGAACTGATCGATCTGCTTGTTAGTCTCGGCAAAATTAAGCCCGCGGATCGCGATCCAATTTTGGCCGCGCTAAAGCAACGGGAGGAAACAATGAGCACGGGCATCGGATTCGGAATTGCCATACCGCATTGTTCATCCGATCGGCTCGACGAAGTGGTGGCTGCGTTCGGAAGGTCCACCAAAGGAATCGAGTTCGACGCGTTGGATAACGCGCCCGTAAAATTCGTTGTTCTTTTTATCGTACCAAAAAATCAATTTCAAACGCACCTGCGCACGCTGGCTTCCATCGCAAAATTTCTGAATGACCGCTCTGTGCGAGAGAGTCTTGCCAGCGCGAAATCCGCTGACGAAATTTTGGCGATTTTTCGCGAACGTTCGTAGCTTTGTAGCGGCGGTCTCTGACCGCCGAGCAACTGTCTATGCGGCGCTCAGAGAGTGCCGCTACAGTTCCGGCAGTACCGATGGACACCTTCCAATCACTTCTCGCGAAAAAGCTTTCCGACGCTTTGGCAAACGCCGGCTTGCCGACGGCCGGTGAGTTGACGCAGGCGACCGATCCGCGGTTTGGCGATTACCAGACTAATGTTGCGCTCGTACTCGGGAAGCAGCGCGGCGAAAATCCGCGTGCGCTGGCGGAAAAGTTCGTGGCGCAATTGGATGTTGGTGATGTGTCCGAACCGCCTGCTGTCGCCGGCGCAGGATTCATCAACTTCACATTGCGTCAGGCCGCCGTCGAAAAACAAACGCTCGACATTTTGGGCGATGAGCGTCTCGGCGTCGCCGAAACAGAATCACCACGTCGCATCGTCATTGATTTCGGATCGCCCAATGTCGCGAAACCGATGCATGTCGGTCACATCCGCAGCACGGTGCTCGGCGACGCGCTGGCGCGCGTCGCTAAATTTCTTGGGCACGAAGTGGTTCGCGATAATCACGTGGGCGACTGGGGAACACAGTTCGGGATGGTTATTTGGGGGTGGAAAAATCTTTTGGATCGACAGGCGCTGCAGCGCGATCCGCTGGCCGAGATTGTCCGCATTTACAAGGAGACAAACGAACGAGTGAGCAAGGACCCGGAAGTGCGTGAAGCATGCCGCCAGGAACTGGTGAAATTGCAGGCCGGCGACAAGGAAAACACGGATATTTGGAACGAATGTGGCGCGCTTTCGATGCAGGATTTCGAGCGCATTTACAAACTCCTCGACGTCCGTTACGACCTGCAATGCGGCGAAAGTTTCTACAACGATCGGTTGCCCGGCGTGGTCGATCGCCTGCTCAAGGCCGGGATAGCTGAGGTCAGCGAAGGCGCCGTATTCGTGTTCTTTCACGATGATCCGGAGTTGGCTGATAAGCCGCTGATCATTCGCAAACGGGACGGCGGATTCAATTACGCTACGACTGATGTGGCCACAATCGATTATCGTGTCAACGATTTGAAAGCCGACGTGATCTGGTACGTCGTTGGCGCGCCGCAGACATTGCATTTCAAACAGATTTTCGCGGTCGCCAGGCGAGAGGGTTACACCACCGATCTGCGCCACATCATATTTGGAAGTGTGCTCGGGGAAGATCGCAAACTGATGAAGACGCGTTCGGGTGAGAATGTTCCTCTGCGCGAGCTTCTCGAGGAAGCGTGCAGGCGCGCCCGAAAAATCATCGACGAGAAAAATCCCGACCTGAGCGAGGAAGAAAAGAACGACATCGCGGAGAAGATCGGCATCGGTGCCGTCAAATACGCCGATCTCTCGCAGTATCGGACGACAGATTATATTTTTTCGTGGGACAGGATGCTTTCTCTGCACGGGAACACCGCGCCGTATTTGCAGAATGCATATGTCCGGATTCGCTCGATTTTTCGTAAAGCAGGCGAGGCTGCACCGAAAATTGACGAGCTAATCTTCAGCGAGCCTGCCGAACTTGATCTTGCCAAACGAGTTTGTCAGTTTGCGGAGATCGTTCCACAAGTGTTGAACGGATTTCGTCCGAACATCCTTGCAAATTACCTGTTCGAACTGGCGAACAGCTTCCATGGGTTTTACGAAGCCTGCCCCGTGTTGAAATCAGAGGAACCGGCGCGCAGTTCGCGTCTAGCGCTGTGTGATCTAACCGCGCGCGTCTTGCAGCGCGGTCTCGATCTTCTCGGGATCAAAGTGCCCGAGCGGATGTAATACGCATACTCAAAGTTTGTCATTCTGAGCCTGGCGAAGGATCTCGGCTTTTTTGCGCATCACGCGCGAAGCGGTGAATAGTAGGAGATTCCTCGACTCCGCTCGGAATGATAAAAGACACTTCAAGAACGAAACGCCCGCGCATTCCGACCTGCCCGTACCGATTACAGTTTAATCGGTGGTTCACGTTTGCGCAGGCGCGCGAGATCGTTGCGTATCTGAACGAGCTTGGAGTGAGCGACGTTTATGCGTCGCCGTACTTTCAGGCAAGCCCGGACAGCCTCCACGGCTACGATATCACTGACCACAACAAGCTAAATCCGGCGATCGGTTCGCGCGCCGACTATGACGCTTGGATTGCGCAATTACACGCGCATGGCATGGGCCACGTGCTGGATTTTGTTCCGAATCATGTCGGGATTGCCGATTCACGGAACGAGTGGTGGATGGACGTGTTGGAAAACGGGCCCAGCTCAAGGTATGCGCCATACTTCGATATCGACTGGGAATCGCTGATATCTCATCTGCGCGACAAGGTCTTACTGCCAATTCTCAGCGACCAATATGGATGCGTGCTGGAACGTGGCGAATTGCAGGTGCGCTTTGAGGAAGGAACGTTTTACTTGCTCTATGGCGAGCGCAGATTGCCGATCGCCCCCGGCACTTATCGCTACATTCTGGACGTCGCGTTAAAAAATCTGGCGGAATACAGCGACGAAGATTTCTACGCCGAAGTGCAAAGCATTTTGACTGCGCTCGAATATTTGCCGAAGCGCAATGAACCTGACCCGAAGCGGATTGCAGAACGCGAACGCGAAAAGGAAATCATTAAGCGGCGACTGGAGCGTCGTTGCGCCGAAGCTCCGGAAGTGCAACGGGCGATCGAAAGAGCTCTGCTGCAGATTAACGGAAAGCGCGGTGACCCGCGCAGCTTCGACAAGCTGGACGAATTGCTGAACGCACAGTCGTATCGTCTGGCCTTTTGGCGGGTCGCTGCCGAGGAAATCAATTACCGCCGCTTTTTTGACGTAAACGATTTGGCCGCCATCCGCGTCGAGTTGCCAAAAGTCTTCGACGCCGTTCACCGCCTGGTTTTTGAATTGGTGAGCACAGGCGCGGTCACCGGGCTTCGCATCGACCATCCTGACGGCCTGTATTTACCGCGCGAATATTTCGTCAAACTTCAGCAGCGTTCCGCGAAAGCGCTCGGGACCGCTTTGCCTCGCGACGGACGGGCGATCTACATGCTGGCAGAAAAAATTCTCACCGGCTCCGAAACGTTGCGCAAAGACTGGCCAGTTCATGGCACTACTGGTTATGATTTTGCCAATCACGTGACGCAGTTGCTCGTCGATTCTTCGGCTGAGACGGCGATCACAAAAACGTTTCATCGGTTCATCGGTCATTCGATTCCTTTCAGTCATGTGCTCTACGCGAAAAAACTTCTGGTGATGAAACTTGCCCTGGCCAACGACGTCGATGTTCTGGGCAACATGCTTGATCGTCTATCGGAGCAAGACCGACGGTGCCGTGATTTTACGCTTGAGGCGCTCTCGCGCGCTGTGCGCGAGACGATTGCTTGCTTTCCCGTTTATCGAACGTACGTCGAGCCCGATCAGCCGGTAAGCGACGAGGATGAACAAATCGTCGAGCGCGCGATCGCTGCAGCCAAACGCCGTAACCCGGCGATGGACGAATCGATCTTTAATTTCCTGCGCGACGTGCTGCTGTTTCGTTCGCCCCAAAATTTCGATGCGGCCGGACGGGCTGCGTATACGCATTTCATTTTGAAATTCCAACAGACCACAGCGCCGGTTATGGCAAAGGGACTCGAAGACACGATGTTTTACATCTACAACCGGCTACCGGCGTTAAATGAAGTCGGCGGCGAGCCGCAACAGTTTGGACTTGGCGGTGAGGTCTTTCACGAGCGTAACCTTGATCGGCAGCGCGACTGGCCCGCGACCTTGCTCGCTACTTCGACGCACGACACAAAACGCAGCGAAGACGTTCGTGCGCGAATGGTCGCGATCTCCGAAATCCCTGAGCTTTGGCGGCGTTCGTTGCAGCGCTGGGGCACTGCGAATCACCGTTGGAAACGGATGGTGAATGATTTGGAAGCGCCGGATGCGAACGAAGAATATTTGCTTTACCAAACGCTTCTGGGCACCTGGCCAATGCAGGCGAATGGCGAGCCGGAGCCTGTGCCGGCTCCTGATTACATCGAACGGATCCAAGCTTACATGGCAAAGGCACTCAAGGAAGCGAAGATCAACACAAGCTGGATCCAGCCGAACGAAGAGTGGGACGCCGCGATGCACGATTTCGTCGCGAGAATTTTGGATTCATCATCGCGAAATAAGTTCCTGCCGATTTTCCTTCCTGCGGCGAAAGAGATTATTCGGTTCGGGGCGATCAATTCGCTTACGCAAACCTTACTGAAGCTGACATCGCCCGGGGTGCCGGACATTTACCAGGGAACTGAGATTTGGGACTACAGCCTTGTCGATCCCGATAACCGGCGCCCGGTCGACTACGAGCTGCGCAGTCAAATGCTGAAATCGCTGTCGAGCGCGACTCCGGAAGAACTGATGCAGACGTGGCCGGATGGCCGCATCAAACTGTTTCTGACAAAGCACCTCCTGCAACTTCGTCGCGGACACGCGGATCTTTTCGAGCGCGGCGAGTATCTACCGCTTCACACGAGCGGAACATTTGCAGAATGCTGCGTCAGCTTCGTTCGGCGATTCAACGAAAATTGGATTGCAGTAATCGCGCCGCGGCTCTCTTCGCGCATCGGCTTTCCACCGATTGGGGACGCTTGGCAAGATACGGCGATTCAGCTACCAGAAACCCTTTCGCTCAAGGACGCGCACGATCTCTTCACCTGCCGACCGATTCGTCACCAGAAGGGGCAGGTAGCCGTGCGTGACGTATTTTCGGTGCTGCCGTTCTCGGTAATTACCAATCTGCGTTAGGCGTCCGCCGCGGCGGACGCCCTACAGCACTCGTTTGCCATGTCTTGTAAGGCGTTCGTGTCAAACGCCAATCGTTACTCGCAACTGCGCAAAAAGCTCCATGATCCACGTCACGAAGCTTCCGAGATTCGTTAGCAAATCCGCCCCGAAGCTTTCAAACGTGATTTGTCGTGACGCAAGAATCAGCATGACACTGAGCAGTAGCAAATTCATCAGGTAGATGACTACGAGGGAAAAAAATGTGCCCTGATCGGTAAGGTCCGTCTGGTTCTTGGGAATCATCCAGCAGGTGAACGTGAAATGGAACGCCCATGTGACGCCAATTACGGCGTAAAGCAGCCGCCCATACGGTTGCATGTTTAAAAAAAGGCTGAGCCCGCCGTAAATGGCGATCGTCAGAATGCTATAGATCGGGAAGAAATACGGCGCCAGCGCGATCCAGAAGTTCGCCTTGGTTGTCACCACGTGTCCGCCGTCGGGACCGACGCGGAACCGGCTCACCCGACCACCCATCAACCAAACCCAGAGGGCGTGGGTAAGCTCGTGCCCGAACACGTAAATCAAGATTGGGCGCGGCAGACCGAAAAAAGCTATCAACCACAGCACCGCGCCTAACGAGAAGAACCAGAACTCTTCGCCCGCCCACAACCGTTGCGTCACCGTCGCGCGCGCGAACACCGTGAAAAATGTCTGCGTAAGAACGCCGCAGATCGGCAGCAGAAAAATCGCGAAAATAAATTTCACCCACTTTGTGGGCACTGTGAGCGGCTCAGGTGCCGCGATGACGCTTCTCGATGTTGTGCGCGCAACGCTGTGGATGACTTTCCGGCCGCGCTTCGAATTGCGCGTACCGCGATTCTTTTTCGATCTGCGCTTCGTTGCAGCCAAAGTTGCCGCAGATTACGCAGATTTGCACCGACGAAAGCAAGACAGAACCGGCGATTGCGCCCGATATCGCGGATGAATTGTAGGGCAGGCGCTTCGCCTGCCGGGCTCGGCAACCGGAGCGGTTGCCCTACAGTGAAAAGGGACGCAGCGTTACGCGCGTCCCATGTACGCGCCCGTGCGGGTGTCGATCTTGATCAATTCGCCTTCCTTGATGAAAAGCGGCACGTTGATGGTCTTGCCGGTTTCGAGCTTTGCCGGCTTGGTGACATTACTGGCGGTATCTCCGCGCAGACCTTCAGGTGATTCGACGACCTTTAGACTTACGGACGCAGGCAGCTCCACCTGGACAGCCTTGCCTTCCGCATAAAGGACCTGCACGGAAAGGTTCTCCACGAGGTAATCATTGGCCTCACCGATCAGATTTTCGGCCAGTGTGATCGTGTCGTACGTCTCAGGATCCATGAAATAATAGCCGTTGCGATCCTTGTAGGAAAATTCGAGCTGTTTTCGCTCGATATCGACCAGCTCGACCTTGTCGGTGGAACCAAAGCGGACGTCGGCGCTTTTGCCGGTGTTGATGTAACGGATGATGGCCTGCACGAAGGCTCGCAAATTCCCCGGCGTGCGATGATGGACTTCAAGCACAATGGCGGGATTGCCATTGTATTTTATGGCCATTCCTCTGCGCAAATCGTTGGCGGCGGGCATGGATGACGACGTGATTAGTTACAACAGTTACACGGTTACAACGTTGAAGCGTCTAGCGCTACAGCGACGAGAGCGCGGAGCTTACATGCGCTCCAGCAATTTGCAATTGTAGGGCAGGCTTCGCGTGCCGCATTAGGGCAACCGACGCGGTCGCCCTACAATAATTTCAGCCGCGTCAAATCCTGCGAATCGACGATGCCCACTGGCACGTTGTTGTCATCAATCACGACCAGATCGTCGATGCGATGACGCTCCAGCAGGTTTAGAACTTCCACCGCGAGTTTTTCTTTGTGCACCGTGACTGGATTCAACGTCATCAGGTCTGCCACGAGTCGTTCGCCAATCCTGGAATCAGATTGAAAATGGCGCACGAAATCTCCGTGGGTGAATATGCCGAGCAGTTGGTTGTCCTCGCCGGTGACAACGGCGGCTCCGGCGCGCACGCTGGTCATTGCCCTGAGCACGTCGCTTATCGGCGTGTCGGTCGCGACAATTGCCATCGCTTCGCGCGGCCGCATGACTTGATGAACGCGCATCAACATGCTGCGTCCGATCATGCCGCCGGGATGAAATTTGGCGAAATCTTCCTTATTAAAGCCGCGCGCTTCCAAAAGCACCATGGCCAGCGCGTCGCCCAGCACCAGCATCACCGTCGTGCTCGACGTCGGCGCCAGGTTAAGCGGACAGGCTTCCTGTTCCACGTTTACATCAAGACAAACATGCGCGTTTTGGGCCAGAGTTGATTTTGGATCGCCGCACATGGTGATGATCCTCACTTGGAACCGTGTGATCGCCGGCAAAATCCGGAGCATTTCCTCCGTTTCGCCACTTGCGCTCAACGCGAGGACCACGTCGCCGTCGGCGATCATGCCTAGATCGCCATGAAGCGCGTTAGACGAATCCAGCACCACTGCGGGCGAGCCGGTACTGGTCAGCGTAGACGCGATCTTCGCGCCGATATGCCCCGATTTTCCCACGCCCACAACAACCACTTTGCCTCGCGCATCGACCGTTTCTTTGATCAACTCGACCGCGCGCGAGAAGTTTTCATCCAGCCGCTTCCGGAGCCGCTGGAGTTCAAAAATTTCTAAATCCAGGACGCGTGCGGCCTTTTCAAGAAAATCCATCGAAAGATATATTGTGCGCAGGCGTGGTTATGGGCAACATTTGCATGCCTCGAACGAAAGGGAAACATGAAGACATTGATGATCGCAGTCCTGGCCGCGCTGGTTACAACTGTTTCGGCACAAGAATTCAGAGCACCGATCGGTCGGCAAAAACCGGTGCGCGCGATGGCGACTCCGCCGCCTGTTTCTGAGCGGCCGACAGTGGAGGGTGTGCTTCCGAAAGCATTCGGTCCCGGTCGTAACCCGCTTCAAATGCTCAATCCTTGGGCGCCGGCCCGCTACGGGATCTGGGTGGAGAACACATCGTTCGATCCCAACCACCCGGGAAAATGGAACGGCATTAAACTCTTCGAGATTATCTTTTGATTTCCTGTAGTGGCGTTCGCCGCGACGAACGCCTGTCAATTTGAGGCGGTCGTTTCCACAAGCACCGCTACAATGCCGCGCATAGTTTTCTACGGATTAACAGCCGACGTGCTTTGGGCGTTAGCGAACAAGTTTGCCAATTGCGAGCGTACCGCCTCAAATGAGAGCCGTTCTCGTGCGAGTTCCTGCGATTCGGCGACAACTGCTGCGTGTAACTCGGCATTCTTCAATAGATCCAACGCCGTTGAAGCGATTTCACTGATCGTCTTGCCTTCGCCGCACGTTTTGGAAAACGCAATTCGTTCGATTGCGCCATCGCCTCCGACGCACGGAATCCGGCAGAGGAGTGCGTCGCCTGCAACCTGGCCCGGCACATGGCTGCGGTCGAGTTGTAAGACGATTTTATTACTTGCTACGTCGCGGAGATAATCCGGGTAAGCCTTCCATTTCTCGATTAGCCGAAGCTTTCCCCTGCGAAAATTCAGTTCGCCTAGCAATCGCCTTCCTCGATAGCCATCCAAATTAACGGCCGTGACCGGTTCGCCTGTCACTTCGGATAACTGCCGTGCCACCAACAGCGCTGCGAAATGGTTTCGTGAGGGCACGTCCCATTCGCGTGTGCCGATGAAAATGCCGGACTGCTCGTTACGCGGCACAGAAAAATTCCACTGTTGATCCTCGATCGGGTAGGGGGTCGGGATAAACGCCACTGTCGCGCGCTCGCGTTTGCACCGGACGCGTTGATAAATTTCCGCGGCCTCCGGAGTCGTGGCAATGCATCCATCGGCATGCGCCACAATTTTCATGAAGCGCGATAATTTGGCCGGGTCGCGCAACTGTTGCGCGATCTGGTGCAGGCCAGTTTCCTTCAATGAAACAGCGACGGTGCGACCTTCCCTCTTTAACTCAGTCAATGCGCGCTCTGGCGCGCGAAAATCGCTGCGCAAAAGGAGAAGCACAGGTGTCCTTTCACCGAGAGCGCGGCGTGTATCACGATGAAACGCTCCGAATGTGCATGCGGCGAAAGCATGAAAATTGATCGGCGGATGAGGGCCTTCGCCGGGAGCAGGCCCGCCATGAAATTGCTGTTCCGGATCGCGTCCTCCGGGATTGAGAACAGTTAACCGAAAGTTCTCTGGGCTGTCTGCTGCCATTACAGCTTCGCCCGCTTTAAGGCTTCAACGCTTCAACCATTTTGACGCAAGCGAAGCCGATTAGTCATGAACGTCGTCGCCGGGCGGTTGCGCTGCGGATCTCAATAGCGTGCGCTCAGTGTCTTCTTGATCGAGCGGTTTCACGGGTACCGCACGCCGAATCTCCGCCGGCTGCCGTTGCTGTGGTTGGACCGGGATCGCTTTCCGAATCTGTTCGACTGGGACCGCCTTTCGAATCTCTGGACCGGATTGTGTCGTTGGAGAAGTTGGAGGATTTACGCTTGCCGTGTTGCTCGCAGATTTCACCGCATTCGTGCCGGCTCCACTGTCACTTTTCTGGGTTTCGGCGGTTTCAGTAGCCGGCTGCGGCATTACGTCCGGTATGATTGTTGGCTTGATTGAATCATACGGGTCGTTGTCAGCTACAAGCGTGGGACTTTTTATGGCGACCGGCATGACTTCATTCAGGTTCACAGCGAGGGCAGCGCGCGGCAAATCGCTGGAACCAAATTCGCGAGCGAGACGGGCCCGCGGTTCACCGTGAATGTTGCAGAGCTCGGGGGGCGCCTGGGCCTGTGTCGCAACCTCCATGTAAGTGGTGCGGCGTTGGACGGTATCGCCGTTGGCTGTTTTCACTGCGTCATAACATTTGTCCGTAGCCAATTGCCCAGACCGCGAACAAATCTCGATCTGCTTCAGCGTAGACGGCTGTTTGATCTCTCGCGGGGGATAACTCTGGGCGGCGGCATTCATGATATCGACCCAGATCGGCAGCGCCAGCTCTCGCCCGAACGCGCCGCGATAAATTTTCTGCGGCTTATCAAAACCGGCCCACACGGCGCACGTGAAACTGGAATCGTATCCCGCAAAGAGCGCGTCCGTGAAATCGTACGCAGTTCCGGTTTTTCCGGCGGCCGGGAATTTCTTTAGCCCAAACTGTGTGTAAGCGGCTTTTCCTGTTCCCGATTGAAGCGCATCTACGAGGCACGAGTGCACTTCGTACGCGGTCTCAGGTTTGGTCACGATCTTCCGGATGCTTTGCTGCTTCCCATTCCACACCAGTGTTCCGTCTTTTTCCTCAATCCGCTCCAGAATATGCGGCGTGCTCGGTCGCCAGCCGCCATTCGGGAAAATCGTGTATCCCATCGCGAGTTCGGCCAAAGTGATTTCGCTGCTGCCGAGGAATGTCGCCGGATACGGGCGAAGCGGAGAACGAATACCCGCCGAGGAACAAAGCTGCAATACCGCCTCGATTCCCGCATCCATCCCGATGCGGACCGCCGCGCCATTCTTCGATTTCACGAGCGCCTGCCTGGCGGTCATTCGACCTTCGTAGTGGTTGTCGGCATCCTCGGGTCCCCATTCTCCGAGAATTCCCGTTGTACCCCCGATCATCACCGCTCGGTTATCCAGAGGCGAATCTTCAACTACCGAACCCGGGTACATTCCTCGTTCGAAAGCGGTCGCGTAAACGAAGGGCAACATTGCCGTGCCCGCAGGCCGGCGAGCCTGCAACGCTCGATTAAACTGGTTGTGTTCGAAATCGCGTCCGCCCACCAGAACAAGGATGTCGCCGGTCGCGTTATCCAGGCCGATTGCCGCGCCTTGCAAGTATTCGGGCGCAGGTTGCTCAGCCATTTTACCGCTTGCCTTGGCCTTACGAAACGACGCTGCGTAATCCGCGTAGGTGTGGTGACTGTACTCAGGATGCTGCTCGGCTTGCTCCAAGTGTGCTTTTAGAGAATCCTCGGCCGCGCGTTGGAGATTGACGTCAATCGTTGTTTGAATGCGATAACCTTCGTTTATCGCGCGATCCCATCCCACGGCTGCGATCACTTGTTGGCGGATGTAATCGACTGCGTAAGTTTGGCCTTGAGCGTTTTGCCGGCTCCCGATCGCGATCTTTTCGGCGCGGGCAGCCGCGCATTGTTCACGGCTGATGGACCCAAGGTCGCGCATCCGATCGAGCGCAAAGTCGCGCGTCTCACGTGAGTTGGCCCGTTCAGACCACGGCGAAAGCCTGTTTGGACTCTTGATGAGACCGGCCAGCGTCGCGCACTCCGCCAGCGTCATATCGCGCGCAGACTTGCCAAAGTACCCGCGCGCGGCTGCTTCGGCTCCGTACATGCCGCCACCGAAATAAATCCGGTTCAAATACAGTTCGAGAATTTTCTGTTTGCTGAAATTGTCTTCGATGCGCTTGGCCAGAAAAATCTCCAGCAGCTTGCGGCGGTATGTTCTTTCTTTGAGCGAGAAACTGTTGCGCGCCAATTGTTGCGTGATGGTGCTGCCGCCCTGGCGGACATGGCCGGCCGTCAGATTTTTGAGCGCTGCGCGAATGATCCCCAGAAGATCGTACCCGTGGTGCTCGTAAAATTTTGCGTCCTCGACGGCAATGACGGCGTTGATCAGATCGGGAGCCAACTTCTCGTACGGGACCGTCTCGCGGTTCTCGACGTAGATTTGGCCAAAGATCTTCCCGTTGCGATCGAGAATCACACTGGCCGATTCCATTTGATCGAGCTTGCTCAAGTCGAACCCGTTGGCCTGCGCTTGTAGATCGAAGACGACGCTGGAAAAGAAAACTGTTACAAAAAGCGCCACCACTGCCAGAATCGCGACGGGAATATAAAACCACGGCCTGAAATACCATGGCTGCCGAAAGCGATAGCCCGGCGGCGGTCTGAGGTATGTGCTGGTCGGTCTCAAGCAGGCAAACGACTGTCTACCGAAGGTAGGCGCCAAACGCCCGGCGCTCAACGTTCAGTTTCCAGGTGGGAGCGCAAGCTGAATATTGGAGATTGAGGCATTGGACGTTGATCGTTGCGCGTTCGACGTTCTCCAATTGAACACGCCGCTCGTCGAATCGATCCGCGAAACGATCCGTGCACAAGGTCCGCAATCATTCGCCTGGTTCATGCAGCAGGCCCTCTATCATCCCGAGCGCGGTTACTATTCGTCAGGCCGCTGCGCCATAGGCCGCAAAGGAGATTATTTCACGAACGTCAGCGTCGGGCCGCTCTTTGGGCAATTGTTGGCCGCGCAGTTCTCAGAAATCTGGGAGCGCCTCGGCAAAATAAACGATTTCGTTATTGTCGAGCAGGGGGCACACGACGGGCAGTTCGCTCGAGATCTTCTCGAGTTTGCGCAAAAGCGCCTGCCGGAATTCTTCGATGCGTTGCACTACCGGATACTCGAGCCATTTCCAATTTTGGAAGAGCAACAACGCCAGATGCTCGGGGCGTTTGGCGATAAGGTTGAGTGGCGAGAGTCGCTGGAACCATTCACGGGTGTCCATTTTTCCAACGAACTGCTGGACGCAATGCCCGTGCGCCTGATCCTTGGCGGGGTGGAGAAGTTAGTCGCTCTCGACGGCGACAAATTTGTAATCGTCGAGCGGCCGGTTGATACAACGATGTTCAATCAGGCTGCGCTCGAGTTCATCGACCAAATCGCGGCGAACTTGCAGCGTGGTTATGTGATTGCGATCGACTACGGATTTTTGGGCGAGGAATTCGAGAGCACTGTTCAGGCTCGGGCTCGACATCGAAATCTGGATTCGCCATTCGAACAAATTGGAGACGCGGACATCACGATGTCTGTGCATTGGAGAAGCATTGTCGAGCGTGCGCAGGCAAATGGGTTGCGCGTCGCCGGATTTACCGATCAACATCATTTTCTGACGGGAATCATCTCGCAGTCCGAGAGCGGCGAGCGAGGTCAATCGCTCCTGGCTGATTCGCGCCAGGCTAAGCGCGAATTGCAAACGCTGCTTCATCCCGAAATGCTGGGGCGTGCTTTTCAGGTGCTGGCGCTTGCAAAAAATGTCGGTCCCGAGGCGAATCCGCTGGCGGGTTTCAAATTCGCGCGCCAGTTGGGCCAAAGCGGCTGAAGATACCGGACCATTTTCTTGAGACCAGGATTGCGTGCTGCGCCGAAATGTAGTGAGATGCTCAGTATGTTCGCCTGGCTTTCGAAATGGCCGGTTGTTCGCCAGATCCTCGAACGCAAAGATGGTACTGGTCTCGAGGCGATGTCGGAAAAGACGCGTGCGATGCATGCGCGCATTGATGATACCGACGTAGCGCGCTCGATTTGTCCGTATTGCGGTGTGGGGTGCGGTCAATTGATTTTCCATAAGGACGGCAAACTAGTTTCAATCGAAGGCGACCCGGAATCGCCAATTAGCC
>Ga0193723_1000623_pt1 | contig 13894 bp, 15 predicted proteins | sample H2m2metaG_FD_143042 | JGI IMG/M metagenome (GOLD analysis project Ga0193723, IMG submission 143042) | Soil microbial communities from a riparian zone of the East river system, Colorado, United States - H2m2 | ecosystem: Environmental > Terrestrial > Soil > Riparian zone | place: USA: East River... | reverse complement strand
CTACGTGCGCGAGGACGTCGGCGAACAGCCGCGCCTGCTGGTAGACCGACCCCTCGGGCTCGGTTTCCCGCTGCAGGAACCAGCCGCCGGTCGCGAGCGCGACCACGGCAACGACGGCAACGACGGCAACCTTATGACGCATCATGTGACGCCTCGCAGTGAAGGTGCGGTCACCGCCTGGACTTCTCGCCACGCGGCATCCTGCACGAAGTGCTTGCTCTGACTCGCATCGATGTGAACGATCGCTGGTCCGGCCGCCGTGCGGTACGCCTGCCGCACCCGCTCGTGAAACGCGTCGTCCTGGACCTCAATCCGATCCCGCTCTTTCTGCGCCCGCCGCTGTCGCTCCCGCCCGACGGCCACCGGCACGTCCAGCACGAGCGTGAGGTCGGGGACCAAGCCGCCCGTCGCGAGCCGCAACGCCGCTTCGACTTCCACGCGCGGCAGCCCGCGGCCCGCGACTTGGTACGCCAACGTGGACAGGTCGTAGCGGTCCGCCACCACCACTTGGCCGTCGTCCAACGCGGGCCGGACCACGCGGTCGACGAGATCGGCGCGCGCCGCGAGAAACAGGAACAACTCGGCCGCCGGCGTGATCTCGTGCTTCGATTTCAGCGCCAGCTTCCGCGCCGCCTCCGCGATCGGGGTGCCCCCCGGCTGCCGCACGGTGAGCACTCGCCGTCCCTCGGCGAGCAGCTGCCCGGTGAGCCACCGCGTCAGCGTGGACTTCCCCGCCCCTTCCGGCCCCTCCACGACGATGAAGGTCATCCCAACGTGATGATCGGGCTCGCCGAGCCCTTCTTCATCCCGTCGTATATCCGGGCGTTGATCTTGGACATCAGTTTTTCGAAGTTGGCCTGCGCTGCGACCATTTGCTGATACACCGGATCCCCCTGGACGCCTTGCAGAGCCTTGTCATACTGCTCGACCTGCTCCTTGGTCGGCTCTTTCCCCTGCTGGGCCACCCGTTCGATCTCCTGCGCCAGCTGTTCGGCCTCGGCGATCACCTTCTGCACCGCCGAGTCCTCGCGCAGCCGGTCACTGGCGCGACGCAGCGCCTTGTATTCCTCAGTCTGGCCCAGCAGCCGCCCCAGCTCTTCCGCCTTGTCCTCGATCACTCGTCCTCCGAGGCTGTTTTAGCCAGCGCGTACCGAGGCCGGCCGAAGATATCGTCGTGAATCTCAATGCGCGTCCAACCGGACGCGAGGGCCAGTGCCCGGACCGCATCGCCGCGCCGCTCGTCGATCTCGAGTGCCAGGACGCCCCCCGGCTCGAGCAGCGGGGCGGCGCCCGCGAGCAAGCGGCGCGTGGCCGCGAGCCCGTCGACGCCGCTCACGAGTGCCTCACGCGGCTCGAACTCCCTGACCGACGGCTCCAGCACGGCGTATTCGCCCTCGGTGAGATAGGGCGGGTTCGCGACGATGGCCCGGTAGCGCTGCCCAGCGAGCGGGGCGAGCAGATCTCCCTCCCGAATCTCGACGGGAGTACGGGGGCGCACCAGCGCGACGTTCTCGCGCGCCAGCGCGGCGGCTTCGGGCGAGCGCTCCACCGCGATGACACGCTCGAAGCGCCCCTCGGTCGCCAACGCCAGCGCGATGCAGCCGCATCCCGTCCCGACATCCGCGGCGAGACCACCCGATCCCCGCGCCAGCACCAAATCGATGAGCCCTTCGGTCTCCGGCCGCGGGATGAGAGCGCGCGCATCACTCAGCAGATCGAGTGCGCGGAAGCTCGCCGTCCCCACGGCGTACGCGAATGGCACGCCGCGCTCCAGTTGCGTAACGGCGTCCTGGAATCGGGCAACGGTCTCCGCAGACTTGGGCTCGTCGCGACGGAGCCAAGCCTCGCCGATCGTCAGGCCCGAAACGGCCGCCCAGACTGCGTTGGCGTCAGGCACTGAGGCGCTCGTTGTCACCCGCGGTTTTCAACGCGGTAATGAGATCGTCGAGCTTGCCGTTCATGACTTCGCTCAAGTCGTGCGCGCTGTAGTGGATGCGGTGATCGGTCACCCGGTTCTGCGGGAAGTTGTAGGTGCGGATTTTTTGCGACCGGTCGCCGGTGCCCACCTGGGCGCGCCGCTCGCGCGCCCGCGCCGCTTCCTGCTCGGCGACCATGCGGTCCAGCAGCCGCGAGCGCAGAATCTCGAGCGCCTTGATCTTGTTCTGCAGCTGCGACTTCTGGTCCTGGCATTTCACTTCGAGGCCCGTCGGGAGGTGCGTGACCCGCACGGCGCTGTCGGTCGTATTGACGCTCTGCCCGCCGGGGCCGCCCGAGCGGAACACGTCAATCCGCAGGTCCTTGTCCTCGATCTTGACGTCGACGTCCTCGGCCTCGGGCAGCACCGCGACCGTCGCGGCGGATGTATGCACGCGGCCCTGCTGCTCCGTGACGGGGACGCGCTGCACGCGGTGCACGCCGGACTCGTACCGCAGCGTGCCGTACGCCTTGGGGCCGCGCACCGCGAAGATCGCTTCCTTCACGCCGCCCAGCGTCCCTGGGGAGAAGTCGAGAATCTCGACCTTCCAGCCTCGCCGCTCGCAAAACCGCGTGTACATCCGAAACAGCTCGGCGGCGAAGAGGGCGGCCTCGTCGCCGCCCGTGCCGGCCCGGATCTCGACGATCGCGTCGCGGTCGTCGAAGGGATCGGCAGGCGTGAGCAGCTCGGCCAGCTGGCTCTCCAGCCGCTCGATCTCCGGACGCAGGCGCTCCACGTCGGTGCGCCCGAGCTGCGACATCTCGGGGTCCTTGTCGGCCAGCACCTCGCGCGCCTGCGCGAGCTCGGTCCCGAGGCGCTCGATTTTTTGGTGGGCTTGGCGGATGGCGTCGAGCCGCGCGTGCTCGCGGCCCAGCTGCTTCAGCTTGGCCGGGTTCCGCGCGGTGTCGGGGTCGGCCAACTGTTGGGCGACCTCCTCCGCCCGCGCGAGCGCCTGGCGGAGTCGGGCCTCCAACGGTCAGCTCCCTTTGGTTCCCGACCCGGCCGTGCCGGCAGCGTACTTCTGGCGGAACCGCTCCACACGCCCGGCGGTGTCCATCAGCTTCTGCTTGCCCGTGAAGTACGGGTGGCAGCGGGCGCAGATTTCGACGTGGATCGCGGGCACGGTGGAGCGCGTGACGAAGTTGTTGCCGCACGCGCATTGCACGGTGGCCCGTTGATATCTGGGGTGAATCCCGGGTTTCACAGCTCGGCATCCTTGACTGAAAGTCGAACAGCGCGAACTGCGGAAATATAACTGGCGTCGGAAGTTGGAGGCAAGGCGCGGGCCGCGCCCTGAATTGACACCGGCGGCGCTTGCACGTAAGCTTGCCCCACCCGAAGCCAGCCCAGCCCGGGGAGGGGGGGAGTCCACGCGTGTCGTCAGCAGTCGTACTCCAGAAAGTGCCGCTGTTCAGCCAACTGGCCCCCCCCGAACTGCAGCGCGTGGTCGAGGTCGCCCGCGAGCGTAGCTACCCCAAGAACTCCGTCATCCTGTTTGAAGACGACCCCGGCGACGCGCTTTACGTGGTCGCCAAGGGCCAGGTGAAGGTCGTCCTGATCGGCGAGGACGGCCGCGAGGTGATCCTGTCGGTGCTCGGCGAGGGCGAGTTCTTCGGCGAGATGGCGCTGATCGACGACGAGCCGCGCTCGGCGCACGTCATCGCGATGGAAGACAGCGCCCTCCTGGTGCTGCGCCGCGAGGACTTCCAGGGCATCCTGATGCACACCCCCGGCATCGCACTGGCACTGCTCAAGGAGCTGTCGCGCCGCCTGCGCCGCGTGGACGAGAAGGTCGGCAGCCTCGTCCTGCTCGACGTGCACGGCCGCGTCGCCCAGCTGCTGCTCGACCTCGCCGACGAGACCGACGGCCAGCGCATCACCCGCCGTCTCACCCACCACACCATCGCCCAGATGATCGGTTCCTCGCGCGAGACCGTGTCACGCACGATGCGGGAGTTCGTGGACAAGGGACTGATCGACGTGAGCCGCAAGGACATCCTCATCCGCGACCGCGGCACGCTCGAGCAGGCGGCGGGGCGGTCGTGAGGCGCGTCACGGTGGATGGGTGAGGCCGCAGCTTGTTCTACGTTCCCTATTTTCAGTAACTTATCCCGAGTTACGGCGTGCCCGAACACATGGCCTACACGGTGACCTTCTGGGGGACCCGGGGTAGCATCCCGACCCCGGGGGCCCACACCGCGCGCTACGGTGGCAATACGCCGTGTGTCGCCGTTGAGGGCGCCGGGGGTCAGCTGGTCATTCTGGACGCGGGGACGGGCATCCGGGCGCTGGGACTGCAGCTGGTCGAAAAGCAGAATGGTGCGGTGAAAGTGGAGATCCTGCTGTCGCACGCCCACTGGGACCACATTCAGGGCCTGCCCCACTTCAAGCCGTTCTTCGCTCCGGGCAACGCCGTGCGCATCTGGGGATCGCGACAGGGGACGACGTCGCTCGAAGCGATCCTCCGCCAGCAGATGGATCCGGCCGTGTTCCCCGTCCCGCTCGACGCGTTGTCGGCACAGTTGACGGTACAGCAGGTGGATGCGTCCGAGTTCTCGATCGGTGAGTTCCGCGTGCGGACGATGAAGCTGCGGCACCCGGGGACGACGTTGGGATTCCGCCTGACGCCCGTCAAAGGCGGCCCCAGCCTCGGGTACGTGACCGACAACGAGCTGGGGCCGGGCGGGCACTACGAGGTGCCGGCCACGTGGCGCAAGGATTTCGTGGCGTTCCTGCAGGGGGTGGACCTGCTGATCCACGACGCGATGTACACGCCGGCGGAGCTCGCCGTGCACCGCGGCTGGGGTCACTCGACGTATGAAGAGGCGGTGACCTTCGCCCAGGAGGCCGGCGTCAAGCGGCTCGTCTTGTTCCACCACGAGCCGGAGCACGGCGACGAAATGATGGACGGGCTGCTCAAAGCGGCCCGGGCGTACGCGCAGAAAGGCGGCCGACCGCTCGAAGTCCTGGCCGCGCAGGAAGGCATGAAGGTGACCTTGTGACCCCAGGAGCTGATATGCGTCTGCGTTCAATGGTGATGGCATTGACCCTGGTGCCGGCGCTCCTCGCCGCGCAACAGCGTGGCCAGGACACGCGCCCGGGTATCGCCGTGCTACCGTTCAACAACGGCGGCTCCTACGGTCAGGGCAAGGAAGACTTCGACGCGCTGGAGCGCGGCATCGCGGGGATGATGATCTCCGAGCTGGCGCAGAACCCGTCCGCGCGGGTCGTGGAGCGTCAGGAGATCCAGCACCTGCTCGACGAGCAGAACCTGGGCGCCCAAGGCCGCGTGGACGCAGGCACCGCGGCCAAGATCGGGAAACTCGTCGGCGCCCGCTACATGGTGATGGGCACGTTCGTCGACTTCTACGGCGACTTCCGGGTGGACGTCCGCCTCATCAACACGGAGACCGGTGAGGTCGTGAAGACGGAGTCGGAGCGGATGCAGCGCGATCACCTGTATGACATCATCCGCGCGGTGGCGGGCCGCTTGATGAAGGACGCGAACCTCCCGGCGCTCACGCGCCAGGCTTCGGACCAGCGAATGACCCGCCAGGTGCCCACCGAAGCGCTGACGTATTACTCACGAGCCCTGCTCTACCAGGACCGCGGGCAGAACGACAAGGCCGTTGAGATGTTCAACCGCGCGCTCGCGATCTTCCCCGAGTACGCGGAGGCCAAGGACGGTCTCCGACGGGTCCAACCGTCGTAAACCCGCTTAGCCGTATCGGCGGTCACGCGGCGCGCCGGCTCTCCCGCCTGGGAGCGCTGGCGCGCTTCGGCTTTGGTGCCATGCGGGCGGCTACCCAGCTCACCGCCGCCGGCCGAGCCGTGGCCCTCCGCATCGGCATCAATCAGGTCCGCTTCACCGCCCTGCACGCGGTGGGCCTCGTGACCCTGCTCTCCGGGATCCTCTCCTTTCTGGTGATCTCGCAGGCGACCCGCGAGCTCGGGCGCATCGGCGCGACCGATCTGATCGGCACGCTCATCGTGGTCGCGATCGTGCGCGAGCTCGGCCCCCTGATCACCGCACTCGTCGTGGCGGGTCGGTCGGGCACCGCGATCGCCGCCGAGCTCGCGACCAACCAGGTGCTGGGCGAGGTGCGCGCCCTCGAGGCAATGGGCATCGACCCCAAGCAGTACCTCGTGCTGCCCCGGTTCGGCGGCTCCCTGGTGAGCATGTTCGCCCTGCTGGTGGTGTTCGACCTCGTCGCCGTGCTCGCCGGCTACGGGGCGACCTCGCTCAATGGGATGAGCGGCGGGCGCTATTTCGCCATCGTCCTCACGTCGCTCAGTGCGCGCGACGTGTGGCTGACGGTGCTCAAGGCGCTCGCGTTCGGGATCATCGTCGGCGTCGTGCCCAGCTACTTCGGGCTCTCCGTGCGCCGGGCTCCCACCGAGATCCCGATCGCCGCCAGCCGCGCGGTGGTTTCGGCGATCGTCGGCATCTTCCTGTGCTCGGCGTTGTTCGTGGGGCTTGGCTGAGCCATGACCACGCCCCACGCCCCACGCCCTCTGGTGTTCGAGCACATCCCGCTGGGCCGACACGCTTCGCAGCCATTCTCCCTGGAGGTTCCGGCCCATCACACGGTGGCGGTGCTGGGCGACGAAGACTCGGGCGTCGGCCTGCTCGGGAGCTACGCGCTGGGGCTCGACCGGCCGGCGGCGGGCCGCGCGCTGGCGTTCGGCACGGACATCGGCGCCCTCGACGAGGCGGAGCGCTTGGCGTTCCGGCGCCGCGTCGGGTACCTTCCGGCCGGCGAGGGACTGCTCCAGAACCTCTCGCTGCGGGATAACGTCGCGTTGCCGCTCCGTTTCGGCAGTGGTGCGAGCCCCCAGGAGATCGAGGGGCGCGTCAACGTCATGCTTACCGCCGTCCGGCTCGCCGCCGTGGGCCAGCTGCGCCCTGCCCAGGCCAACGAGGAAGAGCGCCGGCGCGCGGCGTTGGCGCGCGCGATCGCCTTCGACCCGACGCTGCTCGTATTGGAGCAGCCGTTCGACGGTCTGACCGCGCGCGTCGCGTCGGAGCTCCTGGAGCTGGCGCGGGGGGGTGAGTCGGCCGAGGGGGCGCGCCGCACGATCTTCATCACGGGCCAGGAGATCCCGCCACTGCTGCTGCGGCGGGTGGAGCAGGTGTACCGGCTCACGCGCGCCGGCCTGCTCGAGCCCGAAACCGTCTGACCCGAGGGCGAGTGGAGACACGGCAGGATTTCTACGTCGGACTGCTGATCGTGGTGACCATCGCCGTGGTGGTCGGCGCGCTCATTGCGACGAGCGGCTGGGGCGAGCGGCGCTACGACGTCTATCTGCGCGTCGCCAACGCCGAGGGCATCTCGCCCGACACCAAAGCGCTCGTGCAGGGACTCGAGGTGGGACGCGTCCGCAGCATTTCGCCGACCGTCGACTCCATCAGCGGCACGATTTCTTTCGTGGCGCGCTTGTCGGTCGCGGAGAAGTTCGCCGACGGGTCGAGCCTGCGGCTGCCGCGCGCCACCCGCGCGGAGGTGGACGCCTCGTCCCCGCTCGCGCCCGCGCACATCAACCTGCTGCTGCCGGACACCGTGGGCGCGCGGCGCCTCTTTGTCGAACCCGGCGACACGATCCGGATGAGCCGCCGGAGCTCCGCCATGGACAAGATGGCGGAGGTCGCCGACGTGCTGTCGCAGCGGGTCCAGGAGATGGTGCGGCAGGCTACCCAGACGCTGGCCCGCGTGCAGTCCACGATCCGTGACGTCGCGCCGAATATCGAGAGCACCCTTTCCAGCGTCGCGACGGCGATGGGCCGCGTCGATTCCCTGGTGGAGCGCCTGCATCGCGCAGGGCTCAGCGACTCGATCGCCGCCACGGTGGCCGGCACGAACCGCCTGCTCGTCCGCCTCGACAGTCTGGCGCGGGATGCCAGCGCCGTGACCTCCGAGAACCGCGCCGATCTGCGGGCGACGGTCGTGAACCTGACGGAGGCGTCGCGCCAGCTGAACCACTTCGTGGATCAGATGTCGCGCCGCCCCTATCGCGCGCTGACGGGCGTCAAGCCGCTGCCACGCGATTCCACGGGCGCCAAGCCGTGAGATATCTGCTGCTGCACCCGCCCCTGTGGCGGCCCGACGACGTCGCCCCGGCGCTCGAGACATCGCGCGTCGAAGCGCGCGCCGTGGGCTCGCCCCGCGACCTCGCCGTCGCCGACGAGCGGCCCACGGTGTTCCTGCTCGACCCCGAGAGCCGGTCGGCCTTCCCGGTGGACGTGATGCGCGCGTTCGTGGACGCGGGCGGCGCGATCGTGGCGCTGGGCCGCGCGGGCGAAACCGAGGTGCCCGAGGGGCTGCCGACCGAGCTGTTGGCGGGATTCCTCACCCACCCGACGAGTCCGCGACGCCTGCTGGTCGCAATCCGCGCGGGCTTCCGCGAGGCGGCGGCCCGGGCGGAGACGGGGCGGGCGCGGGGCGAGGCGGCGCAGCGGGCGCGCGAGATCGGCGAGCTGACCCGGATCGGCGTGGCACTCGGCACGGAGCGCGACCTGAAGACCCTGCTCGACCTGATCCTCACCCAGGCGCGACGCATCACGCAGTCGGACGCCGGCAGCCTGTACCTGGTAGAGACCAGCGAACAAGGGTTGAAGCGGCTGCGCTTCCGCCTGGCGCAGACGTTCTCCAAACCCGAGGCCCCGTTCGTCGAGTTCACGATTCCCGTGGACCGGACGAGCCTTGCCGGGTACTGCGCCGTGACGGGTGAGCCGCTCGTCATCGACGACGCGTACTTCCTGCCGCCCGACGTCGAGTACACGATCAACCGCACCTTCGACGAGCGCTACGGCTATCGCACCAAGTCGATGCTCGTGATCCCGATGAAGGACCACAAAGAAGAGATCATCGGCGTCCTCCAGCTCATCAACCGGAAGCGCAGCCTCGACGCGGTCCTGACGGCGCCGGCCGACGTGGAGCGCCAGGTCGTGCCGTTCTCCAAGCGCACCGTCGAGCTGGTGACGGCGCTGGCGGGCCAGGCCGCGGTCGCCATCGAGAACAGCCGCCTCTATGAGGACATCGAGCGCCTGTTCGAGGGGTTCGTGCTGGCCGCGGTGCACGCCATCGAGCAGCGCGACCCGACCACGTACGGTCACAGCGGCCGGGTGGCGGGGATGACGGTGGCGTTGGCGGAGGTGGTCGATGAGGCGCCGGACGGCCAGTACCGCAACGTACGGTTCACGCGCGAGCAGCTACGCGAGCTCCGCTATGCCGCCCTGCTGCACGATTTCGGCAAGGTCGGCGTGCGCGAGCAGGTGCTCGTCAAAGCCAAGAAACTCTATCCCCCGGACCTCGCCTTCGTCCGACACCGCCACGCGTACATCCGGCGCACGGCGGAGCGGGAGTTCTGGCGCCAACGCACGGAATTTCTCGAGACGCACGGCAAGAAGGGATACGCCGGATTCGTGAAGGATCTCGAGGAGGCGCACGGCAAGGACCTGCAAGAGCTCGACCGCTTCCTCGAGGTCGTGCTCAAGGCCAACGAGCCCAGCATCCTTCCGGAGGGCAGCTTCGAGGAGCTGCAGGCCTGGGGGCGGCGCACCTATCTCGGCCTCGACGGCGCGACCGAGCCGTTCCTCACGCCCGACGAGGTGCGGTTCCTGACGATCCGCAAGGGCAGTCTCGACGAGTCGGAGCGGCTCGAAATCGAGAGCCACGTGACGCACACCTTCCAGTTCCTGCAACGCATCCCCTGGACCCGCGAGCTGCAACAGGTGCCGCTGATCGCCTACGGACACCACGAGAAGCTGGACGGGCGCGGGTACCCGCGTCGCATTACCGGCGAGGCGATCCCGATCCAGACCCGGATCATGACGATCAGCGACATCTACGATGCGCTCACCGCGCAGGACCGCCCCTACAAGCGCGCCGTGCCGTTCGAGCGCGCCCTCGACATCATGACGCACGAGGTGAAGGACGGCCAGCTCGATGCCGAGCTGTTCCGGCTCTTCATCGACGGGAAGGTGTTCGAGCGCATCACGGCCGGCGGCACAATCACCGCTCCTTAGCGCGACGCCAGCAGCTTGATCGATATCAGCAGCAGGAACACCCCGAACGCCTTGCGCAGCGTCGCGTCGGACATGGTCCCCGCGAGCCGCGCCCCGAAGTACGCTCCGATCAGCAGACCGACGGCGACCACCGCCGCGTAGGGAATGTTTACCTGCCCGCGCTTGTAGTACTCGAACGCGCCGAGTATCCCCACCGGCAACAGCAGCGCGGCGAGCGATGTGCCGTGGGCGGTGTGCTGCGGCAGCTTCGCCAAGAGGACGAGGCCCGGAATGATCACGACGGCCCCGCCGACGCCGAACAATCCCGACACCACGCCCGACAAGAGCCCGAGTACCGCCACCAGAAACCAGGTCATCGCACGTCCTCCGGTTGTCCCTTCCCCCAGCCGCCGCCGCCGGGGGTTTCGATGTGCAAGACGTCTCCCGCGGCGAGCTGGAGCGTCACTTTCGCCGGAAGCGCTACGCCGTTCTTCAGGTTCTCGCCCGGCTTCCCGTCCGACCCGCCGGCGGCGCCGCTCGGGGCGTGACGGCGGCGCTCGCCGAGGAGCGTCGCCTCCATCGGCGCCAGCGCCTCGAACTCCCGCACAACACCATCGCCGCCCGCCCACTGCCCCACGCCCCCACTTCCCGGCCTCAGAGCGTAGGTTCGGACCCGCAACGGATGCTCGAGCTCGAGCACCTCGATCGGCGTGTTGCGCGTGTTGGACATTCCCACGTGCACCCCGGACGGGCCGACCGCTCCCCGGCTCGCACCCTGCCCACCGCCGATGGTCTCATAATAGGTCCATCCCGGGCCACCGAACGTGACGTTGTTCATCGTGCCCTGCCCCTGCGCCGCCACTGGAAGCCCACCCTCGGCCAGCGCGCGGAACACCGTGTCGGCGATGCGCTGCGAGGTCTCGACGTTCCCCGCCGCCACGGCGCTCGGTCGTTGGGCATTGATGAGGCATCCCGGCGGCGCCGTCACCTGCACGGCCCGCTGCACGCCGCCATTGGTCGGCACGTCGTCGGGCAACAGCGTGCGCACCACGAACAGCACCGCTGAGCGCGTGACAGCGATGGGGCAGTTGACGTTCCCCACCGCGGCGGGCGCCGTTCCGGTGAAGTCGGCGTGGAAGACCCCGTCTGTGATCTCGACCCGCACGCGGATCTCGAGGTCGCGATCCTCCACGCCGTCCCCCTCGAGATAATCCACCGCCGACAGGCCCGCTGCGGGAGTCGGCAGGCGCGTGAGCACGGCCCGGGTGCGCCGCTCAGCGTAATCGAGCAGGTCGCGCGCCGCCGCGCGCAACGGCTGCCAACCGTAGCGACGCGCCAACGCCCGCAGCCCCTCCGCTCCCCGTTCCACGGCGGCGCGCTGCGCCGCGAGATCGCCGCGCCGCATCGCCGGCGTACGCACGTTGGCGAGCAGCAGCCGCTCGACCTCGGGTGTCCACCGCACCGGCGGAATGACGATCCCCTCCGCGTACAGCTCGCGCGCTCCCGCCGGCATGCTTCCCGGCGTCACGCCGCCCACGTCCGAATGGTGGGCACGCACGACGCTATAACCGCCGACGGCTCCGTCCACCTCGATCGCGCCGATCAACGTGAGGTCGGGGAGGTGGCTTCCACCGGCGTACGGATCGTTCAACAGAAACAGATCGCCCGGGCGAGGGGGGGGCTGCTCCGCCCGCACCGCAGCCACGGCGTCGGCGAGGGCGCCGAGATGCACAGGGATGTGTGCCGCCTGGGCGATCATCTCGCCGCCCGAGTCGAACAACGCGGCCGAGGCGTCGCGCCGCTCCCGGATGTTGGGCGAGAGCGCGCTGTGCACCAGCACCAGTCCCATCTCCTCGGCGACCGATGCGAAGGCGTGGGCCATCACCTCGAGTCCCACGGCGTCCAGGGTCATCGCCGCTCCACAACGACGGCGCCGGAGGCATGCACCGTGCCGCGCCAGCCGGGCTCGATGAGTCCCGTCGCGTCTGGCCCGGCCAGCACCGCCGGCCCCTTGAGCTCGAGCCCCGCGGGCAACTCTCCAAGCGGCCACACGTCGGCCCGCACGGCGCTGCCGTCACGCATCACGATCTCGCGATGGCGAGGTGTGGGCCGCCCCACTCCCGCGCGCCGTCCGAGCGGGGGAGCGACGACGGCCCGCTCGACGGCTACCCGCAGGTTGACGATCTCGACCGGTTGGTCCACGTCAGCGTGCCCAAAGCGTGCCTGGTGCGTGTCGCGGAACGCGGCGGCGAGCGCCGCGGGATCGTCGCGGGGAACGGGCACCGTCACTTCGTAACCCTGACCGGCGAAGCGGCAGTCGGCGAAGCGTCCCAGCACCACACCATCGCCCGGGAGGGCCGCGACCGCCGCGGCGAGCAGCGGGCGAAACGCGGCGGTGAGGGCCGCCCGGTCCAGCGCCGCTAGAGGCCGGTGACAAGAGGCCAGCAGCTCCACCCGCTCCGGGGCGGCCGCAAGGCCGAGGGCACTCAGCACGCCGGGGTGCGGCGGGATCACCACACGCGCCATCCCCAGCGCGTCGGCGAGCGCGCAGCCGAACAACGGGCCGGCGCCGCCGAACGGGAGCAGCGCCATGCCACGTGGGTCGATGCCCCGCGCGACGCTCACACGCTTCAACGCGCGGGCCATGACGGCGGTGGCCACCGCGACGATGCCGGCGGCGTGGCGGCGTGGCTCACCGTTTCCCAGCGTGCCCAGCGCGCGCTCGGCCTTACTCCGATCGAGCTGTACCGCGTCGGCCAGCGGCTGCGCGGGGTCGAGCCACCCAAGGACGAGGCAGGCGTCGGTGACCGTGGGTTCTGTCCCCCCGCGCCCGTAGCATGCCGGTCCCGGCTCGGCGCCCGCGCTGCGCGGTCCGACCCTCAGGGCGCCCCCGTCATCCATGGAGGCAATACTGCCACCTCCGGCGCTGACCGTTTCGATGAGGATCGCCGGAAGGGCCAGGGGGATGCCGGCCACCGATGCCGCACCCTCGCTGAGCGCGACGCCTCCGGTGACGAGGCTCGCATCGGCGCTGGTGCCCCCCATGTCGAGGGTGAGGAGGTCGCGGAGGCCCACGGCGTCGCCCACGACGCGCGCGCCGACCACGCCACCCGCGGGCCCCGACAGAGCCAGCCCCGCCGCGTGCGCCGCAGCAGCGCCGAGGGCCAGCGTCCCCCCACTCGACGTCATGATCCGCAGGGTACCGATGGCGCGCTCGGCTGCGAGGGCCGCGGTTCTCGTGAGGTACGCCGACACGCGAGGGCGCAGGTACGCCTCGGCCGTGGTCGTGCTGGTCCGCTCGTATTCGCGGAAGATGGGAAGGGTCTCGTGACTCGTGACGACGGGGACTCCAGACAGGGCAGCGCGCAGCGCCGCCGCGAGCCGTTGCTCGTGCGCCGGGTGACGGAAGGCAAAGAGCAGGGCAATCGACACGGCGTCGGCGGCGAGCGCTCGGACGGCGTCGGTGACGCGGGCCACCTCACGATCGCTGAGCGGCAGCACCACGCCGTCCGGACCCATCCGCTCGATCGCGCCTACTACGTCGCCACGCTGCACCAGTGGCGGCGGATGATCGCGCGCGAGGTCGTACAGGGATGCTCGATCCTGTCGTCTGAGCCAGAGAAGGTCCTCGAAGCCCGCCGTCGTGACGAGCGCGACGCGTGCGCCACGGCGCTCGAGCAGGACGTTCGTCGCGATCGTAGTGCCGTGGACCAGCACGTCGATCGCCCGATCCGAACCCAAGGCGTCGATCGCCCGGAACAGCCCCTGCGAAGGCTCGTGTGGCGTGCTCGAGACCTTGCGGATGTCGATCGTTCCGTCGGGGAGGGCGGCGATGAGATCGGTGAAGGTCCCGCCCACGTCGACGCCCACCCTCATGGCTTTGCGGATTTCAGCAGCACTACTCCGAAGCCCAG
>Ga0193723_1000622_pt1 | contig 13925 bp, 13 predicted proteins | sample H2m2metaG_FD_143042 | JGI IMG/M metagenome (GOLD analysis project Ga0193723, IMG submission 143042) | Soil microbial communities from a riparian zone of the East river system, Colorado, United States - H2m2 | ecosystem: Environmental > Terrestrial > Soil > Riparian zone | place: USA: East River... | reverse complement strand
GTGCTGATGAGCACACACACGCTCGAAGTGGCGGAGACCATGTGCGATCAGATCGCCATCGTACACGGCGGGAAGATCGTTGCGCATGGGACCATGGCCGAAGTGCGGGAGCAGACCTCTTCCGAGGACCTCGGACTGGAAGATCTCTTCCTCAAGCTCACCGGCGGCCTGCGCGATCAACAGCTTGATACGATTCTCGAGGGATGACCGCGTGACGACAGCGAGCGTCGTGCAGCCGAGTCTCTGGACCATGCTCACACCCAGGTGGCGCAGTGTGCTCGCCCGGTTGCGTCAGGAGCAATCCGGCGCAGGCGGGCGGGTGCTGCTGCTCGCCCTCGTCGGGCTGGTGTTCTGGGCTGCCGTTTTCGGGATTGCCTACCGGGTTCTCAGCTACTTCCGGGGCGTGGCAGAGATCGGGAACCTCATGGCGGGCAAGGTGCTCGGCGTGATTCTTTTGGCGTTTCTCTCGCTTCTGCTCCTCTCCAACATCATCACCGCGCTTTCCACCTTCTTCCTGGCCAAGGATCTCGACCTGCTTATCGCGGCCCCGATCGACGGCTCGCGGCTGTATCTCTCGAAGCTGGCGGAGACGATCGTGCACTCGTCGTGGATGGTGGCGCTGTTGGCCCTGCCCATCTTCACGGCCTACGGCATCGTGTACCGAGGCGGTCCCTGGTACCCGGTCGTCGCGCTCGCCGCGTTCATTCCGTATCTGATCATGCCTGCGGTGATTGGCACGGCCATCACGATGATCCTGGTGAATGTCTTTCCGGCGCGGCGAACCCGTGAGCTGCTCGGCCTGATAGCAACCGGTACCGTCGTGATCGCCCTGGCGGTCCTCCGCTTTCTCCGCCCCGAGCAGTTGGCCCAGCCGGAGGGATTCAGGAACCTGGTCGATTATCTGGCCGTCCTTCGCACGCCGACCAGCCCGCTGCTGCCGAGCGAGTGGACCGCGGCAATGATCATGAACTGGTTGCTGCACATTGGCGATCCGTGGCCGATCGTCAAGCTCTGGGGCGTGGCGCCGGTGGCGGTGGCGCTCGGAGGGCTATTGCACCGGTGGTTGTACCACCGCGGGTTTTCCAAGGCACAGGAAGGCGCAGAGCGCAAGATCCGGCGGCCGCTTCGCGGCCCGGTAGCGGGATTTCTCCGCTTCCTGCCCGTGTCCAAGCGCGAGTTCATCCTCAAGGACCTGCGACTGTTCTTCAGAGACAACACCCAGTGGAGCCAGCTCATCCTGCTGGCGGTCCTGCTCATGGTGTATCTCTTCAACATCAAGTCCCTGCCCCTCCACTCGGGCGAGCGGGTGCCGTTCAGGCTGGTGACGCTGATCTCGTTTCTGAACCTGGGTCTGGCAGGGTTCGTCCTCTCCGCGGTGGCGGCTCGTTTCATTTTTCCGGCGATCTCACTCGAAGGCCGCCAGATGTGGCTGATCCGCTCCAGTCCACTCGACCCCCAGGCCATGCTCTGGAGCAAGTATTGGGTCGGTACCGTGCCGTTGCTGGTGCTGGCCCTCGTAATCACCGTCTTTACCAACTGGCTCCTGCACGCGGGTGTGTTCATGATGGCGGTCGCCGTGGGAACGATCGTCCTCTACACCCTGGCAGCCAGCGCCTTGGCGCTGTCTTTCGGCGCCCTCTATCCCCAGTTCGGGACCGAGAACGCGGCCCAGATTCCCACCAGCTTCGGCGGGCTGGTCTATATGATGAGCAGTCTGAGCCTGTTGGCCGCAATCATCATGGTCCAGGCGGGTCCGGTAGCGGCCCGGCTCCGGATCGACCAATTCGGCTACCCCTCCGGGCACACCACCGCCGAGCTGGTGGCGGTCGGCTCGATAGTCGTGGCGACCTGCGCTGCCGCGACCATTATCCCGCTGCGGATGGCCCTCCGCACCGTCGAGAGGATGGAGTGGTAGCGGTCGATCTGTTCAGCGACACGGTCACCCGTCCCACGGCAGCCATGCGCCGGTTCATGTGTGAAGCGGAAGTCGGGGACGAGCAGCTTCGGGAAGATCCCACCGTCAACTTGCTCCAGGAAACCGTGGCCGAGCTCCTCGGCAAAGCGGCGGCACTCTTTCTGCCTTCCGGAACGATGTGCAACCAGGTTGCATTCGCGGTCCACTGCCGCGCCGGGGACGAGATCCTGCTCCAGGAGTTCGGCCATCCCTTGTTGTATGAGGTGGGGGGGCCGGCAGCAATGGTTGGTGCTGTGTTGCGCCCGTTGACCGGGCCCCGCGGCCTCTACACTGCGGAGCAGGTCCGAGACGCTATCCGGCCGCCAGCGTACTTCATGCCGCGAACTCGGGCGGTGTCAGTCGAACAGACCAGCAACGTTGCCGGCGGCGTGTGTTGGCCGCTGCACCAGGTCGAGGCGGTGTGTGAAACCGCCCACGCCGCGGGTCTGGTCGCCCACATGGACGGAGCCCGCCTCCTCAACGCGGTCGTGGCGAGCGGCACGTCGGCCCGGGCCTTTGCTGCCCCGTTCGATTCCGTGTGGATCGACCTCAGCAAGGGATTGGGCGCCCCGATGGGGGCCGTGCTTGCCGGCAGTTCCGAGTTCATCAACGACGCGTGGCGCTTCAAACAGCGGTTCGGGGGCGCCATGCGGCAGGCCGGCATCATGGCAGCGGGCGGCCTCTACGCGCTGCGGCACCACGTGGACCGGCTGGCGGAGGATCACGAGCAGGCGCGGCGGCTTGCCACGGGCCTGGCCGCCATCCCCGGAGTCACCATCGACCCGGATCGGGTGGAGACGAATATCGTGATCTTCGATGTGCGCCCGAGCGGCATTACCGGCGAGACTTTCGGATCGCGCACCCTCGCCTCTCACGGCGTCCGATTCAGCGTGCTCGGCCCCACCACGGTACGCGGTGTCACCCACCTCGACATCCCACCCGACGGCGTCGAACGAGCGCTCGAGGCAGCCCGCGCAGCCGTTTCAGTCTGACATCAAGGTGCAGGATGGATGCGACTCGCCGTCCTTCATCTTGTGATGCGCGACGAACACCGTCCGAAACAGGAGCTGGTCCATGAGATGACCGGCCTGCGCAAGCAGGTCCTCGATCTCAAGGACGCCATGACCGCCCGGCGCCGGGTCGAAGACGCGTTGCGCGCAGCGATGGCGTTGGTCCACACTCTCATCGATAACGCGCCGGTGGGCCTCGGCCTGTTTCGCCGTGACGGCACCCTCCTAACGGCCAACCGCCCGTTTGCCAGAATGCTGGGCTACGAATCACCTGCCGAGTTGCAGCGGGTCGGCGGAGTCCTCGGTGTGTTCGCCAGCCCCGAGGAGCAGGCGCGCATGCTGGGCTCGGCCTGCTGCGCAGCACAGGGCGCCCTCTTTCGGCACAAGACCGGGACCCACCCCTGTCTCGAGGTCGTGGCGGCCGCATGTGACGACCACGACTACGCAGTCCTGGTTGTCTTCCCGCAGTTGTCCCCGTCGCAGTCTTCATCCCTCACCGGAGCCTGACCCGCCCGCCTTTTCGTCCCCTCCCGCGTAACCCAGGTCCTCAATCGCACTGATCCTGTTCCTACCTTGGCGTTGCCGTCGGCCCGCGCTGCCGTCAGCGCTCGTGATCATCTCCAAGGAGGAGCCATGTCTCGCAGGATCCGCCTCCCCGTGTTCGCGCTGGCGGTCGCTCTCGCCGCGTGCGACCGTCCAGCGCCCACCGCCAACGAAGAAACCGCTCCTCTTCCTTCGGTGGTATCGCCCAATGCCCGGAGCGCCATCGAGCGGGCCGCTATGGACCGCCTGGCTCGCCGTCTCGCGCGCGCCCTCGCCGATCCGGCGTTCCGGCAGTCTATCAAGAACGAGATCGACCGGTCGCCCTTCCGGGAGCACAAGCTTCAGCTTCAGAGTCTGCTCAAAGCGTCCAATCGCAGCGTACTAAAGGACCTCGCTCGCCTCAACGGCGAACCGGAAGCTGCGCTCCAGACTGAGGTCGATGGGGCTATCCCACTCGAGTTCTACTTCCCCGTGCCAGCGCACCGAGCGGCCTGGTCTGGAGGGTCAGACGTCCTCGTGGCCAGCGCGCGCCACGACCATGACACTCCCGTCGCCTATGACGTCTCCGGCCGGCGGCAGGTGCTGAGTCCGGACTCTCCACCAGCCACGCCGGTGCTGGCCCTTGTGCCGGTGGAGACCGATTTCTCCGGTTCTCCCGACAACGTCGCGACCATGGTCTGCCTCGAATGCACCGGAGGGGGAGGCGGGGGCGGGGGAACCTCCGGTCCCCCTCCCGGTCTCTACATGACCTATTCCCATTTCGTGCAAGACTTTGAAGGTTGGTTTAAGGGTGACCCCGAATATGAGGTCCATATCCTGGGCCAATCGGGCACCACCGACTCGCTGAAGGACTACCAGTGTTCAGGAGGGGCTGCGAGCGGGTACTACCATTTCGATCAGAACAGTCTCGACTGGACCGGTAGCGTGCTGCTCTTTACCCAGGCCCAGCTCAACAATTACAAGACGGCGCACCCCAATCAGAACTTTAGGATTGTCGCGCTGGAAGACGATGACACCGGCTGCGTCATCAAGCTGGATGCGGCCCGATTCAAGAACGCAATCACCATCATCCAGACGCAGTATCCCAACTTGACGGGCACGAAAGACACCACCAGCTCCACATTGCTGAAATACGTCAAGCGTGCGAATGCGCTCCAGAAGATCCTACAGGCGGTGTACTCCTTCATTACCACACATGACGATCTGATCGGAAATGCCCTGGAGGACGTAGTAGTGGGCCAGACCTACCCCGGAGCAAACTGGATCATCAAAGGGGAGAACAATCTGACCAACGGTTGGATCAAACTGGGGATGCGGTGACCATGCGGGTCTTCCCCTTCCACGCCGTCTTGACCGGCATCCTTCTCTGCTTGTCGGGCACGGTCTCCCCCACTTCAGCCCAGTGGACCGTCGGGGTCACGATTGGCGCTGATCGCTTTTGGGGTGGATCGGTCGAGACGGACGGTGAGGAGCGATCGTTCCGGCCTTACCGACCCACCGTCTTTGGCATCGGATTAGAGCACAAAGGAAACCCGTTCGCCTGGGGTTTGCAGATCCACTACGCGGAGGCGGGCCTGGGTTTGGAAGGTCAGGGTGCCGCGGCGGTGATTGAAGGAGTGTTTACCGTTCTGAGCGTTTCACCGGAACTGGTTTACCGAATCACCGCATTCGGGCCAATCACCGAGCTGCGGCTTCACGCAGGCCCCCTCGTCGACATCTGGGGTATCATCGATGAAGATACGAGGGCCCACGTAGGGGCGCAGAGCGCCGTCTCTCTGGACATTCCGTTCGGCGGCAGATTTGCTGGGTCGGCGCTGGCGGGAGTTGCGGTTATCCCCTCACCCTTCGAGGCAGGACAGCTGGGATCGACCTTCGAGCCGCGGACTCTTTGGCGCCGACGGTTCGCGATGGGGCTGCATTATCGGCTCTGAGAATCAGGCCGCCACCTGCCGGCCGCAGCTCTCGCAGAATCTGCTATCGGGGCTCAGCGCCGCTCCGCAGCGGTCACACACGGAGCGGGGTGACAGCCGGCGGCCGCAGGAGGAACAGAAGATCGCGTCGGGTTCCGGCCGGGGACCACACGTGGTACAGGGTGGATTGGAGCCAGGTGGAAGAGTGGAGGCATTCGACGGTGTTGCGGCCGAAGCGGAGCGAAGCGCGCGCACCTTGGCGGCAACCATGGCCTCGATATCGTCGGATGCCACCTCCTCGGGCTCGCGCAGCGCATCCAGCGCAGCGGCCGTGTACTTGCCCTTGAGATACTCATAGTCCGCATCGGAGAGCTTACCGGTCTCCTTGTCGAACTCGATCTCCTTCAATGCCGTGAGCGCAATGCCTTTGGGCGTTTCCTCGGGATCGATCGGTTCGAGCGGCATTGTTCCCCGACCGGTTGGCCGGAGCACCGGCTGAAGCACCAGCCAAAGAACTGCCAATCCCACCGCCGCGGCCGCCAGCGCCTCGGCCAGCATCAATCCTCGATCTCGGCCAAGGCGCGGCGAAGCCGCTCGAGCTCATCGGGGCTGGCTGTCCCTGTGGTAGCGCGGGCCGAGCCCTGCGCTGCCGCGGCAACCGCGGCCTTCCGCTTCCCAATGAACACGAGCAGCCCGGCCCCCGCGGCGGCAATCAGGGCCCCGGGCAGGAGATAGCCGGTCAGGTTGAGCACGCCCTGGGGCTTCGGCGCCATCAACGCCTTTTCTCCGTACTTGGCAACGAATGCATCCAGGATCTGCTGCGCTGTCTTCCCCTCGTCCCGGAGCGCCAGAACTTCGCGATGCAGCGCCGGAGAATAGGTGCAGGAAAAATCGGTCGTGCGGCAGGTGAACACGTCCAGGGTGCAGCCACAGTTGCAGGCCAGGCGCTTCTCGATCGCCTGAATCTGGGCGTCGTTCTCCCGCGCATCGGTGGGAGACCGTGGGCGGCCCACCACCGATGGATCACGCAGTGTTCCGGTAGCGCCGCGACCAGCCAGGGAGTCCTGTGCGGTTGCCCCGAGCCCCAGGCCCAGGAAACTCCGACGCGACAGTGCCGTGCCTGGATCGCGCCGGCTCATGTCGAGACCTTCTCTGTACCGACCAGCGACACTTCGTAACCAGCCTGCCGGTGACGCGGTCCTACCATCGTGGGCCCGCCTCCAGGCCACATGGTCACGATGCCGCCGAAGGCCAGCACGAACCCGCCGAACCACACCCACCAGACCAGCGGATTGATGTTGAAGCGATAGACCGCCTCCTCGGTGCCGTCCACCGAGCCGGCGTAGACGATGTAGAGGTCTTCCTGGAGATTGCTGCGGATCCCGACCTCGGTGGAAGGCTCGAACGTGGGGCGCTTGAAGCTGTCCACGTGCTGCCGCTTCTCCGACGTCATCAGGCCGGCGGGACGCCCGTCTTTAGTCACCTCGACGGTGGCGGCAGAGACAACGCGATTGAGCGCCTCATACTGGGAGACGCCAAGATGGGTGAAACGATAGGTGTGACCGAACGGGCTGCTCAGCTCGACCGACTCACCTGGCTTCAGCGTCGCCTCGCGCTGCCGCTTGAAGGCCATCCCGGCGAATGCGACGAAGTAGATCAGGATGCCGACATGGACGATGTAGCCCCCGTAACGCCGGCGGTTCCGCCCGATCAAATGAGCAAACGCCAGGGGGAACGATTCGCCATGCATCCGCCGGCGGGCCCGGGTCCCGCGGGCGAACTCCTGGGCAATCGTGCCGGCGACGAAGCCCGCCAGGGCGAGCGCAGTCGTGGCGTAGAAATCGCGCACGCCGGCAGCCAGGAGCACGGCCAGTGTGAGGAGTCCGGCGGCGACCGGTGCCATGAACTGCCGCCGCAGATTGGCGCTCGACGCCTTCCGCCATGCGATCAGGGGACCGACACCAGTAAGGCCCAGGAGGAGAAGGCCGAGGGGAACATTCACCCGGTTGAAGAAGGGCGGCCCCACCGTGATCTTGCTGCCCCGAACCAGCTCTGACAGGATGGGGAACAGCGTCCCCCACAGCACCGAAAACGCGATTCCCACGAACAGCAGGTTATTGAAGAGGAATGCGGCCTCCCGGCTCACCACGGACTCGAGCTGGACCTCCGCCTCGAGCAACGACCACCGGGTGTAAAGCAGGGTAAAGGCCAGAATCGCCGCCACCACCAGGAACGCGAGGAAGAAATAACCCACGTTCGACTGAGTGAAGCTGTGCACGCTCGCGATCACGCCGGACCGCGTGATGAACGTGCCAAAGATGCTGAGCAGGAACGTGCCGATGATCAAGCCGAAGTTCCAGCGCTTCAGCATGCCTCGCTTTTCCTGGATCATGACCGAGTGGAGGAACGCGGTCATCGTCAGCCACGGTAGGAGGCTCGCATTCTCCACCGGATCCCAGGCCCAGTAACCGCCCCAGCCCAGCTCGACATATGCCCACCACATGCCGAGCGTAATACCGATCGACAAGAGCAGCCAGGACACCAAAGTCCATTTCCGGATGGCGTGGATCCATCCGGTGTCGAGCCGGCGGGACAGGAGCGCCGCGACCGCAAACGCGAACGGGATAGTGATGCTGATATAACCGAGGTAGAGCATCGGCGGATGGATCACCATGCCGACGTTCTGCAGCTGCGGGTTGAGACCTCTACCATCGGCCGGCGTGAAGCCGAGACGCTCAAAGGGGCTGGCGGCGAAGAGCATCACGCTCACGAAGAACGTGATGACCGCCGACGTGACGCCCGCGACGTAGGGCATCAGGTGGGCAAAGCGGCGGGCGGTCAGGAACTGGGCGGCGCTGGCGAACAGGGAGAGGACGATGGCCCAGAAGAGCAGCGACCCCTTCTGACCGGCCCAGAAAGCCGAGAAGATGTACGCGCTCGGCAGATTACGGGACGTGTATGCCCAGACGTACTCCATGTTGAAATCGTGGGTGATCAGGCCCTTCCAGAGGGAGATCGATGCCACGATCAGGCAGGCGCACACCGCATACACTGAGCGCACGATGGTTCTGCTGAGCTCGGGACGCCCCTGCCATTTTCCGGAGAATGACAGCACGACGCACCAGAGACCGACCACAAAGGCGGCCCAGAGCGCGAACTGGCCCAGAAGTGTCATGGAGCCTCAGGCTTTGGGAGCGGCCTCGTACCGGGAACCGCACTTGGCGAGAACGTCGGTGGCGCGGATGACCCCATCTCCTCCCAACCTGCCTTCCACCACGACCTCGATGTCGCTGGCATCGGTGAACGTGTCGGGCACCAGGCCATGGTAGGTGACTGGATAGGTCTTGATGCCATCGGAGACCTGGAAGTCGATTCTTCGGGCGCCACTGTCGCGGCGGACCGATCCCGGGACCACTCTACCACCCAGCTTGAACCCAACATTCTCGACAAAAGTCGGGTCGGCTGCGGTCTTGGCAGCAAGCTCGGCTGGGGTGAGGAAGTAGACCCCCGTCTCCTTCACCCCTTCGGCGATCAGGAAACCCACGCTGCCGACGATGAGAGCGGCACCAATGATGAACTTGCGACCTGCCTTCATGCGGAGCTCCCGGAAGATCTGGTGACCAGTCGAATATACTACCGCATCTGGCGGGCCCAGGCCAGCGTGGTCGCGATGGCTCGATGCCACCCTGCGAGCAGCGCTTGCCGCTCGGGGGCACTCATTCGCGGCTCGAACCGGGAGAACCGCCGGCCCGCAAGAAATTGTTGGGTGCTTTGCCAGAGGCCGAGGGCGATTCCAGCCAGCCCGGCGGCACCGAGCGCCGTTGTTTCGACCAGATCGGGTCGCTCGACCGGAATCCCAAGCACATCGGCCTGAAACTGCATGAGCCAGTCGTTGGTCGCTGCGCCACCATCTACCCTGAGCGCCGGACAGGTCAACCGCTCGGCGGCGGCCATGGCGTCGAGCAGCTCGGCGCTGCTGTACGCCATGGCCTCAAGCGCCGCACGCACCACGTGCGCGCGAGTCGTTCCCCGGGTCAACCCGGTGATGGTCCCTCTGGCTTCGGGTTCCCAGTACGGGGTTCCCAACCCGACGAAGGCGGGCACGAAGTACACCCCGGCGTTGTCGGGAACGCTTCGCGCGTGAGCTTCGCTCTCTGCCGCGTTGGCCAGGAGTCCGAGACCGTCCCGCAACCACTGCACAGCGGCGCCTGCGATGAACACGCTTCCCTCGAGCGCGTAGGCGGGCTCGCCCGAGGCGCCACAGGCGGCGGTGGCGAGCACCCCAGGCGGAGGCGCCGGAACGCGCTCCCCGGCGAGCACGAGCAGGAAGGCCCCGGTCCCATACGTGTTCTTGGCCAGCCCCGGCGCAACACAGCCCTGGCCGAAGAGCGCGGCCTGCTGATCGCCGGCGAGCCCGGCAATAGGTAGCGAGTATCCGAGATGGGTGGGATCGGTCTGACCGACCGGACCCGAGGAGCGCACGACCTCCGGCAACACGTCGCGAGGCACCCCGAACACTTGCAGCAGCTCCGGATGCCAGTCGCGCGAACGAAGATCGTACAGCAGGGTGCGCGAGGCGTTGGTATGGTCGGTCACGTGGATCCGGCCGCCGGTGAGCTTGACCACCAACCAGCTTTCGATGGTGCCGGCCGCGAGCTCACCTCGCTCGGCCCGACGACGGAGCCCGGAGTCGCGAAGCAGCCATTCGAGTTTCGTGGCCGAGAAATAGGGATCGGCGACCAGCCCGGTACGCTCCCGCAGCAGCGCTTCCACCCCGCTCTCACGCAGCTCGCGACAGCGATCGCTGGTCCGGCGGTCCTGCCACACGATCGCCGGGGCCACTGGGGTCAGGCTCCGGCGATCCCACAGGACGACTGTCTCTCGCTGATTAGTAATGCCGAGACCGATCGGGCGCTCACCCGCCCCGGCTAGTGCCTCGGCCATCGCGCCGACCGAGACCCTGAAGATCTCTTCCGGATCGTGCTCCACCCAGCCGGGCTGGGGAAAAAACTGGGTGAATTCCCGGTAGCCACGTCCGAGCACGGTGCCGTCCTGATGGATGACGAGAGCGGTGGAACCGGTGGTGCCCTGGTCGAGCGCGAGGATGGAGGACAATCAGCGTGAGCGGTGAGCGGTGAGCGGTAAGCGGGAAACCTCGGCGGGTGGGAATATGCCTTTGTCAGTGATGATGGCCGTGATGAGCTCCGCCGGGGTCACATCGAACGCCGGGTTCCACACCTTCACTCCGGCAGGCGCTGTACGAGTGCCCTGCCAGGATGCCACCTCGCTCGCGTCCCGCTGTTCGATGGGAATTCGGGATCCGTCGGCGGTGGCGGGGTCGAGGGTAGAGCTGGGCGCGGCGACGTAGAACGGAATGCCGTGCGCCCGGGCGGCAAGAGCCAAGCCGTAGGTGCCGATCTTATTGGCGACGTCGCCGTTGGCGGCGATCCGGTCGGCACCGACGATGACGCAGGCGATATCGCCCAAGCGGAGGCGGCTCGCGATCATCCCGTCGCCGATCAGGGTACAATCCACGCCTGCCTGAGTCAGCTCCCAGGCCGTAAGCCTGCTGCCCTGCAGCAGGGGTCGGGTCTCGGGTACCACCACGTGGGGCGACCGGCCAGACTCGTGCAGCGTGTACACCGGCGCCAGCGCCGTCCCGATGCCGCCGGTCGCGAGCGCGCCCGCATTGCACATGGTGCAGACCGTGGCCCCGGTCGGAATGAGCGTCGCGCCGAGCTCGCCAATCCGGCGACACATTGCACGATCCTCCTCCCAGATCGCGTTCGCCTCCGCAATGAGCGCGGGTCCCAATGATTCTCCGGCGTCGACTGCTAGCTCCGCCCGCCGGCGCATGCGTTCGAGTGCCCATTGGAGGTTCACGGCAGTCGGCCTGGTTTTCTGGAGCACATCGCACGCGTGGTGGATCCGTTCGAGTGCTTCCCGACTCCCTTCCCCGCTTCCCCGCTTCCCCGCCTCCATCCCCACTCCCATTGCCGCAGCAATCCCAATCAGCGGCGCTCCTCGTACCCGAAGCATTCGGATCGCCTCGGCAACCGCGTCCACGGTCTCGAGGTCGCGATACGCTTCCTCGCCCGGGAGCAGGGTCTGGTCCAGAATTCGGACCCCGTTGCTGGGAGTCCATGCAATCGGTGAGGGAATGCATGTCGGCATGGGGTAGAAGATAGCTGGGAGCTGGGGCCGGCCAGCCCCTCCCGCCTGCTGCGGGCACGAGCTCCCACTTCGCACAAAAGAACGCAGTGCTCCGGTGGGACCTCCTGCCCGCAGCAACCCCACCCCAGCAGCGCAAAGAGCTGGGAGCCGGCCGGTCAGCGGAACGAGGGCTCGGCCAAGTTCCGCTGCTCGGGAGGCGAGAAAGCTGCGAGGATGACAATCGTTTAGGTTTGAAGCTCCCAGCTCCCAGCTCCCGACTCCTAGCTGCCACCAACATGTCCTCTACTCTCCTCTTCGAGCTCACCGACGGCGTTTGTCGGATCACGGTAAACCGGCCGGACAAACTGAACGCGCTCAACGCCATCGTCATTGCGGAGCTGGGCGACGCGGTCACCCGGATCGAGACCGACTCCGCCGTGCGGGGGGTGTTAGTCACCGGTGCAGGACCGAAGGCGTTCGTGGCCGGCGCCGATGTCAGTGAGCTGTCCGCGCAGTCCCCCATGGAGGGCAAGGCGCGCGCGACTGCGGGTCAGGCGGTCTTTCGCCGCCTCGAACGGTGCGGCAAGCCGGTGGTCGCGGCCGTGAATGGCTTTGCGTTGGGAGGTGGCTGTGAGCTGGCCATGGCCTGCCACATCCGAGTCGCGAGCGATCAGGCCAAGTTCGGGCAGCCCGAAGTGAAGCTGGGAATAGCGCCGGGATACGGCGCCACCGTCCGGCTTCCCCGCCTGGTCGGGAAGGGCCGGGCCATCGAGCTTCTGCTTACCGGTCGAATGATCGACGCCGAGGAGGCGTTTCGGATCGGTCTGGTCAACCGAATAGTTCCGGCGGACCGGCTCCTGAGCGAGAGTGAGGCACTGCTCCGGAGCATTCTGGAGAACGGACCCCTGGCGGTCCGTGCCTGCCTGGAAACGGTGGACGCGGGGCTCGATATGGCCGTCGATCAGGCTCTGCTGCTCGAGGCCAACCAGTTCGGGCTGCTGTCCGCCACTGCCGACATGCGGGAGGGCACCAAGGCCTTCGTGGAGAAGCGGAAGGCGGCATTTAAGGGAGTGTAGGACCTGCAACTTTATCACCCAGCCGACTATTTTTTGGGGATGCCGAAGAAGGCGGAGCCGGGGTCAATCTTCATCCCTCGGGCCCGATGGCGGGTCCGGTTTGCCCCTGCGCTGGTGCTGCTCGCAGCTGCCTGTCAGGAGCGCGATCGCCTCACGTTTCCTGATCCAGGCGATGGCATTGGGCCGGTCACGACGATCGACCAGCCCAACGGCGCGGACACCACCCTGAATGCAGGTCCCGAGTTTTTCGTGCAGGGGAGAACGATAGACCAGGACGGAGTCGACACCGTCTACTTTTTTGTCATTGGCGGAAACCAAAGCTTTCACCCGTTTCAGCCCCGGCCGCCATCTGACACGGTACGATTCGGCGTGCCTATTTCCACTTCCGGGCGGTCCGGGCAGACGATGCTCGTCCAGATCCATGGCGTCGACACTCAGGGCAATCAGGGTGGCACCTCGACCCGACGGATCATTGTTCGATAGTGCGGCTTCAGCGGCTGGTAACCCGGGGATACCGTAACCTCGTCGATCTGGATTGCGAGCCCCCGGAAGCCGGAGCGGCAATCCTCGGCTCGAACGCGCAGGGGAAGACCAACCTCCTGGAGGCGATCTACTACCCGGTTCTATTCCGCTCCTTCCGGGGATCGCCTGACCAGCAGGTGATGGGTGAAGGCCCGGGCTTTCACGTCGAGGCTCACATCGAGGGAGCCGGCGCTCGGTCGGTTGCGGTGACCTACCTCGGGCGCAAGAAGCGGATCACGGTCGATGGCGACGAGGCCGCGCGATTGGCCGATGTCGTCGGGACCTGGCTGGCAGTGGCGTTCCTCCCGGCCGATCTGGGACTCGCCTCAGGACCTGCGGTGGAGCGGCGGAGGTACCTCGACCGCTTGTTGTCGCTGGCCGACCGCGGGTACCTGAGATCGCTCACCCGATACCGTGCGGCCCTGGCCCAGCGCAACAGCGCCCTCCGCCAGGACAGGATCGAAGTCGCTCAAGCCTTTGCCGGCGTCCTCGCTGCGTCAGGCGCCGACCTGGTGCGGCGGCGGCTCGATTGGGTGCGCGGAGCCGCCAACCAGTTTGCCGGCGAGTTCGAGTGTCTGGGCGAGGAAGGCAGCGCAACCCTCGAGTATCGGGGCGGCACCGACCTGGCCGAAGCGGGTGCATGGGAGGAAGTGCTGGCCACAGCGCTTCGTGATGACCGGGCTCGCGGAATGACCACCGTGGGCCCGCACCGGGACGACCTGGTGCTCGAGATCGGTGGCCGCCGGCTCCGCGATTA
>Ga0193723_1000621_pt1 | contig 13943 bp, 12 predicted proteins | sample H2m2metaG_FD_143042 | JGI IMG/M metagenome (GOLD analysis project Ga0193723, IMG submission 143042) | Soil microbial communities from a riparian zone of the East river system, Colorado, United States - H2m2 | ecosystem: Environmental > Terrestrial > Soil > Riparian zone | place: USA: East River... | reverse complement strand
GCTGGTCGTAGCGGAGCTTGCCGTCCTTGGCGAGGAGCATCACCGCCATCGCAGTGAATTGCTTGGAGACCGAGGCGAGGCGGTAGTCGGTTTCCGGTGCCGCGCTGACGCGCCGCTCGAGATCCGCCATTCCGTAGGCGCGACGCACGATCACCTTGCCGTCGCGAATCACCACGACGCTGGCGCCGGGGACAGCGGAGCCCGTATACGCCGCGAACAGGGAATCGACGAACCGGAAGTCGTCAGCGGTCACGCGAGTACCGGGGCGGGTAGTCGCACAGGCAGCGCACAGAGCGAGCGTCAGGACTTGGCAGCGGCGTACCACGCGTCCCAGGTCTCCGGCGCGGCGCCGATCGTGAGCTGCTGCTGGTAGCGCACCAGCGGCATCCGCAGCAGCAACGGCTCGATGCTGAGTTTTTCCAGCCAGCGCTCCTCGCTGAGGACGCCCGAGCGCAGCCCAAGGTCGGCGTAGCGGCGCGAGCCCGGGTCGATAAGCGCCTGAATCCCGAACTTTTGGGCGAAGCGGCGCAGCTCGCCCACCGCCGCCGCGCGCTCGTTCAGGTCGACGAAATGGACCTTGATGCGGCGCTCGGCGAAATAGCGCAGCGCCGCACGCGTGTCGGAGCTCTTTTTGACGCCGAAGATCTGTACTTCCATGGCCGGTAATATATTCCACGCCACCATGACCCCCAGATCCAAAATCATTGTGGCTGCCGTGCTGTTCTCGAGCGGCGGCGCGGCCATCAAGTGGTGCAGCTTCGGGGGCTGGCAGCTCGCGGCCTGCCGCGCTGGCGTAGCGATGCTGACGATCCTCATCCTGCTCCCCGAGGCGCGCCGCGGCTGGAGCTGGCGGACCGTCGTCGTGGGCTTCGCATACGCCGCGACGACGCTGTTGTACGTGCAGGCGAACAAACACACGACGGCGGCCAGCGCGATTTTCCTGCAGTCCACGAGCCCGCTGTTCATCCTGCTGCTCGCGCCGCTGCTGCTGGGCGAACACGCGACCCGGCGCGACATCATGCAGATGGCCGTCATGGGCGCGGGGTTGGGGCTGTTCTTTCTCGGGATGGATCGGCCGTCGGCGACGGCGCCGAATCCGGCGTTGGGGAACCTGCTCGCCGCGATCTGCGCCGTGACCTGGGCCTTTACTGTCATGGGGTATCGCTGGCTCGCGGCACGCGGCGCGTCAGTCGCCGCGGCGGCGGTGTCGGGGAATATCACGGCGGGAATCTTCGCGCTGATGATGGCGCAACCGCTCAGCCCCGGGCGGCCGGCGGATTGGGCAGTCGTCGTCTTGCTCGGCGTCTGCCAGCTCGGCATCCCGTATCTCTTCCTGGCGCGCGCCGTGCCCCAGGTCCGCGCACTCGAGGTGGGGCTCTTCCTTCTTATCGAGCCGGTCCTGAATCCGATCTGGGCCTGGCTTGTGCATGGTGAAACGCCCGGTCCGGCGACGCTGGTGGGCGGAGCCGTCATTCTCGGCGCAACGGCGGGGCGAATGATTATCGATGTTCGCGGCGCCAGTCGAGAGTCGGTAGCCACGTAACACAAACGGGCCCGCCGCTTGGCGAGCCCGTTTGCCGGAAGCACGAGAGCTACTGGATCGCTCTCAACGCGTTGACTCGTCCTCCACCATAGAAGTCGTCGTTGCCCGGCTTGCCGAGATCGTCCGCCGACTGACGGAGACGGCGCTCGACGGCGGCCGGACCAATGTGGCCGAACCGACCGACGATCAACGCCGCGACACCCGAGACCGCCGGCGTCGCCATGCTGGTGCCGGCCGCCCAGCAATAGCTGCTGATGCTGGCGCCTGCGCCACGGCATGGCGCAATCACCATGTCGAGCACCCAGCAGAACTGCAGGCTGGAGCCGCTCGGGTTGCGCTGGTAGGTGCAGATATCATTGCCCGGGAGCGCGAAATCACCGCCCGGGCCGGCGAATGTCACGGCTGACTGGCCGAAGTTCGTGTACGACGCCGGCCGGTCGAAGTTCGTCGCGCCGAAAGCGAAGCCGAGCGGCGCGGTCGCGGAGACGGCGATCACGTGGGGCGACATCGCGGGCAGCTGTACCAGGTTCGCCGTGTGATCCAGATCGGCGGCGTCGTTCCCGAGAGCTGCGACGACCGTGACGCCACGCTGATATGCGTAGGTCGTCGCTTTGCCGAGGGCGACGGCGAGCTGTGCCGCGCCGCGTCCCTGACGCGGGAACAGCGCGCCGAGGCTCATGTTGATGACATCAGCGCCGGCACCGCCTTCGCTGATCGGGGTGGCCGCGTAGATGATGCCAGCGATCACGGCGGCGAAGGAGCCGCTGCCGCAGTGCAGCACCTTGACGCCGATGATCGTGGCGTCGGGCGCGATGCCGACGGTCCCGAGGTTCGGGAAGGGAGTGTTGGTGGACGCTGGCGCGGCGATGATTCCGGCGACGTGCGTGGCGTGCCAGAACGTGTCGTTCTGGTTGCAGACGCCCAGCGTGTCTCGTGCTTGATCGAAGTTGAATGGCTGATTGGGAACAAACGACACCGAGTGGGCGACATCGAGCCGCGGCGCGATGTCGATATGCGTGCTGCGGATGCCCCCGTCGAGCACGGCAACGCGCGCGCCGGCGCCGCGGGCGCCGGCGTCCCAGGCTTCGCCGGCGTGGACCGCGTCGGGCGCCCACTGAATCCGGCGGAAAGTCTCGGCATTGCCGAACGTGGCGTCGGGAGTCACGGAGACTTCTTGGGATACCTCACCGGCTTCCATGACGCGATCCGGCTTGACCCACTGGACGTCGATATCTTCGTCCACCGTCGCCACGCCCTTGATCTTGCCGGCGCGTGCGGCGAAGTCGGGGTCGCTGGAGGAGGCGACGGCGACGCCGATCTGGGTAATGCTGGTTGTCACCGCACCGCCGGCGGCTGCCACCTGCGCATTGAGATCAGCCGGGAGCTGTGTACCGGTGAAGTTGATGACGTAGGACTTGGCGTTGGCGGCTGGAGCGACAAGCTGCAGCGTGGGACTGCCGGCCATCGGCATGCTGGCCGTGCTCGCCGTGGGGCTGATCGGGGCGTATTCGCATGCAGCCGCGACGATCGCGCCGGTGACGAGGGTGAATCGCATGACGTTTCTGGGCATCGTGGACTCCGCGGGGCTGTGGATGGACTCGAGGGCGCTGGGATCGTGAAGCTGTCGCGGTTTTCGCCCCCTCGCAAGCAGCCCATCCGGTGATTCTTACACGAGAGCGTCCTCGGTGGCCTCGAGGGGATTGGCTTTCCGGCCCGCGCGCTCCATCGGTTTCTCCATGATGCCGCGATTCTTGTCGAGCATGCTCCAGAAGTCGACCGCCCGCTCCACCAGCTCGCGGGATGCGTCACGCAGCGCATCGCTCGCTTTGACCTGCCGCACGTTGTTCTGCATGTCCTCAGCATCCCAGCCGCGCGAGTGCGCGATGAACGGGAACTGTGGGAAGACGAAGCCGAGCTCCGACCAGAACGTCATCAGGCCCCCGGCGACGGCCTGAATGTTGTCCTGGCCGCCGGTGATGATGAACGCGGCGACCTTGTTGCGGATCAGCACGTTGTTGTGAATCGTGATCTGGTTCTGCACGCAGTTGAGCCGCTCCGCCATCTTGTAATACAGCGACGAAGGACTTCCCCAGCGGATGGGCGTGGAGATCAACACGACATCGGCCCAGTGGACCAACCCCTCGTACACCGCCGTGAGCTGGTCGTCGGGATCGCGCTCGGTGATCGCGCACGGCCACGTGCAGGCGTGCGAGGCCTTGGAGTAGTTGCCTTCGCACGTCCGGAATCGAAGCGAGCGCAGCTTGATCAACTGCATATCGGCCTTGAGCTCGCCGGCGCGCGCCATCGCATGGTCGAGTAAGGCATCCGAAGTCGAGAAGCGCGGGTTGGTGTCGTCCATCCCCGTCGTCGAGATGCCGAGCACGCGGCAGGGCGCGCCGGCCGCTTTCGGGTGCGCTTCGAGCAAATGGCTCGGCTTGTGTTTGAGGAGTTTCCGCGGGGCGATGGGCGGGAGCTGTACGTACACGCCGTCGACCCGCTCCTCGAGCGCATACACGGGCACCTGCTCTTCATCGTAACCCTCAGGCCCCTTACCGGTGACGATGCTGTATTCCCATCCGTGCCACGGGCAGGTGACGAACTCGCCATTGATCCGGCCTTCTGACAACGGGCCGCCTTTGTGGTTGCAGATGTCCGAAATCGCCATGAGCCGGCCGTTATGGAGGAACACCGCGATGCGGTGGCGTTCAATCTTGATCGCGCAGGGCGCGCGTGTGAGCAGCTCGGCTTTGGTGCCGAGTCGGTACCGTCGGCCATGAGAAATACTCCGGGGAAGAGAGTCGCTGAATGCTATATTCCAGCCCGCATGCCCGCATCCCGCTCCCGCATCGGCGTCATCTTCTTCACCGTCCTGATCGACCTGATCGGCTTTGGGATCGTGCTGCCGATTCTGCCGTCCTACGCCCAGCGCTTCGGCGCCGGCGGGCTTGGTTACGGCGCGATCATCGGCGTGTTCTCGCTGATGCAATTCGTCGCGACTGCGCTGCTCGGCAAATTGTCCGACCGCGTGGGACGCCGGCCGGTGCTGCTGACCACGATGTTGTGCAACGCCGTCGGCTACACGCTGTTCGCGTTTGCGGGATCGTACTGGATCCTGTTTCTGTCGCGCGTGGTCTCCGGATTTGCGGGCGGCAATATCTCCGCGGCTCAAGCGTACATGGCCGACATCTCCACGCCGGCCGAGCGCTCGCGCGCGATGGGATTGGTCGGGGCCGCGTTCGGCCTGGGCTTCAGCCTCGGACCCGCGATCGCAGGATTCGCGGACTACTACCTCGGCCCGACCGCACCAGGGCTCATCGCGGTAGGTCTCTCGCTCGCGAATTTCGTCTCGGCGTACTTCATCCTGCCCGAGTCGTTGGCGCCCGAGCATCGCGTCAAACGCAGGCTATTCGATCTCGGGCACATCAGCGAAGCCGTTTCGCGGCCGCGCCTGCGCCCGTTGATGGCCGTCTGGGCGCTCACGCCGTTCGCCTTCGCGGGCTACACGGTGGTGCTGCCGTTGTACGCCGCCGCCTCCCTCGGGTGGGGCAAACGCGAGCTCGCGATCCTCTTTACGCTCATCGGCGTCACGGCGGCTTCCATTCAGGGCTACTTCTTTGGCAAGATCGTCCGACGCACCGGAGAGCGTGCGCTGGTGATCGCCGGATCGCTCGGCATGGCGTTGTCTATTGCGGTCATTCCGTTCCTGCACAGCTCCCTGCTGCTCTACGCGTGGACATTCGTCCTGGCGGTCTCGAACAGCGTCTTCGCGCCGGCCGCGACGGGCTTGGTGTCGATCTACGCAGACGCGAAAGAACAGGGCACGGTCCTGGGAGCCGCGCAGGCGATTGCGGCGCTGGGCCGGACTGCGGGCCCGCCGGTCACCGGCACGGTGTACGACGTTGTGAGCCCCATCACGTCGTTCCTGCTCTCAGGTTCGGTCATGGCGATCGCAGGCCTCGCGGCGTTTCGAATGGCACCGGCAAGTCAGCCACCGCCCCCTCCCTCAGGGTCTTAACGGCATCTAAGCTTCAACGTCAAAGAGCCAGACTTTTTCATGGAGCCGTTGATGCACAAGCGACTGACGATTGCACTTGCCGCCCTCACCTTCGCGGCGGCCTGTAGTCAGGATCCCACGGGTGCCACCACCAATGAGCTGATGCTCGCCCAGAACGCCCAGGTGCTCGCCGACAACGCCGCGGCGGCGACGTCGCCGTCAGGCAGCGCGCTGTGCGAGGGGTGGTTCAGACGGGTGCTCGATACGCTGCGCACGACCGACAATGCCGCGGCCCGTATGGATCTCGATTCGGCCCACGTGTACCGCGACTCGGCGTGGGCGGCATTTCAGCGGGGCGACACCGCCACCGCGCGAGCCGATCGGCGCACTGCGTTCCGGTTCGTGCTCGCCGCCGTGATCGAAATCTTCCCCAACGCTCCGGAGCGCACCGGTCTCGCCGTCGACAACGCAATCGACAGGATCGAGAAGTTCCTGGGCGGCCGCGACGCGCCGCGCATCCGCGCGATTCTCGCGCATGTGAAGGACCTCAGGGTCCAGGCCGACCAGGCGTTTATCGCCGGGGACAAGGTCACAGCACTCGCACTGAATCTGCGAGGGTTACAGATACTGCACCGGCTGGTCGAGCACGTGAGATACGCGAACCACGATCACGATGCTACGGCCGACGGAGAGATGGAAGCTGTAGGCTATTGAGGACCTACAACTACTAGGCCACAGTCGACGGGAGTTGGGACGCGCGTTCGTCCTGACTCCCGTTTCCTGTTTACGGCGATGCGTCTGTGGCCTAGTCTTTGCCTGGCCTAGCCATCCCTGCGCACCCTCGGGCATATTTTCGGTCCCCCTTGCAGGAGCGTTGCGCCCTTATGCGCGTGTACAAGACTCCCGAGATCCGGAATGTGGCCGTCGTTGGCCACGGCGCGAGCGGTAAGACCTCCCTGGTCGATGCCTTGGCGTTCGTGGCCGGAACGAGCAAACGGCACGGATCTGTCAAGGACGGCACCGCCCTCACCGATTACACCGCCGACGAAATCGAACGCAAGTACTCCATCAATCTCGCGCTGGCCGTTGCCGAGTGGATGGACACGAAGATCAACCTAATTGACACACCCGGATACCTGGACTTCACCGGGGACGCGCTCGCCGGCATATACGCCGCCGACTCCGCCGTGGTGGTGTTGTCGGCGACGGCGGGTGTCGAGGTCGGAACGGAAAAGGTCTGGGACTATTGCGAGCGCCGCGCGCTCCCGCGCCTGTTCTTTGTATCGCTGATGGACAAAGAGCATGCCAACTTCGAGCGCGCGTTCGATCAGATCAAAGAGCGGCTGACGCCCAAGGTGATCCCGGTGGAGATTCCGGTCGGCGAAGGGCTGGAGTTCCACGGGATCATCAATCTCTTCTCGAAGAAAGCGCACCTGTACAAGAAGGGTACGAAAGCGGGCGAGTACGACGAGGTGGACGTTCCGGACGAGTACAAGGATCGATTCGAGAAGTATTCCCAGGAGCTGATCGAAAGCATCGCCGCGACCGACGACACCCTGCTCGAGCGCTATCTCGGCGGCGAAGAGATCGGGCGCGACGAGGCGATCGCCGCGATGAAGGCGGGAATGGCGAAGGGGGAGTTGTTCCCGCTGTTCTGCGGCGCCGCCGAGCTGACCTACGGCACCCGCGCGCTTCTCAACAAGCTGGTCGAGCTGTGCCCGGCGCCGCAGGAGCGGCCGCCGGTCGAGGCGCAAAAGTGGGGCAGCGCGGACCGCCTCTCGCTCACGCCCGACAACGCAGGCCCGCTGGCGGCTCAGGTGTTCAAGACGGTCTCCGAGCCCCACGTCGGCGACGTGACGCTGTTTCGCATCTTCTCCGGGCACGTGAAGAACGGGCAGGACGTGTGGAACGCGCCGCGCGAGGTCTCGGAAAAGCTGAACCATCTGTGCGTCGGATTGGGCAAGGAGCGCCTCGAGATCCCGGAGCTGCACGCGGGCGACATCGGCGTCGTCGCCAAGCTGCGCGATACGCATACCAACGACACGCTGTCAACCAAAGACAAAGGTCTCGTCCTGCCGAAGATCCCGTTCCCCGAGCCCGTGATCACCGTTGCCGTCGAAGTGAAGCAGCGCGGCGAAGAGGACAAGCTGTCGACCGGGCTGCACAAGCTGCACGAAGAGGATCCCACCTTCCATCACGAGTACAACAGCGAGCTGGCCCAGACCCTGATTCGGGGACTCGGCGAGCGCCACCTCGAGATCGTGGTGGGACGGTTGGCGCGGAAGTTCGGGGTGCACGCGCAGACCACCAAGCCGAAGGTCGCCTACCGCGAAACGTTCCGCGGCAAATCCGAGGGTCAGGGGAAACACAAGAAGCAGACCGGCGGACGCGGGCAGTACGGCGACTGCTGGATTCGCATCGCGCCGCTGCCCCGTGGCTCAGGCGTACAGTTCGTGGATGAGATCGTCGGCGGTGTGATCCCGCGTCAATACATCCCGGCCGTCGAGCGCGGCGTGCTCGAGGCGGCGCACAAGGGGCCGGTGGCCGGCTATCCGGTCGTGGACTTCAAGTTTGAGGTATACGACGGCTCATATCACGACGTTGACTCGAACGAAATGTCGTTCAAGATGGCCGGCATCCTGGCATTCCGGAACGTGAGTCCCGGCGCGCGCCCCGTGTTGCTCGAGCCGATCATGGACGTCGAGGTCTGGACGCCGGACGACTACCAGGGCGCAGTCATGGGCGATCTCTCGTCGCGGCGCGGCCAGATCATGGGCACGGAGAAAGACGGTCGTCTGACCAAGGTGAAAGCGCACGTGCCCGAGGCCGAGCTCGACCGCTACGCCACGACGTTGCATTCGATCACCCATGGGCGCGGGACGTACAAGATGAAGTTCCACGTGTACCAGGATGCCCCGCCGGACGTCGCGGCGAAGGTGACCGAGGCGCGGAAGAAGGAGCTCGAGGAAGCGAAAGCGTAACATGCTCGCCCGCTGGGGGCGCCTCTGGTTCGGATTCCGCGATCCCGTCGATCGCGGGACCTACTTCCGGCACGGCGTCGGACTCATGGCGTTCAAGTACGCCATCGATGCGCTGCTGATCTGGCGCTTCGCCGGCCGCGTCTGGACTCCGCTCAACTATCTGTCCCCGCTGTTGAGCACGCGCACCGAGCTGCTGCGCGACGCCCAGTGGCTCATTCCCGTGCTCGTCGCGCTCGCGCTGCCGTTCCTCTGGATCGGCGTGAGCATGTCGATGCGCCGAGCCGCGGATGCGGGCGTCAGTCCCTGGATCGCGCTGCTGTTCTTCGTGCCGGCGGTGAATTTCATCCTCATGGCGTGGTTGTCACTGCTGCCGTCCAAGTCGATAGGCGAATCGCCGGTCGAGCCGCCGCCCCCGGCCGTCGACGATCGCCTAAAGAGCGCGATGCTTGGCGTCGCCGCGTCGCTCGCCATCTCGCTGAGCACAGTGGGCATCGGCATTTACTTGCGTCGTAGCTACTCCGCGGGCCTGTTCCTGGGCGTGCCGTTCACGGTCGGATACATCAGCTCCTACATCTACAACTACCGCCACTCGCGCCCGCCTGGCGAGTCGATCATGGTGGCCCTCGCGAGTGTCAGCATCGCCGGGGGCGCGCTGATCGTATTCGCGCTCGAAGGCGCCGTTTGCGTGATGATGGCACTCCCCATCGCCTGGGTGGTTGCCTGGCCAGGTGCCATGCTCGGCCGGGTTATGGCGCGGCGCGCGACGTACGCAGCGGGCACGCTGGCTCTGGTCGTGCCGCTCTTCGTCGGCGTCGAGCCGCGTGCGACTCCGCCACCGCATGAGGTCGTTACTGTCGTCGAGATTGCCGCGCCGCCCGAGGTGGTCTGGCGGCATGTCGTGTCGTTCCCCGATCTCCCGCCGCCGACCGAGCTGCTGTTCCGGGCAGGCGTCGCTGCGCCCACGCGCGCGCGCATCGAGGGCACAGGTGTCGGAGCAGTACGCTACTGCGATTTCACGACGGGGAGCTTCGTCGAGCCGATCACCGCCTGGGAGGAGAACCGCGTATTGGCGTTCGACATCGTGGCGCAGGCGCCGCCCATGACCGAATGGAGCCCGTACCGGGATGTGAACCCGCCGCACCTGGACGGGTACTTCCGTGCGACCCACGGTGAGTTCCGGCTGACGCCCCTGCCGGGCGGCCGCACGCGCCTTGAGGGGCGCACGACGTACGTCGTAGATATGTTCCCGCAGCGCTATTGGACCCTGCCTGCCGGCCGCATCGTCGCGGCCATCCACGAGCGCGTCTTGCGGCACATCGCAGCCCTGGCCGAGGAGGAAGTGCACTGATGAGAGCGACCGTCCTCTGTACGACCCTTGCTGTCGCGGCGGCATGCCAGCCCGTCGATCGCAAAAAGGTTTCCAACGTCCTGGACACGCTCGCGGCGGCGATGGACAGCCTCGCGCCGCTGACGCCGCCGCCCGCCGCTTCCGGTGCGACTCGCGTCCTTGCAGTGGCCGGCTTCTCCACGCCGGAGTCAGTGTTGCACGACTCGACCCAGGACATCTACTTCGTTTCGAACATCAACGGGTCGCCGACGGCGAAGGACAACAACGGTTTCATCAGTCGCGTTCGGCCCGACGGGGCGATCGAGAACCTCAAGTTCATCGAGGGCGGCCGTGCGGGTGTGACCCTCAACGCGCCGAAGGGCATGGCGCTCGCCGGAGACACGCTGTGGGTGGCCGACCTCGACGCCGTGCGCGCCTTCAATGCGCGCACCGCCGCGCCGATCGACAGCTTCAAGCTCGACAGCGCGGGGGCGGTGTTCCTGAACGACCTGACCATCGCGTCCGGCGCGATTTACATCACCGATACCGGCATCAAGTTCGACGACGTCGGCAACGTGCTGCATCCGGGACCCGACCGCGTCTTCCGGATCGGACCCGATCGCAAGATCACCGTTGCGGCGCGCGGTGACAGCCTCGGCTGGCCCAACGGCATCGCCGTGGATCCTGTGGGCAAGCGATTCATCATCGTTTCGTTTGGGCCCGGTAAATCGGTGCTCGGGTGGAAGCCAGGGGACCGCGCGCCGAAGGTCATCGCCAAAGGCGCCGGCGGATTCGACGGCGTCGAAGTCGCCGGGACGAAAATCCTGGTGTCGAGCTGGGCCGATTCCACCGTGTCCGCATACGAAAGCGGGCAGGAAGTGAAAGTGATCACCGGCGTGCCGAGCCCCGCCGACATCGGGTACGATGCCAAACGCAATCGAGTGCTGATTCCGATCCTCACCGGGAATCGCGTCGAGATCTGGCAGCTGAAGTAGGCCATCCGCTACGACCGGTTGATGACGCGCATCACGTATCTGAAGGCCGGACACGCGAAGCCCGTTACTTCTTTCCGGTTGGAGGGTTCTTCTAGGCACACCTACCCGAGGAGCTCGCCATGCGCGAATCCTCGCTTCAGAGTCTTTACGAGCGCCGCTGTGTGATGCTCAATCAGCTGAGTGCTGCCCTCCGAGGCCGTATCGTCGCGCTGTGGCGCGTCGCAACGGGGGGACTTGCGATGACTGAGGCCGTCAGCCGGCCGCAGCCGGCCGGTGGTGCCCTAGAGTTCGACCTTGGCGGAGTGTTGCGACGGTGGGGCAGGATGGCTGTTCCTCACAGTCTATGGATCGGGTGCCGCGTCGATGCTGATCGCTGGCATGTGGCTGCAGTGCGCAGCGATCCGCCTCCGCCGCCACCGACCGGTATCGAGCGCCGCAGCCCCGAGCGGCTCGTCGTAGAGCTTGGCGGGCTATGCCTCGGTGCTCATGAGCAAGCGTGGACGGCGGTCGATCAAGCCACCGTCTATCTGTCCTCCGCGCTGGAGCAACTCGAGATGTGCTTGGTGCGGGTTCGCGTGACAGAGGGTCTTTCGCCGAGCGGGCGGGCCCACATCCTTGCCGACCTCGCGGGCGTGGCCGACGTGATCGACGGTGCGTTGCGTGCCTAACTCGCAGGCTCTTGCTGGGTCAGACAGTGTAGCGTCCCAAGCCCCCAGACGAGATCCACCGCGTGGATCCCGACGACGGGGCGATCAGGAAACAGCTCAGCGAGGATGCCGAGCGCGGTGCGGTCCTTGGGATCGTTGAACGTCGGAACGAGCACGGCGGCGTTGGCAATGTAGAAGTTCGCGTAGCTGGCAGGTAAGCGGACGCCGTTGAAATACAACGGGGCGGGCATCGGAAGGTCGATCACCTCGATGCTCGCCCCTCGCTCCAGGTGCATGCCCTGCAGCCGCTCGCGGTTCTCTGCGAGCGGTTTGTAATTGACGTCCTTCGGATCGTCCTCGCGACACAACACGACCGTCCCAGGTTTGACGAAGCGGCAGAGATCATCCACGTGGCCATGGGTGTCGTCGCCCGCAATCCCCTTGCCGAGCCAGAGTGTGTTCGTGACGCCGAGCGTGTCCCGAAAGACATTCTCGATCTCGTAGCGCGATACCCCGGGATTGCGCGTCTGCACTTTCGGATCGAGGAGACACTCCTCCGTCGTGAGCAGCGTGCCGCGGCCGTTCACGTCGATGCTGCCGCCTTCCAGTACCATCTTCGCCTCGACGAGCGGGAGCTTGAGGCGCTTCGCCGCAAGCACGGGGATCTTGTCGTCTTTCTTCCAGTCCTTGTACTTGGCCCAGGCGTTGAAGTGGAAGCGCGCGATGGCGAGCCCCTTCGCTCCGCGCACGAAGATCGGGCCAAAATCGCGAGTCCAGCCGCGGTTGGTAGGGAAGCGCAAAAAATCGACGCGCGCGAGTCCTGTGCCGACTTTGTTGAGGAGGCGACTCGCCTGCGCCTCCTGAGCCGCGGAGTTGACGAGAATCCGGACCACTTCCCCCCGCGCGAGCGCGCGGACGATCTCACCGTAGACCCATGGGATCGGCGGAAACTTGCCCGGCCAGTCGGTGACGTTATGCGGCCAGCCGATCCAGGTCGCCGCGTGCGGCTCCCACTCTGCGGGTAATCGGTACTCGGTCATCGGTAATTGGTCGTCGGTAATCGGTAATCAGTTGTCGGTGACCGAGGACCGAGAACTGATGACTGAGGACAGTTGATCAATCGGTTAGGAAACGATGCTGGATTCCGCCGTACGCATCCGTGCGTCGGTCTCGTAGAAACGGCCAGTTGCGGCGGACTTCTTCGATGCGGTCAAGATCGACCTCGGCGAGCACGAGCGCCTCGTCCTCGGCCGCCTCGGCGACGATGACGCCGAAGGGATCGCAGATAAACGAGTGGCCCCAGAACTCGATCCCGGCACCCTGGCCATCGAGCTTCTCCAAGCCGACACGGTTCACGGCGGCGACCCAGCAGCCGTTCGCAATCGCATGACTGCGCTGAATCGTCTTCCACGCGTCGAGCTGCTGCTCGCCGTACTTCTCTTTCTCGGATGGATGCCAACCGATGGCGGTCGGATAGAGCAGAATGTTGGCTCCCTGCAGGGCCGTGAGGCGTGCGCCTTCGGGATACCACTGGTCCCAGCACACCAGGGTGCCGATCGGGCCGACCTTCGTGTCGAAGGCGCGAAAGCCGAGATCACCGGGCGTGAAGTAGAACTTCTCGTAATAACTGGGATCATCGGGGATGTGCATCTTGCGATAGATCCCCTTCACCTTCCCGTCGGCGTCGATGACCGCCGCCGTGTTGTGATACAGGCCGGCCGCCCGGCGCTCGAACAGCGAGGCGATCAGGACGACGCCGTTCTCCTTTGCGATCTTGCCGAGCGTCTCCGTCGTCGGACCCGGGACGGCCTCGGCGAGATCGAACAGCGCGTGGTCCTCACGTTGGCCGATGTAGAGCGTGCGGAACAACTCCGGCAGGCACACGAGTGTCGCGCCCTGCTGCGCGGCTTCGCGAATGCGGGCGACCGCTTTGGCAAGATTCGCGGCGGGGTCGTCGCCCATGCGCATCTGCACGAGCCCCACTTTGAACTTCGACAGCAACGACGCGGCCATGTGATGAAGACTACGTCAGAACGTCTTGCTCGCCAACCAGACGATGGCCGGCCGGGCCACGTCCTCGGTCTCCCGCGATCCAGAGGTGGTCGGTGTGTACCGGTAGAACCGGCCCTCCGCGTCGGTGCCCACCACGGCGGCGCCGAGCGTGACGGCGCCAAACTGGCGTGTGAGGCCAATCTTGTAGTCCCCGTATGACAATCGGTCATAGCTGCGGACAAACTGCCGCCCGTAGTGCAGCGCGAGACTGGCGCCGGCGCCGACGTCGAACGTGGCGCTGAGATCGACGTAGCCCGACCCCTTCGACGTGCCGGTTCCGAGACAATCGGTCGTGCCTGCGGTGCCGTCGGGGCTAATCCCGCAATAGCCGCCGATGGTGCTCGTTTTCATGCCAAACAAGTTCGTCAGGGCGTGCGAGTACTTCGCGGAGAACTGAGCGTATC
>Ga0193723_1000620_pt1 | contig 13948 bp, 12 predicted proteins | sample H2m2metaG_FD_143042 | JGI IMG/M metagenome (GOLD analysis project Ga0193723, IMG submission 143042) | Soil microbial communities from a riparian zone of the East river system, Colorado, United States - H2m2 | ecosystem: Environmental > Terrestrial > Soil > Riparian zone | place: USA: East River... | reverse complement strand
AACCTCTCCCAGCTCCTCTTCCACTTTCGCCGCGGGGCCCTCGACATCCGGCCAGTCGAAACCGACGCCAGCTGCCCGATCCTGAAGCCGGTGCGCACGGTGCAGCGACGGCAGCGCCGCGGGGAGCCCGTCCGCGATGCTCTTCCGGTCCTTCGATTTCATCTTCTCCCACGGTTCCTTCGCTGAGTCGCCGTAAAGATGCGGATGCCTCGCCTTCATTTTGGTGATAAGCCCGTCGGCGACATCCGCGAACGCGAACGCCCCCCGCTCCTCGGCGAGGACCGAATGGAAGAGCACCTGGAGCAGCAAGTCGCCCAGCTCCTCGCGCAATAACTTGTCGTTCTCGAGGCGTATGGCATCGTCGAGCTCATTTGCCTCCTCGATGAGGTACGGACGCAAGGATTCGTGGGTCTGCGCGGCGTCCCATTCACAGCGCTTGCGCAGATCGCGCATCAGCGAGAGCGTGTCGTCGAGCGAATGAGTCTTGTTCATCCATTGCGGGGTCGAGGGAGGCCTATTTTCTTGAAGGCTCTGGGTGGCGCGCGTATTCTACCCGCAACATAAATGAAGCGTCAATGAAGCCGTCTTTACATCGCGCCCGGGTCGAGATCGATCTGGGCGCGTTGCAGCGTAATGGAGCCGTGCTGGCGCGACGCGCAGGCGTTCCGCTGCTCCCGATGATCAAGGCGGATGCCTACGGATTGGGAGCAGAGGCGGTGTTTCGCGCGCTGGAGTCTCTCGAGCCGTGGGGCTACGGCGTCGCGACCGTCTCTGAGGGTGAAGAGCTTCGCGACTGCGGAGTAGCGCGTCCGGTTCTCGTCTTCACGCCCCTTCTCGAGAACGAGCTCACCCGGGCCCGCTCCGCGCGACTTACACCCACACTCGGATTTGCGAATGAAATAGAAGCGTGGAGACGCGCCGGCGGAGGCGCGTGGCATCTTGCGATCGACACGGGCATGAGCCGCGCTGGGATTCCATGGCGCCAGGTGAAAGAGATCAAGCATCTGCTGGAGCTGGTCCCGCCCGAAGGAGCCTTCACGCATTTCCATTCTGCCGAGCTCGACAACGAAAGTGTTGCCGCACAGGAGAAGCTCTTTCGTGCGGCGGTCGCGTCGCTGCCCTCACGGCCGCGCTTGCTCCACACGGACAACAGCGCCGCAATCGCGCGAAGGGGTAGAAGCGAGTGGGATCTCGTGCGCCCCGGGATCTTTCTCTATGGCGTTGGGAGCGGCAGAAGCGCGGCCTTGCAGCCCGAGCCGGTCGTGCACCTGCGGGCGCCGATCGTCGAGATTAGAAATCTTGAGGCTGGCGACACCGTGAGTTACGGAGCGACGCTTCGCGTCGACAGACCAGCTCGCATCGCGACGCTCGCCGTTGGATACGCGGACGGGTATCCGAGATCCCTCAGCAAGGCCGGCGCTGTTTTAGTCGGCGGCACGCTCGCACCAGTGGCTGGTACTGTCACGATGGACATGACCATGATCGATGTCACGACGGTTCGCTGCGAGGTTGGCGACCTTGCGACGCTGATCGGGAGAGCGGGCGATACAGTACTCACGGTCGAGCGAGTGGCCGACGACGCGGGGATGTCACCCTACGAGCTGCTCACCGGACTTCGGTCGCGGGTCGACCGCTCCTACATCGGTGCAAGGGCGTGAGGCGAGCAGTCATTCTCATCCTCGACGGAGTGGGCATCGGCGAGGCGCCGGACGCGGCGGCATACGGCGATGCAGGTAGCGACACGCTCGGCAATGTTGCGCGCGCCTCCGGTGGACTCAAGCTTCCGCGACTCGAGCGCCTCGGGCTTGGCAACATTCGCGAGCTCGCTGGAGTCTCGCGGCGTGGGGACGCGGCTGGAGCATGGGGAACGATGCGGCCTGCCTCTGCCGGGAAGGACAGCACAGCCGGACACTGGGAAATTGCCGGCGTGCACCTCGAGCGGCCGTTTCCGACTTTTCCAAATGGGTTTCCGCGCGAGCTCGTCGAGGATTTCGCGCGCCAGACCGGGCGAGGCGTGATCGGAAACGTCGTCGGCAGCGGCACCGATGTGATCGACCGCTACGGAGATGAGCACCAGGCGACGGGAAGCTGGATCCTGTACACATCAGCGGACTCGGTTTTCCAGATCGCGGCGAACGAGGGTGTCATTCCGCTGACCGAGCTTTATCGCGCCTGCGAGATTGCGCGGGCGATGCTCAAGCCACCGTATGATGTCTCTCGCGTGATCGCGCGGCCGTTCGCGGGAACCTCCGGCAACTACGAACGAACGTCGAACAGGCGCGACTACTCGATCGAGCCTCCTGATGAGACGCTGCTCGACGCGCTCGCGACAGCCGGTATTCCGCGGGCCGGAGTCGGAAAGGTGGACGATCTGTTCGCCGGAAGATCGATCACCTCCAAGCACACCGCCTCCAACGCCGAGGGCATCCGCGGGATCAAGGAGTGGCTCTCTGCGGCAGAAAGTGGGTTACTGTTCGCCAACCTAGTAGATTTCGACCAATTGTTCGGGCACCGCAACGACGTTGCGGGGTTCTATGGTGCGCTGCGCGAGTTCGACGCGGCTTTGCCCTCCATCACATCACGGCTCAAAGAGGACGATCTGCTGTTCATCACGGCCGACCACGGCAACGACCCTACAACCCCATCCACGGATCACGCGCGCGAGCGCGTTCCGCTTCTCGCTGGAGGAATGCGGGTAGTCCCGCGCGACCTCGGCGAGCGCCAGACGTTCTCCGACCTCGGCGCGACGGTTGCGGAATGGTTCGGCCTCTCATTCAGGGGTCGCGGCAAATCGTTCCTGGCAGAGCTGGTAGTCTGATGAAGCGTGACTCAAAGAAAGACGCCTCCCTCCGGGAGGCCGCGCTCGGCGCGCTGGACAATGCGCACGCTCCCTACTCCAACTTCCCCGTGGGTGCCGCGCTCCGCACTCGGGATGGCCGGGTCATTACGGGGTGCAACATTGAGAACTCGGCCTACGGTCTCGCAATCTGCGCGGAAACCCTTGCCATGGCCTATGCTGTCTCACAAGGACTCACCGAGTTCGACGAGATCGCAATCGCGACGGATGACACCGAGCCGACCCCTCCATGCGGGGCGTGCCGTCAGGTCCTGAACGAGTTCGCGCCGAACATCAAAGTCACCAGCTACACACGCGACGGAAAGGAAGCAGTATGGACGCTCGACGAGCTGCTTCCGCACGCCTTCGTGCTGAACCCTTCACGTGGAAGAATTTAGTGAAGCTTTCGTCATTCCTGCTGCGATCGCTAGCGACTGCGGCGTTGTTCACAGTGGTAGCCTCCTGTTCCGAAAATCTCGACAGCTCCGGCGCTTGCCCCATTCTTTGTCCGGCGGTGGGTGGCGATGTCCAGAACATCACGCTCGATGCGGTGGTGTTCGATACGACGGTGAATTCGCTCTCGGGACTTGGAAGTGAGTCGTCGCTCATCCTTGCCTCGCGCGGCGACACGCTTGACACCCGGATCATAATCCGTTTCGACTCGCTGCCGGCGACTTTCGTTCCCGCGAACCAACCGTCAACGGATATCACGACCGTCGACAGCGCCTTCATCCAGCTGAAGCTTGATACGCTGGCCATCAAAGGTGCCGGACCATACGACATCGACGCGTTCGATGTCGACACCACTGCCAGCGACACATCGTCCGCGGCGATTCTCGCCCTGTTCCGCCCCGATCGGTTGATCTCGACGCAGCATCTTGTCCGGGCGGACCTGAAAGACACCGTGAAGGTCTATATCTCGAACGACGTGGTGCTCGCCAAAATCCAGGCAGGGGCGCGCCTGCGCGTCGGATTTCAAGTGAGGAGTGCGACGTCTACGCAGCTTCGCATCGGTTCCGCTGAAGGTGGGGTTCCGCCGCTCCTCTCCTTCCGCGCGACTCCGGACACGACCACTCATCCGCTCATCGTAAACCCGGTTTCAACTACTCCGAGCGCTGACAAAATCGCCGCGAGCCACCTCACCGACTACACGGTGATCGCGAAAGGACCGCCACCGGCACCAGCGGGTGCTCTGGCGGTTGGTGGGTTTCCACCCCGACGCGTCTACATTCGCTTCGACATTCCCGCCAACATCGTCGACTCGACGACCGTTGTTCGCGCGACTCTGCTCCTCAACCAGATTTCCAACCCACTGCTTGATCCGACCGACACGGTTTTCATTCTTCCGCAGCTGGTTCTCGCTGGTCCGGCCGTAACCGACCCGGCGAAAGCGGCCCAGGTTGTCGCTGACATCTCGAGTGACACGGCCAAAGTTCGGCCTGGTGATGCGGGGCTGACGAGCATTGAGATGGCCCGCGCGTTCGGCATTTGGCGCACGCAGAAACCCGACACGCTGCCACGAGCGATCATCCTGAAGTCCCTCAAGGAAGGCGACACCCCTCTCGAGGTCCGCTTCTCCTCGGTCAGGGACGTGAGCACCGCTCTGCGCCCACGACTGAGAATCAGTTACACTTCCCGAGTTCCACTGAGAATCCCGTGATGCGCAAACTATTCGTCGCGATCGCCGTCGCAGCAATCTCCTCGCGCGCAGAAGGGCAGGGAGCTCTGAGCCTTCAGGGACTCGGCTATCCGACGGGTGAGCTGAGCGCGCGCGCCGAAGGCACCGGCGGAGGAGTCGCGGATTTCGATGCGCTGAGTCTCGTAAGTCCAGCGTCGATTTCGGCCGTCGGGTCGCCCGCCTTGTTTTTTCAGTATTCGCCCGAATTCAGGCGCGTCACCGTCGGGTCGAACACGGCCAAGACGACCACCGCCCGTTTCCCCATGATTGCGGGGGTGCTGCCAATGGGCCAGAACTGGACGCTCGGCCTGAGCTCATCGACGTTCCTCGACCGATCAGGGGAGACGAGCCTGGTCAGGCAACTGCCGGTGGGAGCGCCCACCGAACTCGTCAACGTCACCGAGCGCAACAAAGTGCTTGGGGCGATCAACGACGCGAGGCTGGCGCTAGCGTGGGCTCCAACTTCTGCGCTTCGCATCGGTTTCGGCGCGCACGTATTCAGTGGCAGCAACCGCATCACGTTCTCGCAGGTTTTTCCCGATAGCTCGAAGTACGTCAGCACCACCCAGTCGGGTCGAATGAGCTTCGCAGGGTTCGCCGGCTCGCTGGGTTTGGAGTACCGGCCCTCGAGCGTGCTCGGGTTTGCGCTGTCCGGCAGAAAAGGCGGCGACCTTCGCGCTCAATCGGGCGACACGGCCATTGGCAGCGGACGCCTCCCCGATCACTACTCCGCCTCCGCTACCTACGAGGGAATCCCGGGTGCCACCATCTCCGCTCGTGTCGCGCACGACGCATGGAGCTCGCTCGGCACTCTGTCCTCGTCGGGTACCAAAGCATTCGACGGTTGGGACACAGGCGTGGGCGCTGAGGTGACGGGACCCCGGATAATGCAGCGCATCATCGTCGTCAGGGGCGGCGCCAGAATCCGCACTCTCCCCTTTGGTTTCAATGGGGAAAAGGTGAACGAGAAGTCATTCGTCGGGGGACTTGGCATACCACTGACCCGTGATCGAGCGAGTTTTGACTTCGCGGTGCAGCGAGCGAGCCGAACCGCAGGCGCCGGAGTGAAGGAGACCGGATACATCCTGAGCTTCGGTCTGAGGGTCTCCCCCTGATATGGCTGACGCGGGCAAAGCTGAGCCCGAAGTCATACTCGTCGCTGACGATATTCCCGCCAACGTCGAGCTTCTCCTCGATCAGCTCAATAGCCTCGGCTACGAAACGATCACTGCGGTAGACGGCCCCTCGGCGGTTGCCGCCGCGTTTGAGCACCAACCCGACCTGTGCATTCTGGATGTCTCGATGCCGGCCGGCGACCTCGGCGTCGACGACCGATCGACGGGCTTCGAAGTTTGCCGGAGGATCAAGCGCGATCCGCGCACTTCTCGAATTCCAGTGATCTTCGTGACCGCACTCAACGACACCAGCGACAGGGTGCGCGGCATCGAAGCCGGCGGCGATGATTTTCTCACCAAGCCGCACAATCGATTGGTGCTCGGCGCGCGCGTGCGGAGTCTCCTCAAGCTCAAAGCCGCGACTGACGCGCTCGAAGACAGTCTGCGCAAGCTGCGCGAGCTCGAGAAGGTCCGCGACGACCTGATGAAGATGATCGTGCACGATCTCAAGACGCCGCTTACTTCGGTGCTCGCGACCCTCGAAATGCTCTCTGACGGAGACTTCGGAGGGGTCAGCACGACGCAGAAAGCGGCGATAGGTGATGCGGAAACGAAATCCGAGGATCTGCTCGCGCTGATAGATGACATTCTCGAAGTGGCGAGAATAGAGGAGGCGAACATTTCGCTGACTCTGATGCCAATGGCTCCCGGCGCACTGCTCGCCGAGCTCGTTCACGAGTGGGGGCACCGATTCCAGCAGGAAGGGGCTACGACGGCGGTGTCGGTTGCCGACGACGCGCCGGTTTTTACGGGCGACAAAGGGTTGATCAAGCGCGTCTTCTCGAATCTGATTCAGAATGCTGTCACCCACTCCTCACACCCTGTTCACCTCGAGCTGAGCGCGCGCCGAGCAGGCCAGGGAGTTCTGTTTACGGTTAGCGACAATGGACCAGGAATCCCCGCCGAATACCACGATCTGATCTTCCGGAAATTCGGACAGGTCGAGATGCCACGCTCCCCACGTACGCGCAGCTCCGGGCTTGGCTTGACGTTCTGCAAGCTGGTCGTCGAGCGACACGGTGGGCGCATCTGGCTGAAGAGCGTCGAAGGGCATGGAAGCTCATTCTACATCGAGCTGCCGTCGGATCCGACATCGGCCGAAGGTCAGGCCGTCGGCTCGCCTGCCGCGTCGGCGACTCGGTGAGTGAAGGTTATCTTATCCCAATGCTTCAGTCTTCGCGTCCCACGGTCTACGTCGAAACATACGGCTGCCAAATGAACGTCAGCGATACCGAGCTCATGCTCGGTAAGCTGGCTGAATCGGGTTACGAAGAAGTTGGAGAGCCGGACAACGCGGATGTCATTCTCATCAACACCTGCGCCATCCGCGACCACGCCGAACAGAGAGTGATTGGGAGACTCGGCGAGATGAAGAGCCGGATGAAGCGCGATGCCGTGGTCGGAGTCACGGGATGCATGGCGCAGAGGCTCGGATCGCAACTTCTCGATCGCGTGAAGCACGTGAGTCTCGTGATCGGGCCGGATGGATACCGTGATCTTCCGGCGCTCATAGATAGGGCGCGCGCTGGAGCCCGAACCACCGCTACGGAGTTCGACCTGGAAGAGCACTACGAGGATTTCACCCCGCGGCGGTTCGAAGGCGTGAAGGCATGGATCCCCGTGCAGCGCGGCTGCGACTACAAGTGCACTTACTGCATCGTCCCCACAACGCGTGGTCCTGAAAGAAGCCGCCAGCTCAATGAAGTCATTCGCGAAACCGAGGCAGTCGTCGCGTCCGGGATTTCGGAAATCGTCCTGCTCGGGCAGACCGTGAACTCGTACTTCGACGGCGTTCACGATTTCGCCGACTTGCTGCGCGCGGTAGGAACCGTGGCGGGCGTGCGGAGGCTAAGGTTCACGAGCCCGCATCCGAACGATTTCACCGAGCGTGTGATTCGCGCCATGGTCGAGACTGAGAGCGTCTGTGAGCATGTGCATCTTCCGATGCAGTCAGGCTCGACCCGCGTTCTCAAGCGGATGCTCCGTCGCTACACTCGTGAGGGGTACCTGGAATGCGTTGACGAGCTGCGCGCGGCGATTCCAGACGTGTCTCTGACAACCGACGTCATCGTCGGTTTTCCCGGTGAGACGGAGGAGGATTTCGACGAGACTCTCTCCGTCGTTCGCGCGGTCGGCTTCGACGACGCCTACACGTTCAAGTTTTCTGCGCGCGACGGCACGCCAGCAACGCGCTTTCCGGCGAGCGAGACGGTGTCGGACGAGGTCGCGAGCGACAGGTTGGCGCGCCTCATTTCGACAGTCCGGTCCGGCACCCGCGAGCGCAACCTCAAGCTCCTCGGCGAGAAACGAGAAGTGCTCGTCGAGAAGGCCGCGCGCCGGGGCGGTCTACTGCAATCGCGCACGCGCGATTTCAAGACCGTGATGATTCCCGGTGACGCATCGCTGATTGGGAAATACCTTACCGTCGAACTCACGGGCACCACCGGCTCGACCTTCATCGGAAAGACCGCGGGTCAGCGCTCGGCTCTGCCACTCGCCGTATAACGCGCCAACGGCGCGGTTCGATTGCGCAATCGCGCGAATGATTTCGCGGGCCTCGCAATGAGATACTAGGCTCCCGCGTCAGGCAACCGGGAGCCAGGCTGCCACTGATCACCGCGACATATCTGGTTTTTATGGGCGGCCTGCTGGTTGGATTTGGCGGGTACGCGTGGGTTGCGCTCGTGGGCGCATTGGTGCTGTTGCCCTTCGCGCTGCTTCACGCCCGCGATCAGCGAATCGGGCTTCTTCTGACATTCTCGGCGGCTCTCATCATCGCCGCGTCGAGCGCGCCAACCGAGCGCCCACGAGCACACCGCGACGGCGCGCCAACCGAAATCAGCGTTCTCGCCCGCATCCGCGCGCGTGCAGCGCAATCGATCGACCGCACTTTCGGTGACGATGCTCCTCTCGCGAGGGCCCTGCTCATCGCTGATCAACGGCAGATCCCGACCGAGATGCGTGACCGCTACGCCGCGGCGGGTCTCATCCACATGTTGTCCATTTCCGGACTGCATGTCGCAGTGATAGCGGCGGCGATGGAGCTCCTGTTCCAGGTCGCACGGATGCCGCGGCGGGCGGCACTGCTTGGCGCGTTCGTGGCGACCGGAGTGTACGTGATGGTTATCGGAGCGCCGCCGCCGGCTCTGAGGTCTGCGGCGATGCTAGGCGTGGCGATGGCCTCACGGCTCGCCCAGCGCCCGACGTCGCCGTGGGCCGCATGGGCGATCGGCGCGTTCGTCCCACTACTGGTTCCGCGAACGGCGCTCGACGTGGGCTACCAGCTCAGCGTTCTTGGCATGTGCGCGCTGGTCGCGGCCGGTTCGTTGTGGCGCCGCCATTTCGACAAGCGCATCGACGGCTTTCGCGGAAAGGTCTCGAGAGAGTTGCTCACGTCGCTCGTGGCGAGCGCAGTCACGGCGCCGCTCGTCGCGTGGGTGTTCGGACGCATCAGCATCATCGCGCCGCTCTCCAACCTGATTGCCGCACCAATCGTGACACTCGCTCAACCAGTCCTGTTTCTCGCGTTACTGCTCGCGCCGATGAAGCCAATCGCGGGTTTCTTCGCCGAAGCGGTGCATCCGCTCCTCTTCGCGTTCGACTGGATTGCGTGGTCGGCAGCATCAGTGCCCGGCGCCGCCGTTACCGTGGCGACGACGATTCCCGTTGCGCTGCTGGGCGCGCTGGCCGCGGCTGCTCTCGTAATCGCGTGCGTGAGCCGCTTTCCCTCGCGGCCCGCAATCGTCGGAATCGCTGGCCTTGCGTTCATGGCTGTGTTTCCCGCGATCCCGCTCGGGCGCACGGGAGATGTGGAGCTCCACGTGCTGGACGTTGGACAGGGTGATGCCATTCTACTTCGTACTGACGCCGGCCGGTGGATTCTCTTCGATGCCGGACCGGCATGGCAAGGCGGCGATGCGGGTCGCAGCACGGTTCTTCCCTACGTCCTTCGGCGCGGCGGTGCGCTGGAGGCGTTCGTGTTGTCGCACCCGCATACCGATCATGTCGGTGGGGCGGCAAGCGTGCTCACCGCGATGCGTCCCCGCGTATACTGGGATGCGGCGTTCGCAGGCGGATCCGAAGCGTACAGCCTGTCGCTTGCAGCGGCGAGAAAACAGGGAATCGAATGGCACCGCGTTCATCCCGGCGATTCTGTTTTGATCGATGGAGTGAGTCTCACGTTTCTGGCGCCCGATTCAACCTGGACCGTTGGACTGAAGGATCCGAATCTCGCAAGCACTGTGGCCATTGCCCGTTTCGGGCTGGTGCGCTTTCTGCTTGTTGGAGACGCCGAGCGGGCAGAGGAGGACTGGCTCCTCGATCGGCATCGGGATGAGCTGCACGCCGATGTTCTGAAGGTTGGGCATCACGGGAGCTCTACCAGCACCAGCGATGCATTTCTGGCCGCGGTTCACCCCGATGTTGCGATCATTTCAGTCGGCGCCGGGAACAAGTACGGACATCCAAGTGTCGATGTCCTGCGTGCCCTGTCCCGGTTTGGCGCCCAGGTGGTCCGCACCGACGAATCCGGAACTGTGATAGTGCGAACCGATGGCGCGCACGTCGAGATCGAAGCTGGAGGAGAAAGATGGCAGGTGGCTCACGACTCGTCAGAGCACTGATTGGGGAGAGGATCGATCTTCCCGCGGCAACGTTGCGGAAGTATCCCGACCTCGCGCGAGCGACGTACCGCCGCGGCGGACTGCCCGTCAGGGTTGCCGGTTGGGCACTGGGGACCAGCAGCGCTGCTGCGATCACATTGTGGCGAACGATCTTCGTTGCGCCCGGCACTCTGTTGAGCCCCGAGCTCCTCTTGCACGAGCTCCGTCACGTCGACCAATTTCTTGAGAGCAGGACCTTTCCCTTCAGCTACCTCTGGCAGTCAATTCGTTACGGGTATTCGCGTAACGCTTACGAAGCAGATGCACGCCGGTACGCCGAGCGCCGGCTGGCAGAGCTTACCGCCGAACAGGAACTGTGAAGTGGTAAAACACACGGCAACGTCGGTCGTAACGATCGACCGATTCATCATCGAGCAGGAGAAGCTGCACCCCGAGGCCACGGGTGAGCTCTCGCGCCTGCTCTATGATCTCGCTCTGGCCGCCAAGATGATCGCCAACAAGGTGCGGAGCGCGGGCCTGGCTGACATCCTTGGCGCCACCGACCTGCAGAACGTGCAGGGCGAGACCCAGCAGAAACTCGATGTCCTCGCGAATGAGATCATCGTCAAGGCGGTCGATCACGGTGGACAGCTCTGCGCCATGGCTTCCGAGGAAGAGCCCGGCATCATCGATATCCCGGAGAACTTCCGCTGCGGAAAATATTGCCTGCTATTTGATCCGCTCGACGGCTCCTCCAACATTGACGTCAACGTTCCCGTCGGAACGATCTTCTCGGTCGTGAAGAAGATCACGCGCGGCAGCCGGGGCGAGATGGAAGACATGCTCCAGCCGGGACGCCGGCAGGTTGCGGCCGGCTACGTGATCTATGGCTCGAGCACCATGCTCGTTTACACCACTGGTCAGGGCGCTCACGGCTTCACGCTCGATCCGGCGCTCGGCGAATTCCTGTTGTCGCACCCGAATATCCGTACACCCGATGTGGGCAGATATCTCTCGGTGAACGACTCCTACCACAGCCAGTGGGAGGCGCCCGTCCAGAATCTCATGCAGTACTATCGCGGACAGGATGGCAACCGGAAGCCGATGAGCACTCGCTACGTGGGCTCACTCGTCGCGGATTTCCACCGCAATCTTCTCGGCGGCGGACTCTTCGCGTACCCGGGCAACAGAAAGAACAAGCGCGGAAAGCTGCGACTGCTGTACGAAGCGAGTCCGCTCGCGTTCATCGTCGAGCAGGCCGGAGGAGCCGCGACCGATGGGACTGAGAGAATCCTCGACATCCAGCCCACCGAGCTGCATCAGCGCACGCCGCTTTTTATCGGCAGCAAGAACGACGTCGACGCAGCGCGCGCGATGCTGGGCGGGGAAGCGAAGAGTGCGAGCTCACTCTCCCCCCTCGGCTCGGTAGGGGCGTGAGCGCCGTCCCGCCGCCGAGCCGGCGCGCGTGAGCAGGCGCGAGCCCGACGAGAAGATTTCTCCGTCGGGCATTCCAGTCAAAACCGTATACCGTCCGGAAGATGCGGAGCTGAATTACGCATCAGACCTGGCCGATCCGGGCAAATGGCCGTACACCCGCGGCGTTCAACCGACGATGTACCGCGGTCGTCTCTGGACGATGCGACAGTACGCCGGCTTCGGCGGCGCCAAGAGCACTAACGAGCGGTTCCGGTTGTTGCTCGACGCCGGTCAGACGGGCTTGTCTGTGGCGTTCGATCTCCCGACGCAGATGGGACTCGACTCCGACTCGCCGCGCGCGCTCGGCGAGGTAGGACGGGCGGGCGTCGCGATCGACAGCGTCGAGGACATGCACGTCCTGCTCGAGCGGATTCCTCTCGACACGGTCTCGACTTCGATGACGATCAACGCCACGGCCGCAACGCTGCTGGCCATGTACCTCGTCGTCGCCGAAGAGCGTGGAATCGCGCGCGACAAGCTGAGCGGCACGGTCCAGAACGACATCCTGAAAGAGTACATCGCGCGCGGGACCTACATCTATCCGCCCGGGCCCAGCATGGCGCTGATCGCCGAGGTATTTCGATTCTGCGCGGACGAAGTGCCGAATTGGAATCCGATCTCGATCTCCGGATATCACATCCGGGAAGCCGGTGCGACTGCTGTGCAGGAGCTGGCGTTTACGATCGCAAACACCATCGAGTACGTCACGCGCGCTGTCGAAGCGGGACTACCGGTCGACACGTTCGCCCCACGGCTTTCGTTCTTCTTCGCCGCGCACAACGATCTATTCGAGGAAGTCGCCAAGTTCCGAGCTGCGCGCCGTATCTACGCTCGGATAATGCGAGGGCGCTTCCACGCGTCGGAAGCGAGTGCGCGCCTGCGCTTTCACACGCAGACCGGCGGCGTAACGCTGACGGCGCAGCAACCGCTCAACAACGTCGTGCGTGTGGCGGTGCAGTCGCTCGCGGCGACTCTGGGTGGAACTCAGTCGCTCCATACGAACGGCTATGATGAGGCCCTCGCGCTCCCGAGTGCCGAAGCCGCGACCCTCGCGCTCCGCACGCAGCAAATCGTCGCCTTCGAGTCCGGAATCACCAACACAGTTGATCCCCTCGCCGGCAGCTATTACGTCGAGAACCTTACGACGGAGCTGGAGGAGCGCGCCCTGGAGCTGATTCTCAAAGTCGATGACCTTGGCGGCTCGGTGAAGGCGATTGCCGCCGGATTCTTTCAGGAGGAGATCGCTCGCAGCGCCTACGAGCACCAGCTGCGAGTGGAAGCGGGAGAGACCGTCATTGTTGGCGTGAATCGCTTTGCGGACGAAGAGGGACCGCCCTCGATCCCGGCCCCAGACTATTCAGCGCTGGAGAAGGAGCAAGTCGATGGCGTGAAGGCAGTTCGCAAGAAGCGAGATGCCGCCAAGTTCAAGCGCGCGCTGGCAGCGCTCAGTGATGCCTCCGCCGCGACATCGACCGAACGACGGCTGATGCCGCTCATCGTCGATGCAGTGCGCGCTCGGGCGACCGTCGGCGAGATTTCAGAGACTCTTGCGGCAAACTGGGGATTGTATCGGCCGGCGCTTTAGGCGCTTGAGCGCCCCTCTGTGACGGGCTAGCTTTCAATCGTCGCCGCAGTTCTCTCCTCGAAGACACATGCCCACATACGAGTTTCGTTGCCCTAAGGGGCACGACTTCGAAAAGTTCTATCGCTCGATGAGCGCCGCGCCACTCGAAGCGCCTTGCCCCGTTTGCGGGAAAATCGCCGAAAGGCAGATGTCCGCGGGGGCGGGGCTCGTGTTCAAGGGGTCGGGGTTTTACATCACTGACTACGGCAAGGACGGCAAGAAGCCAGCGACTTCCGCCGAACCAGCGGGCGCAAAGGAAACGACATCGAGTGGCGCAGATTCCGGAGCCGCCAAGATCGAGTCAACGGGCAAGGGCGACAAGTCTTCAGTGAAGTCTGACGCGAAGCCCGCCGCCGAGTCGAAATCGAGCGGAGATGCGAAGCCTGCCACTGCGTCGAAGTCCGCTGCCAAGAAGTCCTCAGGAAGAGCCAAAAGCACCGAATGAGTGCTGCTGACCAGATCCGCGCCGAGCTAATTCGGGCGGCGCGCAGTCTTGGCGCGCCCGAGGACGTAGATCCTCTCCTCGAGCGTCCACGGGATTCATCGCACGGCGATTGG
>Ga0193723_1000619_pt1 | contig 13950 bp, 10 predicted proteins | sample H2m2metaG_FD_143042 | JGI IMG/M metagenome (GOLD analysis project Ga0193723, IMG submission 143042) | Soil microbial communities from a riparian zone of the East river system, Colorado, United States - H2m2 | ecosystem: Environmental > Terrestrial > Soil > Riparian zone | place: USA: East River... | reverse complement strand
GTGTGAGGTCGTAGTACCTGGCTATCCGATTGTTCTCGGTAGTCCGCCAGTAGGACGTCACCCAACCCCGCTTCTCGGATCGATGCAGGGCAGGATACAAGGACCCCTGCCCGATCTGGAACGTGTCCCGCGACATCCGTTGAATGCGGTCGGTGATCCCCCAGCCATGCATGGGTTCCAGCGAGAGCGCCTGGAGGATGAGCAGGTCCAGCGTGCCCTGCATGACATCCGCGACGTGCGTCAATGCGTCCCTCTCCTGTCGAAGCGATAGGGAAGTATACCTCAAAAGAACAAACCTTGCGGAGTACCGAGAAGGCTCGTATCGTCTCCGTCCCGTTGGAACCCATCGAGGGCGTGATGCTGCGGGGCTCAACCGTTGTGCCGTTGTTTCTGGTCGCGCTGTCCACGGCGACGCTGCGGGCGCAGACCGTCGACGACGGCTCGCTCCTACCCAGGCGCGTCATAGGCACCGGGCTGCTCTACGCGCACGATAGTTGGACCCAGTATTGGGAAGGCAGCCTCAAGCGTGGCAACGGCAACATCGGAACGCTCTCCACGCAGAGCGTCACCTGGGCGGCTGGCTACGGGGTCACGGACCGGCTCAGCGTCATGGCGATGCTGCCCTACGTGCGGACCCATGCCAGCCAGGGGCCCCTCCACGGCATGGACGGCCTGCAGGACATCACACTGGCGGCCAAGTACCAACTCCTCGCCACGCCGTTGACGGACCGCGGCACCCTACGTGCCATGGTGGTCGGAGTGGCCGGCATCCCGGTCAGCAACTACACGCCCGACTTTCAGCCGCTTTCGATCGGACTGGCGAGCCAGCGGTTCTCGGGGCGCTTCACACTGAATTTCCAGACTCACCAAGGCTGGTTCCTCAACGGTTCGGCCGCCTACACATGGCGCGCGAAGGTGACGCTCGACCGGCCGGCGTACTACACGAACGGCCAGCTCTACTTGAGCGATGAGGTGGCCATGCCGGACGTGTTCGACTACACCGTGACCGCCGGATACCAGCGCGGACGCCTGTGCGTCCCGGTCTCGCTGTCGCAGCAGCGTACCCTGGGTGGCGGCGACATCCGCCGGCAAGACATGCCGTTCGTCTCGAACCGCATGGACTTCGTGAAAGTCGGCGGGTTGGCGATGTACAACTTGCCCGGGCCGAAGGCACTGGGCATTCGCATCGGCGCGAGTCGGATCGTGAGCGGGCGCAATGTGGGTCAAGCCACGACGCTCACGGCTGGTCTCTTCCACACATTCCAACTCTAATGCGCCCAACGATTGCGGCCCTGGCCCTCGCGCTGGCATGCGCGGCGTGCGATAACACCATCACCTCGTCCGAGACATTGCCGCCGCTGCAGGCGGCGAGCCTCGACAGTACCGCCGGCAGTTGGTCGATGATCGTCTTGAGCGGCCCCACGCAATTCACGGTGGCGGCTCCGGCGGCGGAGACGTCCGCCGCATACACCACCGAGCTGGCCGCCATCAAGACGGCGCAATCGAACCTCACCGCGGCCCAGCACCGCTCCGTCGATTACTGGAGCGGTGGGGGAGTCCTCCGCTGGAACCAGATCGCGCGCGAGCTGGTGGCGCGCTTCAATCTGCCGCCGGCGCCGCGCGCCGACGGCACCTACCCGGTGCCGGACCCCGAGAATCCGTTCGCCGATCCGCAGTTCCCGTTCGCCAACCCACCGTACGCCGCGCGGGCGTACAGCTATGTCGCGGTGGCCCAGTACGAGGCACTCAAGACGGCGTGGTATTGGAAGTACCAGTACCATCGGCGGTCGCCCGCCCGGATCGACAGCGGCATCAGGGCGCTCATGCCCGTGAGCGACCTGCCCGCCTATCCCTCCGAGGACGCGGTGCTATCGGGGGTCACGGTCGAAATGCTGAAGGTGCTGTTTCCGGCGGCGGTGGCGGAGATCACCCAGCGGGCCGCCGAGCAGCGCAACGCCGCCCTGTGGTCCGGAAAGGCGGCGGCGAGCGACATCGCCGCCGGGCTGGCGTTGGGGAAGGCGGTGGCGGCGGTGTTCATTGCGCGCGCCGGCGCCGACGGTATGAAAAACGCCGTGGGCAACCCGGCGCAATGGCACGCGCTGGCCGACAGCGCCGTGGCGCGGGGCGAGATTCCGTGGATCAGCCAGGAATCGCCACCGCGGCCGCCCATGCTTCCGAATTTCGGCCAGTTACAGGCCTGGCTCATGACGCCCGCCGAAGTCACGACCGAGCGTCCACCGGCTCCGCCGTCCACCTCCTCGGCCCAGATGCAGCAGGAAGTGACCGAGGTGCGCCAGATCGTCGAGCACCTGACCCAGGCACAGCTCAGCATCGCTTACAAGTGGAATGATGGCGCCGGTACCTATGCGCCGCCGGGCCATTGGAACGACATCGCGGCGGAGTACATTCGCGACGCGCAGCTGAGTGAGGTCCGCGCCGCTCGCGCCTTTGCCCTGCTCAACATGGCGATGCACGACGCCGCGGTCGGCTGCTGGGGCGTCAAGTATCTGTACTTCAATCCCCGTCCGGGACAACTTGATCCGAGCATCAAGACGGTGATCGGGCTACCGAATTTCCCGTCGTACCCTTCGGGCCACTCCACCTTCTCGGCCTCCGCCGCGACGGTCTTGTCGTATCTGTTCCCGCAGGGCGCTCCCGATTTCGCTTCCATGAAGGAAGAGGCGAGCATCTCCCGGCTGTACGGTGGGATTCACTATCGCAGCGACATCGAGCGCGGCAAGGAGCACGGCGCGCGGATCGGCGGGTACGCGGTGCGGTTTGCGCAGCTGGACGGAGCGAACTGACATGTCGAGCTTCTTCGCGAAACTCAATGGTCCGTGGCACGAGCGGGCGCTGCAGGCGTTTATGATCATCGTGCTCGCCCATTGGGCGGAGCATCTCGCCCAGGCCTATCAGGTGTACGTACTGGCGTGGCCGCCACACAAGGCTGGGGGTGTGCTAGGCCAGGCGTTTCCCTGGCTCGTGCACTCCGAGGTGCTGCACTACGGATATGCCCTGATCATGCTGGCCGGCATTTGGACGTTCCTGCCCGGCTTCGTGGGGCGATCGCACACGTGGTGGCTCGTGGCGCTCGTGATCCAGTTCTGGCATCACATCGAACACGCGCTGCTCCAGAGTCAGGTCATTGCGGGCCAGACGCTGTTCGGGGCCCCTGTTCCCACCAGCATCCTGCAGCTGTGGTTTCCGAGACTCGAGCTGCATCTGTTCTACAACACCGTGGTCTTCGTTCCGATGATGGTGGCCATGTACTATCACCTGTTCCCGAGCGCGCCCGAAGCCGCGGGGATGCGGTGCAACTGTGCGCTGCGTCCGCACCCAGCGACGTCCTGATCCTCACTGCTGGTGCGCTTCGACGAACCAGAGCCACTTGTCCACGCCGCGCGAGATTTCCGTCAGGATGTCCGCGCTGCCCGCGTCTTCCAGCTCGTTCATCTCCTCAATCCCCACGCGCACCGTCCGCCCGAACGCCGCGAGCGCGTCGGACAGCGCCGCGACATGCTCCGCGCCGGTCGACAGCGCCAGCGGGTAGTCGATCAATGAGGACCGTCCCTCCACCGCGCCGATCGTGCCCTCGGCGATGCCGCCCAGCTGGACGACGCGCTCGGCGATGAGGTCCACGTATTCCTCGACGTCCTCGTTGATCTCATCGAAGAGCTTGTGCAGGGCGATGAACGTGGGCCCTTTCACGTTCCAGTGGGCCTGCTTGCACTGCGTCTGCAGGTCGATGCAGTCGGCGAGGCGCTGATTGAACAAGGCGATCACTTCGAGGCGCGTGGCCTCGGGCAGATCGTTCTTCGTTGCATACGTCTTCGCCACGCTGCGTGAGCGGCTTTCGGGAACGGTCTTCTCGGAGACGGACTTCTTGGGCGTGGATCTACGAGCCATGGGCCTTCTCTGGGTACGAGTCATCGTCAAGGCTGCAGCGGCGGCGCACCGAACGCAACCGTGCCCGCACCTCCCCGCCTTGCGCGGTTTCGAGTATTGTGTAGCCCGCCAGAAGCCCCGGAGGGCTCGCGATGGAAGTCGTCATCAAGCGAAATTACGAGCAAATGAGCAAGGCGGCGGCGCAGATCGTTGTCGACGTGCTCAACACCAAGCCGAACGCCGTGCTCGGCATGGCGACCGGGTCCACGCCGCTCGGCCTCTATCAGGAGTTGGTGCGGCTGCACAAGGCGGGGGAGGTCGACTTCTCGCGCGTGACGACGTTCAACCTCGACGAATACGTCGGGCTGCCCGCGAATCATCCGCAGAGCTATCACTACTTCATGCACGAGCACTTCTTCCAGCACGTGAACATCCCGCGACACAACATCAACATCCCCTCGGGCACGACCAGCAACTACCCGGCATTCTGCCAATGGTACGAGCGGCGCATCGGGGAGTGCGGCGGCATCGACCTGCAGATCCTGGGGATCGGGACCGACGGGCACATCGCCTTCAACGAGCCGGGAAGCTCATTGAGCTCGCGCACCCGGCTCAAGACGCTGTCCAAGCAGACCATCGACGACAACGCGCGGTTCTTCGAGCAGCGCGACAGCGTGCCGGTCTATTCGATCACGATGGGCGTCGGGACGATCCTCGATGCGCGGCGCCTGGTCTTGGTGGCGAGCGGGAAGCCCAAGGCGAAGGCGATCGCCCAAGCCGTCGAGGGACCGGTCTCCAGCATGGTAACGGCGAGTGCGCTCCAGCTGCATCGTGATGCGATCGTCCTCGTCGACGAGGAGGCAGCCGCCGGCCTGACGATGCGCGAGTACTACGAGTTCATCTACGCGGCCAAACCGGCGGCGCCGAGGTCCTAGCCGCAAGCACATACGCGAGGTTCGCGGTGCCATCCATGATCGGCTCGTTCGTCGAATAGTCCCCCACGTCGTCGTGGTACACGATGAAGCCCGTGTTGAACCGGGCGTACTCGTCCGCCTCGAGGAGCCGGATGCCCCTGAGGTTCTGGAAGATTGATCGGTAGACGGGGCCGTCCACCAGCCCGCCGGTGAGCTGCAGGTGCAGCTGCTGCGCGACGACCGAGTGGGGTGTGCGGGGATAGGTGTCACCGAGGCCGATGACCATGGACACGCCCCAGGGATTGGTGCCGAACAGCCAGTCGAGCGCCGCGGTCTCGTACTCGAGGTACGTCGAGTCGCCCGTCATGCGTCGATAGAACGTGGCCTGAGTGGCGAAGGACGCGAGCAGGTTGTTGGAGCACCAAATGAAAGGGATTCCTACGCGGAATCCGTTGTGGGCTCGGCGGGCCACCGCCTCGAGACCACGGCGGTAGTACTCGGCGACCAGCCGCTTAGCGCTGTCGGACCCCACTCGCCAGATCTCGTAGTGGCCGTTGTTGTGCCAGGGATACCACTCATAGTGCCGCGCCGTATCCTGTCCCATCCACCGGCTCACGGGCTCGAGCGCGGCGTACTGGAGCGCGGCGTCGAAGTACGTCGACTGGCGCGTCAACGCGAATAGCTCCGCGGCACCCAGCTCCATGTCGTCGGCCCAGTCGTCCTCCTCGTAGAAGTAGGGCGACCGCGCGGGCGCCGTCTGACACACGCCGGGATGCGCGGCGCCGAGTGCGTACACAGCCTGGGCGCGGCCGGCCAGCCGGCGAGCGAACACGCTGTCGCGACCCGTGAACGCGCCGGCGCCCAGCGCGAAGGCTGCGGCGTACTTCCCCGCCGTCGACGCGAGCCCGGTGGAGCGGTTCTTGTTCTCGAACAGTCCCTGCGGTTTCCCGGTGCACGGGTACACCGGGCGCCGCACTCCCCGCCCCCACCCGTAGTCGGCCGAATCGTTGACCGGCAGGTCCCAGAAGGTGTGATCGCGATCGTCGCCCAGCTGGTTCAGGAGCAGGTCGTCTTCCGGATACATCTTGAGCAGCCAGGCGAGCCCCCAGCGCGCCTCGTCGAGCACGTCGGGGATCCCGTTCGCGCCGGGCAGGCCGCTCTCCTCAAACCGGTCGGCAAACGCCTCCGGATGATCGCGGTAGGCGAGCAACAGCATGGTCGTCGCGTGCGCCGTGGTGGCGCCGTACTGGAGGTAGTCCGACGCGTCGGCCCACCCCCCCGTCACGAGAATGAACTCGCCGCTGCGCGTCGGATGATCGACCAGCACGCCGTCGCTGTGCTGGTGCACCGAGTCGCGGAACACCGGGTTGTAGCCGGAGCGCTGCTCGCGCATGTAGGCGAGGAGCGAGTCCGCCGTGCCGCGGTAGACGTCGTCCCCGATCCGGACCGGAGGCGACCTCGCGCCCCCCGTAACGATCGAATAGACGCCCGGGCGTCGCAGCGCCGAGAAGTCGAGCCGGTACGTGGCCGCGCAGGGCCCGAACGGTCCCCTGGCGTCCGCGGCGCCCGGCCCGAAAACGGTCCGGTTGCGCTCGTCGACGATGCGGAAGCTCGTGAGCGCCCGGGCGCCGAGCGCGCAGGCGACGGCCACTTTGGGCGCATCGGGCGGGTAGCCGAGCTGGTTCACGCGAATCGCGACGCTGGTGCCTTGCGGGGCGGCGCCTGCAGGCCCCGGCGGGTGGCAGGCCACGCCGAGGGCGACGAGGAGCGATGCGACGCGAGTCATCCGGGCCAATCTGCCGGCCGCGCGCGGGGAGGCAATGCTGCGTTGCCATGGAGGGTGGGAGTTCTCTAAGCAGAAAGCACCGCTGGCGCAATCGCCAACGGTGCTTCGCGTTACGCAGGACCTAAAACAGCGGCTTCGTGTCGTTGAATACGTGGCTCACCAAAGTAGTGTTGGTGAAATGGCAACTAAAGCAGTTGCTTCCTTGATTGAACGTTTCCAGAGTCGTGTTCTCCAGTTTGTTCGTCCCGACTTGATTGCCGGGAGTCGGACTTGCGCCGAAGATCGTCCACGTGGTGCCTTCATGGAAGTAATTCCTTCGGATGTCATTCGGATCGAGCAATGAACGCACGATACCGTTGAGGCTGATGACTTCAGCATTTCCAGCGGAACTGACGCCATTCAGCCCGAAGGGCATTGTCCTTAAAATGTTACTGGGACTAATGGTAAAGGGTGGATTGGGCACAATATGATCGAGGTTGGGACCAGCCATCCGCATGCGCATTTCATTGAACGGACCGGTCGCTCCATTGGCGCAGAACACCCAATTGCCCGCCGTATTTTGAGGAACCGTGGTCGTGCCGCTCGGGGTCTTTGCATAGGTGTATTGCGCCGCGGGATCGTTGCTGAGGTGTTCGAACGTCCCCCACAGCATTTCTGGATGTCCGTGGGTGCTTCCGACGACATGCATTCCCACCATCGCCAACATCACTGTCTTTGTGCCATTGGGCACCCAGTCATTGGGATTGGTCTTGTCGTAGGTAGGCACGATGGCTCTCATTTGAATGAACTTGTCCGCGTCAACCAAGCCAGCCGCCTCGACCCAGGACGTCTTGATCTCAATAGCGAGCGCTTCCGAGTCGACGACAGGCGACTGGCCGTGCGCCGCCGCGAATGCGGTAATGGCATCGAGGTCGACTTGGGTCAATGGGAACTTGGTGCCGCTTGGCACCGCAGCACCTAACATGGTGCGGTATAGAACGAGCACCTTGTTCACGATGAGGGCGTAGTAGACCAACGAGCCATTCTGGGCCATGAGCACGCCGCCATCTGCCTGTCCTTGCTCTGTCTCCGTGAAGTGTCCGAACAGGTCGAGCAAGATGATCCTGTTTCCGAACACGAACTTTTGAACCAACTCCCTTCTGTCAAACTCCTTGAACCTGCTGAGTCGCCGTTCAAAAGGCGCGATGGTCGTGTCTCTTCTCGAGCGCAGAATTGCGCGTGGTGACTCGATGTCCCTGCCGTTGATGTCCAGCAGCACGGGCTTGTTGTCAGGTGTGAATCGCGCGTTCGCCACCTCCACTTCATTTCCGCGAGCGTCCATCACCAGTTGTCTGCCCGACGGAGCCAGCACCGGAGGAATGATTTCGAGCATCCTCAGGGTCTGCTTTTCCAGGATGATCGGTAGGTCGAGCACGCCTCGCTGGGCGGTGCGCAGGTTGAACGCCCTGATGAGACCGGATGTATGGGGCACAAAGTGGCGTTGCCCGGATAGATCGGGGAGCGACACGTCGTAAAAAGCCGGCGTGTTCATTACCAGCCCGCCGCTGCCATACCGCGGAGGCGCAGGGGACGTAAGCCATAGAAACATCTGTTCCGACCACTTGTAAAAGCTGCAATTGGGGATGTCTGGGAATGTGATACTGTTGGCCGGCTTGACGGCCCCGTTTAGGGAGACGGCACCGGACTCGAACCAACCGTTGAATTCCGTGGGCGTCAGGGATGTGAGACAACTGCTTCCCGCATCAGTAGGCAGTGCTGACTGTGTGAGGCACGCAGCGACCACCAAACTCGTCGTGAGGGCTGCAACGGCGGCCTTCCGTGTTTGCGAACGCATGATCCGTCTCCTGAGAATGGAGCTAGGGCACCGCACCGTCCTGGACCCACTTCGTGATGATCTGGATCTCATTCGGGAACAGGGATCCCCCAAGTGGCATTCTCGCACCCGATCCCCCGACGCTGGCCTGCGTCCCGTTGATCTTGTGGATGAGGTAGCTGTGCGCCGGGTCACCGGGGGTGATCCGGAACATCGACGCGAGCTCCGTCGCAGGGTGGTTGACGAGGTTACCGAAGGCACCGGACTCCATGTTGAGCCCGGCGCGCGCCACCGCATTCCCGTGGCAGGGAACACAGTTCGCCGTGAGGATCGGTTGCACGTCTGTCGCGAAGTACACGACGCCGGGCGGCACCGGGATCACCCCTCGTGCCGTCACGCAATTCGGCCCGTAGCCGCCGGGGACCTGAGCGTCGCCGAAGGCCTTCAATTGCCCAGGCTGGTGCGGATTGACGCTTTGCCAGAAGCGATTGTACGTGGCGTATGCGTGCGGCATCACACGTTGAATGCACACCCGCAGCGGGACGGTCGGGCCAAGCCCGATGAACGTCGACGCCTGGTTGAACCGGAGGTCGAGTCCGAAGGGCGCCACCGCCGGCTCGGGGCGGCTGGAATGGCACATGCGGCACGACACTCCAACGACATTCGCGTACATGGCTTGCTGACCGGCGTTCCCCCGCCAACCCTGGACCACGAACGCCTCCGACTGCGTCGCCACGGTCGGTGGGTTGTACATGCTGTCGATGATCTCGCTGATGGCGGCGCCGGGATGCGTGCCCAACACGTGCGTCTGGTTGAGTGCCTTGAACGCGGCCTGCTGATTCGCCTTGTCGTACGGCGTCGCACCGTTGACCACGACCCCGTCCACGATGTGGAAGGCATGCAGGTCGAAAGGAATGAAGACGGAGCCCATCTTCACCGAGGCCTTGTTGTTGAAGAGCGGCACGCCGAGCCCGAACCCGTTCGGGTACTCGCCGCCATGGCACACCATGCAGAGCTGCGGCACCGGACGGAAGCCCCGGCCGTCGAGGTCCGCCTTGTTCACCAGCGTTCCGCTCGGTTGCGCATAGACATAGAACTTGACGACGCGGTCGTGGTCAGCCGGGTCGAACTCGTTCGGATCGCCGGGCGGATTCTCAACGCGCGAGTATTCCATCGCCACAGTCGCGAAAGCGCCGGTGCGGTTGGCCGCGTTTGTGAAATCAGCGTCGTCGTCGGCGTTGGATCCGTTGGCGGTGCCGTAGTTGGTCACGTAGCACGCGATGTCGTCGTCGAGCCCATCGGTCGCGGGCGTTCGCTTGCAATGCATCTCGCGTCCGAACGCGAGATCGGCCGCGTTGACGTACGTCGCGCTATCGTGATTGCCGGCAGCGAAGGTGTGCTTGCCCAGGAACGCCGAGTACGTGGTCCGCAGCCCGCGCGGATCGACCTGCTGGTAGTAGTTTGCCGATGCTGCGTCGAACTGTCCCGCGAGCGCCGGGTCGGAGACCTGAAGCTCAGTGAGGTTGGCGGCCTCGAAGCTGTAGATCCCATGCAGGAACGCGTCCGTCCCGGGGACCGGCTCCGACGCGTCGAACAGTACGACCGCACCCTGGCACGCCCCGTAGTTCGGGGCCGGCCGGTTCGGCGTGGCTGGATTCTGGACGCCGCCCGTGTTCGCGACGAATGTCCCGTAGACGATCGTGTTGGGCGGCGGGTCGGTCGAGTACACCAAGAGGGTGACGTCGGTGTTCGTCGGCAGGTTGTAGAAGGCATGGTAGAACGGATCGGTGTTCGCCACGAGTCGGCTGAAGAAGCGCGGCGCCGAGGTCCCCTGCGGCACGGTGATCTCGATGTTGTACTGCGCGGGGAGCGGCGTGAGACCACCGCCGGGGTCTCCGCTGAAGATGCGGAGACACGCCTGATTGACCTTCACCATGTCCGAGTTGAAGTCGGAGAAATGCCGGATGGGCGCGACGTATGCATTCCCGACGCGCTGCATAGTCCCCTCGGGCACCCACACGCCTTGCTTCTCGTCGTAGAGGAGCAGGGGGATGGTAGCCGGCTTGGCTCCGGGGGCCGCGAGCTGACTGGGATCGATGGGGAGGGTCAGCGTCGCGGTGGTGCCCGGCCTGAGACTGTACCGCGTCGCGCCGGCGCGCACCTCGATATGCCCGGCCCCGTAGCTCTCCATGACTTTGGACTGCCCGGCATCGACCACCGTGTAATCACCAGGCATGTCAAACGGCGTGCGGAGATCCGTTGTGTAGACTGTCACGTCCACCGGACCCGTGGGCGGATTGCCGGTGGCGTCCACCAACCCGTTGCTCGGGATTTGCACCCGGAGGCCCGGGCCGCAGCCCTGCTCGCGGGGAAGTGAATCCCGTCGCTCCTGGACCCGGACGACGTACCCGCTCGAGTCTTCGTACATGGCCTGCCGAGCCCTAGCCGCCTGCTCCGGACTGACGCGGGTCAGCACGGTCCCGCAGCGCTGATACTTGCGATCGTCCACGACGTCGATCGGCTGCGTGGGATCGACCGTGCGCACCGTGCCTCGCGCAAGAGTCCAGGTGCCGCCCTCGAGCGCATCCTGGTAGATCTGCGAGAGCAGCTTGTAGCCTGTCTTCCGGACGTTCACAACATAGCGATCGTCCTCTGGAACACGCACGAGGAAGCGTCCGGCCGTGTTGGTCAGGGCCGTGACCCCGTTGACCTCCACCTCGGCTTGCCCGACCGCCGGCGCGTCTGTCGCGTTGACCAGACCCGAGAAGGCGACGCCCTGCCCCGTCGTGGAGACGAGCGCGTATTGCTTCGCGTAGCCACCCCGGCCGTCCGACGCGACGACGTCCGCCCGGTACAAACCCGGCTTGCTGGGCAGCGTCCAAGTGATGGTCGACCCGGTGGGCGAACTCAGCGCGCCGCCACCTTGGGGGACGCGCCACCGATACGACACGGGATCGCCGTCGGCGTCGGTCGCTTGCGCCGTCAAGGCGATCGTCGCCCCCGTCGCCGCGGTCCGAACGCGCTTGCCGCCGCTCGCCGCCAGGAAATCCCGGAATCGCGGCGCGTAGTTGAAGAACGTGAGGTCCACACGATGCGCGCCGGCACTCGACAGAAACTCCGCGACCATCGTGCGCACAGCGCGCGCGCCTTCCAGGCGCCCCTCGACGCGCAGCATCTGGCTCGCCGGCACGAGCGGAAGGATGTAGTCGCCGTGGTTGTTGACGTAGACGCTGTCCAACGCCTTGCCGTTCAGGTCGACGAGGAATACCCGGGTGAACGCGTTGACACCGATGGAGGGCTCGAACGTGCGTGTCGCGCCGCTCCGCATGTCGACGTGGCCGAAGAGCACCGTTGTGGATTCCCGACGTTCGACGGCGATCGAGAACCACCGCAGGTTGATAGGGCGGTCAGCGATCGGTAGGACGCCGGCGAAGCAGTCGCTGCGAAAGCCGCGCGCCTTCCAACACACTCGATACGCGCCGGGCTTCACGCCCCAAAAGGTGAATCGGCCGCTCAGGTCCGTCGTGAAGGTGTCCTTGACCACGTTCGTCGCCGAGTCGACCAGGGACACGCGGACTCCGGGGACGAATATGATCGAGTCCGTCACGCCGAAGGATGCCATGCGCTCGCCAACCTTGCCGGCGGCGCCTATCGCGAGGTATCCGCGGATGTAGGGTGTGACACGGGGGCCGGTCGCCTTGGGCACCGGCGGTATACCACCGGGCGGGCACGCGACGACGCCGCCGAAGAGGACCAGCAGGCTCGCGGCGATATAGCGTGGAACGAGCCGGAGCAGCCGCGAAAATCGGGACCGCAACGCATCGAACATATGCGCCTCCGCATCCGCGAGGAGTGTGCCTTGGACATGCTGGCGCGGGGACGCTGAGGTCGCTATGACGCATTGAGCGATCGTCGGTTATGACATATTGAGCAAACTCTTGCTGCGCCGGAAGCCCACGCGCAGACTTGAGGCGTTCTACAACGAGCCTGATGGACGCGAGACAGGTGAGCCAAGCGGACGTCGCTCTCGGGCGCGCACTGCGCCGCGCGCTCCCGATGCTCCCGTTTCGCGCCCGCGCGGTCCTCGACGGCATGGTGCTCGGCGCCGGGTCGATCGGCTCGGCTAGCCGAGTCGCCACTCGGCTAGGGCTCCGGAATCGCTTCGCCCTCGCCCATCTGATGCACCGCGCAGGACTCCCGGCTCTCCGCGAGCTTACCGGCTGGGTCAGCGTATTGACCTGGACAATCGAGGCGGAGCCGGCGTGCGCTTCTCTCCTGCAGCTGGCCATTCTCCACCATCGCACGCCGGCGGTCTGTTACCGCCTCGTCAAGCGCGTGACTGGGCTGTCCTGGAGGCGCGTGCGAACCCTGGGCACCGGGTGGGTGGTTCACGAATTCCTGGTGCGCTGCGGCCAGATCTCGAGCCGGCCATCACCGATCCATTAGCCCCCGTCGGGATTCCACCGGCGTCGGGTGGACGGCGAGCATCGAGAGGACGTAGGATTCACCCCATGCCACCCATCGACGCGCTGGCGCAGCGAGTCAAGGAATCCCTGCCCAGGGGGCGAGGCCGCGTCGAAGAGAAACGAATGTTCGGCGGCGTCACCTTCATGGTGCGCGGCAAGATGTGCATCAGCGTCGGCAAGGGGCGCATCATGTGCCGCATCGATCCGGCCTTGCACGACGCTGCGGTAAAGCGGAAGGGGGCCCGCACGGTAGTCATGAAAGGGCGAGAGTACCGCGGGTGGGTGTACATCGACGGCGCGGCCGTCAAGACCAAGCATGACCTGGGCTACTGGGTGCGGCTCTCGCTGGACTTCAACAAGAAGGTCAGGGCCTCGACATGAGCGGCGTACGCGTATTGGTCGGCACCCGCAAGGGCGCGTTCATTCTGACGGCGGACGCCAAGCGCCGCCGCTGGGACGTCAGCGGCCCGCACTTCGCCGGCTGGGAGATCTATCACCTGAAGGGATCGCCCGCCGACGCCAAGCGTCTGTACGCGTCGCAGTCGAGCGGCTGGTTCGGACAAGTGATCCAACGTTCGAGCGACGGCGGCAAAACGTGGGAGGCGCCGGGCGGCGGGGTGACGATGGACCCCGGCGAGGGGGGGGGGCCCAAGGGCGAGAGCAACAAGTTCGTATACGACGTCTCGTCGCAGACCGGCAAACCGCTCACCACGCACCAATGGTACGATGGGACGCAGCACCCCTGGGAGTTCAAGCGCGTCTGGCATCTCGAGCCGTCCCTCACGGATCCGGACTCGGTCTACGCCGGCGTGGAAGACGCCGGGTTGTTCCGCACCAGCGACGGCGGCACGACGTGGCAGGAGCTGGCCGGCCTGCGCGGCCACGGTACCGGGCCCAAGTGGCAGCCGGGGGCCGGCGGCATGTGCCTCCACACCATCCTCATCCATCCGGTCAACCCGAAGCGCCTCTACGTCGCCATCTCGGCCGCGGGCGCCTTCCGCAGCGATGACGGCGGCACGACGTGGCAGCCGATCAACCGCGGCCTGCATTCCCAGTACATCCCCGAGCCCAGCGCCGAGGTCGGCC
>Ga0193723_1000618_pt1 | contig 13962 bp, 16 predicted proteins | sample H2m2metaG_FD_143042 | JGI IMG/M metagenome (GOLD analysis project Ga0193723, IMG submission 143042) | Soil microbial communities from a riparian zone of the East river system, Colorado, United States - H2m2 | ecosystem: Environmental > Terrestrial > Soil > Riparian zone | place: USA: East River... | reverse complement strand
GTCGCCGGGGCCCGTGGACACGGATATCTGGGACCCCGTCGATCCCGACTCCAAGCCCGGCTTTACGAAGCGTAAGGACATGATGCGTGCCGAGGACATCGCAGCCGCCGTGGTGTACGCGGTCACGCAGCCGGAGCATGTTACCATCACCGAAATTCGGTTGTTGCCGACCGCCTACTCGCCTCGAGGCTAATGCACATCGAACTGACGGAAATGCTCCGGTGCCCCGAGGCTCATCGAGAGGAGATGCTCGTTCTCTCGACTGGCGAGATCAAAGACCGCATGGTCCGCTCCGGGCTCATCGGCTGCCCCGTGTGCCACAAGGAGTATCCGATCGGGCGGGGCATCGTGAACTTCCGCCGGAGCCAGGAGCGCGTCGCGAAGGAGTCGTCCGGCCCGCGCCCCGCCTACGCCCCACCGTCGCCGCTGCCGTCCGCCGATGCCGCGCAACTGCAGGCGTTACTCGAGCTCTCCGGACCCGGCGGCTACGTCGTGCTGGTCGGCGCCGCGGCGCGCCAGGCGCCGCGGCTCAGCACCCTGCTGGAAGGGATTCACTTCGTCGGCATCAATCCGCCGCCCGACATGGACGAGCAGCCCACGCTGTCCCTGATCTACGCCAGCGAGAAGGTGCCGCTGCGCACGTCCGTCGCGCGCGGCGTCGTCGTCGGCGCAGACCTCGCGACCTCGCCGTGGCTGGTCGAAGCGCATCGCGTGCTGCTGCGTGGCCGCCGCTTTGTCGTGGAAAACGAAGAGCCCGAACTTCCGATCGGGCTCCTCAAGCTGGCGGCGGAACACGGGCTGTGGGTGGGAGAGAAGCGGTGAGCAGTGCTACCCCGTTGACTCGATCGACGCCGCCATCGCATCGCCCGACGCATACAGCGCATCGATCTGACCCTTGTACCGCTTCTCGACCTCCCGGCGCTTCACCTTGAGCGTCGGCGTCAGCTCCCCATTCTCGATCGTAAAGTCGTTCTCCAGCAGCAGCACCTTCTTCGGCGTCTCGAACTTTGCCAGCTCGCGCAGCATGTCCATCACCTCGCGCTCCACCTTCGCCTGTACGTCGGGCAGCTGCAGCAGCTCGGCGCGCGCCGAGTAGTGCAGGCCGCGCTCCTGCGCCCAGCGCTCGAGGTTGTCGAAATTCGGCACGATCAAAATGACGGGGAACTTCCGGCGATCGCCGTACATCATGGCATTGGCGACGAACTTGTTGCGTTTGACCGCCATCTCGATCGGCTGCGGCGCGATGTACTTCCCGCCGGCCGTCTTGAGCAGCTCCTTCTTGCGGTCCGTGATCTTCAGGTACCCGTCCGAATCGACCTCGCCGATGTCGCCGGTGTGGAGCCAGCCGTCCGCGTCGACCGTCTCGCGGGTGGCGTCGGGCAGCTTGTAGTAGCCTTTCATGATGTTCGGGCCCCGCGCAAAGATCTCGCCGTCCTGCGCGATCTTCAGTTCGACGCCGGGAATCGCGCGGCCAACCGTGCCGAGCTTGATGCGGTCGAGCGGATTGAGCGTGAGCACGGGCGACGATTCGGTCAGCCCGTAGCCTTCGATAACCGGGAGCCCGGCGCTGTAGAAGAACTTGGCGATGTCGGCCGACAGCGGCGCCGCGCCGGAGACAAAGAAGCGGATCTTCCCGCCCGTGCGCGCCCGGAGCTTGGAGAAGACCAGCCGGTCCGCAAGCTTTTTCTTGATCTTGAGTCCGCCGGGAATCGGGAGTCCCGCGAGCGACAGCGTCGCCCACTGCTCGCCGGCGCGCTTCGCCCAGAAAAAGATGCTGCGCTTGATCGCGCTGCCCGACAGCGCATTCTCGAGCACGCGGGCGTACACCTTCTCGTACAGCCGCGGCACGGACAAGACCACCGTCGGCTTCACCTCGCCCAGGTTGGCCGCGACGGTGTCGAACGATTCGGCGTAATTGATGATCACACCGGCCTGGAACAGCGTGTAATCCACCATCCGCTCGTAGCTGTGCGAGAGCGGCAGCATCGACAGGCACTCGTCCCCGCTGCCGATCGGCATGATCTGCAGGCAGGCCTGCACGTTCGACCAGATGTTGTGGTGCGACAGCATCACGCCTTTGGGGTCGCCCGTCGTCCCTGAGGTATAGATCAGCGTCGCCAGGTCATCGGGCCCTGCCTCCAGCGCTTCCTGGCGCCACCTGGGGTGCTTCGCGACAACGGCTCGGCCCTTGGCCTCGACGGCCTCGAGCGTCACCACACCTTCAGTGCGACGCTGCGCTGCCGCGGGAGCATCGAACACGATCACGTGCCGGAGGCCGGGAAGATTGCCCTTTGCCTCGAGCACCTTGTCCAGCTGCGCGGCGGTCGACACGAACGCCGCGACCGATTCGGAATCGCGCAGGATGTATTCGGTCTGCTTCGCGGTGAGCGTCGGATAAATCGGGACATCGGTCGTGCGCGAAGTCAGGCAGGCGTAATCGCTCAGCGCCCATTCCGGGCGATTCTCCGAGACGATCGCGACCGTGTCGCCCGGCTTGATGCCCAGCTCGCGGAGGCCGAGGGAGATCGCTTGAACGCGCTCGAGCGCCTGGCGGTGGGTGACGGACACCCAGGCGCCGCCCACCTTCGAGCGGAACGCCGCCGCCAAACCGGCGTGTCGATCCACCGTTGTGAAAAACAGCTGGTTGAGGGTGCCTCGGTTCATGGCTTGATCTCCACGACAAACGTCACCGGACTGCCGTTCACCGCTGTCTGGTTCACGTGGTTCATCGTAGCGGTTATGACCACCGAGTCCGGGGCTGCACCGGCAGGACGCCGCACGCGCACTGCCGCGAGACCAGTCCCATTCGTGAAAACGGTGTCGTTAGGCACCAATGTGACCCCAGGACCACCGGTCGGAAAGGTGTCCACGACCGCGAACACCACACGGCGGTTCGCTGGAATGACGCCGTTGAGGGCGAAGGCCTGCACACTGAGCGAATCCGAGAGGGAATCGGCAGCGGAGACGGTGTCTCGGGTGGCGCCCGCTGCCCGCAGGGAATCGAGGCGTTCGCGGATGGTCACCGTCTGCGGATTCGAAAACAGGTTGCCGGTGCGCGCCTGGAGCCGGGCCGTTCCCACCGCCGTCGCGAGCGAAACACCGGTCGTACTGTCCAGCACGTCGAGCGTGGTGTCGAGCGAGCTCCAGAAGAGCTGCGCCTGGACCGAATCGCCCAGGCCGTTGAGCGCGCGCCCGCTCGGCCGGTACGTGTCGGTGACCTCGACCCGGCCGCTGTCGGGCAACAGGATTTCGATCGCCACAGCCTGGTTTGGATCGGTGTTGATCTTGCAAGCGAGCGCTGTCGCGACCGCGAGCAGCGCGAATCTCCGAATCAGTGGCTGCCAGTCCTCTCTTCAGGCGCGCGCGCGGCAACTCCGGGGGACGCACCCAGATCGTGAAGCGCCTGCGTCGCGTGCTCGATCCATTTTTGCCCGTCGGGTCCGCGGGGCGGGTGCGCCAGGAAGGTCTTCAGGTGCTGTGCGGCGCCGTCGGGATCGCCCCGTTGCAGCAGGAGAAACGCCAGTCCGTAGTGCGCGCCGGCGAGCGAGCTGTCCAGCTCGAGCGCGCGCCGGTAGTGGCGAATCGCTTCGTCGAAGCGGCGCGTCTTGGTGAACGCGATCGCCATGTTTTGCAGAATCCGCGCGTCGTTGGGGTGATCGCGCAGCGCCAACCGATACGACGTCAACGCGGCGTCATAGTCGCCCTGACGCTCGAGGGCTAACGCCTCGTTGAGATAATCGAGACGTTGTGGTTTGAGATCGTCGCTTCCTCCCGACGAGCCCCCCCCCCCGCCGAACAAGCGACGCCAAAACCCCATGGGGCGAAAATAGCTTGCGGCTGCAGACGCTGGCAATGTAGAATCCCCCACCATGACTCCCTCCGCCGGCATGCGCCCCACCCCCCGGAGTAAGACCCCGCGGGGCGTCCTGCAGGTCGATTGGGCCTTTTTCGGGGAGTTGTGCCGGGTGCTGGCGCTCAAGGTCTTTCGCGAATACGACCCCGAAGTCGTCATCGGGATCGCGAAAGCCGGCGTCATTCCCGGCGCGGTCGTCGCGAGCATCCTGCAACGCGACTTCGCGTCGATCGCGATAACGAAGGAGGGATCGGTCATCGCCGGGCCGCCGCGCCTGGTGACCGGCAAGCGCGTGTTGCTGGTGGACGAGACCTGCGAATCGGGCAGCACCATGAAGCTCGCGCTCGCTGCCGTGCGCGACTTGAAGCCCGCGGCCGTGAAGACGGCGGTGTCGTTCAAGACCGGCACCTACAAGCCCGACTTCCACGCGCTCGAGAACGAGAACTTCATCATCCTGCCGTGGGATCTCGAAGTCATCGTCAACGGCGAGATCGTCGTCCGCCCCGATTACCGCGCTAAACTGAAAGAGACGCCGCCCCGTTGAAAGATCGTCTGGCCGCCGCCGTCAAACAGTCTCGCGCCGATTACACCGAAATCCGCGTCGAACGCACCTGGAGCTCCGCCGTCGCCTTCCGGGGCCGCCGGCTCGAAACCGCAACCGTCAGCGAGGACCAGGGCGGCTTCGTGCGCGTGCTGAACGCGGGGTGCGGCTGGGGCATCGCATCGTTCACCTCGCTCGATGAGCTGCCCGCCATGGTCACGCGCGCGAACGAGCTGTCGCGTGCCGTGCGCGTAGACGATCCGATCCGGCTGGCGGAGACGCTTCCGCAGACGGGCGACGCCATCCTGGAGCTCGATGGCGACGTGCGCGGTATCTCACTCGCGGAGAAGAAGAAGCTGCTCGACCGCTACAACGGCGCGATGCTCGCGGTGTCTGACAAGATCGTGGACACGCAGTCGAGCTACCGCGACGAGGTCTCGGAAGTCTGGTTCGTCAACTCCGAAGGGACGTCACTGTACCAGCTGCGGCCCGAGGTCGTCCTGTCCGGCACGGCGATCGCCCGGCGCAATGGCACCATCGAGAAGGGGCTCGAGTCCATCGGGCTGCGCAAAGGGTGGAACAGCGTCCAGAAGTTCGAGGAGCAGTTCCGCGTCGTGGCGCAGCGGGCCGTAGACCTGCTCGCGGCGCCGCGAGTGCGCGGCGGCGCGTATCCGGTGATTCTGGACAACGAGCTGGCGGGCGTCTTCATCCACGAAGCGTTTGGGCATTTGTCCGAAGCGGACTTCGTGTATGAGAACCCGCAGGCACGCGAGATGATGACGCTGGGGAGGCGCTTCGGGAAACCGGTTCTGAATGTCGGCGACAACGGCGCGGCGAAAGGACTGCGCGGCACGCTGCCGTACGACGATGAAGGGACGCCGACGCAGGATACGCCGCTCATCAAGGAAGGGATCCTCGTCGGCCGGCTCCACTCGCGCGAGACCGCCGCGACGCTCGGCGAGCGTCCGACCGGGAATGCCCGCGCCATCTCGTTCCGCCACCCGCCGATCGTACGGATGACCAACACCTACATCGCGCCCGGCAAAGCAGGTGTCGGATTCGCCGACCTCATCGCCGACATCAAGCTCGGCGTCTACGCCTGCGGCGCGTTCGGCGGCCAGACGATGCTCGAGAACTTTTCGTTCACCGCCGGCTGGGGTTACATGATTCGCGACGGCAAGGTCGCCGAGCTGGTGAAGGACGTCGTGCTGGCGGGTAATCTGTTCCAGACGCTCGATCGGATCGATCACATCGCGGGCGACTTCACCTGGAATCAGATGGGTGGCGGCTGCGGCAAGGGCGGCCAGTTCCCGCTGCCGGTGACCGAGGGTGCGCCGCACGTCCGCATCGAGGAAGCGCTGATCGGCGGGGACGTATGATCGATCGGGTGCTCGAGGCTACGCGTGGCAGGGTGGACGGCGCCGACGCGCTCTGGCGCCGCGAAGAGCAGACCGCGGTCGCGTTCGAATCAGGGAGGCTCAAGTCGGCCGGCATCTCGGAGGAGGCGGGGCTCAACCTGCGCGTGCTCGCGAACGGGCGCATGGGCGTCGCGGGCACGACCGCGGCAAAACCGGATCCCAAAGAGCTCGTCGCACGCGCGGGTGCATCCGCGGAACTGGGCGAATCAGTAGATCTGGCCTTTCCAACCCCCAGTCCCCAGTCCCTGTCCCCGATCCCCACGTTCTTCGACCGCACCGCCAACGCCTCGCTGGCCGAGCTGATCCGCATGGGTCGCCACCTGGTCGAGCGGCTGGCGCGTCCGGAGTGCCAGGTCAACGTCTCCGTGCAGCGCGAAGTCGCCGACACCGCGGTCGGCAACACCGCCGGCGCCCGCGGCGAGTACCGTGCGACCGGCATCGGGGTGACGGCCGAAATCACCCGCATTGCCGGAGACGACGTGCTGATGATCTACGATCAGTACGTCGGCGCCGACCTGCCGGGCGACGCCGACCTCGAGACGCTGGTGCGCTCGATCGAGACGCGACTCACGGCGGCATTGACGATCGTGACGCCGCCCGATGGAGCGTTGCCCGTCGTGTTTACGCCGGCGGGTCTGGCCGCCGTGGTGCTGCCGCTCGAACAGGCGTTGTCGGGAAAGACGGTCTTGCAGGGCAGCTCCCCACTCGCGGGCAAGGTCGGTGAGACGCTGTTCGACCCTCGCCTGTCGATCGTCGACGATCCTCTGGCGCCGGGACGGCCCGCCTCACGCCCGGTCGACGACGAGTGCGTCTGGTCGCGCTCCAATGGACTGGTCGAGCGAGGCGTCGTGGGGCAATTCGTCTACGATCTCGAAACCGCCGCGCGCGCCAAGACCCAGAGCACGGGCAACGGCCGGCGCGGGGTGTTCGGCAAACCGCACATCGGGTACACGAACATTCTGTTTTACGGGGTGGACGGCGTAGGGACGCAGTATGCTGCGCCCCTACAAATGCTCGGCGGTGGGCTCATCGGTGACATCGACGATGGGTTGATCGTTGACGACCTGATCGGGGTAGGGCAGGGCAACGTGATCAGCGGCGCATTCAGCCACCCGGTGGGACTCGCCTATCGCGTGCAGAAAGGCGAGGTCACGGGTCGCGTGAAGGACGCCGCGGTCGCCGGGAACGCCTACGATCTGCTCAAACGGATTGGGGGATTTGGCAACGACGGGAGGTGGTTGGGCGCGCGTTGGTCGCCGTCGCTGCTGCTAGAAGGAGTTAGTGTAGCACGGAGGTAGGGGCGCAGCATGCTGCGCCCCTACTACGCACCTAACGCGTCGGCGTACGTCCGTCCGGCCGTCATTTCGTTGTAGACCTTCTCCAACACCTCCGGCGTCGCCGACAGGAAACGGCAGCGCTCGTCGCCGCGACTGCGGCACTCAACCTCCATCACCGCCACCGTCTCGTCCGACAATCGTCCCAGGAAATCGGCCAGCATGCCGGCGGAGAAGAAACACATCGGCGCCTGTGCCGTGCCGGGCTCCGCTTCGGCCCAATCGGTGGAGTCGAGCGCGAGCGCGCCGGTCCCGACGGGCGTCAGGGTCACGGCGCCCCAGCCGCCGTTCGCAAAGAACTCGGAGAGCGTCTCGCCCAGCAGGTCGGCATCGAGATCGGTCGCGCTGTTGACGGCGGTGAAGGCTTTGAAGAGGCCTTCACCGGCGGCGTAGCCGGCCTCCTGCAGAATCGTGATGAGTTGCTCGGGGGCATGCGCGGAGAGACTTGCATGCAGTTGGCGCACGATGCTCGGAGCCGTCATATGGGAAGGCAACTTAGGGTTTGCGGTTCGCGCGGCGCAAGAGTTCGGCTTCGTCGATTTGCTCGACGCCGAGCGACTTTGCCTTCTCGAGCTTGGACCCCGGATCGGCGCCGACGACCAAGGCGGTCGTTTTCTTGGACAGGCTGTCGGACACGTGGCCACCCGCGCCTTCGATCAGGTCGCGCGCCTGCTGCCGTGAAAGCGTCGGCAGGGTGCCGGTCACGACGAAGGTCTGATCGGCGAGCGGCCGCGGGCCCGTGGCCGTGCTTGTTTCCCTCAGCGTGAGCCCCGACTTCGCCAGGCTCTTGAGCAGCTCCTTGTTGCGGGCGTCCTTGAAAAACCCAACCACCGCTTCGCCGATGGCGGGTCCGATCCCACGCACTTCGCCGACTTCCTCCTCCGCCGCGCTGGCCAGGGCCTCCATCGTCCCGAAATGACGCGCCAGGAGCTTCGCGCCTTGTTGACCCACGTGGCGAATGCCGAGGCCAAACAGCAGGGCCGAGAGCGGTTGCTCCTTCGAGGCGGCAATACCGTCCACGAGCTGCTGGGCGGACTTCTCGGCGAAGCCCTCGAGGCTCAGCAGCTGCCCCGGCGTCACCTTGTACAGGTCGGCGACGTTGCCGATCAGCTTCGCGTCCAGGAGCGCGCGCACGCGCTCGTAGCCAAGGCCGCGGATGTCCATCGCGCTGCGGCTCGCGAAATGGACGATCGATTCGAGGATGCGTGACGGGCACGAGATGTTGGGGCAGTAGGTCATTACCTCGTCCTGCGGATGCTCGACCTGCGAGCCGCAGCTGGGGCAGCGCTCCGGCATCTTGTACGGCTTCTCGGCCCCGGTGCGCTTGTCTTTCACGGGGCCCAGGACCTGGGGGATCACCTCACCGGCGCGCGTCACCTCGACCCAGTCGCCCTCGCGGATGTCCTTGGCGGCGATCAGGTCGGCGTTGTGCAGCGTCGCGTTCGAGACGGTGACGCCGCCGATTTCCACCGGCTCGAGCACGGCGTACGGATTGAGCGCGCCCGTGCGGCCGACGTTGATCCGGATCTCGAGCAGCTTCGTGATCTGCACTTCGGGCGCGAACTTGCGCGCCACCGCCCAGCGCGGCTCGCGATTGCCGATCGTGCCCAGCTCGGCGTAGAGCGCGCGCTTGTCGACTTTGACGGCGACGCCGTCGGCGCCGTAGTCGAGCGTCGGTAACAGGGACTCGAGCTTGGCGATTGCCTTGTGGGCGGCGTCGAGGTCGTCCACGCGGGTGTGGTGCGGTTCGACCGGCAGTCCCCACTCCAGCAGCTTCTCCAGCAGCTCGTGCTGCGAGTCGATCCCGAACTTCAGGCCGGGCGCTTCGACCTGGAAGGTGAAGACGCGCAGTCCGCGGGCGCGCGTCTTTTTGGAGTCGAGCTGGCGCAGCGCGCCGGCCGCGGCGTTGCGCGGATTCGCGTACGGCGGCTCGCCCGCTTTCTCGCGCTGTGTATTGGTCTCCGCGAACTGGCTCTTGGGCAGGTAGACCTCGCCGCGGATCTCCATCTTTTTCGGCCAGCCCTTTCCCTGCAACCGCAGCGGCAAGTCCAGGACCGTCCGCAGGTTTGGCGTCACGTCTTCACCTTCGATGCCGTTGCCGCGTGTCACGCCGGTGACGAACACGCCGTCCTCGTACGTGAGGCTCACGGCGGCGCCGTCGATCTTCACCTCGAGGGTGTAGCCCGCCGTCTTGACCTCCGGGACGAGCCGGGCATTGCGCTCCTCCCACTCGCTCAGCTCCGCCTCGGTGAACGCATTGGCCAGCGACAGCATGGGCACGACGTGGCGGTGTTTGCGGAAGGCGCTCGCCGGCTCCCCGCCGACGCGCCGGGTAGGGGAGTCAGGAGTCTGGAGCGCGGGGTTCTTCGCTTCGAGATCCTGCAGCTCGCGGAACAGCGTGTCGTACTCCGCGTCCGACATCTCCGGCTTGTCGAGGATGTAGTACGCGTGATTCGCCCGTTCCAGAATCCGCCGCAGCGCCGCGGCGCGTGCTGCCGGCTTCACCGTCCTTTGGCTTCTTCCTGGATGACCGCCATGGCCACGCTGACCAGGCGATCGAGCTCATCGGCGCTGGCCTTGGGCAGCAGCGCCTCGCCCCACGCGCCTTCCCGTTGGCCGAACACGTCGAGCAGCCGGCGCATGAACGAGAGGAGTGCGACGCGCTCGAGCTCCATGCGGCGCAGCTGGTCACCCGTCTCGTGCGTCCGCTGGGCGAGCCGCTCGTAGCGATGGGCGTTGCGCAGGCTCTGGGCGGTGAGGGCGGCGACGACCTGCACGAAGCGCACGTCGGCGTCGGAGAAGGTCGGCCCATCGCGGTAGGTGCGGAGAAAAATCGCGCCGATCGCCACGGTCCGCCACGTGATCGGCACGACGGTGATCGACTTCACGCGGCGATTGACCAGCTCGCTCTTCACGTGCCGCAACGAGGGATCGTTGGCCGCGTCGGGGATGAATACCGTCTCGCCACTCACCATCGCGCGCTTGAGCTCGGGGTAGCGGTCGAGATCGACGACGTAGTTGCGGATCGTGGGGTCTTCGTATGACGCGACGAGGCGGACCTGCTTGCCGCCCTTCTCGCCGAGGAAGATCGAGCAGCGATCGAGCCCGAACGACTCGCCGAGTTTGCGGGCGATGGACTGGAGAATGTCAATAAAGTGTAAGGAACTGGAAGCTTCTTTGAGAATCTCGATGACGGCGAGCAGGTGCTTGCGCTCATGCTCGAGCTCGGCGATCCGCGCGGCGAGCCGTTCCGCTTCCGCGTGTGTGAGGGCCGAGTTGATCGTCATTGGTGCCATAGTTTCGCTCAGAGACTCTGAGTCCGTCAAGCACGTGTAGATTTATCGCCATGAGAACCATTCTGCTCACGACTGCCATCAGCATTGCGGTGTGCGGGCACGCCGCGTCCCAGTCCCCGATAGGCGCGTACACCGTCGTTCCCCAGCTGCCGGGCATGGGACGTCCGGTGGACACCGCGGCCGTCGCGGCGCGGCGGCGCGCGCTGCTCAAACGCATCGGCCGCGGCACGGTGCTGATTCCCGCCGGTCACGAGCGGAACATCGAGCAGGACTACGTGCAGGACAACGATTTCCGGCAGGACAACACCTTCTACTATTTCACGGAGCTCGAGACGCAGGACGCATTCCTGCTGCTGACGGCCCGCGGGCCCGATTCGCTCGAGACGGCGCTGTTTCTGCCGCCGCGCACGCCGTCACAAGAGCGCTGGACGGGATTGCGGTTGGGGCCGGACAGCGTAGCGGTGCGCCTCTCCGGCATCGCGACCATCCTGCCGGTCGACTCGCTGCGGAATCGGCTGCACCTCGCCGTGGCAGGGGTCCCGTTCTACTTCCCGCTTGGTCCGGCGGACGAGCCGCGGCCCACGGAAGGGCTGCCCCCCGATACGCGCAACCTCTCGCCCATCGTGGACTCGATGCGGGCGGTCAAGGACGCGGACGAGATCGTGCGGTTGCGTCGCGCCGTGGACATCAGCGTCGCCGGGCACGTCGCCGCGATGCGCGCCGCGCGGCCCGGGATGTACGAGTACGAGCTGGAGGCGGCGCTCGAAGCCGGTTTCCGCCGCAACGGCGCCGATCGTCTCGGGTATCCGTCGATCGTCGGCAGCGGTCCCAACACCACGACCCTCCACTACGACGTCAATCGCCGGAAGACCGAGAACGGGGACCTGGTCGTGATCGACGCCGCCGCGGAGTGGGGCCAGTACACCGCCGACGTCACGCGCACGTTTCCGGTGAACGGGAAGTTCACCCCGCGGCAGAAAGCGATTTACGATCTCGTGCTCGGCGCGCAGCAGGCGGCGTTCGATGCGGTGCGGCCCGGAGTCACGATGGGCGAGCTGGACGGCATCGCGCGGAGATACATGCACGAGCACTCGGGGAATCTGTGCGGCAACCAGACGTGTGATGATCGCGAGATCTTCAACCACGGGCTCGGCCATCCCATCGGGATGGACGTGCACGACGTCGGGATCGGCCGGCCGCTCGAGCCGGGGATGGTCATCACCCTCGAGCCGGGGATCTATCTCCAGGCGGAAAACCTGGGCGTGCGGATCGAGGATGACGTGCTGGTCACGGCCAAGGGTGGGGAATGGTTGTCGGCGGGGGCGCCGCGCACTACGGAGGCGATTGAGCGCGTGATGGGTGGCCGGTAGTTAGCTTTGCAACTGACACGGGAGGAATCGTTATGGGAATCGCCTCTTGGATTGTCCTCGGCCTGGTTGCGGGTGTGTTGGCCAAAATGCTCATGCCCGGCAAAGACCCCGGCGGGATCATCGTCACGACTGTACTCGGCGTCGCGGGCGCATTGGTGGGCGGGTTTATCGGAACCCAACTGGGATTCGGCAATGTGTCGGGCTTCGACTTCCGCAGCCTGGCGATCGCGGTCGGCGGCGCCATTCTGCTCCTATACCTCCACCGGGCGTTGAGACGGAGAGGCTAGTGTGACCTGAAAAAAGCTCGAGGAGCGAGAGCGCTGTGAAGATCATCCTTCGCTCGACAGATCTGTCGCTGATCGAAAGCGCGCAAATCGCGCTCGACGCGCATGACATTCCTACCGTGCTGACCGACCAGAACATGACCGCGTTGCCTGCTAGCGCTTCGTCCTTGATCCTCGTTGACGATAACGATTTCGAACGCGCTGCTGCCGTGCTACGAGAACTGAAGCGGACACCACCACAGCCATGGTGGGAGGGAAGTCGGGCACCGCGAGCACTCCTCTGGCTCGCGGTACTCCTGCTTCTCGCCTTCTGTGGCTGGTATCTCTTTTGAGCCGCCGATGCTTGCATTGAGTGATGCTCGGTGGAGTTCGTTCACACACGCGTACGGCCCCGCCGAGGACATCCCAGCGCTCCTGTCGAGAGCACGAGACGACACCGGGCAAGCCAACACGCCCGGCACAGCATGGTTCGATCTCTGGAGCGCGCTGTGTCATCAGGGCGACGCGTATACCGCGAGCTACGCCGCGGTGCCACACCTCGTTCAGCTCGCGCCGGATCAGCTCAAGCGCCAGAGATACGATGCGCTGTTCTTGACGGCCTGTATCGAGCTTGCCCGGCTCGAAGGCCGAGGGCCGTCCATTCCGCCGGCGCTTGCCGGCGCCTATCGCGAGGCGATTCATCGCGCTCGCGAGCTCGCCGAGGCCAGCATCCTCTCGGCCTGGGATGCTGATGCCGGCGCAGCCATTCGCGCGAGTGCCGCAGCGTTGTCCGGCGACATCGCGGGCGCGCGCGCTATTCTGGATGCGGATCCCGACCAGGACCAGCCGTGATGAGATGGGTTTTTGTTCTCGTAATCGACGGCCTCCTCGCGCTCCCGAGGCTCGCGTATACGCTCGCGCTGTATTTCTGGATGCGGGTCCTCGGCGCGGAGGATCCCGAGGCGGCTCGGCGCCGCGCGGTCCGCTGGACGTGGATCACGCTGCTGAGCGGCGTGGTCCTCGTGGTGCTGTGGGTCATTCTGGCAAACACGGTGAAATTGTGAGCGTCCGTTTGAGCGAACTTCGTTAGGGAGCCGGCCACCCTTGGCGTACAGCGTGAATCTGCAGCAACTCTCCAGCGTTCCGCTCGCCGTCATTCGACGGACGACGAGTGCGGCGGAGCTATCGCGCGTGGTCCCGGAGTGCTGCGGCCTCGTCTGGAACGCGGTACGGGCGCAGGACGCGCGGGGCGGACGCCACGTGGCCGTTTATTGGGATGCCAGCATTCGGGTGGAAGTCGGCGTCGAGTTGCTGGGACCGTTCAGAGATGAGGGCGATGTTGTCTGCTCGGCGACGCCGGGTGGTTGGGTTGCCTCCGTCACGCATTTTGGCCCGTACGGTGGCCTGGGCGCGGCGCACTCGGCCGTTCGGGACTGGTGCAACGCTCACCAACACCGCCTCACCGGTCCGAACTGGGAGATTTACGGTCACTGGAACGCCGAATGGAATACCGACCCGTCCAAGATTCGCACCGATGTCTTCTACCAGGTCTCGGCGCCAGCTGCCTAGGCAGCGGCGTTGATCAAGCCGGGATCAGCCCTGGTTACCTTTCTGACCGTGTGCGGGGGGTTGGTTCCCACTGGATGCCGGCGCAGGCGGGTTCGATTCCCGTGAAGCACCCAGGGCGCCGTCGCTGGCCCCCGGGTTCGAGTCCCGGCCGCACACCCCTAGGTCTCGTCCTTCTCGTTCTTGATGTCGGTCAGTAGCGCGGCTGCGTCTGTCTTGTACTGCGGATCCATCACGTCCGCGGGCGGCAGCGCCGCGATCGCCTGCAGCTGCACGCGCGCCAGCGAATACTTGCCCAGATCGACGTAGACCTCGGCCAGC
>Ga0193723_1000617_pt1 | contig 13977 bp, 14 predicted proteins | sample H2m2metaG_FD_143042 | JGI IMG/M metagenome (GOLD analysis project Ga0193723, IMG submission 143042) | Soil microbial communities from a riparian zone of the East river system, Colorado, United States - H2m2 | ecosystem: Environmental > Terrestrial > Soil > Riparian zone | place: USA: East River... | reverse complement strand
ACCCATTGCCGCCAATAGCCACAGCCACCGTAGGGTAGCCGTAGCCGCCGTAGGGGTAGCCGTAGCCACCGTAGGGGTAGCCGTAGCCACCGCCGTAGCCGTAGCCACCGCCGTAGCCGTAGCCACCAGAGGGGTAGCCGTAGCCATCGCCGTAGCCGGACCGAGAGTAATACCCATAGGGAGAAGAACCGTGGCTGTAATAGCCGTATGGATATTCCGCGCACGCGGTTAACATCACCGCAGCGACGCAAATTAAGGAAAACATGAATTTTGCCTTCATGCTAAACTCTTAATCGCAGCGAGCGCCCGGCGTGGATGGGTTTATACGCCGACCGCGCTATTTTAGAGCTTTTCAGCGCATTCATCGTAAACGCCAATCACAGCCTCACGTAAACGGCTGCGAAACTTTGGAAATCCCAATTTCTGTTCTGGTATTCTCGGAGACCAAAGGCATATAAATGTCAGCTAGAGGTGCAGACGTAATATGAAACCATCCGTTCGAGATCTTGAACAGGCCTTATCCATTCGGCGGCAAATTAATGGCTTGGAGAAACGCCTTGCCGCTATCCTGCGAGGTTCGATTGCGAAACCGAAAGCGCGGAGGCGGCCGTACGAATACGACCACCACTACGGCTTGACTCTAAGCGGAACAAAAAAGAAGGGCATCGGAAATTAGATCGACACCACGTTTGTCTTTACGCGGTCGGACTTCGTAAGTATGCATGGAGTGCACAGCGGCTGGCGGGAGCGTCGTTGAATTCATTCCGGCAATTTCAATTTAATCTCTCGCGGCTTTCCATTGTTCTCGATGAGATAAGCTTCTGTTCCCTCGTGATCCTTGCCGAGCACACCGCTGGTGAAAAACACGCGCCGCCCATCTGCCGATGCACACAGATAGGAAAGTGTTCCATTCTGAACAAGCACTTCAACCGCACCGGTTTCTTTTGAGTACAAGCGCATTCGTTCGGCGATCTCGTCGCTCGCTTCGTCAGAGGACGCATTGTCAGGCCTTGGCAGTCGAACAACATTACCCTCGCCGGTACCGAACATTCGGTGGAGGTGGACATAGAGCATTTGCTTTGCGACAGCGACACTAAAAACACCGACTTGTGTAGGCGTGGCCATGGTCGTTTCAAATGTCGCGAGCGGTGCGCAGCGGATCGCGTCTAACAGCCACGGAGTCTCATCATTGTCCTCTAGAGAGCCGATTGAGCCCATCCAAAGGTCGCCACGGACCCCGAAGAATAGCTGACCATCGGGTGAAAAAGTAATTCCATCGAGGAATCCGACGCGCCGCGCAAATACAGGCTTCGGTTCCTTGGTTCCACCCGCCAGAAACATCGCCGGACCCGCATCATTATTGCTCTGGGCAGGCCAGTCAAAATCAGTTCGCGTGGAGAATAGAATCCCGCCACTCTTGGGATCGTAAGCTATCGCAGCAAATTGAACTCCCTCCGGAGCGCTGCACACTTTTTTGCACGCCTTCCTCGCAGGATTGCAGCTCCAGGCGGCCCTCGCCGTTGCGACTAACACGTCGCCGGATTTGGCTGTGCCAACCGAAATGATCGACTTGTTGTCGATGGAAGCACCGAGATCGACTATTGAAACCACATTTTTCTGAAGATCGATGTCGAGCAGGTGCGGTGTTTCGATGTCAATCGCATAAACGTGCGAACCGTCTCTAGAAAAAGTAGCTTCGACGGCGGCGCTCCCCTGCAACTCCTTGGATGGCGTTTCTCGCTCGGAGTCCGGTTGTGCAGACGGGCTCGGAGACGGAGCCGATTGCGCATACCCTGTGATGCTAAAGACAAACAACGCACAGATTCCTGCAAAGAATGCTGTCAGAGTGACCGCGAATCCTGTCCAAGTTACCTTCATGGCGGTATTCAATCACAGTGCGCCCGGAGTCGTAAAGCGTGCAGGATTTGTCGATGACATCATGGCCGCGTCATTTGCCGTCTAGCAATCACGTTTTTTAACTGGTGATCCTACCGGAAAACGTGCGTTTGATGTCATGGACTTTCCGCAGTTCCGCGGCAGTCAGCGGCGCAACGCGGTTTTGCACGCAGAGCGTCTGCAATTCAGCGCGTGTGTAGATGCTCCACGGATCGGCACCGGCTTCTACCAATGCTTCTCTGGTGTCCTCATCCGCGCAGAAGAAGATGGTTTCGCCAATGCGCTCGGAATAAACCTCAATCCAAGTGACGCCCTTTGCTTGGAGTAACGCCAGCAATTGCGCTTTATGCGCCCTCAGCTTGTCCTTGAACGCCGGCGGACACAGCCGCTCCGGCTTGAATCCGAGCTTGCCATTGTCCTTTGCCCAAAGCGTCAGGCCAAGCTGCCCCGCTGCGGCGATCAAATCCAGCGCGCTCATAGCTCCCCTTCCGTGTCCTCAACCGCCATCGCGCCAGACGGCAGAAAGGCGTCCAATTCGCCCGAAACAATCTCTTCGTCCGGCTCCACGGAAGGCGTGTTCTTCTGGCTATTACTGGCATCTACATCTACGGAATTATTCGTTTTCCCTCTAGAAATGCCGAATTGTGTAGATGTAGATACCCTAAGTAGCTGGAATTTACGTGTCGGTCTGCCGGGTCCCCCACCATGTTCAACTGGCTCCCATTTGCCGCGTCCCGCTTTCACTAGCGCGGTCAATTCTCGTTCGGTCCCCTGCTTATCGTTTTTCAATCGGGTGAAGGACTGCATGACCTCCCGCTCGTACACAGTCCCGCCACGGCGTTCGACAAACTCGCAAAGCTCCCGCTGTTCGCGTTGCTCTCGCGTTTCCGCAAGCTCGGCGTAGATACGCACAGCCTCATTTCCAAACCACCGCGCCAGCTCGCACGCGGCCTCCATTATGTCGCCGGTGACAACCTCAGACCTTGGATTGCGCGCGAGTTGTCCGACGAGAGCGAGACGGGCAGCGTAGCCGGTGAGTTTTATCCAGGCCGCTTCTTCGTGTTCCCCGGCTTCAACAGAAGCAGCCCCGCATTCGTCATAAAACCTGGTGAACACAGTCTTAGCTTCGTTATCCAAGCGCAGCAGAGACGGCTTCGGATGCCCATTCTCATCATGAGGGTTGCAAAAACCAAAGCTTCTCAAACAAATCCAGCGTCGCCTTGCGAAGATCATCGCCGACTGTCGCTTCGCTCCACCGATCTTGCTGAAATGGCGGATACGCAAAAAGGAAACGAGCAGGCAATCCGCGCTCGAAAAAATCCTCCGTGAGCGCACGTCGCAGCACTTTTGGTTGAATCCCTCCAGCAATGCAGACGCGCGGATCATGGATACGGTAGCGTCTTTTTTCTGTCCGGCGATCCTCGCCAAAGAAAACGCCCGTGTGAAGCGACAACCATCGGCTCACGTCTGCGCCTTTGGCGGAATGATATTGATCGAACGCTGAGAACCAATGGCTAAGCTCATCCTTCTTTACCAGCACGCCGCGCGGGCTTTCTTGCATTGCGTCGGCAAGAGCGGCGAGCGTCATATCATCCATCAGGCAGGTGCACTGTAGTGGCTGCTCAGGCTTTTTGCCCCGCTCCTTGTTAGACTTCGCATCCCACTCCGCCAGCTCGTTATCGTATTTGTCCATTGCCTCCTTGTTCTGTCGCATCAACCCGCGCTCGTTCTCCATGACCGCGAAGCATCCCTTGTCCAAAGCGGGACTCTTGCGGCTACCGCTGCGCCCTATGATGCCTGTCCAAATCACCGGCGGTTGAGCGAAACCGGGCTTCAACTTGATCGAATGTGAATTGCCTATTGCAGCGCCTAACGAACTGAGCAATGGCAGCAGAATGAAAGCAACATCAACGTTGAGGCTCTCAGCAGCGGCAATGACGTATTCCTGCAGTTGCGACGGCAACAACGGGAGTGGTGGCGGAACGTACGGGGCGGGCGGCGGCAGTGGCTCGGGAGCTTCTTGCGATTGCACCTCAATTCTCGGCGTCTGGTCGATCAACTTCCGGATGGTGTCGCGCGCCGTTTCGTGCGTGAGCGAAGCGATGTAGTCGCTCACGTCATGAAATCCATCGGGCAGCTTGACACGTTTGATTGACTTCGCTTTGCCGGTCAGCGACTCGATCACGTGTTGCGTGTGCTTCTCGCCCTTGCCGTCGCTATCGCCAACATCACCGAAAACGATCACGTCTTTTCCGCACAGCGTCTCGGAATACTCATCCCGCCAGTTACCAGCGTCTAACGGATTGGTTGTCGCGACGAATCCGAGTTTCTCCAGGTTGTCGCAGTCTTTTTCACCTTCGGTCACGCAGACGGTTGACGCTGCAATAACTTCCGGCAGGCGATAGAGGACACGGCGAACACCTTGCAGGTTGTTAATCCACCCGCCTTTGCCATCAGGTCGGCGTTGCCAGAAGTCTTTCGGCTTGGAGCGTACGCATTGGAAAATCAAATTGCCGCCTTCGTCTGCGTAGTCATACGTCGTTACGATCTCAGGCGCGCCGTTATTGCCACTTAGTTCACGCATTGCTTGAGCCGCATCACATCCGCGTTCGTGCATCACCCAATCGATGACGGTACCGCCTATTTTGAGATCATGGTCGAACCAACTGTTGTTTTCGGGGTAGACTATGACCGGACGGTGTCCTCGCTTGTGCTGCGTGACAGGCGACGCGTTTGTCGTAAAATTTTTGCCCGCTCGCTTCAGTTCGTGCCCGCAATTGCGAACGAAATCGACAATCGGATTTGCAGCGATGATTTCCGCGCGACTCATTGCCTGCTCCTTTCGTTTTCGAGCAGGTCCGCGAAACGACCGCGCCATGACTCCCAAAACCAGTACGGGTTTTCAAGCAGCTTTGCGCCAAACACGGCGATGTGATACGCCGTCCGCAGTCGCAGTTTTCGGAGCGCGCTTTTAACCGGGGCGCGCTCTTTTTTTGGCGGTGCGTTCATCAATTTATCCGGTACGCGTTGAGTTTTTCTAGAACGTCCGGCAGCCGGAAGCGGACTGATTTTCCAAGTTTGAGAAAGGGAATGCGCCCTTTCTTCATCCAGACGCAAAGAGTCCGTTCCGAGATCGAGAGTTTTTTGGCAAGTTCTGGTTTACGCAGCAGTCCGTCGCTTGCCCGTTCGTTGGCCGCTACTTCGCTATTTGAATTCATTGCGGCGTGAATTCTCTTAACGCCGCGCATTACCGCATCACGGGAGATTAGGGGCCACTCAACCGTTACTCACAGGGGCAGCGATTAGAAAACGCCTTTGTCTCTTAGCCTCGCGAGTGCCTGCAAATGATCGTACGCGGTCTTTCGGCTATCCGCGAGATACCGCGTCCTGGTCCTGATTCCGCTAGTATCAAGGTCACGCTGCGCAAGCGGTGGCAGCTTCGATAGCTCGATCTTCTCCTGAATTAACGGCCACAAAAAGGGAAACCACTTGTCGAACGAGTCTGTGGAGAACTCAGGGAACTTAACCAAAGGCCAATACTCCTGCGGAATGTTCTCGGCCTCCGCTGCCTGCTTCCATCCAGTGACGGAGCTAAGCAACCTCAGCCGCTTCCGGCAGTTCAGAACTTGTTTTAGCTCACGCTGTGCGATAGCGCGGACCTTCGCGGGAAATAATATATCAGTTCGAAGCTTCCCGATTAGCTTCTTTTCATCCCGAAACGCAGCATTTTTCATCAGCACTCGGTAAGGCTTCTCGATCTTAACCTTTCCAACATGCTTGCCGATGCTGACAAAAACATCCGCCAGAAGCTCACAAGCCCACTGCCTTGCGATGCTGTCCTTGTCGTCGAGTGCAACCCTCAACGACTGGCCAAGGCTATTAAGCAGGAACGTCTGTAACTCACAACGCGCTGCATGAGCTGACTTCGCATCAGTGCTTTCTACCCGCTCCAGCATCTCAAACAGAAAGGCGGTGATCAACTCCGTTTGCCGTTCCCACTGCTGATCATCATCAGGATGCGCGATGTCTGGCGCGCCGTGAACTTCCCTGTCCGACTCTTTGCGTTTGTCGCTCATTCTCCTTTTGTTTGCAAAATTTTCCGCGTGCCTAACGGGTTAGCCTTTCAAAGGGGACATGCGGCATCGGCCTCCCCCCCGGTGGTGCGATTCTTCAAATTGGGTCTCGAAGTAGTACCGCTTCGCTGCGGTTTTTCATCGCCTGCCGCTTGCCGCAGAAATCGGCACTACATTCGGCGCTGCTTCCGGCGCACTGGCGAACCATGTCTTGGCCTGCTCCGGTGTCGCCAGTTCCCGATAGTGGCGGAAGATCATCTGCGGCGAGTTACCGGCTTCCAGCGACACGCTGTTGATGTTCTGAGTTTCTGCAAGCCGATAGCTGATGAACGAATGCCGGAGCACATTCTGTTTCCATGTGATGTTCGCATTGCGAGCAGCGCGAACCAACGCTTTGAAGAAGCGATCTTTGCTGTGCGGCCAGACGCGTTCACCGTTGCGGGGCGCGATCGCCAGCCACTTGGCGAGATTCTCTGCAATAGGCACGATGCGTCGCGTAGCTGTCTTGGCCTTGTCCGCGGCAACTTCAATAAATCCTGGCCGACGCTCAATATCTGACCAATCCAGCCGCAGAATTTCAGCGGAACGCAATCCGGCGAATGAGGCGAGTGCAATGCAAGGCGCAACTTCCTGTGAAGCACTACCGAGTATTGCGACAAGCTCCGGCGGTGTGAAGACTTCAACCGGGGTGCGCTTCTCGCTCCGCCTTTCCACGCGCTCCAGAAGATCGAGTTCTTTCGACAGCCAGCCGTGCCTTTGCGCGAAAACAAAGAACGTCCGCAGAGTTCGCAGGAAATTATTGTGACTGCGCGGGGACAAGCGCAGGTTGTCGAAGAACGCCGTTACCTCATCGGGGGCAATGGCGTTCACGTCGCAGTGGAATGCTTCCCGAAACGCACCTAGCCGGTAACGCAGATCGGCAAGATAAACTTCGCTCACGCCTTTCGTGGTCTTTGCGGCGATCATTTCATTAACCGCCGCTTCAACGTTTTTGCGCTTAATCCCGCGCAGATTGTGTTTCTCGTAAAAGCGCGCCGCTTCGATCAGGGGAACGCCATCCAAGAGCTTTCTGGCCTCTTTGTATTCGTTTGCAACGGCATCCAGTGGGAGACCGAATTGCGTCACCGCATCCTTCGCACGGCCGTACTCCAGCCGGTCCTTGCCAACAAACTCCAAAGCGTATCGGTCGGCTCGCGCATGGTGCGACGCTTTTAATTCGGCTTCGTTGATCGCAGCTTGTAGGTCGTGGAAGCAGAGCCGTTGACGATGCCCATCCAGATAGTAGGTGACGCGGTAATATGTGCCTTCCGGCTTTCGATCCCGATAAATTTTCACCACGGACGAGCCGCGTTTTACTTCAATTGGGAATCGGACTCTTTTCATGATTTCGGCGCTTAGCTGCGCTTCTACTGTCCGAAAAGTGACCGAGAAACCAAGTAAAACGTTCAAGAAAAACGCGGTTTACCTATGAAAAGGCAATGAGCGGGCAACGGGAATCGAACCCGCATTGCCAGCTTGGAAGGCTGGAACTTTACCATTAAGCTATGCCCGCATCGGACAGTGAATAGTCAACAGTGCCAAGTGACGAGTGACTAGTCAAAGCGATTGCATCGTAGCAATCGCAGGTCACCGCGGCGGGTGCTAACCTTCAAATGCGCTCGCGACCAGGGTCGCGTTATGGCCACCAAAGCCGAAGGAATTATTGAGTGCGACGCGCACTTTCTTTTCGCGGGCAACGTTGGGCGTGTAATCGAGATCGCACTCTTCGCCCGGATTTTCCAGGTTGATGGTCGGCGGAATTACAGAGTCGCGGATGGCCAGTGCGCAGGCGGCCATCTCTATTCCACCGGCGCCGCCTAACAAGTGACCGGTCATCGATTTCGTTGCACTGATCGAAACCTTGTCCGCATATGCGCCAAAAGTTTGTTTGATGGCCCGGGTTTCGCAAAGATCGCCGATGTCGGTGGAAGTAGCGTGCGCGTTGATGTAATCGACCTGCGCAGGTGAGATGCGCGCGTGGTCCAACGCCATTTTCATAGCCCGCGCGGCGCCTTCGCCATCCGGAGGCGGCGCAGTCATGTGGTAAGCATCGGCGGAGACGCCGTATCCCGTGATTTCACAGTAAATCTTTGCGCCGCGCGCCCTGGCATGTTCCAGCTCCTCCACGACGACGACTCCTGAGCCTTCGCTCATCACAAAACCATCGCGGTCCCGGTCGAATGGCCGCGAGGCGCGCTCGGGCTCATCGTTACGTCTGCTGAGCGCCCTCATGGCAGAAAATCCTGCAACGCCGATTTTAACAATGGACGCCTCGACGCCCCCGGCGAGGAAGATATCTGCGTCGCCGAATTTGATGATTCGCCAAGATTCACCGATGGCGTTGTTCGATGTAGCGCATGCGGTAACGATACAGAGATTCGGGCCGCGCAGGTCGAACTCCATCGAGATGACGCCGCCGGCCATGTTGCTGGCCAACATTGGGATCGTGAAGGGCGAGTTTCGCCCAGGCCCCTTCGTCACCAGAATCTGCAACTGATCCTGTAACGTTTTCAGGCCTCCAATTCCGGTGCTAACGATTACGCCGAAACGGTCGCGTTCTTTCAGATTGTCCATATCGATTCCGCTGTCCGTTAACGCCATTTTTGCGGCGGCCATTGCCAAATGCGTAAAGCGGTCAGTACGCCGCACGTCCTTTGGATTTTTGAAGAACTGCTTAGGATCGAAATCGCGGACTTGCCCCCCGATTTTGCAATCGTACCCGGTGGTATCGAACGCGTCGATCGTACGAATGCCGCTGACGCCGTTCTTCAGATTCGACCAAAACGTCTCAATGCCGTTGCCAACTGGCGTGACAACACCCATACCAGTGATGACTACTCTGCGCTCGGGCATGACGATATAGCGTTAAGGTTGAAACCTGGAAGCGTCAGCTGGTTCCCATGCCGACGTTTTGCACGGTCTGGAAGATTTTTCCTTCCGTCCGGATCGAAGGCGCGATGATAATTTCAGTTTGCTGGAACTCAGGAAGATTGCGTGCGCCTACGTTGCCCATGCAAGTGGTGATTGCACCGACGAGATTTTGGCTGCCGTCGTCCACTTCGGCCGGGCCGAAGAGAATTTGCTTCAATGAACCGGTCGCGCCCACCTTGATGCGCGTGCCACGAGGAAGATTGGCGTGCGGAGTAGCCATGCCCCAATGGTAGCCGCGTCCCGGCGCTTCGTGAGCCTTGGCAAACGCGCTGCCCACCATGACCGCGTCTGCGCCGCAAGCCAGCGCCTTGCAAACGTCGCCCCCTCTGCTCATGCCGCCGTCGGTGATGATCGGCACATACCGCGATGTTTTTTTGAAGTAAGCATCGCGCGCTGCCGCGCAATCGACCGTGGCAGTCACCTGCGGAACCCCGAGTCCGAGCACACCACGCGAAGTGCAAGCAGCTCCGGGCCCGACGCCAACCAGGACCGCAGCCGGCCCGCACTCCATTATCTCGAGAGTCACATCGTACCCGACTGTGTTTCCCACAATCACAGGGATACGCATTTCGCGGCAAAATTTTTCAAGATCGAGCGACTTGTACTCCGATGAAATGTGACGGACGGTGGAAACCGTACTCTGCACAACGAAAACGTCCGCGCCAGCTTCTTGCGCGATCCTGCCAAATTCCGCTGCGCGTTGAGGAATGGAACTCACGGCGGCTACAACACCGGCGTCTTTGATCTGGCGCACACGTGCCGCAATGAGATCCTGCTGGATGGGTTCCTGGTAAATTCGCTGCAGCAACGCAGTAATCTCCGATTTACTCGCTCCGACAATTTTTTCCAGGACCTCCTGCGGATTCTTGTAGCGCGTCTGCACGCCTTCCAAGTTCAAAACGGCAAGTCCGCCCAGTTTGTTCATTGCGATGGCGAAGCCGACATCGACGACCCCATCCATCGCGCTGGCGAGGATCGGAATCTTCAACTCAAGCGGTTCCGCGGCTTTGCGGGGCAAACGAAACGTGATGTCCACTTCGTTTGGGTTGATCGTCACACGCCCGGGCACAAGCGCGATTTCGTCGAAACCATAAGTCACGCGCGCCTTGCGGTTTCGGCCTATCCACATTCCCATGTTAAATGTTCTCCATCCTAAATCGTTCGTTCAAACTTCCGCAGTGTGGACACCGGGGAAGCAGCGCATCCGTGCGATCCTCAAATTCGAACGCGCAAATCACACAACGCAACCGGTGCTGAAGAGACCGTCGCTCTCGCCGCCGGCGGTTCCATTCTCCCATTATCCAGAATAGAAACACTGCCGCAAGAAAAAGCAGCAGGTAAATCGTGACTAGAGTAGCAAGACTGACGCGAATCACGGCGTGACGGTGGCTGCCGGTGCTTGCTGGGGACGTGCGACGTCGCTGCCCCATTGAATTGTGGCCATACCCCAAACGAGAGAAGAGCCGGGTTTGGTGCCGGTTTGTCTGTTTTGTGAGAAACGGCTACGGACGACCTGCAAGCGCGCTTGTTCGTCCAGTGCTGGATCACCTGATGAGTTGATTGGAAAGCAGTAGCGAATTTCACCGAAATCGTTTACTGCCACGCGAAACCGAAGTGTTTCAGGTGTTTCTTCGTTCGACGTTGCGAACGCAGATTGTGGCACGGTCGGAGCCCCGAATTGATCGAGTTCCTTGGAAAAGGAAATGTATGTCCTGGCGGTGCCTCTGGCGGAAGCCGTTTTACGGGCGATAGAATGAATGGCACTTGGTCGCCGGGAACTCGGAACCCTTAGATCGGGCTTCAACGGTGGAAGTTCCTTGAGAATTGGTTTTACCGTAGAATAGGACGGCAGATGCTCAGTCCTTGGAAGGGCGCCAAGCCTCGCTCCTGGTGCCGGATGAGTTGTGAAAGCAACCGCCGGATCTTCCGCATCAATCCAACGAAGCAGCGTGCGGCCTTCTTCGGAATCGGGCGCTATAAATGTAACGCGGGCCGGCGGCGGCAGAAGCGCTACCGGAGTCGGGTAAACAATTTGGAAGACATAAAAGCACAGGGCGTGGGCCATCAGCGACAGCACCAAAAAAGCCGCGAGCATCGTCCTTCGCTGCCGAGGTGAATCCCAGCTGAAAAGAAGTGGTTCGGCTGCAAGCTCAGAAGCGACGCTATTCATCGTGGCGGAGTTGCAGCGAGCGCAACCGACGTGATGCCGCGTTCGAGCGCAGCGTTCGTCACTTCAGCGACTGTTTCATACGAAGCAGAACGGTCAGCCTTGATGATGATAGATTGGTCCTTGCGCTTGGCTGCCTCGAGTAATGGCCCAAGCTGCTCCATGGTGACCCGCTGGTCCTGAAAATAAATCGCGGTAACCGCCCCGCCCGTAATACTGATGATTTGTTGATTGCTCTGCGGACCGAGCGAAAAACGCGAGAACGGCATCGAGATTGAGATGCCTTGTTGCAGGATGAAATTCGAACTTAGCAACAGAAAAAACGCGAGCAAGAAAGCAAGATCGACCAGCCCAATCAGCAAAAGCCACCCGAAGTTATAGTTTGTTGTTCGGCTGAGTTTCACAGTTAAATGCCTTAACGTTTTCCGGCTTCAACGACCCAACCAAATGAAACCGTTCGCCGTCAAAGGTCCTGCCGTGCTTCAATCTCACGCACCGTCTCATCAGGTTGTTGGAAACTGATGATGCCGCTAATTGGACGGCTTTCGGTCAACATGTGGACAATCTCAATACCTGCGCGCTCCATGTCATGCATCATGGTATTTACGCGGGACGAAAGATAACTGTAGGCGACAAATGTCGGTGTTGCTACAACAAGCCCAGCCGCAGTCGTCAGCAAACTCTTGTAAACGCCACCGGAAAGCTCCGTCACGGTCGCATAACCACCGCTTGAAGCGATCGTTCCGAAAGCGTCGATCATCCCCGCGACGGTCCCAAGCAGCCCGAGCAAAGGCGTCAGGAAAGCGATGGTAGCAAGCACAGGAAGAAACCGCTCCAGTTTTGGAACTTCGAGTTGCGCGGCTTCCTGCACGATGTCGCGTAATTCCCTCCGAGGCGCATCGTGCCGGATAATCGCAGCATGAATCACTCGCGCCACCGGGCCTGGCGTGCCGGCGGACTCGTGCAAAGCCTCAGCGAAATTGCGACGGCGGATCAGGTTCGACAGTCCTTTCAAGAACTCGCCTACATGGATGGTCGCGCGGTGAAAATAAAAAAGGCGCTCCGCAAAAACAGCAATTGAGATAATGCTGCAGGCCAGAATTGGCCACATCAATAATCCGCCTTTTTGGATGTAATCAATCACGCCGAGTTTTGTACCTCTCTTTGCGCGCTGTGGCAAGGGACTTTCCGTGTTTGGCTTGTCACATTGGGCCTAAGATTTTGCAGCGGTATAAATTGTGACGATCCCTCCGGTCAAACGTTCAAAGCTTGGAGAAACGTAACCGGTTCCCCGCATCAATTCGCACATTGCGCTGCCATTCGGAAACTCCTCGATTGAATCACCAAGGTAGTCATAAGCGCTTTTCTTTTGTGTTAGAAACGAGCCAAGCAATGGCAGACAGCGATGCAAATAAAAGCGATACGCCGCGCGCAGAATCGGCGTTGTCGGCAATGAGAACTCTAGCACGAGCAGGTGGCCCTTTGCGTTAAGCACGCGCCATATTTCAGTAAGTGCGGCTGAGCAGTTTTCCAAGTTGCGCAGGCCAAAGGCGATAGTGACACAGTCGAACGACGCATCGTCAAACGGGAGTTTCATCGCATCAGCCAATACCACCCGCCGCACACCTTTGCGCCGCGCTAGCTCCAGCATTTCCGGCAGGAAATCGACACCGGTCAGTTCCGCATGCGGCAATTTCTTTTGCATGGCCAGCGCTAGATCTCCCGTGCCGGTTGCAAGATCAGCGATCGTATGTGGGTGCCAGGCGTTGACGATCTCAGCCGCGCGCGCGCGCCAGTAGAAATCAATGCCACAGCTCAGCACGTGGTTGGCGAGATCATAACGCGTCGCAATCGACCCGAACATTTCGCGAACGTGCGCGGGTTTGGTACTCATGTCAGGAATCTCATTGGAACGTCAGCGCGCATTTGTTAAGGCGATCCATCTTGTGACTCAAGGTATAGCTAACAAGCTAACATTGAAGAACAAGGCCGGAAACTCGCCATAAAATTACTATTGCCATACGCGGCAACTACGGCTATCTACCGGCATGGACATATCTGTTAAAGATCTACAGGAAGCGATCTCAATTCGCCAGCAAATCGATAATCTGCAACGACGCCTTTCCTCTCTTTTGCGAGGTGCACCGCAAAGGCCAACCGCTCCAACCGCTCCAACCGCTCCAAGCGCTACCACCGCCGCCAGACGCTACTTCTCGCCTACCACAAGAGCGAAGCTTGCGGCGGCCGCCCGAGCTCGTTGGGCAAGAAAGCGAGGCACTGGAGGAGCAGCTCCTGCTAAGAAAAAAGGGCAGCTTACACCGGCCGGCCGAAGGAAACTTTCCCAGCTAATGAAAGCTCGCTGGGCGGCAAGAAGGAAAACCGGAGGAAAACAAAAAGCCTCGAGCCGGAAAAAGGGCGCGCTTACGCCTGCCGGTCGAAGGAGACTTTCCGAGCTAATGAAAGCTCGCTGGGCAGCCAGAAGGAAAGCCGGCTCGAAATAAGCAACTGCGGTCGCTACCAACATCGGGCAGTTGCTGGTAGATCTAAAGGTCGGTTGTAGGACAAGAGTAACTGCTCGCGAGAGGACTCGAACCTCCACGGGTTGCCCCATACGGTCCTGAGCCGTACGCGTCTGCCAGTTCCGCCACGCGAGCAAAAAAGCGGGGGTCTTACAATGCGAGGGTGGCAGCGTGGCTGCAAGCTGAAATCGAAGCGATTCCCGGGCTAACTCAGCCCGCCAGTTTCTTGCGTGCGCGCACCTCTAATTGATGCGCTTTGCGCACCTGTCCAAGGGAACGTAAGAGATCGGCATAATTGGACACGACAATTTCGTAATCTTTCGAGGGTTTATCCTCAACTTGTTCCCAGCTC
>Ga0193723_1000616_pt1 | contig 13978 bp, 12 predicted proteins | sample H2m2metaG_FD_143042 | JGI IMG/M metagenome (GOLD analysis project Ga0193723, IMG submission 143042) | Soil microbial communities from a riparian zone of the East river system, Colorado, United States - H2m2 | ecosystem: Environmental > Terrestrial > Soil > Riparian zone | place: USA: East River... | reverse complement strand
GCGATGGCTCGCTCGATCGCCGTCCCGAGCTCCCGGTTCTCGACTTCAGCGAGCGGGCTCTCGGCGCGGTCGCCCAGCTGCAACGAGGTCGCGCGCATCTGATCCGGCGTCTCCGCGCTTGGCGCGCCGTCCAGCGACAGCGTGTCGATGTGCTTGCGCCGGAGATGATCGATCGCCGCGTTGTTCGCGATTTTGAAAATCCAGGATGAGAACTTGAATTCCGGGCGGTACGATTTGATCCCGTTCAGGACCTTGACGAACGTCTCCTGCGCGAGATCCTCGGCGAGCGCGCGATCGCGCACCATCCGGTACAGCAGCGAAAACACCGGCCGCTCGTAGCGACGAACCAGTTCGCGGAACGCCGCGTCGTGTCCCTGCTTTGCCCACGCGACGACCTGCTGATCGCTGGCGTCGCTGAGGTGGTCCGGCCTATCTTTCGCGCCTATGGGTCGTTCTCCAGCCTACGTCCGTGACATGTTCACAGCGATTGCCCCACGCTACGACTTCCTGAACCACCTGCTGAGCCTCAACGTGGACCGTTCCTGGCGACGGGCCGCGGTGGCGCGGCTCGGCTGGGAAGCGAAACCCGACGGCATCTACCTCGATCTCTGCGCCGGGACGCTCGACCTGGCCGCCGAGTTGGCACGGCGTGACGGCTTCCGCGGCCGTGTGATCGGCGCCGACTTCGTGGTCCCGATGCTGACCATGGGCAAGGACAAATCGCCCCGCACCGCTCCGGTCGCCGCCGACGCGCTGGCGCTGCCGTTCCCCGCGGCGCAGTTCGACGGCGCGCTGGTGGGATTTGGCGTACGCAATCTCGCCGACCTGGACAGGGGCTTAAGCGAAGCCGCACGAGTGCTCAAGCCGGGCGCGCGTTTCGTCATCCTCGAGTTCGCCACGCCTCGCTTCGCGCCGCTGCGCGCGATTTACCTGTTCTACTTTCGCCGGATTTTGCCCGCCATCGGCCGGCTCGTGTCGAAACATAGAGACGCCTATACCTACCTGCCAGAGTCGGTGCTGGCCTTCCCCGAGCCGGAAGCGCTGGCACAGCGGCTCAGAGCCGCCGGATTCTCGCGCGTCGGGTTCGAACGGCTGACCGGCGGCATCTGCGCCGTCCACTATGGCACTCGATAACCTGCGGGAGTTCGTCGGCGCGATCGACAAGGCGGGCGATCTCACGCGCGTCACACGCCCCGTGTCGGTCGACAAGGAAATCACGGAAGTCGCCGACCGTTGCATGAAGTCGCCCGGCGGCGGACCGGCGCTGCTCTTCACGCAGCCGACCCTGCGCGGCGGCGGGAAGTCCGCCTATCCGGTGGCGGTCAATTTGTTCGGCTCGGAGCGGCGCATGGCATTGGCGCTCGGCGTCGAATGCCTCGATGACGTCGGCGCGCGCATCACGGAGCTGCTCGCCATGAAGGTCCCGGAGGGCTTGCTCGGCAAGCTCGCGCTGCTACCGCGTCTCGCCGAGGTCGCCAAGTTCCCGCCCAAAACCGTCGGCCGCCCCGCCTGCCAGCATACCGTGATCAAGGAATCGGATGTCGACCTCACGCAGTTCCCCGTGCCGGTGTGCTGGCCCGAGGACGGCGGGCCGTACATCACCCTCGGCGGAGTCATCACGAGGGATCCGGGATCGGGGGTCCGGAATGTGGGGATGTATCGCGTGCAGGTGCTCGGACAGAATTCCCTCGCGATGCACTGGCAGCGGCATAAGGTGGGCGCGGCGCATTGGCGCGTGATGGCGGAGCGCGGCGAGACGATGCCGGTCGCGATCGCGTTGGGAGGGGACCCGGCCAGCATCTATGCCGCCTCCGCGCCGCTGCCGCCGACGATCGACGAATTCCTGTTCGCCGGCTTCCTGCGCGGCGAGGGCGTGCGGCTCGCCAAAGCCGTGACCTCCGATCTCGAGGTCCCGGCCGAAGCCGAGATCGTGATCGAAGGGCGGATCGATCCGCGCGACGAGCTGGTGCTCGAGGGACCGTTCGGCGATCACACCGGGTTCTACTCGCTGGCCGACTACTACCCCAAGGTGCACGTCACCGCGATCACCTTCCGCGACGATCCCATCTGGCCGCATACGATCGTCGGCCGGCCGCCGATGGAGGATTATTACCTTGGCCATGCGACCGAGCGGATCTTTTTGCCGCTGCTCCGGCTCACGATTCCCGAAATCGTCGATCTGCACATGCCGGCCGAGGGAATCTTTCACAACCTGGTGTTCGTGAGCATCGACAAGCAGTACCCGGGCCAGGCGTACAAGGTGATGAACGGGCTGTGGGGCCAGGGGCTGATGTCACTCGCAAAAGTCATCGTGGTGGTGGACAAGGACGTGAATGTGCGCGATCCCAAGGAGGCGTGGTGGGTCGCGCTCAATCACATCGATCCCGAGCGCGACGTGCGCTTTACGATGGGACCGATCGACGTGCTCGATCATTCGAGCCGCGGTTTCACATACGGCTCGAAGATGGGCATCGACGCGACCCGGAAGTGGAAGGAAGAAGGCTTCACGCGCGAATGGCCGAACAAGATCGTCATGGATCCGGCCACCAAGCAGAGAGTCGATGAGATGTGGAAGGAGCTCGGGATTGAGCTCTGAGCTGCGCGAAGGTCAGACGTTTGGCGGCGAGTCTCTCTTCGTCCGCTACGTAAACTTCGTCAAGCTCCCCCATACGGTCTTTGCGCTGCCGTTCGCGCTCCTGGGCGTCACCGTCGCGTCCTACAAGCAGCCCGTCACCTGGCGCGCCGCGATCCTCGTCGTCATCGCATTCACCGCCGCCCGATTCGTGGCGATGGGCTTCAATCGCATCGCTGACCGCCGCTTCGACGCTCGCAACCCCCGCACGCAGAGCCGCGAGCTGCCGAGCGGGCGGCTGACCATCGGCCAGGCGTGGGCCGCCGTGCTCGCCGCGATGGTGATCTTCGTGTGGGCCGCCTGGGCGCTGAATCCGTTGTGCGCCGCGCTCGCGCCGGTCGCATTGATCTGGATCGCGATCTACAGCTACACCAAACGCTTCACCGACTGGACGCACCTCTGGCTCGGCGGCTCGCTCGCCATCGCACCTGTCGGCGGCTACATCGCGATCACGGGTGCCTGGAGCGAGCCGTGGTGGTTGTTGCTCGTCATCGCGGTGGCGGTGATGTGCTGGGTGGCGGGGTTCGACATCTTCTACGCGCTGCAGGACGAAGCCTTCGATCGTACTGAGCGCTTGCGATCGGTGGTTGTCCGGTGGGGGCAGGGATGGGCGATCATCGTGGCAAAGCTGCTGCATGGCGCCGCGATTGCCGCGCTCGTCCTGTTTGGCATGGGCGCCGGCTTGGGGTTGCCCTATTTCGGCGGCGTGGTGATTGCGGTGGCGTTGATCGGTTGGGAACACCGACAGGTGAAGCCCGGCGATCTATCCAAACTCAATGCAGCATTCTTCACGGCAAACGGGATCGTTAGCATCGTCGTGTTTCTGGGGGCGTTGGTGGATCGGGTGCTATGAAACGCGGAACGCGGAAGTCGGAGCGCGGAACAGCCGAGCGATCTCCTACTCGCGCGGTTCCGCGTTCCGCGTTCCCAGTTCCGCGTTCTCCCGCTCCACCACGCCCACCAGCTCATCCCAAACGCTCCCCAACACCGAACCGTCGCGGGCGCTAGGGAATCAGGGAGTCGGCTTGTCTCCCAAGCCGGCAAGATCCAGCAGGAATGCGTATTCAAACGCCACATCGCGCCAGTGTTTGTAGCGTCCCGACGCGCCGCCGTGTCCTGCTTCCATGTTGGTCCGCAGGATCAAGCGGTTACTGTCCGTTTTCATCGCCCGCAGCCGGGCGGTCCATTTCGCCGGCTCGACATACAACACCTGCGTATCGTACAGGCCGGCGGTGATCAGCAGATTCGGATACGCCTTCTGCTCCACGTGGTCATAGGGTGAATACGACAGCATGTACCGGTAGAAGGTCGAATCATGGGGGTTGCCCCATTCATCGTACTCACCGGTCGTCAACGGAATCGTCGAGTCCATCATCGTCGTGATGACGTCGACATAGGGCACGCCGGCGATCACACCCCTGAACAGCTCCGGCCGCATGTTGACCACGGCGCCCATCAGCAACCCCCCCGCGCTGGCGCCCCGCGCGAACAGCCGGTCACGCGACGTGTAGCCGCGGCGGATCAGATCGTCCGCGACGTCCACGAAATCGTTGAATGTGTTCTTCTTCTGCAGTTGCCGGCCGTTCTCGTACCACGCGCGCCCCATCTCCGACCCGCCGCGGATGTGCGCGATCGCGAACGCAAAGCCGCGATCGAGCAGCGAGAGCCGGTCCGACGAAAACGTTGGATCTGAGCTCGATCCGTACGACCCGTAGCCGGTCAGCAGCAGGGGAGCCGGGCGGGCCATCCCCTTGCGATAGACGAGCGAGACGGGCACGCGTGCGCCGTCGCGCGCCGTGGTGAAAAAGCGCTCGGTCATGTAGTTCGCCGGATCGAACCCACCGAGGATCTGATCGCGCTTGAGCAACGTCTTCTGCCGCGTCCGCATGTCGTAGTCGTACGTCGATGACGGGGTCGTCAGGGACGTGTATCCGTAACGCAGCACCGGCGTGTCGAACTCGAGGTTGGTGCTGACGTAGGCGAGGTACGCGGGCTCGCCGAAGTCGAGGTAGTACTCGTTCCCGCCGCTCCAGGGACGTACGCGCAGCTGCACCAGGCCGTCTTTCCGTTCGGTCAGGACGAGAAAGTCTTTGAAGAACTCGAAGTCCTCGATCAGCACATCGGGACGGTGCGGAATCACTTCTTCCCAGTTCCCGCGACCCGGGTGCGCGACCGGCGTGCGCATGAGGCGGAAGTTCTTGGCGTGGTCGTTGGACAGGATGTAGAAGTAGTCGCCGAAGTGGTTGGCGGAGTACTCGTGGCCGCGCTCGCGAGGAATGAGGACCTTGAATGGCGCGTCGGGCTGGTCGGCCCGGATGTAGCTGTACTCGGTCGCCATCGTCTGCGACGATTGAATCATGATGTACGCGCGGGACTTCGTCTTGAACACGCCGGCGTAATAGGTCTCATCCTTGTCTTCATAAACCATCTGGTCGGTCGCCGCCGGCGTGCCGAGCCGGTGCCGATAGACCTGATAGGGCCGCACGCTCACGGAATCGGGCTTCGTATAGAACAGCGTGTGATTGTCCTCGGCCCAGGCGATGCCGCCGATCGCGCGCGGTACGATGTCAGGAAGCAGCTCGCCGGTGCGCAGATTCTTGAATCGGATCGAGCTGACCCGGCCACCGGTCGTGTCCGCGGCGAAGGCGAGCAGATCCTCCCCGGAGCTGACCTCCCACGCCCGGATGAGGAACGTGGCCTTCCCTTCGGCGAGCGCGTTCGCATCGATCATGATCTCTTCGGGCGCGCTCACCGAGCCGCGTTTGCGGGCGTAGATCGGGTAATTCTTGCCCTCGACGAGGCGGGTATAGTAGAAGTAGTTGCCCTCACGAAACGGGACCGACTGGTCGTTCTGCAGGACGCGTCCTTTCAGCTCCTCGTAGAGCCGTTCTTGAAGCGCCTCTGTATGCGCCATCACGCCTTTGGTGTAGGCGTTCTCATCCTCGAGGTATCTGATGACTTCGGGGTTATTCCGATCCTTGAGCCAGTAATACGGATCGACCCGCACGTTGCCGTGCTCGTCGAAGCGGTGCGGCCGGAGCGCCGCCACGGGTGGCGTGAGGGCGGTGGCAGTGGTGGTCGCAGTCGCCTGGGCAAGTGCGACGCCGGGGACGAGCGCAGCAACGGCGAGAGTCAATCGCATGCGTGACTGCATCAGATGCCTCGACGAGAAGGAGTGATACGTCCGAATTAACGCCCGCGCGACCGCTCTAGCCAGAGGGTATGTTTGGGCCGTGACGACTTCCTCACCTCCGCTCGTTCTTGCCATCACGGGCGCTTCGGGCGCCCCGTACGCTGTTCGCCTGCTCGAAGTTCTCGCCATCAATCGCGTGACCACGTGGCTGCTCATTTCAGCGCACGGCTGGCGCCTGTTGACTGAGGAGTGCGGCATCAAGGATGAAGCCGCACTGACGAAAGCAACCGGGGGCGACTGGAGATCTGTGCGTGCTTTCAATGACACCGACCGCGGTGCCCAGCCTGCGTCAGGGTCGGTACAGACGCTCGGCATGGTCGTGTGCCCGTGCTCGATGGGCACGATGGCCGCGATCGCGCAGGGGACGAGCCGCTCGCTGATCGAGCGCGCGGCAGACGTCACACTCAAGGAGCGGCGCAGACTCGTGCTCGTGCCGCGGGAAACGCCGCTGTCGCTCGTTCACCTCCGCAACATGACGCTCGCCGCCGAGGCCGGCGCGACCATACTTCCGGCGGCTCCAGGTTTCTACCAGCGACCCGGGGAAATCAGTCAGCTCGTGGACTTCATCGTGCAGCGCATCGTCGACCATATGGGGCTCCAGATCCAACTGATCAAACCGTGGCAGGGGTAGCGATGGACGTTCGGGAGCTCTTGTCACGCGACGTGACGCCCGAGCTGTACCGCGAGATCCGCGAGCTATGGAAGTCGCATTCGATTGCCGAGGACAAGCGCGACATCGCGGGACTAATCGCGACGCTGACCCCGGACTGCGTCTACGAGGTTGTCGGCGAGGCTGGCGCCCGGTGGGAAGGTCACGCCGGTGCCACGCGGTTCTATATGGAGCTGCTCGGTGCAATTCCCGACATTCATTTCGATCTGCAGCAGATCGTGATTGGCCCGCAAGGCGTGTGTGAAGAGGCGAAGGTCACCGGAACGCAGAAGGGACAGTGGCTTTCGCGCGCCGCGACCGGCGCCGCAGTCGAGTTTCGCGTCGTGATTTTCTTTCCGTGGGATTCGCGCGGCAAGAGGTTCAAGGGCGAGCGCGTGTTCGTGCAGATATGATGCTCCTCATCACCGGTCTCACCCTGGCTTCGCTCGCGGCCGTCCAGGACACGGCGCTCGCGCCCAGCAGATGCGGGGCGCTGCCGCAGCCGCAGTCGCCCGACACCATTGACGCTGCGGTGCTCGCCTGGATGCGCCACTCGCGGACGCCGGCCGCATCGATCGCGATTGTCCGTGGTGGGCGCACCGTCACCGAGCGGGCGTACGGATGGGCCGACCTGGCGACCTGTGTGCGGGCCACGCCGGAGATGCGGTTTGGCATCGGCTCGATCACCAAGCAGATCACGGCCCTCGGCGTGCTGGTGCTGGTCTCGCAGGGTGAACTCGCGCTCGATGATTCGATCTCGCGGTGGCTTCCCGAGTCAGGCTGGGCCTGGCGCGGCATCACGGTGCGCCACCTGCTCACCCACACCTCCGGGATTCGCGACAGCGGGCACGATGACCAGGTGTATCCCCAGATTGAAATCGACAAGAAGATCGATGTGACGGACTCGGCGCTGGTCGCGCGGCTTGCCGCAGCGCCACTCAACTTCCCACCAGGCGAGGGCTGGGCGTATTCGAACACGGGCTACCTGCTGCTGAGCATCATCGTGCAGCGGGTCGGCGGCACGCCGTTCCCAATCTGGATGCGCGAGCATGTGTTCGAACCGCTCGGTATGCACGCGACGCGGTTCTTTGACCCCACGGAAATCATTCCGGCGTTGGCGCGGGGTTACACGATCGAGCGCGACGGCCGCCTCCGACAGGGCTACTACAGCAGCCGCTCCTACAGCCAGCGCGGCGACATGGGCATCGTGTCCACCGCGCACGACATCGCGCTCTGGAGTGTGGAGCTCGATTCGTCGCGCTTGATCAGCCCGGCGCTGCACGCGCTGATGCTCGAGCCTGCCCGCCTCCGCGATGGATCGGCGTTTCCGTACGGGTTTGGCGTGATCCTCGACGACTACCGGGGCGATCCGGTGTTGCGCCATGCGGGCACGTATGCCGCGGGCTACTCGGCCAACCTCCTGACGCTGCCGGCGCGTGGCATCGCGGTGGTCGTAGTGACGAATCAGCACCAGGGCGACCCCTGGGACTTCAGCGCGACGTTGCTGGCGCTGGCCGATTCGACGCTGCCGACGATCGCATCGTTACACGCCGAGCGGGACCCGACGCCCGAGCGGACGCGCCAGCTGGCGGCGCTGCTCAACGGGGACAGCACGGCCGCGCCCGCGACGCCCGCCTGGCGTCGTCTCATGTACCCGCAGATTCGGGGCTTCCTGGCGGACGAGCTTCCGCTGGCCGTCGAGTTTATCACATGCGACAACGTGGCTCGCTCGCACATCGATCGGTTCGGCGGTACGGCGGCGCTCGAGTGTTATTACCGGCTGCACCACGGCACGATGGACATGACCCTCAGCGTGCTCTATACGCGCGAGGGACGCATCACCGGCATGTTTCCACGTTGACGCAAGAACCACTTTGGGAGTAATCATGCGATCGATCTTGACTCTTGCTGGTCTGGCGGTCGGGCTCGTCGTGGGCGCGAGCGCTCAGGACACCACTCACTTCACCCACGCCGACACGCTGCGCGGCTCGAACGGGCCCGCGCGCGCCTGGTGGGACGTGCAGTTCTACGACCTGCACACCCGCGTGAACCCGCAGGACTCCAGCATCACGGGCTGGAATGGCATCACGTATCGCGTGCTGCAGCCCGCACGCGAGATGCAGATCGATCTCCAGCAGCCACTCGTCGTGGACAGCATCGTGCAGGACCGCCGCAAGCTCACCTCTCGGCGTGACGGCAACGCGTTCTTCGTAACGCTGACCTCGCAGCAACGCGCGGGCACGACCCGGACGATCACGGTGTGGTATCACGGTAAGCCGCGCGTCGGGCGGCGGCTGCCCTGGGACGGCGGGTTCACGTTCCCCACCGACAGCCTCGGCAACCGCTGGATCGCGACCGCCAACGAGGGCCTCGGCGCGAGCGTCTGGTGGCCGACCAAGGACTACCTGGCCGACGAGCCCGACAGCCAGCGCATCGCGATCACCGTGCCCGATCCCATGATCGACGTCTCGAACGGCCGCCTGCGCGGGACCACGAAGAACCGCGATGGCACCACGACGTACGAGTGGTTCGTCACGAGCCCGATCAATACCTACAACGTCTCGATCAATGCGGGGCAGTACACGCATTTCGGCGACACACTCGACGGTGAGGCCGGAAAACTCACCCTCGACTTCTGGCCGCTCGCGTATCACGCCGACACTGCGCGCCGGCAGTTCCAGCAGGTGATCCCGATGCTGCGCTGCTTCGAGCACTGGTTCGGGCCGTACCCCTGGTACGCCGACGGCTACAAGCTGATCGAGACGCCGCACCTCGGCATGGAGCACCAGAGCGGCGTCGCCTACGGCAATCACTTCCTCAACGGCTACCTGGGGCGCGACTTGTCGGGCACCGGACTTGGCCTGCAGTGGGACTTCATCATCGTCCACGAAAGCGCCCACGAGTGGTGGGTAAACAACATCTCGGCCCAGGATCACGCCGACATGTGGGTGCACGAGAGTTTCGCGAACTATGCCGAGGGGATCTACACCGAGTGCCGCCTGGGGAAGAGCGCGGGCGCGGCATACATGATCGGTGCGCGGCGCGGCGTCCGGAACGACCGCCCCGTGGTGCCCGCGTTTGGCGTGAACGCACAGGGCTCGGGCGACATGTATCCCAAAGGCGGGAACATGCTGCACACGATCCGCGCGATCATCGATGACGACGCGAAGTGGCGCGACATTCTGCGCGGGCTCAACAAGACGTTCTACCATCAGACCGTCACCGGCAAACAGGTGCAGGATTACATCAGCCGAGAAGCGGGAATCGATCTCAGCAAAGTGTTCGGGCAGTACCTCAGCACGACGAAAATCCCCGTGTTCGAATACCGGGTGCAGGGGAGCACGCTGTCGTATCACTGGGCGAACGTCGTCCCCGGGTTCGACATGCCGCTGCGGGTGAACATCCCCGGCATCGGGACTCGTGTGCTGCGTCCGACAGAGGCGTGGCAGACGCTGGAGGCTTCGCCGCGGGCGGTCGAGCTGAGCGTCGACGAGAACTTCTACGTGACGGCGTCGCAAGCGCCGTGAGACTCGGCGTTATCTCGGATACGCACGGCATGATGCGGCCGCAGGTATTCGAGATCTTCAAGGAAGTCGATCACATCCTCCACGGCGGCGACGTGGGGCGGAGCGACTTGCTCGTCGAGTTGCGCTCCCTCGCGCCGGTGACGGCGGTCTACGGCAACAGCGATGGCTTCGACCTGCGGGCCCAGCTGCCCCAGGTCGCGGAAATCGAGCTGGATGGTTTCATCATTGTCGTGACGCACGGCGATCAGTTCGGCAGTCCCAACCCCACCAAACTGCACGAGGCGTTTCCTAACGCTGAGATCATAATCTTTGGGCATAGCCACCGGCCGCTGCTCGAGCTCGTCGATAAGACGGTGACGGTCATGAATCCGGGTGGGGCGGGGGCGCCGCGCTTTGGAATTCCGCCGAGTGTCGGGATTCTGGAGCTCGAGGCGGGGATTCCGCCGCGGGGACGGATTGTGGCCCTTCAGTGAGACTGGCCGTTGCGGTCTTGCTCGCCGCGGCTCTTGGGTGCGCCAGCCATGCCGTCCCTTCTCCTGCTCGGGGCCCGGCCCCAAGTCCTTCCAGGCGTGGGTCGCCGTCCGCTGCGGCGCCGAGTGCGCTGGACGACATGCTGCGCGGCGATCTGGCGGCAGACCAGGCGTTCGCGTGGTCCGCACGGCGGGGGCTCGCCTGGGACGACTTCCAGGGGTCCCCGCCCTCAGTGGGCGCGGAGGGCGCCAAGATCTCGTACACGCTGTACTCAGGCTGGAAATGCCGAGGTGATGTGTTCGAGTTTCGAGTGATCGCCGGATTCCGGCCCCGCCAGTCCTGGGTCAAGGCGATCGTACTGAACGACAGCACGCAACGGCGGACGGTCCTGGGCCACGAACAGACGCATTTCGATCTGGCGGAGGTCTATGCCCGCCGCATGCAGCGGGCGTTTGGGGATCTGGCCCGCCCCTGCGCCAAGACCGATGCGGAACTGAGCGCCCTGGCGCAGCGACTTGCCCAGGAGGAGAAAGCCGAGCAGCGCCGTTACGATGCCGAGACGGACCATGGGCTCCTGGCGGACCAACAGGGGGCGTGGAACCGGGACGTCGCGCGGCGGCTCAGCGGCTCATAGGCTCCATCATCGGACCGGGGCGGAGCTGCAGATAGACGTTGAACCCCACAGGCGTGCGGCTGCCGTAAAACAGCCGCAACTGTTCGGGCACGAAGTCCAGATCTCCGCGTCCGCCGAGCCAGGCGCCCACGCCGCGAAACTCCCCTACACGTCGCGCATAACCCAACACCAGCGATCCCACCGGGACGTTCTCGCTCACTGAGCCGACCAGGGAGAGCTCATCCGCGGTCCGGGTGACGTACTCCGCGCGGCCGAAGACTGCGTTACGGGGGTCGAGGTCGAGGTTCGCCTCCACCAGCGCCGTATTCAGGACGCGCCGCGTATCGGTTGGGACGTTGGCGCCCCAGACGAAGGACGTCGACCAGGCTCCCCCCACATACAGCGCCGAGAGCTCCAGACGGTGCAGCGGCTCGTGTTCGCGTGGGTCGATGTAGGCTGCCGATCCCGCGACACTCCAGTGATCGTTGGGATTCACCGTCACACGAGCAGAGAACGAGTTGAAGCGGGCCCCGTTGTAGTCGAAGTTCGTCCGCACCTCGTTCGGATGCGCCCCGTTAAAAACCGACGCCTCGAGATGGACCTTGGACGTGAAGACGCCCAGCGTCGCGACCCCGAAGCTCTCGTGTGTGACATCCTGGCTGTGATGGCCGAGCGGGGCGGTCGGGTCGTGGGTGGCGGACGGACGGTGTACGTAGGCGACTGGTCCCAGCGCCGGCTCACCGACAGGCGCGAGGTATACGGACCAACGCCACGTGTTGGCTATCGAGCGGTCGTACGTGACGGCGACTTCGCTGAATAGCTCGTGCGGATGCATGCGATCAGTCAGCGTACCGCCACGGTATGGCTGCGCGACCTGCAGCAGCTGCGGATACCCGGCGCGCGTCACCGTGAAGTACTCGGCGCTCGCCATCAGCCGGGCGTGAAATTCTCCTCCCGCGAGCGGTCGGGACGCGTCCCCCATCATCCAGTTGACGCTCCCGAGTTGATAGTTGCCGCGCGGGCCGAATTCCTGAACGAATTGCCCAAAGACGCTGCCGTGCACCATGACCTGCCAGTCGGACGCTTGGAAATGGAAGCCGCTCATCGGGGCCACGGCCGGCAGCCACGAGGTTCCCGAGCCCCAAGGCGGATACGCGATACCCGGCATCGGGCCCATGTGGCCTTCGTGCTGGGCCAGCGCCGGCGTCGCCGTCAACGCCAGGGCGAGCTCAGTGCACCAGAACTTGGATCGGACCGTAGGTCTTGGTCGTGCTGTCGGCAAGAAAGAGAATCGAGACGAGGAGTGAGCCTTCTGTGCCCACGGCCGCCGTGGGCGTCACCGCTTTCCAGAATGGCAGGCCGGGAATCGGTGCGGCGGCGGCGAGTGAATCGGGGTTGAAATGAAACGTGATCTCGGCGCCGCCGGGAATCGACGTCCGCCGCACACCGCTAGCGTCGTACAGCCGGACCTCCAGGCGCGTCGTGTCGCCCGACAGGAGTGGGACGTGCTCGCTGAAGTCCGAGTTGAAGGCGTCGAACAACCGGAACTCCCGTTGACCCCCGCTGCCCGATTGAACCTGGACATGGAAGGGTCCGAATGCTTTCGATGTGCCGGTGCCTGGGAAGGACAAGGTGACGGTCTGGCTGCCACTCGTCCCCACGGGCGCGGTCGGGGTGATCACAGTCTGCAGTGGCCGTCCTGGCACGGGGACCGCGGTCGCGAGGGATTCGGGAGCGAACTGCAGCGTCATCGCGACGCCCCCGACGATGTCCGTGAGCCGGTGCCCGTCCGGTGCATAGAGGCGGACCTCGAGCCGTACCGATTGATCGTCAGGAAGGCCGGCATGGACGGTCAGGTCGGTGCCGCGCTCTTCATCGAACAGCCGCACCTGCGCGATCGCGGCGGGAGTGCCGGTCGCGGCATTGCCGGTAGGCAGCGGGCCGCCACAACCGGCGAGAATCGTGACGGTGATCAGCGCGACGACGGTGCGACGGCGCATTCGAGAAATGTAAGTCGTGAATCCTCGGGTTGACCGGCCACGTACGTCACCTTAGTTTGCTCGTCGCAGCCCATCGAATCACCTGCGAAAGGGTTTCGGACTGAAATGATTCGTCAATCCACCGTTACGCCGATGCTGCGTCGCCTCTGGGCGGGGCCGGGCACTCTGTGCCGGTTCGCGCCGATTGTCGATGCGCGCGGGCGGATTGCGTCCGGCATCGCCGGCGCCGGTGGAGGTGGAGGAGCACCCTAGAAGTCGATCGGATCGTATCTGTGCCGTGATCCGGCCTTCCGGGTGCTTCATGGGACCTGGGAGGCCGTTCTGTTACACCCGACTCGAGGATCACGGACATGAGCACGCTGCACCAACTCGACGACCACATCATCGAGCGCTATACCGGCCAGCCGACGCGGCTCCCTGCGGAGCTGCGCCGGCAGATCGAGCGCGCCTGGGAGGGCGCGCCCGTCCAGCTGTACGCGCTCGCTGATCTCGATCAGAGCCTCCGGCTCACGGAATCGTGGTTGGCACTCGGCCCCAAGCACATCGCGGTCGCGAAACGCGATAGCGAGGGCTGGGACGTGCACAGCATCGAGCGGTCGCGCATCGAGGCAGTCCGCGAAGCGCCCGGGTTGTCGGCGAACACCCTGACGATCCTCGGCGCGCCGGGCGAGCCGGCACTCGCGTTGCTGCGCTACACGCATCGACAGCGCCGGGCGTTCGAGAACCTCCGCTTCGTGCTCGAAGAGCAGCTGCAGGGGCACGAGCGAGAGCTGGTGGGCGCCGACGCCGACCGCCTGTACGCGGACAGCGTGGCGCGGCCCATCCGCGATGCGCAGGCAATCGTCTCGGGCCGGCAAACGGCCGTGATCCGGCGGCTGCTCGGATATCTCCAG
>Ga0193723_1000615_pt1 | contig 13988 bp, 18 predicted proteins | sample H2m2metaG_FD_143042 | JGI IMG/M metagenome (GOLD analysis project Ga0193723, IMG submission 143042) | Soil microbial communities from a riparian zone of the East river system, Colorado, United States - H2m2 | ecosystem: Environmental > Terrestrial > Soil > Riparian zone | place: USA: East River... | reverse complement strand
TCTTTAATTATAGCATTTGGATCATCAACTTTCATTCTTTGATCTGATGCATTAATTATTTTATTGGAATATAGCATATTTCCATCAGCATCACTATTGATTCTTAGACCGTTAGCAGAGTTTATAATCCTATTATCATGTATTTTATTCTTAGAAGCACCATTTTGTAAACTAATTGCATCATCAGTATTTGAAATGGAGTTATTATATACTTGATTGTTGTGTGATTGTGAAACAAAAATAGCATTATTTTGATCGTGAACATAATTATTTCTAGCAATGGAGTTTGTCATGTTTCTACTAAATGTAATTCCAGATCCTGTATTATTGTAGACTTCGTTATCTTCAATCAATATGTTGTAACAATCTAGAGAACAAATTATAGCTGTGCCATTATTGTCATAAACTGTGTTATTGCGAATTATCATATCATATGTGCCAGTATGGGGATCGATACCGTAATGTCCACTATTGTAGACCAAATTGTTTTCGATTATCATGCCACCTACATTATTTGAGTAGAAACCAAAATAGAGGTTATGTATATTGTTATTTCTTATCATGCTCCCGTCACCGCCATTATGATAATGAAGACCAGAAGTTCCAGAGCCCCATCCTCCTTCATATCCTAGATAGGCAATTTCTGAGTTTGTAATATTTGTAGTACCTATCGACCCGGATTCAACTCTAATATATGGTCTAGGGGTTCCATTATGAGTTATCTTTCCAGAGCTTTCTCTAGAGCCGTAACTTTGTGCATAGTCATTAGTTTCTGGATTCCAAGAAGTTACTTTAACTGAATCAATTTTTAGGCTGCCATGAACACGAATTCCATACGAGAGAGTTCTTTCATCTGCAATTATCTTTAGCCATGAAGTATCTGTTGGATCTATGACTAGCGTTGCCCCTTTATCTATTGTCAGATTTGCATTCAGAAGCCAGATTCCATTAGATTGTCTATCTAGAATCTGGTGGTCTCTTAACTGATTGTATATATCTGTCATGTGAGCAGATTTACATGTTATTGCGATTGTTCTTTCTGAATCATCATAGCTAATACAATTTGATGGTTCAACCGCAGCTATAACATTTCTATCATGCTCATTTTGAAGAGAAGAAAATGTTAACAAAGGTAATAATAAAATTAATATTAATAATACAAAAATTGTGAATACAGTCGTTATCGATGTCTCCTTATTCATTATTCATTACACATATGACATTTATCGGAAAACTATATGGCTTCTGCAATACTGTTAGTGAAGCATAGATACTTGTTCTCTTAGATAGTTAGTAGCAATTCTTACAAGAGAGACACTTCTCCGACACGTTCGGCCTATCTTTGTAGATCAGCATTATTTGGATTGTTTCAAACACTCGAAATCAATGTATTTGACTATCAAACAGAATAAGAAGAGGACTTTGGGAATACATGGACATCATCCAGTTCATCTTTCTACTGAACACAAGGATAGGTTTGCTCATTGCAAGATAAAACTTGAGAAAGGACTTGTTGCAATAAATCCAAGATTTGATTACAGCATTAAGAACTGCAGTAGATAATGAAGGAGTATGAGACAAGCAAGCGACATCGTATGACGATATATTTGATGCTTATAGATTGGCATCAGAATTCTGGTAGATATTCCATTAATATGAAAAGGATAATACGCAGTAGAAGAGAAATTATCAATAGTTGGTAAAAAAAATATTGATGGCAATTGATAGATCGGGTTACAAAGAAAAAATAATCGATTTTGCGATATCCTTAGCAAAACCACTCGGCGCAGAAATAACAGCTATACATGTAATTGACAATTCTATTATTCTGCCATCACCTGATGCTTATGGTAATTATATCGGAGATCAGAGTGAAGCTACTGAAGAGCGATTAAAAAAACAAGCTGACGAGCTACTCAGTGAGGCGGAGCTGTTGGGAGATAAAGAAGGGGTAAAAGTAGATAAGGCAATTATTGTAGCCTCATCTTGTGCTGGTGCAATACTTGATTATGCAAAAGATAATAATGTAGATCTTGTTGTGGTAGGCACGAAAGGTATGACTGGTTTGAAACACTTTCTTTTAGGAAGTGTTGCAAATAATATCATAAGTCATGCTCATTGTCCTGTATTGGCCGTCAGGTGATTATATAGTAATAAGCACATATGTCAGACCGACGTGTTGCTATAACTGCAATATTGCTGGAGTGATTGATCAAAAGGTATTCCTTTTAGGAATGTCCAGTCTAAATTACCTACAAGACCAGCAGTATCGGGTCCAAATGTTAGGCTAAATCCAAATACAAACCACATAACACTTAAAAGGGCTAGTCCAAAAAAAATCTGCATAAAGATGGAAACTGCATTCTTTTTTCGCAGTAATCCAGCCTCAAACTATCCTAGTGCAGGAATCATTAACAATACAAGACTTGAGGCTATAAGCAATCTAGATGTTACTAATGCATTAAACACTGAAAATACAGATATGAGATGATGTAGCTATCGTTGTATTATAAGGAAAAGCTGGCTTAAGATACTTCCTATATGGTGAGTTTGCCTCAATGAAATCATTGAAGCTTGTAGTAAAGGTATTAGACTGGGATAGCCTAATTGTAATACATCTCAGTTAGCTTAGGAATAACTTGTGAACATTTTCTTTGGTCACATGAAGTTTGTATATTTCATCTTCTTTTAATATAAAGGTTTGATCATGCATTTCGAACAGCTCTATCAGATGTTTTATTTGCAAATTTAATAGATTGTCAGTCTTGTATGCACAGTACATCAATCCAGCTATTCTATTGTCGTCATAAACTTTCTCTATATTTAGAGCATCCTTTAGCGAAGACTTTTTCATGTCATTCATTAGAAAATCCAAACAGCATATCTGTTTATTAGAAGCATTCTTAACAATATTTTCTATTACTTTGCCACAATACCTCAGGATATTTTTCTGGTTTTGGATTTGTAATTGATGTCCCTCTTTAGATTTTGGAGTGGAAGAATATAGATAAGGCTCAACCGTACCATCATACCACTTGAGTTTAGATAGAAGTTCAGTAGAAGGACAGTGCGGGGGTCCGTAGAAGCATCTGAACAATTTACCTTCTTTTGCAAACCTATCCATGGACTTTAACATTCGCATCATGGATTCATCATCTGAATAGATTACAAGATGATGTTTTCTAGGTACATCTGATTGCAGCTGTTTTTTCAGCCACATATCTACAGCATCTTTTACTATTGAATTTACAGAAACTCTTCTTTGATTTGACATCTCGCCTAGCTGCTCATGAACTTGATCATCAAATCCTCTAATAATCAGAGTATGTGTCACGAATACATTATCTCATCAACGAGTATTTATAAATACTGCTATCATGATAGCGGAACAACGTACATTTATATAATACTATCATGATATCACATACTATGAATAAAAATCGTGAAAAGAGTTTGGATTATGACAACGAGAGGCTAACCCAAAGCACGATAAAAGACAGTGATGTCTATAATCTGTTACTAAAAATACCTGCAGGAAAGGTTTCCACTTATGGAGATCTTGCAAAAGCTCTTGGAAATCCTCTAGCCTCAAGGGAAATAGGGAGAATACTTGGTAGGAATCCGAACCCGGTTAGAGTACCATGTCACAGGATAGTGATGTCAGACGGCAAGGTTGGCGGGTACGCCTATGGTAGCGATAGAAAGAGAGAATTACTTGAAAAAGAAGGAATATCTTTTGGCAATGGAATCGTTAGCGATTTTAAGAGGGTTAGAGTCTATCCTCAAAAACAATAAGACGGCTACTGTGACATAGAGTAAAGATGAATTATCTAAGAAAACAGAATAATAATAATGAAAAATATACAGAAAAAGATCACAGATATTGGCTGGCAACAAATGGTAACAGAAGAAATCAATGAAAAAGGGTACGCTTTGGTGTCACGATTTTTACCGGCTCAATATTGCGATGAACTGATTGGCAAATACGACAACTCCGATCTATCTCGCTAGACCATTACGATGGAAATCTTTTACACTTCGCACCATCTCTAGTAGTAGCGCAAGTTGATACAAGCAATTTCTTGACATATACAAAACTGATTATGGATTTACAATGAAATATCCATCTGATTGGGTTATGTATGATATACAACCTAACCGAGGTGCAATGCTATGGTCAAGAGATCCATTCTATGGATGATTTATTTAACACAACCAAAAATACATCTGATGGAGTCTTGCGATAAATTCGTCTCTAATTCAGACAGCCAGATGCTGAAGGTGATATAATATACCTACATCTTTCTCTTAATTAGTAACATAGTACTTGTACAAGAAAATAGTAGTTAATAAAGCATAATTATAAAAACTGAGTGCTTTGGATGAGGTCTGGTAGAAGGAAGGGATGATAATGTTGACATTGCAAAGACAAAGTAGATAAGTTAATTGTTGCTTTCCAATTAACTATGGGATGCTCAAAAATGAACTTATTTATTGACTCATTAATTTGATCATTTTATTTTAGATTTTTATTTTTTAATATTTTTAGTCATGTCATCTTTTTCTTTTTGTTTATTGATTATTGTGCAACTTTTACTCAATTTATTACTTATTGAATATAATGCCCATACCAAAAGGGCTATTGAGAGAATACGTAGAGGTATCTGATAATTAGAAAGAAAGGCTGATGCTGTTACCCCTACTCCGCCAAAGGTGGAAACAAGAAGGAAGCCAATCGATGAACAACTGGCACATGTGCTCGAAAGAACGCCTAGAGCAGACCCTGAGAAAAATGAAGTTACACTTATCCTCAAGCCTCTGGAATGTCTTAATACATATACATTCATGCTTACAACAACCCCCAAAAGAATTGATGTTATAGTGAAAAGAATGAATCCAGTTATTGCATCATCAGGTAAATAAAATACAAAGACTGGTGAAAAAAAGAGCAATTGATCAAACACGCTAAATATAATCCAGAATATCGATGAAACTGCTGCTGCCAAAGCAATATAGACCCAGTTTGAAGTGAACGCCATTTTGATTGAGATGAAAATAAGTGATAGTCGTAATGCTGTTCTCATTGATGATGGGGATGTTCCTATCGGTCTAGATCCTTTCTTCTCTCTTTCCAAATCACTTAACCTCAATCACTCACTCAATTTCTTATCAATTATTGCTTTAAATGATGGGAAAGGATATGCTCCAAGTAAGGTTTCAGCTTTAGAACCATCTTTCGTTTCTATTACAAAAGTTGGTGTTCCTTGAAATCCCGATGAAATTGCCAGTGCATTATCTTTATCTACCAAAGACTTGTATTTTGCACTCTCAAGACATGAATTAAACTTTTGCGTATTCAGCCCAGATATTTGTATTGCAAACTTTTTCATATTGTTTGCATTAGCCCAGCCAGTATTCTCTCCTCCTTGATTTTTGTATAATGTGTTATAAAAATTCCAAAACTTACCTTGGTCGTTAGCGCATTGCGCTGCTATGGCAGCTGTGATTGAGTCAGGACCATGAGTTACAAAATTCTTGAATATCATGTTAGCCTTGCCAGTTTGAATATATGTTGCATTAATTTTTGGTTCAGTTTCTTTAGCGAACCTACCGCAGAATTCACATTGAAAGTCTCCAAATTCCACTATTGTAATTGGTGCTGCTGGATTTCCTTGTAATGGAGACCCTGATTGAATTAGACTTTGTGGTGATAAATTAATTGTGACTCTTTTTGATTGGTTTGTCACTTGCTTGCTTAGTTCAGGGCTTACTGGAGAAAAACCGTTTTCCACATTACTACCATTGTGTTGCTGTTCATGTGCTCTTTCTTCGGCTGTTTCTGCAGCCTTTGCTAGCTGGATTATTGTTTCAAGAGGATATGGCGATAGCGCAAATGCCAACGCAAGGGAAAATATAGCTAAGGCCAACAAGGAATACAAAACTGCCATTTTATTTTTATCTTTCATGTATACATAGTCGAGAAGTAGGACTATAATAACACTATAGGAACTAAGTTACAACTACTTGTAACTTATATGCGACTTTATATATTCAAAAATACTATCCTCACATATTTATTCAATATGACGGACAAATTTAGTGACTATGATTTATCCCTAGTCGACGATTTTGACTTCTAGTTTTGGTCATGAATCAGCTAGATTAATTCACATAGCACAAAAAAATCTTTACATTGTTATTGGATTAATTGTAGCTATTGTAGTGCTTCCAGTATTAAATATAGTTGGAGCATCGGGTTATTTTTCTACCTCAAGCGAGCAGGTAGATAAAATAGTTGATGTTATCTTGTTACTGGTCTTGATTGCGGTTTTGGCACCATTAGTTTTACTTTTGCTAAGGTCAAGAAATATGCTTGATAGATGGACTGATATGTTTGAAAGAAATACGATATTGGCTACTATGAGTATTATCATGACAACAAGAACTAAGGAAGAAGCAATCCTTGCTTTACCTCAATCAATACAAGAGATTAGCGAACCACTACAAGGATATACCGATTCGAGAAAAACAAAAGATTCGAATGAATTTTTTAATATATCTATACACGATGCAAACAGCCTTGTGATATTTGATGTTTTAATAGATTCAGATCACGTATTGGGTGATAACAGTAATACTAGTAATAATCTTACTAGAAAGTTGTAAAAGAATACGGAGCCATCATAATCAAGATTGTTGATGGCGATATAGATAGAAACTCTAGAATCTTTTGTACACTCGCTTATGACATATATATCGAATACAAAGCATTCAGTTGGCATAGGATTAGTAATAGGAGATAGTTTAACAGATGATGCTCGAGAATATGCTAGCAAAATTGGTTATCATAGGCAGGGAGGAATAAATCATCTTATTTTCATGGCTAAACCATTATCTTCATCTTTTACATCTTCAACACAACAAACGTCAGCTGCATAGACTGTTCCTGATCCTCTTATCAGTAATAGCTTTCAGGTTTTTTATCAGAAGAGAAATAAGGAAAAAACATGTTATATTCCTTAAGCATACTAATATAGATTCACAGGCGGGATCTAATCATAAAGTATTTCTAACCAATGAGAGAGGTGATGCATGAGATTTAGACAATTAGATTGTTATTAGAAATACCAGCGTTCTCGCTACTTACGAGGTTAAGTTTTGGGTACGTTTAGTTTTGGGAATACTTTTGGTTTTGGGATCCCTTCAATAGGTTTTTGGGCGTTCAGTGTTCAAAAATTTTCATCGTGTTAATCCCGTTAGTTCCGAAACAGATAGCATTTTAATGTGTCCTTTGAGGTAGTAGTCCCTTGCTATCTTATGGCAAATCTCATAGTTCCTCAGTCGTAAGCAGCGTTGACGCCACGTCGGATAGTTTCTTGTCTCCTGCTCTTTTCATAATAGTGTTTCTCAATTGCAGGTAATGATGGCTTATCGGTACCGAGCTGGATGGGTGGGCCAGTCCACCGGTACTGAGGGCGTTATCGAAACAATAATGCATTGTGATACGCTGACCAAATATCCAGCTAACATTGAGGTGGAGCACCTAGTCAACCTTACTGCCATTAGTATCAATCATTCATCACCGGGTTAGTCGTTACGTTAAACTGTACATGGATATATAGTCAAGTACGAACTCTTACAGTAAGGGGATGGATATCTACCCCATTTTCGAGAGCTATTGTTCGTAACTGCTATTCTATCTCCTGGTTCTCGAAGTAAGAGCAAGAAAGACCTACTAAGGTCTGCCGCACAAAAAATGACAATTATAATTATTTATAAGAATAAGAATAAAAAGAAAAGGTCCATTTTCTTTCTATCCGCTCTTCCATTGCCAACACCTTGCTATAACATGACAACATTTAGGATTATAGAAGTGTTAAGACCCCGACAGTATTTACCATGAATACAATAGTAACCGATAGAAAAAAGAATCAATTTCTACAAAGTCAAGGACGCTTGCATAATATCTTAACCGTTTAGAATTATCTAGATTCATAGGATAGAACAGTCATTGCCATGCTGAATAACTCCATTCAGAACAGCCAATATAGTATTGCAAGCAATCATAAGGGTAATAAGCAAGACTACACAATAACAGATGTAAATAACGTAGAAGAAACGCATGAATAAGGATTTGGGTCTAGTGTAGTAACCCAAATAATAACCGTAAACACAGATAATGTACCTACAGAGGTATTGAAGCAGAAGATAAACTGATCGAAACTATATATAGAAGTATCCGCTACTTTGTAGCGGATAATTATATATTCATATATTCATATATTCATATATTCATATATTCATATATTCATATATTCATATATTCATATATTCATATAAAACTTTAAAACCTGTACTTCATGTTCTGTTCTATATGAGCAAGATAGCTTTCAATTGATTCGTTAGTCATTACAGGCAAATTAGAGTTCCTTTCTTTTGCATAGATCATCATTCCTATACTGTCTAACTGCTAGAAATAGCACTTTAAAATAGTACTATAAAATAAACAAGGAGGATTATTATTATTAATTACGCTTTAACGATTTGGGGTTCATGTAACGTCATAACCATATGTTCGATTATTTTTGTTTTGACATTAACAGTAACTTTGACTGGCACATCGTTATTTTTAATTTGAAGGAACCCACGGGCTGTGAACCTTTCTTCTTGCTGTTGTTGTTGATCCTGATGTTGACCAGCAGTCTCACGCAAGTGTCTATTTTCTTTTTCTAATTCGTCTATCCTTTGCTTTAATTTTTCAATTGTAGCCTTATGTTTATCTAATTCTTCTGATAGACCTATTTCTTTATTCTGTGACTGTGGTGCTATTGCAACTGCTTTATTATCATGAGATGCAGTACTAGTTGTTTTTTCATCTGATGGTTGATGTGCTGACACAGAAGGTCTTGATGTTGATAATTGTACCGGTTCGTTTTGCTTTTGCTGCTGTTGTAGTGATTGTTGATCTCGCTTCTGTTGTAGTTCGAGATAGTCTTTTCTTGTATGCTTTGTGGATTTTAGAGATTCAGGTAGTAGCTTCCTTAGCCATGATTCTGATACACCCATCAAACCAAAAGAGTCACTGATCATTTCTCTAAGTTTTATATTATCTATCTTCAGATCCATGGCTAATTGTCTTATTTCTCCTAGCTGTTGTATAACTGTCTTTCTCGTATTTCTATAGGTATTCTCAAGTCCAATAACGGTCTTGGATAACTCAGCCACTTTTTGTTCTAAGGTCTTAATCGTTGGAGGACCTTGCAGTTGTTCATCTACAGTACTCATGAACGATTATATTAAATATATAATAAATAAAAAACAAATATTTGTCGACTTGTACCCTTTCTTTCTTATGACGTTAAATCGAACTTGCTGATCTCCCAATTCTTATATTCTCTTGTTCATGGAAATCTATTATTCCATGATAAATCATATCTTTTTCTAGGGTCATATTTTGTCAGATAGGATTAGTATTGCCCACTTGATTGAATGAATCCTATATTGTTGTACAATAGAAGGAGGTGCGATGTTTTGTAGAAGGAATGTATTATGAAAACAACAGCAAGAAACACCTTCTAGAGCCGCACATAAAATGACAATTATAATTATTTATAAGAATAAGAATAAAAAGGAAATGTAATTCGATGATACACAGCACAACCAAAGCCATCTAAATAGAACAATATATCATCTCTTTGACATATCATTATCTACGGCCCTAGAATTCTTCTAATCTAACCTTTCTAGATTTTGTTCTATATGATCTAGACAGCTTTCAGCTAATACTTTAGCCATTACAAATGAATTAGAGTTCGTTTCCTTTTGGATAATTCATCATTCAATTTCCAGTTTTTCAAACTGGTTAATATAATTGTGAATATTTTCTTCTGGATGACCATGATATTCATCATCGTAATTTGATATCAACAATACCACTTTCACAACTACTTTTCTAGACGTAAATAGCCTAAACTAGCCACTCTTAAGTTGCAGATCCTGTAATATCGGTAGTAGTCGTGATATTTGTACTTCTGGCAAAATCTAGGAAATCCTTAATCCATTTTTCGTATGCCTCTGCCTTTTTGTGTTATCTTATAGAATGCGACATTAGATGTGGTATTTACCGATGTTATATATCCATTCTTCCATTCTTCTCGAGCGAATCTATCATAAGATTTACTCTATCTGGTCTCTGTTGCTTAATACCTAGAGTGTTTGTCGCGATGTTATATTTGCTTGCAGGCAGCTTTCGTGTATTTGTGTAGAGATATTCAAGAATGGAAAGCATGTTGGTAGCTTTATCAATGAATCCATGCACATCGCTATATTGCATAATGGGCCTTACGACAAGAATCAACATTGATCCGTCACAACGAGTTGGGAATTTAGAGTTGATTAATGCCTTAGATATGATATGTCCTCGATAATGGGGAATCAACCTGAAGAGTCATTGCTATATCCGTTTGACTATTTCCATATTTAATAACTCTAGGGCTTTGGACCTACCCGTTTAATTTGTTGTTGCATTTTGTGATTATCTATTGCATTTCTCCATACTTGTGGGATTATGCAACTTCATCTCTTTGTTATATTGTGGTAGGTGGTGGTTTAGGTATTTCTAAGGCCAAAAATTTTAATCCCTTTCCAATAATCGTCAGATCATGTGAGATGGTCTAACAATTAGCACATTGCATCTCATTTCCTCCTCATAGTAGTTATCACATATCGATCTGATATGCTAGTTAATACGTTAGTCATAAAAATAATCATTAAAACACTCTACATGCAATTAATTCTTAATCATCATTACATTCTAGATCGGTAGCTTTCAAGAAATATTCTTGAATATTATGAATACAGGCCAAATTAGCGAATAACTGCAAAATGACCTTTAGAAAAACAAAAAAAGAGAATATTAAGCCGCCGCCTCAAGTTCTTTGATTCTTTCAGCTACACCTTGAGATTCCTTTTCCAAGTCTTGCTTGTATTCCTTCAGTAATGCAACGCGTTCTTCTTTTGTAAGGAAGCTCCTTGCCCTCTGGAAACCTCTACTGGAGTAATCACCATAGCACATATTATTATTAATCACCTCCACCTAGTTTTGCAGTAACTTTGTATCGCATATACGATATAGGATATTGTACATATTTATATATATCGGCTATACGATATATCCAGTATTGTCTTATGCGAAGAATCGCTTATAATGATAACACTCATTGCTGCGATATGAGAGGAATGTTAGGGTTTCTAATTCTTTTTTTACTTTCAAAAAAACCAATGAATGGACAAGAAATTGCAGATGAGATTGCAAATAGAAAAGGAGAAAGACCAAGTCCGGGAACTGTTTATCCCGCATTGAAAAGTCTTAGGCTGATGGGGTTTATAGGTATCGAAGAAAAGGAAGGCAAGACTATATCATATAGTTTGACGGAGCGTGGTGAAAATGCACTGAGAGTCGCTAAACGAAGATTTGCAAGAACATTCCTCGGAGTATTTCCTTAATGTGGCTTAGCTTAGTACTAACCAAAGACAAACAACCAACAAAGTTATTCAAAACTTTTTATTTATTATTTAGGACTAAAGAATTTCTTTGTTGCTACTGTTGCATTACCCAACACATCTGATGTTTCATTTACGATTGTTCGTGCCGATTTTGACGAAGCTATCTTTTCTGTTGCATTTTGCAAGAATTGACCAGTATCACTCATTGCTCCTCTTATTGACTGTGACGCTTCTTTGGATTGTGATGTTGGAGTGGTTCTTGTTTGGTTGGCTGCGTTCGTCTGGGCTTGTACCGAATCAAGAGTTACTATAGTGGCTGCTAAAATAATCCCAAAAACTATCGCTATTATAAAAATTAGTGTTATGATTATATTATTCATCTTCTCACCGGAGCATCAAACAACCCCGAATCTTATATGCTTTCATGTCAATAAAATGAAAGTAAAACATATCCTTCTGTGTATGAGCAAAATACGTATTATGTATATTTATGTACATGCAATTACTAAGACTTAGCTAATCATATTTAAGAAGAATATTGTTAGTGGATGTTGAAATAAGGACTACTGATCATTAAGATGGTTTTTGGCCAGGTAACTACTAACATTTTCAAGCTGTTAGCAGTTACTTTCCTAAATTGAGTTTCAATGTTAATGGACTTGAAAGTGGCAGGTTATTGGTAGCGTTGATAAACGTCACTACTGCTGTAACATTCTTTATTGTGTTGTCGGTAAGAGTGGTTGCAAGTTGAGCATTGCCCGTATGATTTAGAGTTAGGCCTGATGGGAATGAGGACGTTTTTAATAGCGTTCCATTAAGACTATAAACTTTCATGACAGCATTTATGATCTTGTTAATAACTGAAGGATCTTCAACCGTATAATTTACAATCACCTTAACCTGGTGCCCTTTGTCGACTGTAAGTGATACGAAATGACCATAACCTAATACTTGAGATACTTCTTTTCCAGTGTATGCAGATACATGTTCTTGTAATCTTGATAATTGTAAGGGAGAAGTAATTGAGGCTATTAGGACGGCATAAACTACGAATACCATTTTTTTATCTATTATAGTAGCCATATTATACTATAGTTTTAACAATATTGGAATGTAATATATTTTTATTACCTTGTTTGCAGTCATTGCCAACACCAGATCATGATTTAGTTGTCCAAGTAATGTACATGAACCTAAAAGGATTATTGGACTTTTACTCATCAAATGGTCAATGAATCTGATTATATGATCTAAATCATGGACAGTTAGAACACAATCTATCCTTTTTAACACAACCATACCTTAGGACAATATCTATAATGAGAAACCTGGCACTTACAAAACTTTTGCTGATGGGTTTTTTATGTCCTTGGAGCCATAGAAGCCTAGCATGCATGATTTAAATCTCAAAGCGTGCTAAATCCTATCAAAAAGACCAATAATTATAATGCGGATTGGATATATCAGTCGATAGCAAAGCATTGAATTGCAGTGTATCGATAGAATATAAGGAAGACGACAATCAGTAGGCTTTCTGTCTTATCCTAACTCCGCTTTTAGCTGCCTAATCAAATGATTTATTTCAACTGGCTTTTTAATAAAACATCCTCCAATAGTTCTTAAAGGATATAATTCTCTGATTGCTTCTTGGTTTATCTCCCCTGCAGACATAAAACAAACTCTAACATTGATATCCAATTTTAATATCTTTTCGCATAATTCGAAACCATTCATGAGAGGCATGTTAATGTCCACCAATAATAGATCATAAAAATTGGGCTTAAAATCTGATAACGCTGCTAACGGATCATTATATGCAAAAACTTGGAATGTTATCTCATTTGTTTCTAAACATGTCTTAAATGTTGTAGTGAGATCTTTATCATCATCTACAATTAAAATTCTTGTTGTTTTTGATAATGCCTTCTCACGGACACCTACACTTTTATCTTCATCAGCTTTAGTTTTTACAGGAAATGCATCTCCTCATTTTGAGTTTTCTTCATCTCATTATATAGTAATAAGATAAACTAGTTAATACATCTTTGAGATGTTTATACTCAAATATATTTTACTTCTAAAGATATGAAAGTAAGTATTTCAGATTATGATGCGCTTAAATATAAAACTTGTACATGTCTTCAGATTATCTTTATTTCTGGGTATTATGTAACTGATCTAATACCGTCATCAGTTAGAGCAAGTAAAAAAATTATATCGGCTAGTATTTCTTCATTAAGATAATTTATATATCTTTCAGTTTCTTCTGAAATTTGCTAAAATATTTCAAATGATAATCTGTTTGAACAATATTCCTATACAGTCTTATCTAAGTTAGTTCATAATTTACATATTTGTCTAATAAATTAAAATGATATTTTTATTATAATGTTTATGGGAGTAAAAGTTGAGCTGTAGAATGTGAGATTAAAACACAAAAGCAGAACCGTAAAGCAACTGCTGCTAACACAAACTAAATTAAA
>Ga0193723_1000614_pt1 | contig 14010 bp, 9 predicted proteins | sample H2m2metaG_FD_143042 | JGI IMG/M metagenome (GOLD analysis project Ga0193723, IMG submission 143042) | Soil microbial communities from a riparian zone of the East river system, Colorado, United States - H2m2 | ecosystem: Environmental > Terrestrial > Soil > Riparian zone | place: USA: East River... | reverse complement strand
CCGACCAGAACAGTGCATGGCGCAGCGCACCGTTGCGCGTGACTCCTACCGCTGCAGACGCAACGCCAGCCGGCACCGTTCCGCCCGGCGCCGAAACGATCGATATCGATTTCCAGAGGCGCCGGGAATTCGGCGGACTCGTGATCGGTTGGGAACCCGGACGTCGCGCCAACTCCTACGAGATCCAGGGCTCGGCAGACGGACAAAAATGGCAAACGCTGTACACCGTGAACAGAAGCTCCGCCGCGCCTCTCGCTCAAACGGCTACCTCTACAAAAACTGTCGTGCTGTCGCCGCTCTTCCGTGATTACCTCTACATGCCGGAAAGCGACGCGCGCTTCCTGCGCATCGTGCTGAAATCTCCGGAGAACAAGAACGGCTACGGCATTCGCGACATCGCCATCAAGCCCCTCGAGTGGGGTGCGAGCGAGAACGACTTCTTCATGGCCGTGGCAAAGGACGCTCCGAGGGGAAGCTATCCGAGGCCGTTCGTCAGCGAGCAATCGTACTGGACCGTGATTGGCGTCGATCGCGACAGCGCTGAGGCGTTGATCAACGAAGAGGGAATGATCGAAGTCGGGCGCGGCCAGTTCTCGATCGAGCCATTTCTCTACAGCGACGGCAAGCTTGTCACGTGGAGCGATGCGACGACTTCGGTAGCCTCCAATCCCGAATCGCTGCCCGTGCCGCAGGTAACGTGGAGCACAAAGGAACTCGATCTCACGATCAACGCGTTCGCCGCGGGCGCGTCCGATTCGTCCGTTCTCTATGCGCGGTATCGCATCACCAATACGTCGAAGCGGGCCAAGCGACTGACTCTCTATCTCGCGATCAGGCCATTTCAGGTGAACCCGCCCTGGCAGTTCCTCAATCTTCCCGGAGGGGTTGCGCGTGTCGACACGATCTCGCTGCAGGCATCGAGCGCGCGTATCACGGGGAACAAGTTCGTGCGCTCGCTCAACTCGCCGAGCGGGTTTGGTGCTGTGAAGTTCGACGATGGGAATGTCGTGGACTGGCTTCGCGCCGGACGTCTGCCCACTCCAATCGCGGTCACCGATCCTGTCGGTCACGCGTCGGCCGCGTTCTCGTATCAGCTCGAGCTCGGTCCGCGCGCGACATCCAGTCCAATCGACATCGCCGTCCCGTTGCACGGTGGCGACCTGAATCTGACTCTGTTACCCGGTCAGGGTGAGCAGTTGGTCTCCGCCCAGCTCGAGAAGACCAGGACAGCATGGCGTGAGAAGCTTGGGCGAGTCACGATTTCACTCCCCGCCTCCGCATCACGATACACAGAGACGATGCGCACGCAGCTCGCCGACATCCTGATCAACCGCGACGGTCCGGCCATTCAACCCGGCTCGCGCAGCTACTCGCGCTCGTGGATCCGCGATGGCGCGCTGACCTCGACCGCCTTGCTGCGGCTGGGGCATGCCGCCGAAGTCAAGGAATTCATGGAGTGGTACGCCAACTACCAGTACGACAACGGCAAGGTACCGTGCTGCGTCGATGAGCACGGTGCGACACCCGTACCCGAGAACGACAGTCACGGTGAGTTCATCTATCTGGTAGGTGAGTACTACCGGCACACGCGTGATAAGGCCGAGCTGGAGAAGATGTGGCCGCACGTCGTGAAGGCAGTGGCGTATATGGATTCTCTCCGCCACGAAAGGATGACGGAGGCGTACACTGTCGGGGCTAACAAGCCGTTCTATGGCTTGCTGCCGCAATCCATATCGCACGAGGGCTATAGTGCGAAGCCGATGCATTCCTACTGGGATGATTTCTTCGCACTGCGCGGCTTCAAGGACGCGGCGTTCATAGCGAAGGAGCTGGACAAGCCGCAAGCGGGAAGCTTCGCCCAGATCCGAAACAGCTTCCGCTCGAATCTTTTTGAGTCGATCCGGCAAGTGGTGATTGCGCGCCGCATTGACTACATCCCGGGCTCGGTGGAGCTGGCTGATTTCGACCCGACGTCGACGACGATCGCGGTGTCGCCCGGTGGCGAAGCCGGCCGTCTTCCCGGACCGCTGCTGATGCGGACGTTCGAGAAGTATTTCCAGAGCGCGCGCGACCGTTCGCTCGGGTACAAGCCGTGGGACGCCTACACCCCCTACGAGCTGCGCAATGTTGGCGTGTTCGTGCAGCTGGGTCAGCGACCGAAGGCGCACGACCTGCTCGACTTCTTTTTCAGGGATCAGCGGCCGGCGGCCTGGCACCAGTGGGCTGAGGTCGTCTATCGCGATCCGAAGACTCCCAAGTTCATCGGCGACATGCCGCACACCTGGGTGGGGAGCGACTACATCAGGAGCTTCCTCGACATGCTGGCGTTTGAGCGCGAGAGCGACAGCTCGCTCGTCGTCGCCGCAGGCGTCAGAGACGACTGGGTGAAACAGGATCCCGGCGTGCGGGTCGCGAATCTCTCGACGCAATACGGGCCGCTCAATTACGACATGCGCGCCAGCGGCAACGTAGTCACGGTCAACCTCCGCGCGGGGATCAGAATGCCGCCCGGGGGAATCGTGGTCTGGTCACCGCTCGAGCAGCCGATCCTGTCGGCGTGGGTCGACGGGGTTCCATCAGCGGTGAAGGGATCCGAAGTAAGAGTGCGGAAGCTGCCGGCGGTCGTCACTATCCGTTATCCACGATGATTTCGACTATCTGCGGTCAGGCGCCCGCACTGGCTACACTGACGAACGTTTTGACGCGGACCACGCGGAGGCGGCGGAAAAAGCGCGGATCCTTCCGCATTGCGTTACGGCTCCTCTTGGCGGGCCCTGATCTTGTTTTGGGAACTGCCACTCGGGCATGCTTCGGTTCGCCAAACGAGTCTCTCCTTCGAAATAACAAAAAGAATAATCCGCGTCTTTTCCGCCGCCTCCGCGTGTTCCGCGTTAAGTCGTTCGTCAGTATGGCCAGCCCGAGGGGCTTCTCAAACCGCCGATTTGGAGAGAATCTCCCCCTTACTGCGAATAACCGAGGAGTAATACCGCCCCGACGATTTGATAGTACGCTGCTGGGTCGAGTAGTCGACGTGCACGATGCCGAAGCGCTTCGAGTAACCGTGCGACCACTCGTAGTTGTCGAGCAGAGACCAGGCGTAATAGCCGCGCAGGTTCACGCCCTTTTTCATCGCCTCGTGCGCCGCGCGAAGATGTTGGCGGTAGTACTCGACGCGCAGCGGATCTTCCACGCGGCCGTCGATCGTGTGCGGCGGATCGTAAAACGACGCACCGTTCTCGGTGATGTAGATCGGCAGCTTGCCAGCGCCATACCGCTCGTTGACCCACAACAGAACGCGCGTCAGAGCCTCGGGAAAGACTTCCCAATTCGTGTCGGTGTGGATGTGCTGCGGCTGCGGCACGTGCATCGTGCGGAGAGGAAGATTGTCCGGATTATCCCGCTCGACGCGCCGAGTGTAGTAGTTGACACCGAGGAAGTCGATCGGCTGCTTGATGAGCCGCATGTCATCGTCGGACCACTCCGGCCACGCCTCGCAAAAAATCTCCCGCAGCTCCTCAGGGTATTTCCCGAGGAAGACGGGATCGAGATACTGCCGGTTCATGTACGCGTCGGCGCGGCGCACCGCGTCGAGATCCTCCGGGGACTCAGACGCCGGATACTTGGGCTCGAGGTTGACGACCAGGCCGATCTTTCCCTTCCTCGCCGCGTTGGTGGAGCGGAATCTCTCGACCGCTGTGCCGTGGGCCCGGAGGAGATTGTGGGTGGCGATTGGCGCCTCGAACAGATTCGAGTGGCCGGGTGCGAGCACGCCGGAGAGATAACCTCCGTCGGTAACGACCCAGGGTTCATTGAGAGTCGACCACATCTCGACGCGGTCGCCAAGGGCATCGAACATCGTGACGGCGTAGTCGCCGAACCACTCCGCGATGTCGCGATTGAGCCAACCGCCGCGATCGTCGAGCGCTTCGGGCAGATCCCAGTGGTACAGCGTCAGGTTGGGCTTGATTCCCTTCTCGAGCAGGCAGTCGACGAGTCTCGAATAAAAGTCGATTCCCTTCTTGTTGACCGGTCCAGTTCCGCGCGGATGAATCCGGCCCCACGCGACGCTGAAGCGATACGCGTTGAGACCGAGCTCCGACATGATCGCGACGTCGTCGCGGTACCGCTTGTAGTGATCGGAAGCGATGTCGCCCGTCTGGTCGAGCCAGGTGTTGCCCGGCGTGTGAGAGAAGCGGTGCCAGATGCTGCGTCCGGCGCCGTCGGCGGTCGGGGATCCTTCTATCTGGTAGGCGGACGTCGCTGCTCCCCACAGGATATCATCGGGGAAGCGGTAGGAATCACTACTCATTCAGTCTTGTCGGGGGCGGGGGCGAAATGGCGAGCGTAACGCTCAACGGCGTTCGTAAAATTTATCACGAAGGCGTCGAGCAGGTAGCCGTCGATCGCGTCGATCTCGACGTAAAAGACGGTGAGTTCGTGGTGCTCGTCGGTCCATCCGGCTGCGGCAAGAGCACAACACTGCGAATGATTGCCGGCCTCGAGTCGATCAGCGCCGGCACCGTCAAGATCGGCGATAGAGTCGTCAACGACGTCCCCCCCAAGGCGCGCGACATCGCGATGGTCTTCCAGAACTACGCGCTCTACCCGCACATGACCGTGCGCGAGAACCTCGGCTTCGCCCTCAAGCTCAGGAACATGTCGACGGCTGAGATCGACGATCGGGTGAGAATCGCAGCGACGACGCTCGGACTCGACGACTACCTCGACCGCAAGCCGCGCCAGCTCTCGGGCGGACAGCGCCAGCGCGTCGCGCTCGGTCGTGCGATCGTCCGTCAACCCCAGGTGTTCCTGTTCGACGAGCCGCTCTCGAACCTCGACGCGCAGATGCGGGTTTCGATGCGGCGGGAGATCGCGCGGCTGCACCAGGAGCTCAAGGTGACGATGATCTACGTCACCCACGATCAGGTCGAGGCGATGACACTCGGCGATCGCATCGTCGTGATGAACAAGGGGCACGTGATGCAGATCGACACGCCGTTGAATCTCTACGAGAAGCCCAGGAACAGGTTCGTAGCGGGTTTCATCGGCAACCCGGCCATGAACTTCGCCAACGGCACGGTCGAAGGCGGGGGACCGTCGAGGTTCGTGGCGGAGGGTGGGGAATGGGAGATCAACCTTCCAACGCGCGTCGCCGCTCCGCTGGGTTCGGCGCGTGGACGGGCGATAACTATGGGGATCCGCCCCGAAGACGTTTCAGTAGTCGCAGGTCCCCGCACAGAGGTTGCTACTGCGACGGCCCGTCTCGATCTCGTGGAGTCGCTGGGGAACGAGACCTTCATCTACGCGCGCGCGGGCAAGCACGATATCACAGCTCGGGTTTCTCCTCTCTCCTTGCCGCCGCTCGGATCGAAGATCGTTCTGGCGTTCAATCTCGAGAAAGCCCACTTCTTCGACGCGATCACCGGCGACAGGATCGGCTGAGCGGCGTGCACGGTTCGATAATCCGGCTGGTCGAATCGTACGGCTATGCGGTCGTCTTTCTATTCGTAGCGATAGAGAGCCTCGGAATTCCGCTTCCGGGTGAGACCGTGTTGGTAACCGCGGGCGCGCTCGCGGCGCTCGGCCATTTGTCGATCTGGTGGGTAATCGCCACTGCTGCGATCGGTGGAATCGTGGGCGATGCCGCGGGTTACTGGATCGGAAGGCTGGGAGGGTTGGCGCTGCTCAAGCGCTACGGAAGCGTGATCGGTTTCAACGACAAGAAACTGGCTCGCGTTCACACCTTCTTTGAAAAGCACGGCCCCAAAACGGTGTTCCTGGGACGATTCATCGCGTTGCTCCGGACCTGGGCCGCTCTGCTCGCGGGTACCGCAGAGATGCGGTACGGGGTTTTCACTTTTTACAACGTTCTGGGCGGGATAACGTGGGCCGCGCTGTTCGGCACACTCGGCTATCTCTTCGGACAGAGCTTGCCACTCCTCGAGCAATACATCGGACAAGCCAGTCTCGCGGCCGTGTTGCTCGTTGCGCTCGTCGTAGCACTTGCGATCGGCTGGCGGTGGTTCAATGCCAACCGGGACGCTCTCACCGAGCGCGTTGTCCGCTACTGGGATCTCTTTCGCAAGCGCAACCCTCGGACCGCCAAATTCATCGCCGCGCGCTTCGCCCGTGGCGAGTACCTCGGCCTGCATCTGACGGTTGGATTCCTGATCAGCCTCGCTGCGTTGTGGATATTCGCGGGTGTGACAGAGGACGTGGTCACCCATGATCCGTTGACCAACTTCGATCTCGCGTTGACTACATGGATTCGAGCGCACACCACTCCATTGGGCGACAGGATCTTTACTGCCGTGAGTCTGATTGGCTCGCCGATAGCGATGGCTGCTGTTGGAATGATCGGAGCGGTGATCATCATCCTGCGACGGAAATGGCTGGAGCTCGCCGCCTGGGTAGCCGGCTTCATGGGAGCTGGAGTGCTCAGTTATATCCTCAAGATCGTTATCCAAAGGCCGAGACCGGCTGGCGCTACAGCGTTTCTCCACGGCGAGAGCTTCAGCTTTCCGAGCGGTCACGCCCTGGGCTCGCTGGTTGGATACGGAATGCTCGCGTACGTGATCGGGTCAAACTGGATAACGACCACGCGCGGTCGATTTCGGCTGGTTATTGCGACAGCGGTCCTGGTCGTGGCGATAGGAATCAGCCGATTGTATCTGGGCGTTCACTATTTCAGTGACGTCGTCGGAGGATACGCCGTGGGTGTGCTTTGGCTTTCGGTGTGTATATCGGCGCTGCAGGTGGCGGAACGGCGTCGACTTTAACACGGATGCTTCGGATCGAAGCATCCGTGTTCAATTCTTTCGAATTTTCCGCGCGACGAGAATCGTGATGTTGTCGGTCCCTCCTCCATCGAGGGCATCCTGCAGCAAAGCCTCGGATACCTGCTTTGCCGACTCCATTGCCCCAAGCCGTTCGGCGATACGCTCATCGGGAACGTGCCTCGTCAGGCCGTCGCTGCAGAGGAGATGGATGGTCTCCCACGAGTTGGGGATGCGGGTGATCACCGGCGCGGTCTGCGGACCGCCGATGGAGCTGGCGAGGACATTCGAGAGCGGAGACTGAAGCGACAACGATTTGGACATGATCCCCTGATCCACCAGCGCCTGCGCCACCGTCTGGTCGCGCGAGATCTGGGTCAACACACCGTTCGCGTACTCGTAGTAGCGTGAATCCCCGACCTGGACGAGATAGCTCCACGGCCAGACTCCGATGAACAGCGTGAGCGTTGTCGCCATGCCGGCCGTATCCGGGTCGGATGCCGCTCGTTCGCGCACGGCCTTGTGCCAGCTTCTCGCGGCCAGCTCCAAAGCCGTAACGAAATCACGCTCGCTCTCGCCGGCGCGGAAGTAACAGCCCGCACCCTCGGTGATGAATTGGGCTACTTCCTCGAGAGCCGCCCGGCTGGCCTCTTCGCCGGACCTTCCGCCACCAACGCCGTCGGCGACCATCATGAATGCCGCGACGCGCTCTTCTTCCACCGGAAGTTTCTCGGTGTCGGGCAGGCTCGACAGCCGGACGTTGAGTCTCCCGCGCAGCGATCCGACCAGAAAATGATCCTGATTCTCGGGGCGAACCTTCCCGGTATGCGTGAGGCCGTAAACATCCACCTCGTCGTCGCGCGGGCGGCGTGAGGTCGTTGGTAATGCGCGCTCAGCGATCATTGCTTGACGGTAGCGTTTTCGGCAGCCGCGTCAAGGAGAATCGGAGTTATTTGGTTTTAACCCGGCCGCGCGACGTACGCGAGGATTGCCCAATAGTGAGCGAAGCTCCCGGCCATCACGAACAGGTGCCAGATCTCATGGGAGCCAAAGACTTTCGCACGACCCCTCGGCCATCTCTTCGCATAGACAACGGCACCGACGCTATACGCGATTCCTCCGGCGAGGAGCCAGAGAAAGAATCCGCGCGAACCCGCTGTTATCAGCGGGCGGACGAGTATCACGGCAATCCAACCCATGCCGAGGTAAAGCGCGGTCGAAAGCCAGCGCGGCGCGTGCATCCACACGATCTTCTGGAAGACTCCGAGCGCGGCCAACGCCCACACGGTGATCAGGAGCGCCATGCCCAAGCGGCCGCCAAGGACGAGGAGGCAAATGGGCGTATAACTGCCGGCGATCAACACGTAGATCATCACGTGATCGATCCGCTGGAAATGGCCGAGCCCTCGCGAGGATGCATGATAGAGCGCGCTGACGCCGTACATCATCACCAGGCTGGTGCCGAAGATGGACACTGCGACGATCTGTCGGGTGCTGCCGTGTTGGGCTGCGGCCATGACAAGGGCCACCAGACCGATCACGGATAGAACCGCGCCGAGCAGGTGGGTGAGGGCGTTGACGGGTTCCCTGAGGCGTAGCTGCATTCCGAAGGTTAGTGGGCCCTCCTACATGTTGTAAATCGCGGGGTTTAGAATAAGGCGCGATCTGGCATCCACAAAACCAAAGCAGGGAGGTGAAGGCTTTGCAGCTTATTCGCTTGGAGCTTTCATACTCGCGGTCTGGGAGGGGCCACGAGAGGGCTGGCCGCCGAGTCTCCTCCGTAAACCGTGGATCATCTTTCTGACTTCTACTAGTTCGCGCAAGAGCGAGTCCGAGTCGGTTTCAGTCATTGCTCCTATGTCGCGCGCTACGATCACGTGATACTCCATCTCGCAACCAGAATTGAGGGCGATCCGTAGGAACCGAGCGAATTCCTTTTCGCTTTCCTGGCGCCTACCCTCAACGATATTCGCAGGGATAGACATCGCCGTGCGATTTATCTGACTGCGAAGGGCTAGATCGCGCGGCCGGCGCATCCGGGTCGTGATTCGATAGGCGTGCAATGCGAGTGCGTGCGCCTTCTGCCAAACGAGGAGTTTCTTAAAGTCGGCCACGACGCAGCGTAACGCAGGTGCTTACCGCACAACCATCATTTCATCGCGACAGTCGCTCTTCGCACGAGCCTATTCTGCCGACCCCAGACCGCCACTCCACTATGGAAGCTCAAAGCGAAATAGCTGCAAAGCTTGCAACTCCCTGCTTTGGTTTTGTGGATGCTGGTCGACGCGCCTCTAACCCTTCTCCCGCAGCCACCGGCTAATCTTTTCTCGAAGCATCGGAAGGGTAATCGTCCCATCCTCCAACACTCGATCGTGAAAGGCCCGAACATCGAACCGAGACCCCAGCTGCGCCTCAGCTAAAGTACGAAGCCGTCGAATCTCGAGCTGCCCGACCTGGTAAGAGTATCCCTGACCAGGCCAGCCGATGCGGCGATCGACGTCGATCGCGGCCTGCTCGGGAGTGCGCGTCGTGTGCGCGAGCTCGTAGTCGATTGCCTGCTGTCGCGTCCACCCTTTCGCGTGCATGCCGGCCTCCATCACCAGCGTCGCGCCTTCGTAGACCTTGTCCTCGAGCCAACGGAGTCGCGATGCGTCCGACGAGAAAAGTCCCAATCCATCCGCCACTGTTTCGGCGTAGATGGCCCAGCCTTCGACGTACGCTGAATTGCCGAGGTAGCGGTTGAGCGGGTGGACGTTGGGACGTTCGAGCGCGATCGCGATCTGGAAGTGATGGCCTGGAATTCCTTCGTGGAACGCGAGGCCTTCCATGCGCAGCTTCTCCCCGGGTGTCGTCGCGTAGCGGAGATTGACGTGAAAAACTCCCGGCCGGCTGCCATCTTCCGCCGGCGCTTCGTAATTGGCGAGAGGCTGTGACGGCTCCTGAAACGCAGGGAACGGCTCGACGACGAGCGCTGCCTTGGGAAGAATCCCGAACGCCCGCGGCACCGCGCGGTTCACCCGGTCGAGAATTGCCTCCACCGCGGGCACGACTTCCTCGCGCGAATGAAAGCTTGCCGAAGGCTCGGCCCGGGCGCGACGCATGGCAGCGCGGATGTCGTCAGTGCCGTACCGGGCGACGGTGATTGTCCGCATCGTCGACTCCGCTTTCGACACCAGCTGATTTCCAAGATCGAAGATTTCCTCCGGCGAGAGTTGCACCGTGGTGTACCGCCTGATCGAGGCGGCGTTGCAGGCGGCGCCATTGGGGTTGGCGGTGATCGAGACGTTCTCACGGGCCGCGGGCAAATACTCGTTGGCGAGGTAATCACGATAGCGGCGCACGGCCGGGGCGATCTCGTCAGCAACGAGCCGCTGGTACGCCTGCCGGAATGCTGGCGTCGAATCAGCCTTTGCCGGTGCGAAGAAGGGAGAGCTGGCGGGGTCCGTGGCGAGCAAGCGGTCGGCGGACTCGATCACCCGTCGGACGTTCACTTTGGGCTCGGTGTAGCCCGTGCGCACGCCTTCGCGAAGATTCACGATTTCCGCATCGACGTAATGCGGGAACGTTCGCCAGCGAGTCAGTGCTTGCTGGCGGAGATCTTCGGTACCTACCGGCTGTTGCTGCGCGAGCGGGACGTAGCCGGCGAAGAGTCCAATCATCGGGCTCACGTTCCAAATCCGATAATTGCAAGCGCGCATTCCGATGCTCGCTTCGAGCTCTTCGCGCAGCAATCCGTAGGTTACCCACTCCGGCCGACCGATCAGCGATGCTGGATCGATGCGCCGCATCTGCTCGAGCCACCGATCCTCTTTGGCCCGCCACTCCCGCTCGGCTTGCGGCGAGTTGTCATTCAGTCGATCGTGCCGGGCGCCGGGAATTCCATTGGTGGTGTTGACCTCGGGAAACTCTTCTCTCCAGCGCGCGAGGTAGTCGTCGGCGATGGCGATCACCTGACGCGCGGCGGTCGCGCCACGCGGATCGGGCGCGGGCGCGACTGAAATTGGCGACGGCGCGCACGCGAGAGCGACTACAAGGAAAAGAGAGCGAGTTGGCGTCATGGTGTCAATTGATGATCGTGAAGCCCCCGCTTGTCCCGCCAAACCGCGGATTCACGATGTTGTTGAAGATCGATCCGAAGCTGTAGCTGATCCCAAAGTTCGCGAAATAGGTATAGGAGGTCGCGAGTTGACGCAGCCTCAACAATCTGTCGGCGTCACTCAGATCGCCGCGTGGCAGATAGAGCTGGTCGCGCAGCAGTGATGCCTGCCCGAAAAAGAAAAGGGTAAATCCCTTGAACAACTTCAGGTCCAGGCTATTGAAGAACACGAGATGCTTTTTGCTGAGATCGTGCAAGTAGATCGCGCCCTCCAGCGAGCTGCTGATCGATCCCCACGGCTGCTTGAGATCCAGCGACGTGATGAGCGTCTGGTCCGCGCGCACTTCACTGATCCGATCGAATATCGTGGTGTCCTGATACCTGAAGTAGCTGATTCCCGGCGAATACTGCAGGGTCCACTGGCGACGGGTCGACTGCGAGTACGGGAAGAAATCGTACTCGATCGCCGGCGCGAAACGGATCGCCTGCTTCTGATTGAGGAAAGTCGACGCGGTCCAGGACGCACGCTGACCCGCCGACCAGTGCGAGCCGAGGCTCTTGACGACGAGGTCGCTCAATCCGTAGCTGTGCGAGTACGATTTGAAGTCGGTGCCGTCAGCGAGCTCGAAACGGTTCTGCCCGTAATTCCCGTATACGCTGATATTTGCCTTCCAGGCCTCAGTCGTCCTGTTGGCACTGGTGGATCCGTTGAGCGACACGAAGTTGTCCGCCTTCTCCCCGCTTCCGTAACCGTTGGCGGTGGTGCGAAAGACCCAATAATTCCACGGATCCCTCTTCGCCGCTTTCGCACTATCGCCAGGCTTGGCCGCGGGCGCGGTGTAGGTAACATCGAATCTGGACGGATCACCAAGGTGCGCTTCGTAGCGAAGAAGTCCAATCTTGATGACGCGTGCGAGTCCCCGCCTCAAGTCGTCGGGGCTCGCGGCCGGCGGCGATATGTACTTCAGCGTATCGGAGAGCGCGGCGAGTCGACCCTGCCCGAGAAAATGGAGGGTGAACTCAGTGCCTCCACCGCCAGTCGTCTGGTCGGTCTCCAGTATGTGGACCTGTGCATCCTGCCGGTTCCGGACGTAGTCAACGAACGTGACCTCGGTCCGCATGAAGTCAAAATCGCAGTAATTGCAGTCAAGGTAAACGCGAAGCTTGGGAGGAGACTGAGTCGCGGATGGCGGACGCGCTACAGTATCCTGCTGCGCCCAGAGGGCAGGGGCGAAAAGAAAAGCAGCGGCGATTACGAGGGTGCGAAGCGACGTCACTGGCATCGTCATGCCATGTAGAATTCCCAGGCGATTCGATCCGGATCCTTGAAGGCGACGTAATCCTTGTCGAGTGTCTCGTCGTGCTTGGCGCCGGTGTTCTCGATTCCGGCTGCTGAGAGCGCATCAGCGACGCGTTTGAGCTCGGACCGGTCGCTGCAGGCGAGCGCGATGTGGTCTACTCCGACGCGATGCGGGCTGAACTTGTCGCCGCGCGGCATCTCCGCGGTTGGTCCCCGCAATCCGAACGCAGTGCCCCCGGCCAGGAAGAGGCAGATGTTGTCGGCATCCATCAAGTGTTGGAAGCCCAGCGTCTCCACGTAGAATTTCTTGGAGCGTTCGAGGTCACTCACGCGGAGAGAGACGTGATGCACACCCGACGTATTCATGTTGATCGCCATAGCCACCTCGGCGGAATTGGTAGGGATGCCGAATCTGGCGCTCGATTCCCGCCGCGACAAGGGTGGGCGCGGGCGAAGGTGCTACTTGGTCTTCTGGTAGGTACCGATCAACTCACTGAAGTCGACGAGGTGCTCCTCCATTTCCTTCTCGAGCTGCGCCTTGGTGGGAATGAGCATTTCAGGGAGCACGGTGTCGAGTGCGTAGAGCTTGAAGAAATACCGATGCCGGCCGATCGGAGGGCATGGTCCGCCGTAGGTCTGCTTACGCCAGTCGTTGATCCCTTGGATTGCTCCACCGGGCAGTCCGGTCTTCGCCGCGTTCTCAGCGAGCTTCGTGATGTTGGCGGGAATGTTGTAGACGACCCAATGCACGTACACGCGCTGTGGCTTGGCGGGATCGGGCGCGTCGGGATCATCCACGATCAATGCAAGGGTCTTGGCATCGGGCGGCACGCCAAACCATTCGAGCGGCGGGGACATGTCAGCACCCTCGCACGTGTATTTGGAGGGAATCGAGCCGTTTGGCGCAAACACCGGAGACGAAATAATAATTGGCATTTTCTTGGGAGCTGATCTGGTTGGTTTGGTTTGTGGACCGCTGTCAATCTTAATGGCCAGCGTATCGGACGCCTGCGACTTCTCCGACTTGGCGCAGGCGGTGAAAGCTAGCGACAGTACTGCGAGGCCAAAGAGGCGCCAGTACTGCATTTGAAAACATCCTGTTGGGTCAGTGGTGTTTCTGCAGCATTCGGGCCGGAAGGCCGCGGGGAATAGAACGGAGAGTTGAAACTGGGTTCCACAAAACCGAAGCAGGGAGTTGCAAGCGTTACAGCTGTTTCGCTTGGAGCTTTTCTGGTGGCGTACGGAGTGACCACAGCAGCGTCCGCTCAGACCGCCACTATGAAAGCTCCTAGCGAAAAAGCTGCAAAGCTTAAACCTCCCTGCTTCGGTTTTGTGGTGATATCATATGCGCACGAATCCCGACGCCGAGAATACTAGAAACCGTAGCGAACCCCAGCCTGTATTTGCCGCGGGTCTCCAAACCCGCGTCGAATCGTTCCGTCGAAGTTGAACAACAGCGATGGCGACGCCGGGTCGCGGAAGTTATCGCGGTTGAAGATGTTGAACGCTTCCACCAGCACTTCAAACTCCCCGTGGCCTCTGGTGCGGAATGGACGCGACAGGCGAAGGTCCCAGCTCGCGAAGGTATTGTCGCGCCGGATCGTGTTGCGCAGCAAAATCGTCGTGTTGTCGGGGCAGATTCTGTCCTGCGGCGTACCAGCGCGCGCCCCGGTTCCTACGTTGCCCGCCCCGCACTCCTCCGATGCCGGCTGCGCCGAGTACCAGCTGAAGCGGCTGTTGGCGTAGATGTCGAACGGGAAGTGATAGAGCGCCCACAGATTCAGGCGATGCCGCTGGTCGCGATCACTGTAGTTGTACTCACGATCGAGCCTGTCCGC
>Ga0193723_1000613_pt1 | contig 14012 bp, 11 predicted proteins | sample H2m2metaG_FD_143042 | JGI IMG/M metagenome (GOLD analysis project Ga0193723, IMG submission 143042) | Soil microbial communities from a riparian zone of the East river system, Colorado, United States - H2m2 | ecosystem: Environmental > Terrestrial > Soil > Riparian zone | place: USA: East River... | reverse complement strand
CGAGCACTCGCGGTTGCAGCAGATCCTCGCCCGCGGGGCGGCGCGCGCGCTGACGCATCACTTCGACGACCGGGATACGACGGCGGCGCCGGCCATCAACTATTCGCGCGGCCAGCGCATCGCCGTACTGCTGCGCGGCGCCAAGGTCGATCGCATCGTCGTCGCGGGCAAGGCCGACGGGGTGCATCTCGAGCCCCGGCCCCCTGCGCCGCCGGCTCCGGCCGATACCACGAAGAAGAAGCCATGAGCACCGCCGACCGTCTCGCCGAGCTGCTCGCCACACGCGACTCGTCGCTCGCCCTCGCGGCCGCGGCCCTGGCCCGCATCGCGGACGCCGACGGGCGGGCCACGTTCGGCGCGCTCGCGGTGGCGTACCGCGAGGAGTTCCTGAAGCTCCGCGCGCACGCCAAGGGATCCGCAATGGCGTCCCCCGAGGCGGGCTCCCTGTCCGTCGATGACGCGCGCACCTACCTGTCGACCTCCGTGTTGCCACGCCTCAGTACGCTGCGCGTGGTGGTGCTCCCGGTGGGGGCGCTGTGGAGCGAGGCACCCGTCGCCTTCGCCGCCGAGATCTGGGCCGACATGCCTGCGGAGCGCGAGGCGGCCGCTCGGCACTTCCTCGAGGTCGCCGAGCAGACTCTGGCGCGGAGCGAGGCCGTGAGCGGCGAGCACCACGCGGTGCGGGATGCCAGCCGTCTCGAGGCCCAGCATCTCGTCAAGACGTACAAGAGCCGCCGCGTGGTGAACGATGTGTCGGTGAACCTGTCCCAGGGGGAGATCGTCGGCCTGCTCGGGCCCAACGGGGCGGGGAAGACGACGTCGTTCTACATGATCACGGGGCTGATCCGTCCCGACCAGGGCCGCATCCTGCTCGACGAGCGCGACATCACCGCGGAGCCGATGTTCCGGCGCGCGCAGGCGGGGATCGGCTACCTCGCGCAGGAGCCGTCGATTTTCCGGAAGCTGAGCGTCGAGGACAACGTCCTCGCCATTCTCGAGACGCTCGACATCGACACCGCCGAGCGGCAGCGGCGGCTCGAAACCCTCCTCGACGAGCTGGCGATCAAGCACCTGCGCCGGCAGAAGGCGTTCCAGCTGTCGGGGGGCGAGCGGCGCCGGCTCGAGATCACGCGCGCGCTCGTCACCGAGCCCAAGTTCCTGCTCCTCGACGAGCCCTTCGCCGGCGTGGATCCGATCGCCGTGCACGACATCCAGACGATCGTCGCCGGGCTGCGCCATCGGGGCATCGGCGTGCTGATCACCGATCACAACGTCGAGCAGACGCTCGACATCGTCGACCGCGCGTACATCATGTTCGAGGGCCAGGTGCAAGTCGGCGGCACGGTACGCGAGCTGGTGTTCGACGACCGGGTCGCGGACCTCTACCTCGGCCCGACCCTCACCGCGCGCCTGCGGGCGCGCCTCACGGCCGCGGCATGAAGACCGGCCTGCATCAGCACACGTCGCTCCGGCAGGACCTGCGGATCAATCCTCGCCTGTACCAGGCCATGGATCTGCTCTACATGCCGCTCCTCGACTTGCAGCAGCACTTGAAGCAGGAGCTGCTCGGGAACCCCTTCCTGGAGCTGCTCGAGCCCGAGGAGGAGACCGAGGCCCCGGCCCCGGAGCAAAAGCCCGCCGAGAAGGAAAAGTCGGGGGATGACGAGCCCGACTGGGAAGCCATCCTGATGGACGACCGCACTGAGCACGGTGTGCCGAGCGGCACCCTGGGCGGCGCGCAGGAGTACGTGGAGCCGGTGTCGGTCGAGAGCAAGGACCTGATCGATCACCTGCGCGATCAGACGCGGATGCTCGATCTCAGCCCGCGGCAGCAGCTGTTGTGCGAAGAGTTCCTCGGCAACATCGGGGAAGACGGCTATCTCCAGGCGAGTCTCGAGGACATCGTCAAAGGCGCGAACCAGCTGCTCGAAGAATACGAAGCGGAGTCGGAGCTGGATCTGAACGTCGCCCCGTACACGGTTGCCGAGGCTGAGGCGATGCTCCACATCATCCAGCAGCTCGATCCGCCCGGGATCGGCGCGCGCAACCTCCGTGAGTGCTTGCTGCTCCAGATGGAGGGCCACAAGCGCACGGACACGCTGGTCTACCGTCTCGTGAAGGAAGCCTTTGACGACCTCATCGCCCACCGCTGGAGCGATTTGGGCAAGCGCTTCGGACTCGCGCCGGAAGAGGTCCAGCGCGCCGCGGACGAGCTGGCGCGTCTCGACCCCAAGCCGGGGCTGCAGCACTCGGCGGCGAACGACGCCTACATCATCCCCGACCTGATCGTCGAAAAGATCGACGACAAGTACCACGTGTTCCTGAACGACGGCGGGTTGCCGCGGCTGCGCATCTCCCGCACCTATCAGGACATTGCGCGCGACAAGAAGAAATACGACACCGAGAGCAAGGAGTTCATCAACCAGCGGCTCAACAGCGCCCACTGGATGATCCAGGCGATCGAGCAGCGCCGCCAGACGATGCTCAAGGTGATGAACTTCATCGTGGACCGGCAGCGCGACTTCTTCGAGAAGGGCATCGAGTACCTGAAGCCCCTCACGCTGCGCGAAGTGGCGGACGTTATCAGCATGCACGAGAGCACGGTGAGCCGGGTGACCAACGAGAAGTACGTGCAGACGCCGCGCGGGCTCCTGCCGCTCAAGTTCTTCTTCTCGAGCGGTCTCACGACCACGACCGGCGAGGACGCCAGCGCCCGCTCGATCAAGGCCCAGATTCAGAAGATGGTGGACGACGAGAACCCGAAGGACCCGCTGACCGACCAGCAGATCGTCCAGATGTTCGAGCAGCGCGGCGTGAAGATCGCGCGCCGCACGGTCGCCAAGTACCGCGACCAGCTCGGCATCCTGCCCGCGCGGATGCGCAAACGCCTGTGAGCCTCGCGACAAATTCGACGACCCCCGAGGTCAGTGTGCTCGTCCCCGCCAAGGACGAGGCCGAGAACCTCCCCGAGTTCGTGCGCCTGGCGCGGGAAGCCCTGCTGCCGCTGCCCTACGCGTGCGAGGTCGTCATCGTGGACGACGGCAGTCACGACGGGACGCCGCGCGTCCTGGCCGAGCTGGCCGCGAAACACCCCTTCGTGCGCGTGGTGACGCACCGCGCGCAGCGGGGAATCGCCGACGCCTTGAAGTCCGGCTCCGATGCGGCGCGCGGCCGTGTCCTCGTGTTCTATCCCGCCGACCTGCAATACCTCCCCGCCGATATCCCGAGCCTCGTTGCGCCGATCATCGAGGGGAAGGCGGACATCGTGACGGGCACGAAGCAGGGGCACTACGAGAAACGGTTCGTCTCGAGCGTGTACAACGGTCTGTCGCGCTGGCTCTTCGGCGTGCAGGTCACGGACTTGAACTCGGTCAAGGCGTATCGGCGCGAGGTGATGGATGGGGTGCCGACGCGCCCCGACTGGCATCGCTTCATGGTCGTCATCGCGGCCACGCAGGGGTTCCGCCTCGCGCAGCAACCGATCGCGCTCCACCCGCGTCGAGCTGGGAAGTCGAAGTTCGGCCTGGGGCGCATCCCGGTGGGCGTGTTGGATCTCCTCTCCGTCTGGTTCCAGCTGCGGTTCGGTCGCAAGCCGATGCTGTTCTTTGGCGTCGCCGGCGCGCTGCTGTTCTCCCTGGGTCTCATCGTCGGCGTGGCCGCGCTGTACTTACGCTTCGGACCCCCGCATTTGGGCTTCCGGCCCTTGCTCGATCTCATCATGGTGCTCGTGATCTCGGGCGTCTCGCTGTTCGGGTTCGGGTTCGTGGGCGAGATGGTCGCCGGGATGCGCGAAGAAGTGCGGGCGCTCGAGCGCGAAGTCGAACAGCTGCGTCAGCAACGAGAGCCCTGACGCTGCTTCCAGTTGGGTTATGACGTTTAGGGCGTGCGTTATGACGTTTCGTGCGGTTTCGCTTGTGGCTCCAATCCCTGCCTCGCCTAATTCCATCGCGTACGGTTCTACCACCCCCACGCGATCGGGAGGGATTCATGAGGCGGTTCCTGTCCATCATGGCGATCGGCGCATGCGCCCTATTCGTCCAATGCACCGGCCCTGAGCCTGTCGGTCTCGACGCAGAGCTCGCTCCGGCGAGCCCGTCGAAGCAGGTCATCGTCAGTCCCAGCCAGGCCACCCTGGACCCGGGGCAGACGCAACAGTTCTCCGCGCAGCTCTTGCAAGACGGGAAACAGAAGAAGGCCGCGTTCACCTGGTCGTCCAGCAATACGGCCGTCGCGACCGTCTCGTCGACGGGGCTCGTGACGGCCACCGGCGGTGGTGACGCGACCATCACCGCCACGGCGTCGACAGGGCCCAGCGGGACGGCCCAGGTCACCGTGGCGCAGCCTCCGCCCACCGTCGTCGCAACGATCCCGCTCGCCGGCGGTGCGTTCGGCTCGACCGTTTCGGACAACTTCACGGCTTTTGTGAGCGAGCCCTCCCCGGGCGCGGTGCAGCGGATCGACCTCGCCGGCGCGCAGGTCACCGGCACCGGGTCGACGGTTGGCGGCTTCCCCGTCCAGGTGTACTCGAACGCCGCGGGGACCAGAGTCTACGTGGCCAACTTCGGTGGACTCGTCGCATCGATTGATACCGGCTCGCTCAGCATTGTGGACAGCGTCCGTGTGGGCGGCGATGCCTACGGCATTACGGCAACTCCCGCAGGCGACACCGTCTTCGTCGGCATCACGAACGGTCCGATCTACATGATCGCCCTCGCTCAGGGCGCCATCCTGAAGACGCTGGACCTTCCCGTTGCCGGCGGCTACCATTTCGAATGGAACCAGTCGCGGACCCTACTGTACGCGTCGGCCCGAGGCTTCGACGGCGGGCGCGTGTACGAAATCAACACCGCGCTCCAGGTCGTGCGAACCTTCGAAACCGGGGGGTCGCCCCAAGGGATCGCGCTCTCGGCCGATGGCAGCAAGCTGTTCATTGCGGCCGAGGCGGGGAACGTCATCGTGTGGGATATCGCGTCCAACACGCAGACCGGGACGATCGCGACGGGCTGCCAGGGGTACGGCATCGTCCGGACGCCTGACAACTCGCGGCTGTACGTCAGCTGCGTGCTCCAGGGGGTCGTCGTGGCAGTGAATCCGACGACCGGGGCCATGATCGCGACCGTGAACGTCGGCGGCAGACCGCGGGAGCTTTCCTTCGACGCCGGCACGAAAAGCGTGATCGTCCCCAACGAAAGTGGTTGGGTCGACATCATCCGCTGAATGTCGGGCAGCACCAGTCCACGGGGCCCCCGAACGGGGCCCCGTTTTGTTGCGCCCCCGCAACACGGGGGCGAGTCGCGTGAGCGTGCGAACTGTGGCACTACTGTTGCGCCATTGGACGCCGTCACTCAAGACCTGTTGCGCGCGCGCACCATGCCTCCACTTCGTCTCACCAGTCTGCTGCAGACCGCTCTCCCGGAGCTTTCCTCGGCGAGCCGCGCGGTCGTCAACACGCTTGCGTGCCTCAACGGAAATGCGCTGTCGGCCCGGGACATGGCCGAGTGGGTCGGGCTGCGCGATCGCTACCAACTCGCGCGCGCGCTGCGTCGTGACGGCCTGCCCCCGCTGGAGCAGTTGGCAGGGTGGAGTCGCGTCCTGTACTGGATCAGCGAATCAGAGTCGAGTGGCGCCTCCCTCCGCCAGTTGGCGCAGCGCGACGACGTCGATCCCGCCGTGGCGTACCGTCTGGTGCACCGCGTGACGGGCCTGCCGTGGTCCGAGGCGCAACGCGCTGGTCTCTCGGTCGCCGTCCTGCGCCTGCGTGAGCGTCGCGGCGTCCGGGTGATGGCCGGACGCAAGCAGCCTGTCGCGCTGCCCGCGCGCATGGCACGAGCCGTCGGGGATGACGTGGTGACGGGCATCGCAGGAACGCCCTCACGTGCGCCGCGCCCGCCAGCCCTCTTGGCCGCGGCTCCGCAACATCCCGCCGCCGTACTCGGGGATCGTCTCGTCACGGGCGGAGGCCCATTCGACGTCGCGATGGTCCCCAACGGCCTCGCGTTGATCACGCGGCCACACTCGGCGGCGGTCGACGTCGTCCGGGTGCACCCGCTCAGTGTCGTCGCGACGATACGCACGGGACCCGTGCCGACGCGCGTCGTCGTCGATCCACTGGGAACGCGGGCGTACGTCACGAACCAGTTCGCCGAGGAAGTCGGCATTATCGACCTCCATACGCTGCGGCAATCGGGGGCCATTCCCATCCAGGGTCACCCGCTCGGCGCCGCGATCGCCCCTGACGGGCACACGCTCTACGTCGCGACAAACCTGGACCGCCTCCACGCCGTGGCGCTTCCGCAGGGCCGCATCCTGGCGTCGGTGCCGATTCCGATGGGCGCGCTCCACCTCGTCGTGCACCCGTCGGGCCGCCGCGTGTATGTCCCATGCTTCAAGGCCGGCGTGATCGTCGAGCTCGACGCCCACACGCTGTGCCCGATGCGGCAGTTCGCGGTCGGCGGAATGGCCCAGGACGTCGTCATGACGCGCGACGGCACCACCCTCTATGTCGCCAACGAAGGCGGCTGGTTGAACGCCATTCACTTGCCCACCGGCCGCGTCACCTCGCTCACGCTCGACGGGCCGTCGATGGGATTGGCGCTGAGCCCCGACCAGGAGGTGCTGTTCGTCGGTCTCCTCTTCGCGGGGCGCATAGCGGTCGTCGACACCCGGACGTTCAAGGTAAGCGGGACGATCGTGACGGGCGGGAGGCCCCGGCTGATCGCCTTCGAACGGACGGGCCGCACGGCATTGGTCGCCAACGAGGCGGGGACGGTGGACCAGATTCGCTGAGGCTCCCCTGTTTCGTTATCGTTTCCCCTCCCATGCCCAGCACCCACGACGTCAAAGCCTGGTACAACGAGCACTACGCCGCCAAGGGGCTGGAGAGCATGCGCCCCGCCGAGGCGTACCCGATGTTCCTGGATCTACTGCAAGCGCGTCCGGGGTCACGACTGCTCGACGTCAGCTCCGGATCTGGGTTCCTGCTCAAAGCGGCGCGCGATCGGGGGCTCGATGCGGTCGGCGTCGATTTGTCGGATCAGGCGGTGCGCATCGCGAAGCAAGTCGCGCCCGGCGCCGGCCTCGCCGTCGGGACAGGGGAGCAGCTCGCCTTCCGGAATGCCACCTTCGACTACGTCAGCTGCCTCGGCTCCCTCGAGCACTTCCTCGACATGGGACGCGGCGTCCAGGAGATGCTGCGCGTCGCGAAGCCCGACGCGCGCTTTTGCATCATGGTGCCGAACGAGAACTTCATCGGGTGGAAGGTGCTGGGCCACCAGGGCACCGCGCAGCAAGACATCAACGAACATCTCTTCTCACTCAGCGCCTGGCGCCGGTTCTTCGAATCTCAGAACCTCGAAATCGTCCAGGTGATTCCGGACCGCTGGCATTCCATCCGTTGGCGGAAGCTGTCCGGGGGAAGTCCCGTGAGGTTCCTCAGCGGGCCTTTGTTGGAGGTGGCGTGGCGGCTGGTCCCCCTGGCATGGCAGTACCAGTTCGTGTTCCTGCTGCGGCGGTCGCGTAGCACTCCTCCCACTGCGCCATAATCGCCGGCCACCCAAAGGCCTTCGCGACGTGCTTTCGCCCCGCCTCACCCAGCCGCGCCGCTAGTACCTTGTCGCTGGCGAGCCGCTCGAGCGTGGCCGTAAGTGCGCCGGGATCCGCCGGAGGAACGAGGAGCCCGGTCTGGCCGTCCCGCACGATGTCCGTGATCCCGCCCAGGTTGCTGCCAATCACCGGCACGCCGTAGCTCATCGCTTCGAGCAGGACCACGCCGAGCCCTTCCGTATCGCCGCGCGCATCCAGGATCGACGGCAGCACCAGGACGTCGGATGACACATAGGCATCCTTCAGCTCGGCCTCGGAGACGCGACCCCGCAGTGTCACGCGATCGCCGAGGCCGCCCTCCGCGATCTGGGCCTCGAGTGACGTCCGCTCCGGCCCGTCGCCGATGACGGTGAGCCGTGCCTCCGGCAAGCGGCGCACTGCCTCGACGAGGTGCGTAACGCCTTTGCGCTCGACGAGCCGCCCCACAAACAGAATCCGCAGCGCGCCGTCCCGTGCCAAGAGCCGGGGCGCCGACGCCGCTGCAAACCCGAGTGTGTAGGGAATCACGCGCACTGGCGTGCGCGCGAACCGCGCGATCTCGCCGGCCGTGTACGACGAAATCGCGACTACCACATCCGAGATGCTGAGCGCCCAACGCACGAACCAGCGCAGCCACGGCAGCGAGCTCTGCACCCAGCGCAGCTCGACACCGTACCACGACGTCACGAGCCGAGCTCCGCTGGCCCAGCCGAAAAGCGCGTGCGGCACGGGCCAGTGCACGTGGACGATGTCGTAGCGCTTGCGGCGGCAGAGCCGCCAAATCGACCACATGCCCGCGAGGACGTAGGGCAGGGGAAGGAGCGTGTAGAGGAGCGAGCGACGCATCCGGTCGGGGGCCGCTTCGTCGTGGGTCAGGTCCTCCCAGCGCGCCGGCGCGTAGCGAAACCGATGTAGCGGAATGTTACGGTACTCGGTGTTGCCGCCGCCGCGATATGCTGAGGTGAACACCTCGACGTCGTGCCCGGCCTCGCGCTGCCGTACGATCAGCTCGACGAGCCACGGGACGATCACGTCCTCTGGCCCGCGCGGGAACGCCGTCACGACGTGCAGGATACGCATCAGGGTGTATACTATAGCCCCGAAGTGATTATCTTGGCAGCAGTTATCCCGTTTCCCCGGTCCCTCGAGCAAAGGATGCGCGCCTGGCCAACACGGGCAAAGTGTGGTGGTTTCGGGCCCTCCAAGCCGTCGTGCTGGTGGGCGCGGCCTACTACCTCGCGCGGGTCGCCGCGCCCGACTGGCCCGCGATCCGCAGTCGCGACCTGGCGTGGCGCATCGCCCCCCTCGCGCTCAGTGGTGTGTTGGTCGTGGCGACGCTCGCGGTCCTGCTCGCCGCGTGGACGGCAAGTCTGCATTGGTGCGGGGCGAACGTGCGCTATCGAGATGCCGCGCGCATCTGGTTCACCGCGAATCTCGCGCGATTCATCCCGGGGACTGTCTGGCAGTTCGCGAGCCTGGCGGCGATGGCCGCCCGGTACCAAGTCTCGATGATTGCCGCCACGGCGACGGTGTTGCTCGAGCAGGTCGTCCTCTTGATCACGGGCCTGCTCGTGATCGCGGTACTGACACCCGCCGTGCTGCACGCCGCCTGGTGGCAGACAGCGCTCGCCACCGCCGCGGTGCTCGGCGCCGCCGGTCTGGCGCTGCCGCGGCCGACGGGCAGGGTAGGGCATTGGCTCGAAACCCGTTTCCCGGGGATCCGGCTCCTTTGGTCGGGCGTGACGCCGGCGAGACTCGCCGGATTCGCCGCGCTGCTCGTGGTCCCGTGGATCCTGTATGGGATCGCGTTTCGTTTCCTGGCGATTGGACTCCTGGGCTCGCCCCCGGGGTCCTGGGGCTTCTACATCGCCGCGTTTACCGGCAGCTACGTGGCGGGCGTGATTGCGGTGTTCGCCCCGGCGGGGCTGCTGGTGCGTGAAGCGGCCCTCATCGGACTATTGTCGCCGCTCCTGGGCAGCGGCGACGCGGTGATCCTTGCGGCGGCGTCGCGTATCTGGCTGACGGCCCTCGAGGTGCTCGCCGCTATTTTCGTGATCGCGCTTCCTACGGTTCCCGAGGCCTCATGACCAACGGCGACTCGAGCTACACTCCTCGTTATCCGAACCTGACAGCCTTTGCGTGCACGGCGCTGTTCGTGCTGGTGCTGTGCGCTCCGATGTTCGCCGGGAAGTTTCTCGTCGGGCCCGGCAGCGACCAGTTCAGCGCGGGGTACGCCTACCGAGCCTTCTGGACTGACTACGTACACGCGCATGGCGCCGTGCCCCAGTGGGACCCGTACATTTTCGGGGGCCTGCCCTTCGTCGCGGCGCCGCACGGCGACACGTTCCACCCGATCGTCCTCCTGCGGCTTATCATGCCGACCGACCTGGCGATCAACGCGAGCTTCCTGATCCATTTGATTCTGGCGGGGTTCTTTGCGTACCTGTTCCTGCGTGCCTACCGGTTGCCGTGGATCGCCGCGGTGGCAGGCGGGATCGCATTCCAGCTCACGGGGCAGGTGGCGTCACTCGTGCAGTCAGGACACGACGGCAAGCTCATCGTGTCGGGACTCCTGCCGCTGGCACTCTGGGGCTTGGTGCGCTGGATCCGTGACGGGCGGCTGGTGGGCGCCGCGATTCTTTCGCTCAGCGTGGGTCTCGCGATCCTGAGCCCGCAACTCCAGATGGCGTATTACTTGATGCTCTGCGCCGGCCTGTTCGCGCTGTATCTGACGTTCTGGGACGCTGAGCGTCCCCCGCAACGGGTCGGCGTGCTACGGCTCGTGGGGTCGCTTGGTGCCGTCATGCTGGGCGGTGCGATGTCGGCGATTCTCGTGCTGCCGTTCCTCCAGTACATCCCGTTCTCCCCGCGGGCCGACGAAGGCGTGTCGAGCGGCTGGCTGCACGCCACCTCGTGGGCGATGCCCCCCGAGGAGCTGATCGACACCTTCCTGCCGCAATTCTCGGGGCTCAAGGGGCTGTATTCGGGGACAAACGCCTTCAAGGGACACACCGAGTACTTGGGCGTTGTCGCCCTGATCCTCGCCTCGATCGGCGTGACGCAGACGGCGCGGTCGCGGCTGCGGTGGGCCTTCGTGGCGCTGGCGCTCTTTTTCTTGACCTTCGCCCTGGCGGGCGCGACGCCATTCTTCCGGATCTGGTACGCGGTCTTGCCGATGATCAGCAAGGCCCGCGCGCATAGCATGGCGTTCTACATCGTCGCCTTTGCGGTCGCCGTGTGGGCGGCCTTCGGTGTCGAGCGGATTCTGGAGCGACGGCCGGTGAAAGGCATGGTAGCGTGGCTCGTCGCCCTGGGCGTCGTGCTCCTCTTCGGCCTTAGCGGCGCCTGGTCCAATCTGGCGCGTTCTTTTGCCGATCCCGCCAAGATCGAGAACATCGCCGCCAACCGCGACGCGCTGCTCTGGGGCACCCTACGCGTCGTCGCGTTCGGCGCCGCCATGCTGGGATTGGTCTGGGCGTGGGGGCAGGGGAGACTCCGTGCGGTGCCGTTCGCGGCGCTGCTTTTCGCTCTCATCGGTCTCGACCTGTACACGATCGACCGGCAGTTCTTCACCTATTCGCCGCGCGCGCGCGAGCTGTTCGCGCCGGATGCCATCACCGAGCGCATCAAGACGACGCCGCCGCCCTATCGCGTGTTCGACACGGGGCCGTACGGCGCCGCGATCCTCATGAGCTACCAGATCCCGCAGCTCCTCGGGTACCACGGCACCGAAATCGCCGCGTACGATGAGCTGCTCGGCGGCAAGAACGCGTGGCGGAATCTCGTGCATCCCGAGCTGTTCCGGCTGACAGCGCTCCGCTACATCATCCTTGGCGACAGCGTCCACGTTCCGGGCTACCATCGGGTGCTGGGACCCGTCCCCAACGCCTTCGGGGTGCGGTCGTACCTCTACGAGGCGGATAGCCCGCCTCCGTACGCCCGCGTCGTGCCCGCCGCGATCAAGGGTGAGGCCGACCGTATCATCCCAACGCTCATCGATCCGAGGCTCGACTACGACCGCGTCGTGTTGTTCACGCCGGACCAGCCCGTCAATCCGCTCCCGGTCGACTCCATGCCGCCGCCGAGCAGCTCGAAGGCGCAGGTGACAGCCTGGGAGCCGGGACGGATGAGCATCGCGCTCGATCCCGTGCCTCCCCAACCCAGTTACGTCCTCGTGTCGGAGAACTGGTACTTGGACTGGCACGCCACGGTCGACGGAGCCGACGCCCAGGTGCTGCGGGGAGACCAGACCTTCATCACGGTGCCGGTGCCCGCCGGCGCGCGCCGAGTGGAGCTGGTGTATCGCTCCAGCCGCCAGCGCACGGGCAAACTGATTTCGATTCTGGCGACGCTGGTCGTCCTCGTCTGCCTCGCCGGACCGCCCCTCACGAAGCGATTCGCGCGTCGTGCCTGAGCGCGCCCTGGTCGTCATCCCGACCTACAACGAGGCCCCGAACGTCCTCAACGTCGTGCCGCAGGTGCTGGCGCAGGACCCGCGGCTCGAGGTGCTGGTCGTCGACGACAATTCGCCCGACGGCACCGGCCGCATGGCCGATGAGCTGGCCGCCAAGAACCCCCGGGTGCACGTGCTCCACCGGGAAGGGAAGCTGGGGCTGGGCACGGCGTACATCCGAGGGTTCAAGTGGGCTCTCGAGCGGGGGTACGATTACGTCTTCGAGATGGACGCCGACTTCTCGCACGACCCGGCGCACTTAAAGGAGTTTCTCAAGGCCATCGAGGACGCAGACATCGTGCTGGGCTCGCGGTATCTCGACGGCAAGGTAACTGTGGTAAATTGGCCGATGGGGCGCTTGATGCTATCGTATTGCGCCAATATCTACGCCCGCTGGATCACGGGGCTTCGCATCTGGGATCTCACGGGCGGCTTCAAGTGCTTTCGCAGGCGCGTGCTCGAGACGATCGATCTTTCTCAAGTACGCTCTAATGGATACGCCTTTCAGATCGAGATGAGCGTCCGCGCATGGCGAAAAGGGTTCAAGTTCCGGGAAATCCCCATCGTGTTCGTCGACCGGACCGAGGGGCAGAGCAAGATGAATCGAGCCATCGTCCGCGAAGCGGTGTGGATGGTGCCTCGGCTGCGGCTGCAGCGGTTGTTCGGCCGCATCTAGTCGGCCTTCCCATCTACAAGATGACGGGGTCGGGCAACGACTTCGTCATGGTGGGAGGCAGCGTCTCGACCCCCGACGACTGGACCACGGCGGACATCCAAGCCGCGTGCGCCCGGGGCACCGGTGTGGGCGCCGATGGGCTCGTCTTTGTGTCCGCGGGCTCCCGTCCGGGCGCCGTCCGCATGATCTACTTCAACTCCGATGGCTCCCGCGCCGCGATGTGCGGCAACGCCGCCCTCTGTAGCACCACTTTGGCCGCCCACCTGAACCTCGGCACCGCCGATGGTATGGACCTCGAGACCGACGCCGGCACCTATCGGAGCCGGACGGCGGGCCCCGGCCGCGCTGAGCTCAATCTGGCGCCCATAGACGCCCCGGCAGCCGTCCCAGGACTGGGGCTCGTCGCCGGGGAGCAACGCGCCGCACTCGGGATCGTCGGCGTCCCGCACCTCGTGGTGCTGCTGGACGACGTCGACGAGCTGGACCTGATGGGGCGTGGCCGGGCCCTCAGAATGGACCCGGCGCTCGCCCCGGAGGGCGCCAACGTGAACTTCATCTCGGCCGGGCCCACCGACCGGGAGTGGCGGATGCGGACCTATGAACGGGGGGTGGAGGCCGAAACGCTGGCCTGCGGGACAGGGTCCGTGGCGGCGGCCTGCGCCGTCCAGGAATGGGGATTGGGACATCTGCCCATCAACATTGTGACGCGCAGCGGCCGCCTCTTGGAGATCAAAGCGTCCAGGGCGGCCCGCGGGGGCTATGAGGACGTATGGCTTGCTGGGGAGGGGCGTATGGTGTTCAGAGGTGTGCTTACGTGATCGGCTTGTCCACATTCACACATCGGCTAACTTAACATAACATCTATTATACGAAGTTGACTGTCGTAAGACTGAGAATCAGCGAGCACCCTTGGTGAGCTCACCCAACCGCACGGTTGCTTCCGTCACCGCGGCCTCTTTCGGCATATCGTCGACGATCCGCCGGTAGGCCGCAATCGCTTTCGTGGTGTCGCCAGCCGCCGCCCACGCCCTGCCGGCATCAGACAGCATCTGAGCCTTCAAGAAGCTCATGCGGGCCCGCTCCGCCCCATTCTGATAGGCCTCCGCGGCGTCGCGCGCCTTGCCAAGGTTCTCGTAGGCGGCACCCAGGAGCCCGTACGCCTGCGCCCGGAAGCCCGCACCCGCACGCGGTGCCCAGTCCTTCATGAGCTCGACCGCCTGCTGGGCCTGCCCCTGAGTCAGTCGCACCTGGGCCAGGAGCAGCCGCCCCTCGGCAGCCGCGCTCGTGCCCGAATAGTTCTCG
>Ga0193723_1000612_pt1 | contig 14020 bp, 7 predicted proteins | sample H2m2metaG_FD_143042 | JGI IMG/M metagenome (GOLD analysis project Ga0193723, IMG submission 143042) | Soil microbial communities from a riparian zone of the East river system, Colorado, United States - H2m2 | ecosystem: Environmental > Terrestrial > Soil > Riparian zone | place: USA: East River... | reverse complement strand
GGGCTGCTATTCCTTTACGATGAGGAACGGCGGATTTTTGCCATTGGGTATCAAGCGGCGCAACGGCGACTAGACACTTCGTTCTACGATTTGCTCGCAAGCGAAGCGCGCCTAACGAGTTTCCTGGCCATCGCGCGCGGAGAAGTGCCGGTGGAACACTGGTGGGCTTTGAGCCGGCCCTTTGGCTCTGCATACGGTCGACTGCCCCTCCTTTCCTGGAGCGGGACAATGTTCGAATATTTAATGCCGCTGCTGTTCACTCAGACACACGAGAATTCGCTGCTCGACCGAGCTTGTTATGATGCGGTGCGCTGCCAGATTGCCTATGCCCAACAAAACGGCGTGCCGTGGGGCATCTCGGAATCCGCCTTCAGCGCGCTCGACCGGCATAACGTTTATCAATACCGCGCGTTCGGCGTGCCGGCGCTGGCGTTGAGGCGCGGACAGGACCAGGACCTGGTCGTCGCTCCGTATGCGGCAGCGCTCGCTCTCGGCGTGGAACCGGCCGCCGCCATAAGGAATCTCCGGCGGCTCGCCGCGCTGGGCAATTCTACGCTGCTCGGTGACTACGGTTACTTCGAGGCAATCGACTATTCACGACGGACCGAACCCGGCGGCGCGGCCGGGATCACCATTCATTGTTACATGGTGCATCACCAGGGGATGTCGCTCCTCGCTTACGATAATGCTTTACATAATAATACGATGCGTAGGCGGTTCCATTCCGACCCGCGCATTCGCGCTTCCGAGCCGCTCTTGCACGAGCATATCCCGGAACAAATTTTGCCCACTACTGGCGAGGTGCACGAAGAGCGACCCCTGCCTCGAACGATTCCGATCCTTGGCAACGCGGTCGTCACGCAAACACCCGATATTGCGTCGCCGCGTATTCACCTCCTCTCCAATGGAACCTGCTCACTCACGGTGACGAATTCCGGCGGCGGTTACTTGCGCTGGTTGGACCTGGACATCACGCGCTGGCACGCCGACACGACGTGCGATGTGCCGGCCGCAATTTGTTATATCCGAGATTTGGAAAGCGGCACAATCTGGAGCAACACTCATCAACCGGTGCGAAGTCCCGAGCGCCGATACACCTGGAGTTTCACGCCAGACAAAGCGGAATTCCGGCGGACAAGCGGGCCGTGCGAGACTTTTACGGAAATTGTCGTCTCCGCAGAAGACGACGCCGAAGTCCGGCGCATGACTTTGGTCAACATCTCGCGCAAATCGTGCCGTCTGGAGGTGACTACTTACCTCGAGCTCGCTCTCGCGCCGCACCGGGCCGATCGTGCACATCCTGCTTTCAGCAAGCTCTTCATCGAAACTGAATGGCTTCCACATTGCGAAGCCCTGCTCGCCCATCGTCGCCTCCGCGCTCCAGACGAACAGCCGATTTGGGCCGCACACCTTTTGGTTCCTGAGTCTTCGTCCTCAACCGGGACGACTGGGTTCGAAACCGACCGTGCCCAGTTTCTCGGCCGAGGCCGCACGTCGGAAAATCCAATCGCGCTCAGCCGCGGCCTAACGAGCCGGACCGGCGCCGTTCTTGATCCGATTTTTAGCCTGCGCCGACATATCACTCTCCTGCCTAACCAACGATTCCAATTTGCGCTCGTCACGGCGGCGGCGGAGTCGCGCGAAGCCGTGATCCGGCTCGCCGAACGCTACGCGGAATTTCACACGTGCGCTCGTGCCTTCGAGACTGCGTGGACTCACTCCCAACTTGAGATGCGTCGGCTCCACATCCGCCCGAGAGATGTTCAGACCTTCCAACAACTGGCGGCCCACGTCCTTTTTCCGCAGGCTCAACTGCGACCGCCGCCCGCGCGTCTCGGTCGCCGCGGAGAAGGTCAGCGCGCGCTCTGGCGGCAGGGCATTTCAGGCGACATGCCGATTGTCGTCGTCATGATCGGTCACCTCCGCGACATAGAAGTGGTGCGTGAAATATTGACCGCGCACACCTTCTGGCATTTGCGCGGGTTGAAAGCTGATCTTGTGCTGGTAAGCGAGGAACTGGCCAGTTATGAGGAACCGTTAATCGGAGAGTTGCGTCGGCTCATGGAAGCACACGCGCACCTGACCGTCGTGGACCAACCCGGAGGCGTTTATCTCCGCTCGGCGGCTAAAATTTCGAAGGAAGAGCTGATCGCACTGCAGGCCGCCGCGCGGATAGTCCTAGTCGCAGCCCGCGGCACACTGCGGCAGCAACTCGCCGCGACCACACCCGTTGCCGCGAAACCGCGACTGTTGGCACCCAGCCAGCAGTTCCGCGAAGAGCCCTCCGCGCCCTTGGCCTTTATGGAGCTGAAATATTTCAACGGCCTCGGCGGCTTCACTGAGGACGGAAAGGAATTTGTGATCTATTTGGGTCCCGGCGCGCAAACGCCGCTCCCTTGGATCAACATCATGGCCAATCCGAAGTTTGGCGCCTTTGTTTCCGAGTCGGGCTCCGAATTTGTCTGGGGGCGCAATAGCCAGAACGATCGCCTCACGCCGTGGTTCAACGATCCGATCTCCGATCCGCCGGGAACCGCCATCTACATCCGCGATGATGACATCGGCGTCGTGTGGTCGCCTACGGCCCAATCGATCCGGGAGAAGGATGCCTATCGCGCACGGCATGGTCATGGTTACACAACATTTGAACACAACAGCCATGCCATCGAACAACGGCTGCTCACCTTCGTGCCGGTCGATGATTCCGGGGGACTGCCGGTGCGCCTCCAGCGGCTGCGCTTACGCAACACCTCGTCGCGTCCGCGCAAGCTGACCGTCACCTCCTACGCCACGCTCGTTCTAGGCTCCGACCCAGAGGAAACCGGTATGCACGTGGTCACGAAATGGGATTTGCAGAGCCAGAGCCTGTTTGCGCGCAACTCCTACAATCCGGAATTTTGCGAGTGCATCACTTTTGCCACTTCGAGTCCAACGCCTGCTTCGTTCACGGGTGATCGCGCCGCGTTCATCGGACACAACCGCTCGCTGCGTGATCCCGTGGCGATGCAGCACGAACGATTGACTGGAGACATTGGCGCCGGTTTGGATCCTTGCGCCGCGTTGCAGGTCGTGGTCGAGATCGATCCGGGAGAGACCGCCGAGATAACTTTTCTGCTCGGGCAAGCGGACGACGAAGAAAAAGCGCGTGCCATCGTGAACCGATTTCGCGATCCCGCCAATGTCGAAGCCGCCCTCCAGAAAACCCGGCAGTGGTGGGACCAGCTCCTGAGCACGATCGAAGTGGAAACGCCGGAGCTTTCCACGAATTTTCTGCTCAACCGCTGGCTGCTGTACCAGACTCTGAGCTGCCGCGTCTGGGGCCGCTCAGCCTTTTATCAATCGAGCGGCGCTTACGGGTTCCGTGACCAATTGCAGGACGTGATGGCCGTCGTGCATGCTGCGCCCAACATCGCGCGCGACCACATTCTGCGCGCGGCCGCGCGACAATTTGTGGAAGGCGATGTCCAACATTGGTGGCATCCCGAGTCAGGCGTCGGCGTTCGGACTCGGATCAGTGACGATCTGCTCTGGCTTCCCTTCGTCACCGCGCACTACGTCCGAACCACCGGCGACGCCGCGATCCTCGATCAGATAGTTCCGTTTCTGGAAGCCAAACCGCTAGAGGCCCAACAGATAGAAAGCCTCTCCATTCCGATCGCTTCCCACACGGAAGGTACGCTGCTTGAACATTGCCGGCGCGCCATCGCCCACTCCGCCACTGCTGGTCCGCATGGGCTGCCGCTGATCGGAGGGGGCGATTGGAACGACGGCATCAACCGCGTCGGGCTCGGCGGCAAAGGCGAGAGCGTCTGGCTCGCATGGTTCGAGATTTGTGTGCTCAGCGATTTCGCCGAATTGCTCGTACTGCGCGAACTCCATGATGAAGCAAAAGCCTGCCGTGCCCGCGCCGCCCAGCTCGCACAAACTGTCGACGCTCAGGCTTGGGACGGAGCATGGTATCGCCGTGGATACTTTGACGATGGAACTCCTTTGGGATCAAAGGAGTGCACCGAAGCGCGAATCGATTCGATTCCGCAAACCTGGGCAACGATCTCCGGCAGAGGCAACCCAGATCGCGTGGGGGTTGCGCTTCGATCAGTTGAAGAAAATCTCGTGCGTGAAGCCGACGACCTGATCTTGCTCTTAACTCCGCCTTTCGACAAGACCACCGCCGATGTTGGCTACATCAAGGGTTACCCGCCCGGCGTTCGAGAAAACGGCGGGCAGTACACGCATGCCGCCACTTGGGTGGCCATGGCTGTGGCCCGCCAGGGCGATGGCGATAAAGCCGTTCGACTTTTGCGGATGCTGAATCCGGTCGAGCACGCTCGGGACGAGAAGGATTGCGAACGCTACAAAGTCGAGCCTTACGTCATGCCCGGCGACGTTTACTCGTTAGCCGGCCACGTCGGGCGCGGTGGCTGGACATGGTACACGGGCGCGGCAGCTTGGACCTACCGGGTCTGGCTCGAAGAAATTCTGGGATTTCAACGCCGCGGCGACACGCTTACGATCAATCCGGTCATCCCGAAAGATTGGCCTAGTTTCCGTCTGCGATACCGTTTCCAGAATACCGTTTACCGCATCTTGGTCGAAAATCCAGACCACTGTTCGCGAGGTGTCACCCTCGTGGAGTTGGATGGAATCGCGGTAGCCGACAAAATCGTGACGTTGCGTGACGACGCCCTGCTCCACGAGGTGCGTGTTGTCCTGGGAACCAAACCGCCGGCGTGATGATCTGCTCGAGGATGTGGCCGTGGTAGACTAAGTTTGCGGCTGAGCGTCTGACCTCTAGCACAAACCCGGAAGATGTCGGCAAAATCGAGACCCAAACTAGACGAAGTCTGGCGGGTGTGTGCTAGAACGAGGCGTATTCTACTCACTATTCGCGACCGCGACGATTTCGCATGAAGAACCTGTTTTCCCTTCGCAAAACGCGTTCGCTTTGAAACGAAAAGGAACGTCTTGAAATCGACGCGGAATCCTAAGTCTGGCGCGTCAGAAAGCGCAGCAAAGATCTCGCGCGCGAGAAGGAGGCGCGACGGACGTCCAATGCGGTCTGCAAGAATTGTGCAAGAATGACGGGAGATCTCCGACTCTTTACAAAGCGGCCCAAATGTCCTGCCTGAAAACCGGCTCTCAAGAAAAGCGACTGATTCGTAATCAGCAGGTCGTCGGTTCGAATCCGACTGCCGGCTCCAGCGTAGATAGGAGCCCTTGACTATGCCGCATCCTCACGACGCTATCGTCATCGGCGCGGGACACAATGGCCTGACCTGCGCGTGTTATCTTGCCAAGGCGGGGCTCAAAGTCCTTGTCCTCGAGCAATATCACACGGTCGGCGGTATGACCGTCACCGAAGAGGAAACCCTGCCGGGGTTCTGGTCGGACATTCATGCCAGCGGCTATCAGCTGGCAAACCTCTCACCGGTCCCGCACGAACTGGCCTTGCTCGACCGCTATGAACTGATCGAACCCGAAATTCCCTTCTCCCATGCCTTCCCCGACGGCGACATTATCAGCGTAAATCGCGACATTGAAAAAACCATGGCGGACATCGCCCGGTACTCCGACAAGGATGCCCACACATGGCGCGCCTTGATGGATCATTTCCTCGCGCAAAAGGAGGCCATCACTGCGAGCATGTTTTCACCCCCTCCTTCGTTCCCGTCGGCAGCGGCGGGTTTTGCCGCATCTTCTGCGGGCATGGCCGCTTACCGATTCAGTATGCAAAGCGTCCGATCATGGGCGAGTCAGACTCTCGAAGCAGAAGCAACCAAGACCCTGTTCGGCTCGTTCGCCACGTTTCTCGGCGCGTCGCCGGACGACGCCGGTGGGGCCGAGCTTGGCTGGCTCTTCGCTTCGGTGTTGCAAAACGTGGGCAACAATCTCGTCAAAGGCGGAATGAACCGCGTGACGCTCGCTCTCGCCGAACATCTACGAGCGCATGGCGGCAAGATCCGCACGAACGCCCGCGTGGAACGAATTGTGGGCGATACCAAACGCGCCACGGCCGTACGCTTGGCAGGCGGGGAGGAAATTCCGGTGAATCAGCTGATCGTGTCGAATGTGGACCCGGGTCACCTCGTGCTTGACCTGCTCGGCGCTGGGATGGTGGGACCAGAAATCGTAGACAAGATGCAGCGGTACGAGTGGGGCGATTCCGTTTTTGTCATGTTCGTCGCACTCGACAGCCCAATCACTTATAAAGCCGGACCCACTGCACGCCAATCAGCGCATGTTCATCTTACTGAACCATCGCTCGACTTCTTCGCACGGGTTTATCTTCAATGCCGCGGTGGCGCTCTGCCTTCCGCGCCGATGATCGTGAGTTGGAATGATTCTGCCATAGACCCCAGTCGAGCTCCCGCTGGCAAGGCCTTAATGAAATTCGTCGTCCTAAGTGTGCCCTACGTTATCACCGCCGATGCCACTGGTAAGATTCCCGGGCGCACTTGGAATGAGGCGCGCGAACCGTATGCCGACTATCTCGTGGACCTCATTACCGCCAATTACATTCCCGATTTGAAGTCCAAAACTCTCAAACGCGTCGCCCATTCCCCGGTAGACATCTCACGCAAGATCACCAGCGCCGTTCGCGGCACGCTAGGACACGGCGCCTTTCTCCCATATCAAAACGGCTCTCTGCGCCCCATTCCCGAACTCGGCGAATACAAAACTCCTGTCCCCAATGTCTATCTGTGTAGTTCCGGTAGTCACCCCGGTCCCGGGGTCTCGATGGCGCCAGGGAGAAATGCGGCGCAGGTGATCTTTGCGGACTTGGGGTTGAATTTCCAGCGTGTTGTCTGGTCACACGACTGAGGAGGCGTCACCACGGTCGATTCGGTTTTCTAAAATGACGGGATTGCGCGTCCAGGCTTGGCAACTAAAAACGTTTCTGTGAAAACAATTTTCGCAACCCGGAAATTCTTTTCGCCCCCGAATTGCGTACCAGATCAGTGCGCATCTTGAGGCGAGTGGAGGAAATCGAGCGCGCCGAAGGGTTCGTTCATGTAAATGATGTCCGGATTTGCCGCTAGGGGTGAGCAATCCCGAACAAAGCCAGACGGGTTCGTCAGGCTAAAACGTCGGCGGCTTTGCCGGCAAAATGAAGATGCTCGAGAATCTGGCTGCGCATGCGGACGAATGGTTCGCTGGTCCGATCGCGCGGGCGCAGCAGATCGATATCGATTTTGCGATCGATTCGACCGGGCGCCGGGGTCATGACAAGGATGCGATCGCTCATGTAGATGGCTTCATCGATGTCGTGAGTGACGACGAGCATTGTGGTGCGGCGATTTTCCCAGAGGCGTAGCACTTCATCCTGCATCCGCATGCGAGTGAAAGCGTCCAGCGCGCCGAGCGGTTCGTCCAGGAGAAGGACTTTGGGATGATTGATAAGCGCTCGCGCGAGCGCGACCCGCTGGGCCATGCCGCCGGAAAGATGATGAGGATAGGCGTCGGCAAATATTTCCAAGCCTACGAGACGCATGAAGTCGTCTACTTCGTGGTGTTTTTCGCGTAAAACCCCGCACGCGACCAGCCCAGCCTGGATGTTGCGCCGCACCGTGAGCCACGGAAAAAGGTTAGGATCTTGAAAAACGAGGCCGCGCTCCGCGCTAGGCTCAGTGATCGGCTCCGAACCGATTAAGAGGTCGCCCGAATCGGGCGAATCCAAACCGGCAATAAGGCGAAGCAGCGTAGACTTTCCGCAGCCACTTGGCCCGACGAGCGAAACCAGTTCGCCCGCGGCGAGCGAGAAGGAAATCCCATCCAGAACCGGCCGGCGGAGAAGAGGATCGTCGGGCAACGGGAAACTCTTCCGAATTTCCCGGATACCAAGCGAGGATGCCTCGGTTTCTGCAAGCGCTACCATTTGATCACGCCTTTTTGCCAAACGAGCACTCGGTCGCGGACTTTGAACAGAAGAGTCATGATGGTTGAGAAGAAGGCGGCCATGATGATGAGGGCGGCATAGACTTTGCCATATTCGGCCCAGCCTTGGGCCCAGCTCACATACCAGCCCAGGCCCGATTTAACACCGACTGTCTCAGCCACTACGAGGGTCAGGAATGAGGCACCAAGCCCCATGAAAAGGCCGATGAAGATATTCGGAACCGCTGCTGGGATTGCAACGCGGAAAATCAAATACCAGCGTCCTGCGCCGAGGGTTCGTGCGACGTCGAGATAAGAAGCGCGAGTATTGGAAATGCCGGAAGCAGTGAGCATTGTCACGGGAAACCAAACCGCGAGTGCGATCAATCCCGCTGCGGACACGATAGCGGACGGCGAAACTACCATTGCGAGAGGGATCCATGCCGTGGCTGGAATGGGCCCGACGACCTTTAGCAGGGGCATTCCCCAATAACGAACCGGGGTTGACCATCCGATGCAAACCCCGCTGATCAGTCCAACGAGCACACCAACGGCGTAACCACTTAGAAGCAATGCCAGGGAGTGCCAGGTGCTATCGAGCAAAAGCGCGCGATCATTAATCAGACTGCGCAGTACCGCTGCTGGCCCGGGAAAGTACGGCATCGGGAGGAGTTGGAAACCGAATGTGACTATGTCCCAAACACCGAGTAGCAAGATCGCCGCCGTAAGGATCGGACACATATGCCGCATCCAAGGGCGCAATGGCATCCAGAATCGTTGCGCAATTGAGAGGACAGCCGACACACCAATGATTTCGTAGAAGAACAGCGTGTAAGAATGCGTTTCGACAGCCGGTGCGTTCTTCGAAAAGAGCAAATGAATTGCGAGCGCCACCAGAGCTGCCAGAGGGACCGCCAACTGCGAGCGCCAACCCAATTCCGATCCGGGTTCCATCCGCTGAATCGCATCTACCTTCGGCTGCGTTGGCGCGGAAGGCAGCTGCGTCGTCGATTTTTGGGGACTTATTTCTGGGCCGCTATTATGTTTTTCTGGACGCATGGTGCGTCAGGGTCGGCCAGATTCGGCGCATCCTGATCCGGCTGATCGAACATTTTTCTTTGGCAACACGAACCTCCGCTGTCTTTCCGGATCAACGACGCGATTAGCCGGATATCGTCCCCGGGCGAGACCTGGGCTCCGGCAATTTTCTCCACCTCCAGAGTCTTAATCCATTCGTCAGTAACGCCGTCAAGATGCATGAAGGCGCGTTTCGCCAGCGCTTCGGTGTCGGTCTCCGGAGAAAGCATCTTGGCAGTTTGCATCTCCCGGCCAATTGTGTAAACCGACTCCTCAGCTAAGTGAACACTTGGTACGTAGCGCAAGCGCGCGAGAGCCACCGTGTTCAATTCGGGCGTTGAGGCGAGATATTTTTTTTCCACTGCCAGCACTGCCGCGGCTTTTGGGTTGGTCTCAACCCATTTGGCCCCTTTCAAGAGGGCACGCGTTGCTCTAGCCGCAGTATCGGGATTGGCATCTACCCATTTGCCGTTCGCGATCACCTCGCAGCAATACTCGTCTTTATAAGGCGCATCCATTATTTGGTCGGCAATGTTTCTTACCTTCCCCTCCGCAATCAATAGGCTTCCGATTGGTTCCGAATCTGCCACTGCATCGATTTCGCCTTTGTCGATCGCCAGCCCCAATTCACCGGCCGGGAAAACTTTCCAGGTGATATCTTTTCCAGCGTCGATGCCGTGCGTTCCAAAGACACGATTTGCGAAAACGAACGGAGGTGTGCCCATTCCCGGTACACCAATTCGCTTTCCTTTGAGATCCTGAATCGTGTGAATATTCGTCTTCACGCCGGCTTGAACGCGCAGACATCCGCGGTGGATTCCGGCCAGGAATCTTACATCCAAACCCTGTTCGACCGGTTTGAGGAAAAGCATCACGAGATGATGAGTGATGTCGAAGCTGCCAAGCGCTAGTGCATCCTTATAAGTTGACCAGTTGCACTTCACCAGTTCAGGCTCGAGTCCCTCCTCCTTGAAAAAGCCCTTCTCGTAAGCCGCGTAAATTGGAGCCTCGCAGGTTATACCGATGTAACCGACGCGGACTTTATTTGAATTCCGAACAGTGGAACTGGAGTTCTTATTGCAGCCAGCGACCAGCAGAACACACAACGAAGCGGCATTGATGAGTTTCGACGTCATTTGCAAACTTTGAAAGGTTTTGGAAATAGCCTGATAAGTTTTTCCTATGGAAGCAGAATCTTCGCCGGCAATCAACCCCGAACGCTTTAGAGGTCAAGCTCCTGGATTGCATTTGGCCAGCCCGCCGGACAATATTCGGTTTCACATGCAGGAGCCTTTGGATATCCGCCACCTGCGCTATTTTCTCGCAGTCGCCGAAGCTGGAAGCTTTAGCCGTGCGGCTGACCGACTCGGAATCTCCCAGCCGAGTGTTTCTCAACAGATGCGAGATTTAGAGGCGGCTCTCCGCGTGGCTCTGTTTCAGCGCCGTGGAAAGCGGATTCTGCTTACCCCGCGAGGTCTGATTTTTCAGGAGCATGCCCGCGCGATTCTTCATCAACTGAAGAATTTTCTTCAGGAACTAAACAGCGAACCCGGACAATTACGCGGCGAACTTCATTTGGGTGTTATTCCGGTGCTGAATGTGCCGCTCGTGCCGCATCTCCTTGGTTCTTTTACGGCCGATCATCCTGCGATCAGCCTTACCGTCGAGGAAATCTCATCCACCGAGATAGAGACGGCCCTAGAAGAGGGCCGGATGGACGTCGGTCTTGGTTTTCTCACCCACCACTCGCCGAACTTGCGCTACGAGCGCCTTTGCACGGATGAATTTGCCTTAGTCGTGGCCGAGAACCACCTATGGTCGAAGCGGCGGGTGGTTCATTTTTCGCAATTGCACCAGCAGCGCCTCCTCCAATTGCCGGACACTTTCGTGATGCGGAGGATGACGGATGAAATTTGTCGAAGACACCAGGTCCGTCCCCATATGGTGGCCGAGATCAACGCGATTGAAACGTTGCTGCGCTCGCTCGCGCCTTTGCAAGCGGCAACGCTGATGCCGAAGATCGCATTACGAGGGAGAGAAAGTCTGAAATTAAAGGCGATCCGGCTGCAGGGAAAAAAGCTCGGAGTGGACATCGGTCTCTTGCGGCTGAGCGATTCGGCAGCGAACAGCGCGGTGGCCGCATTCACCAGTCTTGCTAAGGCGACTGTTCCGAAAATGATCAAACGGCTAAAGCCTCAATCGCCAGGCTCACAGTGGTCTAGAGCAGCTGATAAACGATCTTGATCGGGACGCCTTGTTCGCGCAGCGCCATCGCCATTGGAGCGAGGATAAACGTCGCCGGCGTGTAACCGGAGAGATACGCTTCCTTTAATTCCGGCCAGCCGTTGAACCGCAGCGGCTGAAAAATGCTTTCGCCGCTCATTTGTTTATTGATGAAATCGGTAACCGGACAAGTGAGATGCCCGCTCGGCGTCAACGATTGTTTAATCGCTGAATCTGAAATTCCGGCGGATCGCCGGCCACACGAGGAGTTTTGCTACGGGTATGGATCTATGCACCCTCGAAGTGGCTTTTCGGCAAGCTGCCGAAAGGGAGACCGGTGGCCTCTGCGCCCCAGATCAGTGTCACCGAAGGTCGCGAATAATTTCGGCTCGTTTCAATCTGGACTCGTTGATCGCTCACCGGATAAAACAACTGCTATTCTTCCCTTTCTGGTGCTGGATATGAAACTCGCTGCATTCTCCGTTCTAGCAGCATTGGCCACCAGCGCCGTCGGCCAACGGAAACCTGAAGCGGTTCCAGGCGACACCGGCAACGATTTACTTTGGAAAACGCTCGAGGCGCGCGTTGAGCACATCGCCACCCGACTCGATGGCGTAATGGGCGTAACCGTTCTCGATCTTACGAACGGTCGGATTCTTTTACACAATGCCGACCGGGTGTTTCCTGCTGCCAGTTCCATCAAGCTGGCAATCTTGCTGCAATTGTATCGTCAAGATCAGGAAGCTCGGACGGGAGCGCAAGGGAAGGCCAAGCTGGACGACAGCTACACTTTCGATCCCAAAGATTTGGTCGAAGACAGCCGGATCATGGCGGGTCTTACTCCGGGCGCCACGCAGGTTACCAACCGCGACCTGGCTCAATTCATGATTGCTGTGAGCGATAACAGCGCCGCCAACATCCTGTACGATCGCGTGGGCAGGGACAATGTAAATGCAATGCTGCGCGACCTCGGGCTGTCCAAAACAATGTTGCGGCGAAAAATGATGGACGTCGCAGCGGCCCGGCGCGGCGAGGAAAACGTCGCTACGCCGCAAGAAATGGTCCGGTTGTTGGAAGCTATCCATAAAGGCAAGATGCTAAACAAGCAATCGACCACGGAGTTAATCAAACAACTATCGACGTTGAAACAGAGTTACATCCCGTGCTATCTCCCCGATTGTGTTCAGGTAGCTAACAAGCCTGGAGAACTGGAAGGTGTGCGGACGGACTCCGGTATCATTTTTGCGCAAAACCGGCCGTTTGCGATGAGCGTGATGACCGCTTACAACCGGGACGAGAAAGCTGCCGAGCACGCCATCAGCGAAGTTGCTCTCGAAGCGTTCCACTACTTCGAGATGCGGGGTAAGACCTCTCAGTACGGGCGTATACTTCCACCGGCCGAGCCGACGAAATGAATTAGAGGCATGGATGCGTTCGACGCAGCCAGGCTTGACTGCAGCCAGCCGTGGTGCGGTCACCACGCAGGACTACAATAACTGATAAGGATCGACGTCGACGGTCACGGTGACGTCCTCGGGGAATGGCAATTTGTCCAGCGTTTCGCGCACGAGGCGGCTCAGGCGCATGATTGCTTCGCCGCGGATCAGGATGTGAAAACGGAATTGACCTTGTAATTTCTCGAGCGGTGCAGGCGTTGCATCGCCCAAAAGGAATTCCTCGGGCAATGCTTCTTTCAAACGGCGCTTCAACGTTTCGGTTGACAATTTCGCCCTGCCTTCATGCGCGGAACGCACCGTGATTAAAATCGTGTGCTTAAACGGTGGAAAATCGCAGCGCTCGCGAAACTCGAGTTCCTGCTGGAAATAACCGGTAAAATCGTGGTGCCGCGCAAACTGAATTGACGGACTGAACGGCGTGTATGTCTGCACAAACACTTCGCCGGGTGTTTCCCCCCGACCAGCGCGTCCAGCCACTTGTGTGAGAAGTTGAAAGGTGCGTTCGCCCGCTCGAAAATCGGGCAGATGCAGCGATAGATCGGCGTTAATAATTCCGACGAGCGTCACGTTGGGAAAATGCAGGCCTTTCGCGATCATTTGCGTGCCAACGAGGATGTCGATCTGGCCGGTGCGAAAACTTCTCAAAGTTTCCCGATACGCTTCTTTGCGCGTCATGGAGTCGGCGTCCATGCGGCGCACCGTCGCCTTGGGAAAAATATGCGACACGGTTAACTCGACTTTCTCCGTGCCGAAACCGGCATAAATCAGAGCGTCCTTGCCGCACGCCGGACATTTCTTTGGCACAGCCGCGGTATGCCCGCACAAATGGCAACTCAGCCGCGCCATGTGTCGGTGAAAGGTGAGCGCCACGCTGCAGTTCGGGCAATCGCGGGCTTCGCCGCAATTGCTGCAAAGCAGGGAAGTCGAAAAGCCGCGCCGATTCAAAAACAAGATTGTTTGTTCGCCCTTCTCCAGACGATCGGCAATGGCTGCGCGCAATTTTTCCGACAGAATTGCAGCCGCCTTTTCTTTTCGACGCTCCTGGCGAAGATCGACAATGCGCATGAGTGGCATTTGCTTTTCGTCGATCCGCTGGGTGAGCGTAGCGAGGCGATATTTGCCCGTTGTCGCGTTGTGATAACTCTCCAGCGATGGCGTCGCGCTGCCAAGAATAACCACACACTTCTCGATCTTCGCGCGCACGACCGCGACATCCCGCGCGTGGTAATGCGGCGCTTCCTCCTGTTTGTAAGTGTTTTCGTGTTCTTCATCGACAACGATGAGCCCGAGGTTTTTGAGCGGTGCGAAAACTGCGCTGCGCGGTCCGATGGCAATTCGCGCCCGGCCGGAATGAATCTTGTACCATTCATCGTGCCGCTCGCCCTGCG
>Ga0193723_1000611_pt1 | contig 14021 bp, 10 predicted proteins | sample H2m2metaG_FD_143042 | JGI IMG/M metagenome (GOLD analysis project Ga0193723, IMG submission 143042) | Soil microbial communities from a riparian zone of the East river system, Colorado, United States - H2m2 | ecosystem: Environmental > Terrestrial > Soil > Riparian zone | place: USA: East River... | reverse complement strand
TCACCCTCAAGGCGTGACGATCAGGACCTTGATGTCGGAGCCGAGATTGGCATCGTCTTTGACGTAGCCGATGCCGTTGTGGAATTGCCGGATGTAGGACAGCACGTCGGCGTCGGAGGCGCGCTCGGGAGGCGCCACGCCGCGGCCTGCGAAGGTCTGTTGCTGCCAGTACGTCTGCACCGCCGAGATCGTGCGGCGATGTACCTGCTTGGTGAACGCGCGCCGCACCGGGGAGTCCGCCGGCTGGTCCACGGGAAGCACCGGTTGCCGGTTATCCCACAGGCCCACTTTCCGCAGGAAGATCTGGGACGTCTGCTCGCGCGTCAGGCGTGCGACCGGGTTCGTGACGTGCACGACGACCCGGTAGGAGACCTCCTGCTGAGCCCTGAGGCAAGGGGGGGCGGCACAAAGCAACACGACGGCCGCGACGGCGAACGGTCGCTGTAGCATGGCCACCAATATAAAAGCCGCGCCCCCGTGTGGCGTATCGTACGTCACATCCGTCACACCTGGCACATCTGGCGGCTAGGGACTGGCGGCGCGCTCCACGTCGGCCCAGTTGGCCACGCCACCGTGCCCGCCCGCGACCCGTTCCACCGTAATGCCGCGCGCCCGCACCAGCGTGACCAGCTCGGCGCTTCCCACCGGGGCGAGCGTCGGGCCAGGCGACAACACGTCGCTGACGAACAGGAGGCGGGCGGCCGGGACATAGGCCGCCAGCATCCCCTCGACGTGGGCGGTCGGCAGCCGGTACAGGACGATCTGGCCGCCGCCACTTCCCAGGACGAGGCTGTCCGCCACCCCGGTAATCGCGGGAACGGGAACGCGGGCGGGGCCGAGCCGGCGAGCGAGCGCGTCGATGTTCACCGTCTTCCGGGCCACCGCGATCCCCCGCACGAAGGCGACGTTGCCCGCCTGCGTGACGACCGGTACGCCGGCCGCGAGGACGGCACGCAAGCCACCCGCGTGATCCCAATGGTGATGGGTGTTCACGACCAGCCGCACCGGCTTGCCTGGGAACCGCGCGCGCAAGGTGTCCAGCACGGCGTTCATGCGCTCCGATCCCAGCGGCGCCTCGACCACGACGAGGCGCGTCCCCTGATCGACGACCAGCGAGTGGTGCGAGCCGCCCTCCGCGCGCCATACGCCGGGCGCGAGCGCCACGAGCGTCACCACGATTGGAGGTGCCGCAGCGCTGCTGCGCGGTGCGCGGGTGGCGATGGAATCGGGAATCGCGAAGAGCGAGTCGGCCGTCTCCGGATTGATCGTCGCCGCCGTGATCACAGAGTGCACCTGCAGGCGGCCGTTCCAGAACCGGTCGATTTGGCGGGGCAATTGCACGCCGCCGCCGGCAACCTGCCAACGCGTGAGCCAGGTTTCCGTCCGTCGATCGCCGAGGATAGGATCGTCGGCCACCGTCTCGATCACGGTCAACAACCCGGTGGCGCGATCGAAGAACAGGTTCATCGTATCCGGTCCGGCCGCGTACCGCACGCCCGCGTGGGGCCGACCTCGGAATGTGCGTGCGGGAAGCGCGGACAGGGTGGCCGCGTTGTCGAGCGCCGCCAGCAGCAAGCGATCGGGATAACGGCGCATGTCGGTCTCGAACGTGGCGAGCATGCCGGGATTCATAGGCGCGAGCTGCCCATCCGTCTCCGCCATACCGATCCCACCCGCCGTCACGCGGCGTAGCCTGTTCACGGACCCGTTGACGTTGCGTACGTCGATGGCGCTGAGGAGGCGGCCGCGGGCGTAGTCGGTGACGGACCGCCCCGCGCTCACGGTAGCCCGGGGCGGGGACTCAGGAGTCTCTTCCTGGCCGATCGCGAAGCTGACCGCATACGACTCGATGGCGACGCCGTGCATGCTCCGCAGCGCCGGCTCACCACCGATTGCTGCGACGGCGCGGGCGATCAGGTCTGACGGACCTGGAGTGGGCGCGCGCGCTGCCTGAGCCGCGACCTGGCCCGACCCGAGCGCGAGCGCGCAGCTGAGGTACCACATCGGTTTCATGGGACGGCCCTCCGACTCATGGTGTGCGATCGGCCGCGACGAGCGCGAGGCGATCGCCTCGGGGGCTCACGGCGAGCCGAGTGATGTTGGTGAGTCCCTGCGCGGCAAAGTCTGCCACTTCCTGCCAATCGGTTGCCTCACGGGTCTCACGGGAGCCAGGGCGCCATTCGTACAGTTTCGTACCCTTCGCCATCAGCAACACGCCTGTCGGTGTCCACGCGTATTGATCCACGCCCGGCAGGGTGCGCACCAGGTTGCGAATCTGACGGGTCGCGAGGACGAACTCCGCAACCGTCCACACGCTGTCCGCGGCTTTCTGCACGAAGCTGATCGCCGCGCGGCCTGGAATGCGCTGCACGCCGCGACCGATGTCGCTCGCCACGGGCGTGGCCTGCCCGGTCCGGAGATCTGCGATTTGCAGCGTCGCGGGTTGGCCGAGTACGAACAATGCGAGGGTATGCGCGTCGCCCCACGCGTGATAGCCCACCGGCTTCACGTCCGCAAGGACGAGGACGGGGTGCCCGCCGTCCCAATCGAAGCGCCACAGGCGCTGCGTCGAATCGGCTTCCACCCGCACCACCGAAAACCCGGAGCCGTCGGGGAGGGGCGTGGCGGAGTACTCGCTCTCGGGAGTCGTCTGGGTCAGCTGCACGCTGCGGCCGGCGGCGATGTCGTAGCGCCAAATGTCGGCCTGCCCGTCCGTTACCGAGGTGAACAGGAAACCGCGGCCGTCGGGTGTGAAGAACGGTTGATTGTCGTAGCCTGGACGATGCGTGACATTGGCGGGCGTCCCGATCTCGACGCGATCGCCGCGGGTGCGGAGGTCGGCGAGGAAGATGTCGGTGCCGGGCGGAGCCTGAGGGAACGCCAGCGAGCCGGCGACGAGCGCGAGAGCGGCGACCGCTCCAATCGAGCGCTTTGTCATTTCCTGGTCGCGTAGCTCGCGGCGCAGGACCTTGAGGACTGTGGATTTCGGCAGCTCAGACCGAAACTCGATTTCGCGCGGCACCTTGAACGGCGCGAGGTTCTCGCGGCAGTACGCGATCAAGTCTTCGGCCGTGGCCCGCTGGCCCGACTTGAACACGACAAAGGTCTTCACCGTCTCGCCGCGGCGCTCATCGGGGATCCCGATCGTGGCGGCCTCGGCCACCGCGGGATGGCCCGCGAGAATGCGATCGATCTCGTCCGGGTACACGTTGAACCCTCCGCACAGGATCATGTCTTTCTTGCGGCCGACGATGTAGCAGTACCCGTCCGCGTCGACGCGCGCGAGATCGCCGGTGTAGAGCCAACCATCGCGGATCATCCCCGCGGTCTCCTCCGGCTTGTTCCAGTATCCCAGCATCACCTGCGGCCCCGCCAGCGCGAGCTCCCCCGTTTCGCCGGTCGGCACGGACTGTGTGCCCGTCTCGATGTCCACGACCTTGGCGTCGGTGTCGGGGAGCGGGACGCCGATGCTTCCGGGCTTGCGGCATCCGACGAGCGGATTGGAGTGCGTGACCGGGCTCGTCTCCGATAGCCCGAATCCTTCAGAGATGATGGCGCCGGTCAGCTCCTCGAAACGGCGCAACGTCTCCACGGGCAAGGGTGCCGAGCCCGACACGCACCGCTTCACGGTGCTCAGGTTGAAAGACTTCACGTTCGGATGATTGATGATCGCCGCGTACATCGCTGGCACGGCGGGAAACAGGGTGGCGCGGTGCTTCGCGATCGTGTGCATCACGGCGGGGGTATCCCGCGGATTCGGGACGAGCGCCATCGCGCCCGCGATCCCCACCGCGAGATTCATGCACACCGTCATCCCAAAGCTGTGAAAGATCGGCAGCGCGGTCAGCACCACCTCGCGCCCTGCCACGAGGCTCGGGAACCACGCGCGCATCTGCTGCACGTTGCACGAGAGGTTACGGTGCGTGAGCATCGCGCCTTTAGAGGGGCCCGTCGTCCCGCCGGTGTATTGCAGCGTGGCGACGTCGTCCAGATCGATCGCCACCGCCGGAAGATGCGGTGCGGTCCGGTCGATCAGCTCCCGGAAAAAGTGGACCCCGGGGCCGCGCGCCACGCGCGCGATGGCCGGCGGACGCGCCCGTCTGAGTTTGAGCTGCGCCACCCAGCGGAGCGGAATCTGCAGGTACTCGGGGATCGAGGCGACGACGTAGTGCTCCACGGGGAGGCGCTCGCGGATCCCGCGGATCTTCGCCTCGAAGATGAAGTCCGTCACCACGGCCACCCGGCAGTCCGAATCCTTCCACTGGTACTCGATCTCGCGCGGCACGTAGAGGGGATTCGTGAGCACGGCGTGGGCGCCGAGTCGTAGCGTCGCGTAGTACGCGATCACCACCGGCGGGATGTTGGGCAGCTGAATCGCGACCCGCGTGCCGGGCCCAACGCCGAGCGCCGCGAAGGCGGTGGCCAACCGATCCACCTGGTCCTGCATCTCGCGGTAGGTCAGGCGGCAGTTGTGAAACAGGATCGCGGGAGCGTCGCCATGCCGGATTGCCGCTCGCTCGAGCATCTGCGGCAACGTCAGTTGCTCGTAATCCAGGGACGGCGGCACTCCCGGATCGTAGCTCGAGTGCCACACACGCGGGTCCATGGCTCCTAAGGTCCGTCCATATTGGTGGGATGTCCATCCGGCGTGTCGTGCGGATTGTCGTGTGGGGCGGCGTGGCGTTGCTCGCCGTGGCGGTGCTGTGGCTGCGGGGCTGCGGCACGGCCCGCCGGCTCGACGCCCTCCGCCTGCCGCCCGGGTTCACGATCGCCATCTATGCCGACTCCGTCCCCGACGCGCGTTCACTGGCGCTCGGCGACAGCGGCACCGTGTTCGTGGGGAGCCGCGACGCCGGCGTCGTCTACGCACTGCGCGACACGAATCGCGACGGCCGGGCTGACGAAACAATCAGGCTGCTCAAGAATCTCGGCGTCCCGAATGGGGTGGCCTTCCGGAATGGCGCGCTCTACGTCGCCGAGACGGGGCGCATTCTCCGGTACGACTCGATCGAGGTGCGTCTCTCCCATCCCCCCAAGCCCGTCGTCGTCACCGATCGGCTGCCACGTGAGGGACACCACGGCTGGCGCTACATCGGATTCGGGCCCGATGGATGGCTCTATGTGGGCTCCGGGGCGCCGTGCAACGTGTGCGATCCACCGGGCGCGATGTTCGCGTCGTTGCTCCGGGTCCGCCCGACGGACGGCACCGTGGAGGTGTACGCGCGCGGCGTTCGCAACACAATCGGCTTCGATTGGCATCCCGCGACGCGGGAGCTATGGTTTACCGACAACGGGCGCGACTGGCTCGGCCCCGATGCCCCCCCCGACGAGCTGAACCGCGCGCCGCGAGCGGGATCGCACTTCGGCTTTCCTTATTGTGACGGCGGAACGATCGCCGATCCCGATTTTGGATCGGGACATCGCTGCGCCGACTACGTGCCGCCCGAGCAGGCCCTGGGGGCTCACGTCGCCGCGCTAGGGATGCGATTCTACACGGGGACGATGTTCCCCGCGGAGTACCGCGGCCAGATCTTCATCGCCGAGCACGGGTCCTGGAACCGGGTCATCCCGGTCGGTTACCGGATCACGCTCGTGCGCTTGCAGGACGGCCGTGTCGCTTCATACGAGCCGTTCGCCAAGGGATGGCTGCGCGGCGGGAGCGCGTGGGGCAGGCCGGTCGATCTGCTCGTGATGCCGGACGGCGCCCTGCTCGTGTCGGATGACAAGGCTGGGGTCGTGTACCGCATTTCCTACGGAGGCCGATGAAGCCGCTGCGCGTTGTGATTCCCGCCGTCCTCATCGCCGCCCTGAGTGCCTGGGGCAGCATCAGTGCCGTCGACGAATGGCGCTACGCAGCCGGCGCGGGTCAGGTGATCGCGACCGTGACGCAGGCGGCCTACGGCGTCTTCGGGATTCTCGTGGGATGGGCGGCGTTGTGGCGGCCGCGCGCACTCGGGCTGATGCTGCGGCTGTGGTCCGTTTCGGTGATCGCCACCGGAGCCCTGGCACCCGTCGTGTGGGGCGAAGAGAAGTGGATCGTCGGTCTCTGGGGTGCCTTGGCCAGTGCGGCCCTCGTCGCACTACTCGCGTGGTGGCTCGTCACGGTCACCGTCCCGAGTTTGTGGGAGGAAGCCCCGCGCCGCGAGCTGCTCGACCGTCTCGCGCGTCTCGGCGCGGAGGCTCGGCCCGGCTGGGGCCGGATGAACGCGCCGCAGATGATCACCCACGTGAACGACCAATTCCGCATGGCGCTCGGCGACTTGCCCACCGTGCCGAAGCGAACGCCGTTTCGCTATCCGGTGGTCAACTCGTTGGTCGCCTACGTCCTGCCGTGGCCCAAGGGGGCCCCGACCGCTCCCGAGTTGCTGATGCGCATCGACCAGTCGACCTGGTCCACCGAGGTGGCGACGTTCCGGGACCTGCTGCAGCGTTTCGCGGCACTGCCCCCGGAGACGGCGTGGCCCGTGCACCCCGCCTTCGGCAAGCTTTCTCGCAAGGCCTGGGGGAAGCTCGGGTACCGCCACACCGATCACCATTTTCGCCAGTTCGGCGTCTAACGGAGAGCGACATGAATCCTGATTTACAGGAGATGTCGCGACAACTCGAGGCGATCAAGGCCGATGGCCAGGCCCTCTGCGCCGGGCTCAGCGAATCGCAGTTCAACTGGCGGCCCGGCGAGGGACGCTGGTCGATCGCGGAGTGCCTCGTGCACCTCAATAGGTCGGTCACCGCCACGCTGCCCGCGTTCGACCGGGCGATCTCGGAAGGACGGGCGAAGGGACGCACCGCGGAGGGCGGGGGACCGGCGCGTTACGGCTGGTTCTCCCGCTGGATGATTGGCTCGATGGAGCCGCCACCCAAACGCCGCATGAAGACGTTCCCGATCTTCCAGGTGCCGGTGGGTGGCACCCATGCGATCGTCCGTGTGTTACCCGAGTTCGTCGCGGTGCGCGACCAGCTTGCCGAGCGCGTGCGCCAGGCCGACGGGCTCGACCTCACGAAGAATCGGACGGTGTCGCCGGTGACCCGGTTGCTGCGGATGCCCCTTGGCGCGTACCTGCAATTCGTGCTCACGCACGACCGGCGCCACCTGTGGCAGGCTCGGCAAGTCCGCAACGCCCCTGGGTTTGGCTCGGTCTAACCCGTACGGTCTCCTGACGTACCCCTGCTTGACAGTTTCCGGGCCACTGCTACTTTCTTAGCACTATGCTACTTTTTTAGCATAACGAATCTTCCTCCAGACCAAACCGTCAGGGGAACAGCGATGTCTAAAGAGCCAAACGCTCAGTTGAGCCGGCGCGAGCGCGAGATCATGGATGTGATCTATCGATCGGGCCGGGCCACCGCCGCCGACGTGATGGAGAATCTGACGGATCCGCCCAGCTACTCGGCGGTGCGGGCGCTGCTGCGGGTGCTCGAGGACAAGGGCCACTTGCGCCACGAGGAAGAGGGACCGCGCTACGTGTTCGTGCCCACCGTTCCTCGGGAACGCGCGCGGCAGTCGGCGCTGCGCCAGCTGGTGCACACGTTCTTCGACGGTTCGACCGAGCAGGCGGTCGCCGCGCTGCTCGATCTGTCCTCGACCCGCATGTCCGATGCGGAGCTCGACCGCCTGCGCGATCTGATCGCGGACGCGCGAAAGGAAGGCCGCTGAGATGATCGCCATACTCGCCGATGCCTTCGTGAAGGCCACGATTCTCCTGCTGCTGGCGGCGGCCGCGACCGTGCTCCTCAAACACTCCTCGGCCGCGCTGCGCCACCTCGTCTGGGCGTTGGCATTCGTCGGACTCCTCGCGTTGCCAATCGCGTCCGCCGTCATGCCCGATTGGAGTCTGGCCGCGTGGCCGCGCCTCGACGTGCCGGTCGCGTTCAAGGCGGACCTCGGGGAGACGGCACGCGCGGCGATTCCGCCCGCCCCGACCGCGGCGACGACCACGGCAAGAGCGGCGCCGCCGCTCGCCGCCGACGTGCCCGTGCGGTTCCGGCTGACGCCCGATTGGACCTTGTTCGTCGTCCCGGTGTGGCTCGGGGGCGCATCACTCGTCCTGATGGTGCTCGTCTTCGGACTCGCGCGGCTTGCCTGGCTTCGCCGTACGTCGCGCCCCGTGCGCGGCGGAGCGTGGATCGCGCTCGCCGCCGACTTGGCCCGTGCGCTCGGCATTCGTCGTCCCGTGCGCCTCCTGCAGAGCGCGGGTCCTGCCATGCCGATGACGTGGGGCGTCGTGCGGCCGGTGATCCTGTTGCCCGCGGATGCCGACACGTGGCCGGTCGAGCGTCGGCGTGACGTGCTGCTGCACGAGCTGGCCCACGTGCAGCGCGGGGATTTCCTGACGCAGCTCGTCGCGCGCGTCGCCTGCGCCGCGTACTGGTTCCACCCGCTCGCGTGGCTCGCCGCCGGACGCCTCCTCGTCGAGCGCGAGCGCGCCTGTGACGATCACGTTCTGCGCGCCGGCGCGAAACCGTCGGCGTATGCGAGTCATCTGCTGGAAATTGCGCGCGCGTTGCGGGCCGCCCGTGCCACGTCGCTCGCGAGCGTAGCGATGGCGCGTCCCGCCCAGCTCGCGACGCGGTTGCTCGACGTGCTCGATGCGAAACGACGCCGCGAGGTCGTGGCCCGGCGCGTGGCGGTGCCCGCGTGGATTGCCGCGGCCCTCATCGTGATCCCGCTCGCCGCGCTGGCGCCGCGCGCCGCCACGCCTGCGCCGTCGCCCTTATCCATCGACACGATTCCGGAGCAACGCACGGCTGTCCTGAAATCGACGTCACGCGCCAGGTCGGCGGCGGCGAGCGTCGGGAGCGACACGCTAAAGGGGTGCTCCCGGCAAACCAAGCATCGCAGCTCGAGTACGAACCAGGAGAATGACGAACTCACGATCCTCGTGAGCGTCGGGGGATGCACCGTCCGCCTCAGCGCGACGGGAAAGTTCACGTTCAACGCGGACTACACCGACATCGCGTCGGTGGCGGCAGATGCGCGGGTGGTGATCGAAGTGGATTACGGCGCGCACGACTATCACTTGACGATTCGTCCGGGAACGGAGCGCGTCTTCAAGGTCGATGACCAGTCCCGACCCTTCGACGCAGAAGCCAAGGCGTGGCTGGCCGAGACGATCACCTACCTGCTGCGCCGGACCGGCTATGACGGTGAAGCGCGCGCGCGCTGGATCCTCGAGCGACGCGGCATTCAGGGACTGCTCACGGAGATCGCCGAGATCGAGGGTGATTACGCGCGCCGCATTTACTACCAGGCGGCGATCGAAAGCGGGAAGCTCGATGTAGCCGGCTACGAACGCCTGGTCGGAACGGCCGCGAGCACCATCGGCTCCGACTACGAGCTCGCCGAGCTGTTGATCGCCGTCTCCAAGGCGCAGCCGTTGACGGAGCGCATGCAGACCTCGTTCGCGGCGGCGGCGAAAACCATCTCGTCGGACTACGAACGGCATCGCGTCCTGTCGGCCGCCCTGTCGCGTCCCGGACTCACGCCCGCCGCACAGGCGGGGATGCTCGATGCGGCCGCGAGCATCGGCTCCGACTACGAGCTGGCAACGCTCCTCATCGAGCTGAACGACGCGCGCCGCATCGATGACGTGGTGCGACCCGCATTCTTCACCGCGGCCAACTCGGTGTCTTCCGATTACGAACACCGGCGCGTGTTGTCCGCGGTCGTGGGGCGGGCGGGCGCGAGCCGGGCGATGCTCAGCGACGCCCTTGCCTCGGCGAGGACGATCGGCTCCGACTACGAGCTTGCCGAGCTGCTGACGGAGATCGGCACCGTGTACACGGTGGACGACACGCTGCGGCCGGCGTTCTTCGCGGCGGCGTCGACGATCGGCTCTGACCATGAACACGCGCGCGCCCTTGCCAGCGTGCTTGAGGGTCGCAACCTATCGCGCCCCGTGGTCCTGGCGTTGCTCGAATCGGCAAAGGAGATCCAGTCGGACTACGAGCTGGGCGAGCTGCTGCTCGCCGTGATCCGCAAGGTGGGCCCGCTGGATGATACGGTCCGCGCGGCGATCCGCTCGGCGGCCGCGACGATCGGCTCGCAGTACGACCGCGGCCGTGTGTTCGAGGCGCTGCCATGACGGGGATGTTGTTGGCGCTCGTCCTCGTACAGGGATCGCCGGCCCCACCGCCTCCCGCCGCCGCGAAGCAGGTGCGCGCGGTCCGCCTCGAGGGCGCCAGCATCAGACTCGACGGACATCTCGACGACGCGGCATGGGCATCGGGCTCCTGGATCACGGACTTCGTCCAGAAGATGCCGAAGGAGGGGGCGCCGCCGACCGACAGCATGCGCATCGCCCTCCTGTATGATGGCGACGCGCTGTACGTCGGCGCCCGCATGTACAGCAAGGATCCGTCGAAGCTCCAGGCGCCGCTGTCTCGTCGCGACAACACGTCGCAGGCCGAGCACCTCTGGGTGTCGTTCGACACGTACCACGACCGGCGCACGGCGTATTCGTTTGGGGTGACGGCCTCGGGCGTGCGGATGGATTGGTATCACGCGACCGACAACGAGTACAACCTGGACGCCGGCTTCGACCCGGTGTGGCAGGCCAAGGCAGTCATCGACTCGCTCGGATGGACCGCGGAGATGCGCATTCCGTTTTCGCAGCTGCGCTTCACCGACCAACCGGTGCAGGTGTGGGGCTTCAACGCCGACCACTGGAATCCGGCGACCAGCGAGGACGTCTTCTGGATCCCCGTCCCGACGAACCGGACGGGCTGGTCGTCGTACATGGGCGAGCTCGTGGGGATCGAGGGCATCAAGCCCACGCGGCGGCTCGAGCTGGCCCCGTACTCGGCCGGCAACGCGACGATCACGGGTGGGCGCGACGTGCGCGATCCGTTCGACGACGGGAAGAACCTGGAGGCGCGCGTCGGCGCGGATCTCAAGATGGGGCTGGGCCCCAACATCACGCTCGACGCCACCGTGAACCCCGACTTCGGCCAGGTCGAGGCCGACCCGGCCGTTGTGAATCTGTCGGCGTTCGAGGTCTTCTTCGACGAGAAGCGGCCCTTTTTCACCGAAGGCGCGCAGCTGCTGCGCGGCAACGGGCCGAGCTATTTCTACTCGCGGCGCATTGGCGGACGGCCGGGGTGCCCCGGGCTCGCCGATTACCAAGACTGCCCCCAGAACGCGACAATCCTCGGCGCCGCCAAGATCACGGGCCGGCTGGCCTCAGGGATGTCGCTGGGAGGCCTGGCCGCGGTGACGGCGCGCGAGTACGTCCGCACCTACGACACCGCGACCGCGACGTACGGGAGCACGGTGATCGCGCCGCCCGCCGGGTACGGCGTTGTGCGGGTGCAGCAGGAGCTGGGCGCGTCGCGGTCGGTGGTGGGCGTGACACTCACGGCGGTCCAGAGAGATCTCGGCGGCGATCCGCTGCTCCTCGGGCGCTATACGCGCAAGGCATACACCGGTGGCGGCGACTGGATCGTGCGGTGGGACCGGGGCGCATACGAGCTGCGGGGGTATCTCGGGTTCAGCGCGATCTCGGGCGATGCGGCGGCCATCGATCGGGTCCAGCGCTCGGGCGTCCACTTCTTCCAGCGTCCCGACGCGGACTATGTGCACTACAATCCCAGCCGCACGTCCTTGACCGGCTCCGTGGCGGATCTGTGGTTTCGCAAGACCAGCGGTAACTGGCTGTTCGATCTCGAGGCCGGGTGGGAGTCGCCGGGCTTCGACCCCAACGATGCCGGGCGGCTGGGGAACGCCGATGGCCGCACCGGGTTCGCGGGGCTGATCTACCGGCAGACGAAGCCGCGTGGAAAGTTTCAGAACTACAGTTTCTCCATGAGCACGTTCGCGGAGTTTGACTTCGGCGGGGACCGGCAGGTCCTGTTCCTCGAGCCCGCGGTCAACCTGACGTTCCGCAATTTCTGGACGATCCAATCGTATTTCGACTTGTATCCGAGGTCCTTCGATCATTCGGCGACGCGTGGCGGTCCCACAACGGCGACGCCCGAGCAGTGGAACTACGTCATCCGTCTCGGCAACGCCTTTGGCGCGAAGACATCCTGGAACTTCCGCGTCTACTACGGCGAGGACGAACTCGACGGCCAAACCTACCGGCTGAGCGGTGGGCTCTCGATCCGTCCTTCGACGCGGTTCCAGTTCTCGGCCACGCCGAACTACGTGCGCTGGGGGATCCCACTTCAGTATGTCACGACGTTCGGTTCGGGCGGTCCGGCGGCGACGTATGGGTCGCGGTACGTGTTTGCACGCATCGATCAGCCCACATTCATTCTGCAGCTGCGCGCGAACTACACGATCGCGCCCGATCTGACGCTCGAGCTGTACGGCGAGCCCTTCGCCGCCGCCGGCAAGTACCGTGGGCTCGGCGAGCTGGCGCAGGCACGCAGTTTCCGGCTACGCGAGTACGGCACCGCCGGCACCACGATCGCGCGCGATCCGAGCGGCAACTACACGATCACCGACAACGGCGGCGCCGACACGCTGCAGATCCCAAACCCCGACTTCCACGTCCTGTCCTTCCGCAGCAACGCGGTGCTGCGCTGGGAATGGCGGCCGGGCAGCACGTTGTTCCTGGTGTGGCAACAGAGTCGGGGGTCGTTCGATCAGAGCGGCCGGCTGGTGGGATTCCGGGATCTGTGGGACTCGTTTGGGGCACAGGGCGACAACTTCCTCGCCGTCAAGATCAGCTACTGGATTCCCGTCAACTAAAAGACGCGGACCTGCAAAGACTAGGGGCACAGACGCACCGCGGTAAGCCGTAAACGGGGGTCGGGACAATCGGGCTGTCCTGACCCCCGTGCTCTTCCTGTTCACCGCGGCGCGTCTGTGCGTCTAGTCTTTGCCTTTCCCACCTTCTTGGGCAATCAAAGCCTTCTTTCGATCCAATCCCCATCGATATCCACCCATCTCACCATCCTCACGCACTACTCGATGGCACGGTATCACCAGCGCCGCCGGATTCATCGCGCATGCTCTCGCCACCGCCCGACTTGCCGTCGGCCGGCCCATGCGCCTGGCGACTTCGGCGTATGAGCGTGTCTCGCCGTACGGAATCTTCTGTAGCTCCTGCCACACCCGCCGTTGAAACGCGGTGGCGCGGATGTCGAGGGGCAGGGCGAGATGCGGCTCGCTGCCGTCCAGGTAGCTGAGGATCGCCGTCACGGCATCCTCGAGCGTGAGCTGATCCTTGAAGATGTGCGCGGCGGGGAACTCGGCCGCGAGATCGGCCTCGAGCGCCGTGGTGTTATCGCCCAGGCTGACGCGGCACACGCCGCGCGGCGTCGCCGCGACGAGCAGCTTGCCGAGTGCGCACGGCACCACGGCGAATGCGATCTCGGTGTCCGCGCCGCCGCGGGCGTAGGTGGCGGGCGTCATGCCCAGCTGCGCGTTGGCGCGTTCGTAGACACGGCTCGAGGAACCGTAGCCGGCTTCGTAGACAGCGGGACTCACGTGGGGCCTCCGTTTCAGTTCGTGTTTGAAGCGCGCCACGCGGCGGGCGTCGCGGTATTGCCGTGGCGTGATGCCGAGCACGCGCTTGAACGCGCGGAGCAAGCGACGGTCCAGTTTGGGGCTCTGGGCGTCAGGCGCGTCGAGGGCGCGACACGCCTCGCGCACCAAGGCGACGGCGGGATCGCCGCCATTGGCCTCGGTGGGCTTGCAGCGGCGGCAGGCGCGGTACCCCTCTCGCTCGGCGGCTTCGGGAATCGGGAAGAAAGTCACCTGGCCGCGCCGTGGGCGGCGGCTGGCGCACGAGGGCCGGCAATAGATGCCGGTCGAGCGCACCGCGTAGACGAAGGCGCCGTCGTAGCGGCGGTCACGGTCGAGGACGATGCGCCAGCGATGCTCGGGAGTCACGGGAGGGAACTTAGCGCGCGGGTGCAAGCCGATCTATCCGCTTTCGGCCGCCAAACCGTATGGTGGTCCTAGCATCCCGGAAGCCGGAACGCTCCAATACGAGTGGAGTAGCTGGTCGCATCCTTCTTGAGATAGTCGCCGACGTACCAGATGGTGCAGTCGTCGCTCGGGTCGATAGCGGTCT
>Ga0193723_1000610_pt1 | contig 14026 bp, 10 predicted proteins | sample H2m2metaG_FD_143042 | JGI IMG/M metagenome (GOLD analysis project Ga0193723, IMG submission 143042) | Soil microbial communities from a riparian zone of the East river system, Colorado, United States - H2m2 | ecosystem: Environmental > Terrestrial > Soil > Riparian zone | place: USA: East River... | reverse complement strand
GTGCAGACAACGTCGTGCACGCGGAGTCCGGTCAGGTCGTCATGTACGGCGTGAATGACCTCGTGGTAGTGACGCACGACGGGCTGACTCTAGTGACTACGACCGAAAGGGCCTCGGATTTGAAGAGATTGGTTGAATCTCTCTCGGCCGCCCACCTGGGGGAATCATGAGCGCCATTTACTTCTACGACGACGCGCGCGCGCGCCAGTTCGAGCCATTCGCTCTGACGCGCCCTGGCTCGGAGCTGCGCGCGGGTACATCGCTCATCCGCAAACGATGGGAGCGCGCGACATCGCTCGAAAGTGCGGGGTTCATCAGCTCGAAGCACCTCGCGCACTTCGAGGAGGGTAACGCACCTCCCGCGGTCGGTCCGAAAGCGGAGATTCCCGCCGGCTCCATCCTCGTGAATACGCGTTGCGTGATCCCACTCGACCTCGAGCTCGATCGGTTCGACCTGTTGATGTGCGAGGGCGCCGCATGCGCGGTGCGTCTCGCCCGAGCCCTGCCGGTGTCGCAATTCGCGGACGGCACTATCGACCTCGGCGCAATTCAAACCAGCCTTGGCGGACGCAAGATCAACGGAAGATGGGTGAACGAAATCTGGGATTTCATCGCCACGCTTCCAGAGCAGCTGGCGGAGGATATTCCTCGGCGCGCCAAGACGCTCGGTCCAACCGCGCTAACGGAAGCAACGATAGTTGGCAATGAGAAGGTATTCATCGAAGAAGGCGCGCAGGTTGGACCACATGTTGTCCTGGATGCGACGGCGGGGCCGATCCTCATTCGAAAGGGCACCGTCGTTGCGCCGTTCACGCATCTCGTGGGGCCGATCGCTGTCGGGCGCGACTCCCAGATTCTGGGAGATCGCGTCGCCTTGTCATCGATCGGTGACCACTGCAAGGTGCGCGGCGAGTTCAGCAACACGATAGTCCTCGGTCACAGCAACAAGGGACACGCCGGATTCGTCGGCCACTCGTATCTCGGACGCTGGGTCAACCTCGGCGCGATGACGACGACGAGTAACCTGAAGAATACGTATGGCGACGTTCAGATCTGGACTCCCACCGGCGTCAGGAGCACCGGTCAGCAATTCCTTGGAACGCTGTTCGGAGACCACGCGAAGACTGGAATCGGGACAATGCTGAGCACGGGCACCGTGATCGGAGCGGGCGCGAGCGTCTTCGGCGCAAATACGCCTCCGAAGGTGATTCCACCGTTCGCGTGGGGTAGTGCTGAGCCGTATGAGACATACGACGTCACTAAATTTCTTGTGGTCGCGGAGCGCGTGATGGCCCGCCGACACGTTCAGCTTGCCGACAAGACGCGGAAGCAGCTGACGGAAGCGCACAAGAGGCGTTGGAGCGCCTGATGAAACTTTGGGTCCTGGGAAGCGGAAGTAGCGGTAACGCCGTCCTGATCGAGACGGCGCGCTCGCGCATACTCATCGATGCGGGTTTTGCGCCGCGAGTGCTAAAGCGGAGACTTGCCGTAGCCGGTGTGGCACCCGAATCGATCGAGGCCGTCGTTGTCACGCACGAGCACAACGATCACGCGAAGGGAGTGGCCGCCGCGGCGCGAAAATGGGGCTGGACCATTATCTCGACGGCCGGAACCAGGATGATGTGCCCGGACTGGGGCGGACTCGCGACAATTCTCACACCGCGGAAGAGCACCGTCATCGTCGGTGATTTCCATCTCGAGACAGTTCCGGTGTCCCACGACGCGAACGAGCCCATTGGCGTGATCGTTACATCAGTTGATGAAGGAATAAGAGCGGGAATCATTTACGACCTCGGTCATGTCACGGAGAGTGTCGCGAGGGCGCTCGACAAGCTGGACATGCTAGTGCTCGAGGCGAACCACGACGAAGGAATGTTGCGAGCCGGCCCGTATCCACCGTCGCTGCAGCGGCGCATCGCCGGCAACTTCGGGCATCTGAGCAATCGCGTAGCTGCGCAAACTGCCAGTCGGAGTATCCACGTCGGACTGAACAACATCGTGCTCGCGCACCTGAGCGAGAAGTGCAATGACCCACGCACAGCGTTGAACACGGTCGGGGCCGCGTTGCGCAAGGCGGGTTTCAAGGGGCGGCTAACCGCTTCCTCGCAGGACAGGGTCGTCGGGCCCTTCACCGCGGGCACGAGCGCGGCAGCAGCGAGCGCCCCACTGCAGCTGGCGCTCGGGATTTAGCTCAGGGCTTCCGGCGCGTATTCCCGGCGTAAAGCGCGAAAATCACAGCTGCGCCGAGCAGGATGCCGAGTATCCAAACCAGGTTCATAGTGTGGGGCGCCTCACCGCCCCTCGATGTCACGATCGCCCGGTACTTTCCGCTCTGCCCTGCCCTCGCCCGGATGCGCCTGCGCCTCGTGAAAGCGCTCTCCCTTGAGCCGGATCGCGGCGACGAACTTTTCGTATTCGGTGTCGGACAGCTCGTCGGCAATCGCGGGCACCAGACCTTTTACCAGCGTGATTCGCTCCGCGAGAGTCAGCTCGTTCACCGCGGTGACGAGCTTGCGCAGTCGCGGGTGATTCATCCACTCGGTTTCCTTGCTGGTGGTCATCTCACTCTCCAGAAGCTGCAGGTGCACCGTGAAACCGCCTGGCGCGCGCGTCGCCTGAAATCTACCGCTAATTCCCTCGGAAATGCGTGCGGTGGACTTCGGCCCACCGCGCCAGGACGGCCGCGAGCGCCCGCTCGAGATCGGAAGCGGCAGCGACGACCTGTGTAGTCGGCTCGGCGTCCGCGCCTTCGACTGTCGACAGAATCCCGGCAAGCTCATCGTTGAGTCTCACGAGATTCTCGGTGGTACTCCCGCGAGCTCCACTCTCGATGGCGACAAGAAGACGGTCGAGAGCCGCCAGAGAATCGGCGATCCCGCCGGCCTTCGCTCCTTCGCGCTGAGCTCGCAGCGCTGCGCGCCGCGTCCGAACCTGACTGAGAGCAGCGAAATCGCGGCTGATCGCCTCGTTCATGCGCACACCAATGTCGTGTTGGAGCTTGAGTCCGGCCGCGGTAATTTGCACTCGCGGATCCATCTTCACGATAAGCGGCTGGGTATACGTGTGTTCGTTCGCAATGAGCTTCACCGTGTAGAGACCCGGCAGCACGGCCGGCCCGAGTGGATGGCGCGGAGTGTCACCGTAAATCGCAGAAATCGGATACCCGTAGCCCAGGACTTGGGGCGGCGCGTAGTGGAGATCCCAGACGAAACGGTGCGTCCCGGCTTCGGTTGACACACGCTGTGATGGACGGATCCAATACGTGGGCACGTTGAGCTCGGGATCGATCGTCTCAACGGAATCAGCGCTGGTAAACGTGCGCACGATACGGTCGGCTGCATCGACGATCTCCAACACTACTGGCGTCGTTGCTTTCGACCCAAGGTGGTAATGAATGATTGCACCGTCGGGTGGGTTCTTGCCCGCCGGTTCCTCGGGCGGCAACGGCGTGTCGGTCCATTTGTCCCGGCGGAACCGATACGTGAGCTTAGGCTTGAACAGGTACGAAGCGGCACTCGTGGTCTTGGAGTCGAGCTGACGCAGCGGCGTCATGTCGTCGAGGATCCAGAACGATCGACCGTGGGTTCCGACAACAATGTCGTCGTCGTGGATTACGAGATCACGGATTGACGTCGCCGGCATGTTGAGGCGAAGCGGCTGCCAGTGTTCACCATCGTCGAGCGAGAAATAGACGGCCCGCTCAGTTCCCGCAAACAACAACCCGCGCCGCACGGGATCCTCGCGGACGGAATTCACGACCTCGTTGTCCGGAATTCCGTTCACGATCTCCTTCCAGCTCCGCCCGGCATCGTGGGTCCGATAGATGTGAGGATGAAGATCGTCGAGCTTGAAGCGGTTGATCGCCGCGTACGCTGATTCGTCGTCGAAGTGCGATGCCTCCATGAGCGACACCTTGCTCCACGGAGTGAGCGTGCTCGGCGTGACGTTGGTCCACGTCTTCCCGCCGTCGCGGGTCAGCTGAATGAATCCATCGTCGGAGCCGGTCCAGATCGTGTTAATGCTTCGAAAGGATGGCGCGACGGTGTAGATCACGCCCCGGTTCCTGGCACGATCGAGATTCCCGCCGGTGTACATCGCGTAGGTCGGCGGAACGTCGTAGTTCTGACGTGTCAGGTCAGGACTGATGATGTCCCAGCTGTGGCCGCCATTCGTCGTCTTGAACAGAACGTTCGATCCGAAGTAGAGCGTGTGTGGATCGACGGTCGAGAAAATCACTGGGGCCGTGCGAAGAAAACGGTACTTGCCGGATCGCACCGCTTCCGGACTTATGTCCTGCACCTCACGCGAGCGCGCATCGAAGCGCGAGATCTTGCCACCGTACACGATGTTCGGATCGAGAGGATCCGGCGCGACGTATCCGTATTCCTCGACTCCAACCGGATACCAATCCCTGAACGTGATCGCCCCGTAATCGCCGCGACTTGTAGTTCCGACAGAGCCGCTCTCCTGCTGTCCCCCGTAAACCCAATACGGAATCCGGTTGTCGGTGATCACGTGGTAGAACTGCGCGGTCGGCTGATTGTACCACGAGCTCCAGGTCTTACCGCCATTCACAGTGATCGTCGCGCCCTGATCGCTGGCGATCAACATGATCTCCGGATTGTCGGGATTGATCCAGATTCGATGATAGTCGTCACCACCTGGGGCGCCTTTGACCGCGGTGAAGGTCTTGCCGCCGTCGGTCGACCGGTAGGTCGAGGTGTTCGCCGAATACACCACATCCGCATTGCGCGGATCCACCTTGACCTCGGCGAAGTCGGACGCGCGCCCCCACACTCGCACTTCGGAGTTGGTGCGGCGCCACGTCTCACCGGCGTCGTCCGATCGGTAAATGCCGCCCAACGTCGGTGCATCCACAGTCGCATACATGCGCCGTGAATCGCTTGGTGCGATCGTGAAACCGATTCTTCCCAGACCTTGAGCCGTCGTTGGGAGTCCGGTGGTGAGTTGACGCCAGGTGGTGCCACCATCAACCGACTTGAAAAGTCCGCTCAGTGGTCCGTTCCACGACGAATTCTCCCACGGTCCTTGCCGGCCGGCCCACAGCGCCGCGTAGATGATTTGTGGATTGTTCGGATCGAATCCAACCTGTGCCGCTCCGGTGTTCTCGTCCTTGTACAGGACGCGCTCGAATGTCTCACCCCCGTTGGTCGAGCGGTAAACGCCGCGCTCCGGGTTCGGACCGTACGGATGACCGAGCACTGCGACGAAGAGGCGATTCTCGTCGCGCGGATCCACGATCACTCCGCCGATCTGCTGTCCGTCTCCAAGTCCCAGGTGCCGCCAGGATTTCCCCGCGTCGGTGGACTTGTAGATACCGTCACCGGTAGAGAGGTCGGGGCGCTGAATTCCCTCGCCGCTTCCGACGTACACGACGTTCGGATTCGATGGAGCGACTGCGAGATCTCCGATGGAGCCGCTTGGTTGCGCATCGAAGATCGGCGCCCAGATGTGGCCGTAGTCGGTCGTCTTCCACACCCCTCCGTTGTTGATTCCGATGTAGAAGACGTTCGGCTGCCCGCGAACCCCGGTCGCGCCGACGGTGCGACCGGCCCGAAATGGCCCGATCATGCGCCACTCGAGCGTGGAATAGAGTGAAGGGTCGAGGCTTTGGGCGGTGACCGATGCCGCTGAGCCAACGATCGCGGCGGCTGCGATCAGTAGAAGGGTCGTGCGCGTTTGCGCCATTTCAGATGATGGTAGGCTGTGGGAGAGAACTCGTGCCAGAAAATGCAGATGAGCGGCAGTCCAGGCCAGCAGGGCTCAAATCGCGGTGGAACGGCATTTGTAATCATTTGTAGCAGCCAGTCGCCTCAACTCTGAACCCTCGACCTTCAAATGCCCCTTTCTCGTCGGATTTTAGGACTGTTCATCATATTCGCGGCGCCGCTCGTCACCGAGGTTGCGGTCGCCCAGATCGAATTGCCTCGCACTGCCGCGACCGCGGGCAGGGACACCACAGCGCAACCGCTGGTGGCCGACGCCCCACTTGTGCTCAAGGCCAACCTTAGCGCGCGCATGCTCGTTGCCCAGCGCGCGGATAGCACTCTCAAAACCTTCGCCGTGGCCATCGGTCAAGACGGCTATCCGACTCCCGTAGGGACGTTCACGATCCGCAAGATCATATGGAACCCGAGCTGGAAACCGCCACCGGGCTCAGATTGGGCGCGGGGGAAAACTGCAAAGGAACCGGGCGACCCAGCAAACCCGATGAAAGTCGTGAAGATCTTCTTTCAAGAGCCTGACTACTACATCCACGGGACCGACGATGTCGGGAGCCTCGGCTCCGCTGCCTCGCATGGATGTCTTCGCATGGATCCAAGCGAAGTTGCAGACCTGGCGAAGCTGATCATGGAGCACGGTGGACAGCCGCGCGAGGAAAACTGGTTCTGGCGGATCATCCATTCCCGCCGCGAAGAGAAGACGATCTATCTCGACACGCCGGTTGTTCTGACAATAACGGACTAGCGCAACGTTTCGCGGGCGGGTGACCGCCGCCGAACGCTATGGCTCAAGCGACAGGGTAAGCTTATGTTTGCCCAGCTTTGCCGACCTGGGCTCAGGCATGCGTTCCACGAAATTCTCGTGTTCGTTTTTTGCGGAGGGTGAGTCGGTGTGGGGGGCGGTTTGACAACTCCTTCCGCTCCGGAGGATACGCTCGCCCCACTGCGCGCCGCCTTGGCTCCCCGGTACGAGATCGAGGGCGAGATCGGTCAAGGCGCTTTCGCGACGGTCTATCTCGTCTACGACGCCAGGCACGAGCGGAAGGTAGCCCTCAAAGTCCTCAACGCTGATCCAAACTCCCAAGCCGGTGAGATTCGTTTCATCCGAGAGATCCGGACGCTCGCCCGGCTCCAGCATCCCCACATATTGCCGCTCCTCGACTCCGGGCACGTGCAGGCGATGTTGTACTATCTGATGCCGTACGTCAGCGGCGAGACTCTTCGCCTCCGCATATCGCGCGAGCGCCAGCTGTCGATCGACGCGGCTGTGCGCATCGGGTGCGAAGTCGCTGACGCTCTCGCGTACGCGCACGGCCAGGGAATCATTCACCGAGACATCAAGCCCGAGAACATTCTCTTGTCCGAAGGCCACGCCGTCGTAGCTGATTTCGGAATAGCTCGCGCCATCGACGTCGCCGGTGTCCAGCACCTTACCAAAACCGGAATGGGCGGACCGGGCACTCCGGCGTACATGAGTCCCGAGCAGTTGATGGGCGAGTATGAGCTGGATAGCCGGAGCGATATCTATAGTCTGGGGGCAGCGCTCTACGAGATGGTTGTCGGCAAGCCTCCCTTCGGGGGAAGGGATGGCTTTGTGAAGCGTTTCACCGAACCAGCGCCGCTACCCTCTGCGTTACGAAAGGACGTGCCGCCGTGGTTCGACGCAGTCGTAGCCAAGACGTTGGAGCGCAATCCCGCCGACCGATACAGCTCGGGCGCGGACCTCGTGCGAGCACTGTCGGCTCATACTTCGTACGACCCTGGATCGGTCGGCACGACAGCAAGCGGATTCACTAGCTCCGATCCCATTCGCTCGGACTCGAGACAGTACCATACGCCGGCAGGCAAAGCTGCCGTGGTGCGCGAAGTCGAGCAGCCGTCGATCGGCGTGCTTCCGTTTTCCAACATGAGCGCTGACGCTGACAACGAGTATTTCTCCGACGGCATCACCGAGGAGATTCTGAATGCGCTGACACGTATTCCCAGCTTGAAGGTTGCGTCGCGCACATCGTCCTTCGCGCTCAAAGGAAAGTCGCTTGACATCGCGGAAATCGGGCGTCGACTGAACGTTAAGAACGTTCTGGAGGGAAGCGTGCGTCGCTCCGGGACGCGGGTACGCATCACGGCGCAGCTGATCAACGCCACCGATGGTTACCACCTCTGGTCCGAGCGGTATGACCGGGAAGTTCAGGATGTGTTCGAGATCCAGGACGAGATTGCGCGAACGATCGTGGACAGATTGAAGGTGAAACTGAGCGCCAGCCAGGATGCGGCACTGGGAAGGCGGCACACCGAAAACGTCGAGGCTTACGAACTTTACCTCCGCGGCAGGTTCTGCTGGTACCGTTGGAACATCCGCGGCATGACGCAGAAGGCACTGGGTTACTTCGAGGCGGCCATCGCAAAGGATCCAGACTACGCGCTGGCGTATCACGGACTGGCGGAGGGCTACAGCGTCCCTGGCCTCTACGGGTTTCTTCCGCCTTCAGTTGCCGTTCCGAAAGCACTGGCCGCCGTGACTCGCGCCGTAGAGTTGGCCCCGGAGCTGGCGGAGACGAGAACTTCGCTCGGCATCGTTCACCTTCTCGGGTGGAATTGGTCAGCGGCGGAAACAGCGTTGCATCACGCCATCGATCTCAATCCGCGTTACGCGCTCGCTCACTTCTTCCACGCGTGGCTGCTCGCCACCAGTGGGAGACAGAGGGAAGCGGCGGATGCAGCGAGGATCGCGTACGAGCTGGATCCCCTATCTCCCGCGACGAACGGAATCGTTCCTCTGGTATCGTATCACGGTCGCCAGTACGATCAGGCGATCGCGGAATCTCAGCGCGCGCTCGAAAGGGATCCTGGATCTTTCCTCGGCACGTTGGGAATCACCCTTTCGTACGCCGCCAAAGGCATGTACAAAGAGGCCATCGGTCACGCTGAGCGTGGAGCAAAGCGCTCTCCCGACGTGAATTTCCTGCGCGGTCTTCTCGGCGCGGTCTACGCGATGGCTGGCGAGCGACAGTCCGCTCTCGCGATAGTGGACGAGCTCAATGAGCGCTCGCAAAGGATGTACGTCGCTCCCGTGTTTTACACCTGGATCTACGCCGGACTCGACGAGCGGGATAGCGCGTTCGAGTGGCTGGACAAAGCCTGTGCGGAGAGAAGCTGCGTGCTTGGATTAGGGATTCGATTTCCGTTGTATGAACGACTCAGCTCAGATCCCAGGTTCGGCCAGTGTCTCGCGCAACTCGGCTTGACCTAGGAGCGCTCGCGAGCGCACTGATTCTCGTGGCGGGCTGCGGACCCGAGAGGATCATTCGCCACCAGATTGTTTCGGCACCGCACGCTGTCGGGTGCGTCCCCGCTGATTGTGGCGACCCGCGCGATCAGGTATCCGTCACTTACCTTGGCATTTCCGGAATCCTGGTCGAGCATGGCGGGCACGTTCTTCTGACGGCTCCTTTTTTCAGCATGCCCCCGCTCCTGTCCTGGCGTCCAGGCGCGCTTCGATGGCTGACAGATAGACCCATCGTACCGGATACCGCGGTCATAGAGCGACTGCTCCCGAGATCTGCCGACCGCGCATCGGTGATTCTCGTTGGCCACGGTCATTACGACCACCTCCTCGACGTACCATACATCGCGACTCATCGGACAAGATCAGCAATCATTTTCGGCAGCCCGTCAGTGCGTCACATGCTGATGGGTGACCGAGTGCTCCGTTCGAGCCCCAGCAGGGTCGTGGCGATTCCACGAAACAAGGCTGGTGACGCCGACCGTGACGGCGACTGGTTTTACTCCCCTGACAGCGCGTTTCGCTTCATGGCCCTTGTCGCCGATCACGCGCCCAATCTCAAGATTGGGGATTGGCCGTTCCTGTTCGCTCGAGGGACGCTCGCGGCCGACTTGGACACTCTGCCCAGGATGGCCGCCGCGTGGAAGCTCGGCGAACCGTATGCGTACCTCATCGATGTGCTCTCCAACTCGCCTCGCCGCACAATTTTTCGGATCTACTTTGAAGACGCGCCAAGTGAGCCTCCGCTTGGTTTCCCACCTGCGCGACTATTGGCGTCTGGAACGGTGGATCTCGCAATACTGTGCGCCGCGACATCGTCGAATGTAAAGGCGACCCCAGACAGTCTCGTACGAATGCTGAAGCCCGCCGGAGTGATGGTCACTCACTGGGAATCCTTCTTTCGTCCGGCCCTCAGACCCAAGCGACTAAGCGGCGCGACGGACATGCACATGTTCGTTGGCAGCCTGCGGCGCTCACTGCCGCCGCGAGCGGGTTGGGTTATGCCCCTGCCTGGTCAAACCGTTCGCTTTCGCACTACAGACCGCTCATAGAGAACCCAGATGCAGCCGGCTCGGCGTCACTCTCGGAAACCGACGCGGCGGCATCCAGCGCCGCTGCGAGGTCCGCAACGAGGTCGTCACCGTGCTCGATCCCGACCGAGAGTCGCAGCAGCGAATCGTCGATCCCCGCTGTCGCGCGCGCTGACTCATCCATGGACGCGTGCGTCATTGTCGCTGGATGCGCGATCAGACTCTCGACACCGCCCAATGATTCTGCAAGCGTGAAATACTGAAGCGCGTTCACAAATCGCTGCACGTTGTCGATTCCTCCCTTTATCTCGAAGCTCACCATCGCGCCGAAGCCATCCTGCTGGGAGGCGGCAATGCTGTGTCCAGGATGCGAGCTCAAGCCTGGATAGTAGACACGCCTTACCGCGTCGTTGTCGGCCAAAACCTCGACTACTCTTGCCGCGTTCTCGCAGTGGACGCGCATCCGCGCGTGGAGAGTGCGAACGCCCCGAAGCGTGAGGAAGCTGTCGAAGGGAGCACCTGTGATCCCAAGACAGTTCGCCCACCACGCCAATTCCTCGAGGAGCGCCGCGTCCGACGCAACGACTGCGCCGCCGACGACGTCGCTGTGTCCGTTCAAGTATTTCGTCGTCGAGTGGACGACGAGGTCAGCACCGGATTCGATCGGCCGCTGCAGCGCGGGTGAGAGAAACGTGTTATCTACGGCGACAACGGCTCCGGCCTCGTGCCCTGCTCCGATGACGCGGGAGAGATCAGTCAGCCTCAGCAGCGGATTGCTCGGCGTTTCAATCCAGAGGAGCCTGGGCCGGCGCGACCTCACTCTCTCCACAGCCGCTTCGTGGGTGAGATCGACGAACTCGACGTCGAAATGGCCACGGGCCGCGAGTGAGCGCAGAATGCGATGCGTTCCTCCGTAACAGTCGTGCGGGGCCAGGATGAGATCTCCCGGCCGTACCAGTTGCAGCACGAGAGCTACCGCCGACATTCCGGTGCTCGTCACCACCGCGCCCTCTCCACCTTCCAGTTCGGCGAGCGCGTTAGCGAGGTGCTCGCGGGTTGGATTGCCCGTTCGTGTGTAGTCGTACAGCCTCTTCCTTCCGAATCCTTCGAACGCGAATGTCGAGGTGAGGTGGATGGGAGGTACTACAGCACCATGGTGCAGGTCGGTCGCTATGCCAGCACGTACGGCGCACGTTGCCGGTCGGCGCGGAGGTCGTGTCGATGAATTCCTGATCTCGTCGCTCATGATGGCACCTCCACTCCGAGTCGAAGCAATTCGTTGACGAACGGAGCGATGCGGGAGGAATCGCCTAGAAACGCATCATGGCCGAAAGACGAGTCGAGCTCGATGAGCTGGCTGGGACCGCCCAGTCTTCGTGCCAGCTCGCGCGACTGCGCGACGGGCACGAGCCGGTCTCCACTGATAGCAATGACGGTCGTCGGAACTGTAACATCCTCAGGCCGGATCTGGTGAAGATCAAGGGAGAGAGAAAGCGCGTTATATCTCTCCGGCGTCCATTGTTCAGCGAACTTTTCGCCGCGCGTCTTGAGATACTTTCCAATCCGATCCTCGACCAGACGCGCATCGTTCCGATCGTGGCCAGCGATCCGATCCTCGAAGTGCCGACGGGTGAGGTAGCTCGTCATTGCGATGCCGCGCGCTATCGCCAGCCCATCGCGCTCGCGACCCGCTGCGGTTCCAAGCGCGACGACTCGGCGCTGAAGATGTCTGAGCGCCGTCGCAATCGGGTCGCTCTCGTGGGCGGCGCTGATCACGATCAGGCGATTTGCGCGTGCCGGAAATCTGACGCCGAACGCGAGAGCGACCATTCCCCCATAGGATGCCCCGACCACCGCGTGCACGCTGCGCACCCCGGCGTGATCAAGGGCGGCCGCAAGGGCTTCAGCCTGATCAGTGGTCGTCACCGGATCTGTCGTGCTCTTGTTCGTGGTGTAGTCGATGCAAAGAACCCGAAACTGCCGAGTGTCGATCGCGCGGCCCGGTCCGACCACATCTTCCCACCATCCGGGTGATGCGTCCGACTCGGAGGATGCGACGTGCCTCGATGCAGAGATGCCGCCGAGGACGGCGACGACGGGCGCGCCGGGAGTTCCGATGATTTCGTAGCTCATTGGTGGCGAATCGAACTCGACCGCGCGATACGAAGCGTCCCCAGTGGACGAAACGCGAGCGTCGGCCGCTGCGACAAGTGTAGTGGCGCTCATTGGAGCACCTCCCCTTCCTTGGCAGGTTCGTATCGGGCAACGCACGGCGTCGCATTCAACGATTCCAGTGCTGCGATCAAGCGTTGCGCCGAGCTCCAGGTGATCGGAGCAGTGATGACCGCTGCGTTGAGGCGGTCGCCAATGAAACGCGCTGCATGAATGCCGACGTCCTCTGCTGTGCGCGCAAGTGACGTGGAATCGATTCGCGCTGCTACGAGCCAACGGTGTTCGCGTGGATCAACGACGGAGATGAACCGAGTCGCTCCGGCGCCGCGATTATTCGGCGGCGGCGAAACTCGAAGCAGATCGCTCAGCAATGCCGCGGCAGTTGGACGTCCGCCGGCGCCCGGTCCGGACACGCTGAGCGGTGAAGGCCAGCCGAGATCTACTTCGACTCGGTTTTCCTCAAAAGCAGTTCGCCCGAATGCAGTGTTGGAAGCAACAATCACTGGCTCGACTGCCGCGGCCACACTATGACGGGGAAGCTGCGTACACTCGGCAATTAGGCGGACGCGAGCCCCGTCAGTTGCCGCAACTTGGACGAGTCGCTCCAACCCAGGAACCAGCGGCGTCCGTCGGATATGGAGAGCAGCCGGCCGTATTCCGTAGGTAATCCAGGCGATGATCGCGAGCTTCGCCGCCGCATCCCGTCCATCCAGGTCGCGCGAGCAGTCAGCCTCGGCGAGGCCACGCTCGCGCGCCGATGCGACAGCGGCCTCAAGGCTTGCGCCACGCTCGAGCAGTGATATGACGTAGTTCGACGTCCCGTTGAGAATCCCGCGTACCGAGAGCGGCGTGGAGGCGCCGACCAAATCGCGCAGTGTCGAAATCACGGGCGCGCTTCCACCTACCGCTGCGCCGAAGTCGAGGCCAGTGAGGTTTTCGGAAGCGAGCGCTGAAAGACTGTCGCCATGCGAAGCGAGCAGGTCTTTGTTGGCTGTGATCACTTTCTTTCCACGCCTCAGCGCATCAAAGGCGATGGTGCGCGCCGGCTCGTCGCCGCCGACTGCCTCTATGACCACATCGGCATCGTGGGAGAGAAAAGCATCGAGGCTGTTCGTGAACAACCGCGCCTCGAGCGGGAGGCTACGCTCGCGATTTACATCGCGCACCAACACACTCGTCAGATCGAAGCGGACGCCGAAGCGCGCCGCGATAGCGGGAGCGGACTCGTAGAGAAGCCGGACGAGGCCGCCACCAACGACACCGCATCCTGCGAGAGCGACTCGTACCGTTCGCGGAGTGTCAACCGCGGCGCCATTCAGGCCCTCCGCGTGATGGGTGAATTTGGGCGCGCTCTTGTTTCGGCGGGGCTCCGGCGCGGAAATGGGAAACTCGTGGAGCGCCGGTTGCGGGTCGAGCTCTAGCTGCTGCTGGGGAGTCATTGGAATCCTGGTTGATGGACTCCGCGCATAAAGCAGAACGCCCGTGGCTGTGAGGCCGCGGGCGTTCCTCGCTTTTTAGCAATTATTTAACGTGGCTGCAATACGCGGCAAATGACCACAGGCATCTTCAGTTGTAGCCTGAGTATATGTCGACACTGCGGCTTGGTCAAGGCGGTCGGAGTCGAGGGGCGCGTTGGCCGTTTCCCGTTTCCTGTTGCCGGTTTCCCGTTACCCGTTACCTGATCCTTTGCTTCTGGTTGATTGCCGCTGGTCGTGCGCGTGCAGAGTGCGGTATCCGATTTGGAGCTGCGAGCGAATGATGGCGGCGCTGGATCGTTCCGAATGAAAGGTTCGGCG
>Ga0193723_1000609_pt1 | contig 14032 bp, 13 predicted proteins | sample H2m2metaG_FD_143042 | JGI IMG/M metagenome (GOLD analysis project Ga0193723, IMG submission 143042) | Soil microbial communities from a riparian zone of the East river system, Colorado, United States - H2m2 | ecosystem: Environmental > Terrestrial > Soil > Riparian zone | place: USA: East River... | reverse complement strand
GGAGTCGTCGATTCGTCGCCCAACGGCCGATACGATCCGATCAATGATCTGCAACAGGTGGCGATCGTCCTGGAACATGACCTCGGTCCGCTCCAGCTTGCCGTGCCGCTCGATGTAGACCTGCTTGTAGGTATTGACCAGGATGTCCGACACCTCGGGATCCTTGATCAACGGCTCGAGCGGCCCCAGCCCGAAGATCTCGTCCAGCACCTGCACCACCACCGCATCCCGCTCCTCGAAGTTGAGCGGCACCGATTCGCCGGTGATCAGGTCCTGCACCACCTTCCTGACCGCGTCCGCCACCTGCTGCCGCTCCAGCCGGTCGAGGTTGGAGAGGTTGAGCCGCTCCAACAGCTTCCGGTGGACTCGTCCCTTCACCTGCTGGAGGGCGTGCAGCCCACGGGCCCCGTCGCCGATCCCGAGGCCGTTGGAGGAGGGGGCTCCAGGATTCGAGCCCGCACGGGCAGGCTCCCAGGGCAGCGCGGGCTTCTGGGCGTTGCTTCCGGGAAGGGCATCGGATGGAATCTTGGCCTCAGCCATGACTCACGTTCCCCCTCGCCGCTTGGCCAGCTTGACCTTCATGCCGCGGAAAGGCGCTCCCAGGGCCTGAGCCAACCTCGAGCCTCGGGACAGTGTGTCTTCGGGAACGCCGGTCACGCGGCTGGCCAGCCCCTTGAGATCGCGGGTGTAGGGCGAGCCGCCGTTCAGGACGATGGGTTTGCCGGCGTTGAGCGAGCCCATCACGGCTTCGTAGTCGTTGCTGATCTTCCAGAACACCTTGAGGCCGATGCTCTTCTCCACGTCCTCAACCGAGATGGTGTCCTTGGGATCGTACCGGTTGAGGATCAGGCGAACCTGTTCCTCGCCTTTGGTGAGAACCTTCTTCAGCAACGGAATCCCCCGCTGGATGTTTCGCAGCGAAGGGACGTCCGCCGTGCTCACGATGAACACCAAATCGGCCTGCTCGAAGACGGCGAGCATCGGCGGGGCAAAGGAGCGCGCCGTATCGACGATGACGTAGTCGTAATGCTGCCGCAGGAAGACCAGAATCCGGCGGATCTGATCGGCCGTCACCCCCTCGGCCTTCTCCGGGTGGGCAGGAGCGGAGAGAAGATGTATTCCCGAAGGGTGGTGCTCGATGTAGGACGCCAGCAGGCTCGCGTCCATCCGCCGAAAATTGTCTACGAGGTCAACGAAATTGAACCGGGGCTGCACGCCCAGCACCAGAGCGCTCTCGCCCAACTCCAGATCCAGGTCCACCAGCAGGGTCTTCTTGCGCGTGGTCCGCTGGATGAGGATAGCCAGGTTGGTGGCAACCGTGGTCGATCCACCGCCGCCCTTGGGGCTGAAGAAGGCGAAGATCCGGCCGGGCTGGCGCTCCTTTTCCCCGTCCGACTTTCTGAGCTTCTGCGCAGCCCGAATGACGGCCATCCGCAGATCTTCAGGCGCCACCGGCTTGGTCAGATAGTCTGAGACTCCCGCCCGCATCGCCTGCATCAGCTGCTCACCGGAGAGCACCGGACCGGTGGCGATGAAGGCCTGAGCGGGATTCAGCTCGACCAGGTACTGGGCCAGTTGAAGCCCCAGCTCCTGGCTCTCCTCCAGATCGAGGATGATCAGCTCGGGATTGAGGGCACGGATGGCCTGAACCTGATGCTCGCCGAACTGGTACAGGGGAACAATCAGCTCCAGCTCCAGCGAGACCGGTCGCTCCGGGCCGGTCAGCAGTTGCTTGACCTGAGCCACGAACGAGGAGTCGGTGGAGATGAGCGCGGCGCGCGGAAGCTGGGCGTCACTCACGTCGCCATTCCGTTGTAATGGGGCTGCGCACTCCAGCCTGGGGCGAAAGTCCGGAAGTCACTACTTAATCAGCCTCAGGTTCTTGATAAGTGTGCCAGTCGTGGCGGAGCCGCCGCCGGGGCCGCCCACGAAGCCCAGGAACCTAGCCGTTATCGGTGCTTTACATTGGGCACCTGAGCAGCCCGGCGGGCGGGTGTCCACGAACATCTTGGCAAAGTTGTTGAAGACGATCTTGTTGTCGTTGGGGGTGAGCAACTCGTCTACAGGGCTGTACAGGGCGACGATCACCACTCGCGGGCTGTCGGTCAGCCAGTCGGTCCCCGCCTTGGAGCCCACCACACTGTTTGTCGCGTCATCCCAGCGGGCTCCGGGGTCATACCCGATCCGAGCGTCCCACGCCGGACTTACTTGCCCCACCTGACCGCCATCGCCCGCCACTGCGTCATATCCGGCACCCACCGTCACGACGTCACAGGAAACATCGGTGATCTTGCCGGCCACCACTTGGGCGCTGTTGGCGTCGCTCGAGGAGAGTCCCCACGCGTAGTAATTGGAGCTTGTGGTACCGTCCTTCGAGTCTATCGTCATGATGGTGATCTGACGGCCATAGTCGTTGGTTTTATGCAGAAATGGGTTGCTACCGCCAAGGGTGTTTCGGTAGCTGGAGCCGTATCCGTACTGTGCTGGGTCGTACTCATCGATTCCGGGGTCGAATTCCCAGTGCTCCCGCTCCTGCCCGTCCATTACCCCATTGTTGTTCTTGTCGACAAAGTTCCACAGCCCATCACTTACAGGGTCCTCCACAGGATCGTTCTTTTTGTTTGGCTTGACGTCATTGTTCTTCCACAAATCTGGAACCGCTACCGGCATCACGCAGGACGCCTTGCTGGTCTCATACACGTCCGCTGCGGCCATGGCCTGGACTCGCATGGTACCAATCCCGAAGACATTGGCAAACCAAAGCGGAATGTCCCCACTGGTGTACCACGCAGTCACCTTTTGCGCGGCGACGTCCACAACCACCGAGTCTATCTCAGCATCGGTGATGGTCACATTGTGGACCGAGTGCTTTTTTGCATAGTTCCGGGCACGTGTTTCAGCGCTGTCGCGCTTATTGAGAGCCGGATCGAGGATGTCCTTAAAAGCGCTGGCCCCCGCCAGGGCCGCGGCATCCATGGCACGTTGCGCCTCAGCCTTGCTGGCCTTGACCATCCCGTAGTCGATCACCGTGGCGCTCATCCCCAAAGCGAGGAACAACATGAGCGCCATAATGGCCAGGGTAACTCCACGCTCGCTTTTCCGCGCGACTTTGTTCAAACGCAGACCTGAGTACATACGTCCTCCTTTAATGCTCCTGATAGCTCTTCCATGCCGTATCGGCCGGGCCCTTCATCTTCATCTGGCCGCTCCACTTCCAGTTGGCCGGCTCGCCCGTGGGCAGCAATGCCGGCGTATCGCTCGGCAGTACCAGCTTCGGGGAGACCAGCACCAGCAGCTCGGTGCGGCGTTGCCGGGCATCCTTGGAGCGGAAGAACTGCCCCAGGATGGGGATGTCACCCAGGATGGGAACCTTGGTCGCGTTGTCGGTCATCGTATTGTCGACCAGCCCGGCGATTGCCAGGTACTGCCCGTTTCTCATCTCCACTTCGGTCTCGGCCCGCCGGGTCAGCAGGCTGGGGATAGTGAAGCCGCCGAAGACCAATGGGTTCGAGAAGTCCAACGCCGACACCTCCGGGGCCACTTTCAACCGAATGCTTCCACTCCGGGTGATCGTGGGCGTGAACTTGAGCCGGATGCCGAACTCCTTGAACACGATCGAGACCGCGCTATTACCCCCGCCACCCTGGACCGCCGGGTAGGGGAACTCCCCTCCGGCCAAAAACGTGGCTTCCCGCCCCGGTAGCGCGATCAGGTTCGGCTCGGCCAGGCTCTTCAGCAGTCCCTTGGACGTAAGAGCCCGGATGAGCAGCTCGATGCTGGCATTGGCGTTAAAGAGCCCGAAGTCCACCACCCCATCGGCAAACCCGCCGGCATCCCCGGTATTGGCGGAGCCGACCCAGCCCGGATTGTAGTCGCGCTCCGCATCCAGGCGGTGAGGATTGAGGGTGGCCAGCTGGGAGCGGAACTCCTTGATGGCGCTCTTGTTCACCTCGGCAAACCGGACTCTGAGCAGCACCTGCACCGCTTCTGGGGTGCTCAGGTTGTCCACGATGGTGGCGCCGGAGCCCTTGGCGATCTCGACCGCCCGGTTGGCCACGCTGGCGTCCCGCACCGTCCCGGAAAGCGTCACCACATTGCCGCTGGCAATGACATCGATCTTCTCCCCCGCCAGCACCGAGCTCAGGTAACGCTGGAGCCCCGGGGCGTCCGCGGTTACCTCGACCGAGTACAGCTTGATGGAGCCGGTGTTGTCCCACAGGAAGAGGCTGGTGGTCCCGAGGGTCTTCCCGTTGATCAGGATCTCGGTCGGTGAGACCACCACGGCCTCCGCGACGGCGGGGTCGCCGATGGAAAAGCGTTGGATCGCGGTCGTGTTCACGAGCAGGGCCGATGCCCCCTTCGAGACCGAGATGACCTGTTCCGGGGCTCGGACTACCCGCTGCGCCTGAACCGCACCGGCACCGGCAAACATGGCAACCAGACCGACGACGTAGGCGAAGCACCACCGCCAGGCCTTTGAGCGAGCAACGGTCCAACCGTGGCGGAAAGTACGCACGGATCTTCCATGGCAGAGGGTCAGGGTTTCTGGAACGTGGTCAGGGTCCGCTCACCACCACGATATCCCTCTACCACCGTGGGATTGGCTCTGGGGGTCGGGGTGGCGGCTGACCGGGTTCGCTGGGGCCGGTTCGGTGTGGATGCGCTCGGAGTGAGCTTGTCGGCCCGGGCCCCGCTGGTGGATACGGCAAGGGTGTCGAGGGTGTTCCGGAGCGCCAGCTGAAGCCGGCCTTCCTTGGCCGCCAGGGCCAGCAGCTCGGCGTCGTTCGGTGTCAACAAAAAGGTGATGACGGTGACGGTCTGGGGTTTGCCTTCCTTGTCCCGAGTCACCGACTGGCCGGCTGCCAGGGTCTGGACGTTTTGCAGCAAGGTCTTGGTAGTGGCCTGAGAACGGTCGCCGCCCTTGTCGAGGGTCAGCATGACGTCCACCCGAGTACCCGGCAGCACGAAGCCGGCGACCCCAATGATCTCGTCCACCCGGACGCTGACCGCCCGCATCCCCTCGTGAATAATGATGGGAAGACCGCCACCGGCGTCCTTGGTGGACACTTTGGCCTCGAGGAGCGGCTCGTTCTCCGCGACCGGCGTGATGACTCCCCGGCCGATCGCATCCTTGATCGACCTGATATATCCGCTGGGAACTGCCTCACCGGGCCAGCCGACGACCTTCACATCTTTTTCGGTCACTACTGCGCCGACCGGGAGACTCCTGGCCGAGAGCACGATGTTGGTCCGGCGGGGCTCGGCGGCCATGAGCGGCGTGGTGCGCTCGCGGAGATACTTGAGCGCGAGGAGGGCCGCGACCACACCGGAGGTCAGGGCGAGGACGAGCATGAACCAGGGCCTCGATTTTCTCATAGAAGCAGACGCCTACCTATTGTATTGTCCTGGTAATCCCTGGCCGAAGTTCGGCCTGGGTCCGGTTGTTTAATCGGCGTAGCGCTCTGCTAAGGTGCTGGGGGGGCAGCCCCTCCCTCGTTGCGCATCGTTGCATTCGTCGAGATCGTGACGTCAGTGGGCCCCCCAGCCCAGCCGAGCAGTGTACTGATCAGTGCCATCCGGAACTGAGTTGAGACACTGACTGTCATCTCTTTTTGGCTTTGGCGCCAGCAAGCCGCAACTGACGCGCAATCAGCGCTCGAAAACACGATATCGCTCTGCTCGACGCCTGCAAGCGCGAGACGTTCCTCGATCTTGGCCTGTACCTGTGCCATGGTTTTCACGTCTTGATCGTCGACTACGCTGTATCTGGCCCCCTCGCGCGCCGCATCGGTTACAGCTTGCTTGATGTTCCACGCGCGGCCCATCTCAACAACGCCGGCGATGAAGAGGAGAATCAACGGCAGAACCAGGGCGAACTCGGCGAGGGCCTGTCCCCGCTCACCCCTACGGCTCACGCCTCGCCTTCCTCGGCTCATAAATGCACTCCCTCTCCGAACCACCAGATCAGCGTACCCAAGGCAATCGGAACTGCATAGGGAATCGTGAGCGCGGCAGGCGACTCGAGCTTCCGGGTCTGACCGCTTTGTCCCAGGCTGCGCCACGATTTCACCAGGTCCAGCGTGTTGAAAATCAGCAGCGGCAACAGGCCCCTTCGGATCACGCTTAGGAGAGCAAACCCTGCTCCCAGAACGGCGATCAGCCCGAGGGCTCCCAGAATTTCAGAGGAGCCAAGAAAGGCTCCCACCGCTGCCAGCAACTTGACATCACCTCCGCCGATTGCTCGGAGGAGGTACAGCACCAGCGAGATCACGAAGGCCAGGCCGAGGCCCGTCAACCCTTGAATGAGCGCGTCGACGCCGAGCGGGGCTCTCAGTATCAGAGCTACTGCTAGCCCCGCCACGGTGAGCCCGTTCGGGATCCGATGAGTCCTAAAATCCAACCAGGCAGCAGCGCAGACAAACAGAGCGATGGACGCGCCGGCGGCTGCCTGGATCAAACGAACAACCTCATGAAGTGGTAGCGGCCGCTGCCTGCCGCTCGTCGTTGGCCTTCACCCTGTCCATGATGCTGTTCTGCCGTGAAGTTTCCGTGAAATAGGGGCTACAGCCGGCTCATGGGCCGCTTTCAGCCGCGCTCTGCAGTTCGCTGTTCGCCCGGGTGAAGATGTTCCTGATGGAGACACCCATGCCCTGGATCAGGAGGACGACGCCTACGACGATGAGACCGAGCAGAAGCGCGTACTCAGCCAGGCCCTGTCCCGATTCGTCGTTCCAAAGGTTCTTCGCCAGCTGCATCATACTGTTTTTCCTCCGCTCCAAAGGTGAGGGTGGTACAAACAGGAATCGCGACCCGACGCGACTCCCAGATCCGGCGGAACGCTCCGCTAGTTCCGCGAGATGCTGAAATGCCAATCCAATTGGAAAGTGGGCAGTACTCGTGTTGCGGGATTCGTGACAAGTCATGATATAACGCGAGTGCCGCGTCCCCGCTAGGGGTGAAGGACGTCGTAATCGTGTGATTTGTGGAAAAGGTACCGCCTGATATACCTCTTGGGACGCGACTCCGCTAGTGCCACCATCTCGCCACCACAGCACATGGCGTCCCCAATCAAAATTTTACCTATATTGGAGGGCGCTTCCTGAAAATTTGACCGCCGGTTAGATTGCTGAAAGTGCTTACATAACAAAAGCTTGTAGCCTCAACAGGGAGCTTCATGGATCAGCCTGCAGTCCGAAGTGAGGGTCGCAGCGAGCTCAGGTCGACCCCACCGATACCCCCCCGAAGTGTTGTTGCTCCCCCATCAATACCGGCCGTAGTCTTTATCGTTCTCGCCGTGCTCGTCCCCGTCGTCTTGCAGCGCCCACTCCTCAATTCTGACGGCGATCTCGCTAGACATTTGGCTCACGGGCGGTACATGCTCGAGCACGGCGGTCTCATCAAAGCGGACCCGTTTTCGTTCACCCGTCCAGGCGCGCCGTTCGTTGGGTTTGAGTACGGGAGCCAACTCCTCTACACGCTTGCCGAGCGCGTCGGGGGCCTGCCGGCCGTGGCAATAGTGGCCGGCCTTTTGATCGCGCTCACCTACGCGCTGCTCACCCGGTTCCTATTGAGACGCGGAGTCGATCCCTTACTTGCCTGTCTAGCCGTGGGCCTGGGGGCCGCGCTCGGGGCAGGACACTGGAGTGCTCGGCCGCATCTCTTCTCCTTCGTAGCCGTTGTGATCCTCTTGGGAATACTGGAGGGAGGGACGCGCAAGCCCATCCTTGGCTGCGCAGCACTTTTTCTCGCGTGGGCCAACCTGCACGGCGGGTTCGTGTATGGGTGGATTCTGATTGGACTATACCTCACGGGCAGCCTGGGCGAGCTCCTGTGGAGCGACGACCGGACGTTCTGGAAAGCGCGGGCGCGGTATTACTCCGCGTTGCTCGCGACCGCCATGGCCGTCACCCTGCTGAACCCCCACGGATGGGCGCTACACCGGCACCTGTTCGAGTTTTTCGGTCAGCCATTTCTGGTGGACAACACGGCGGAGTTCATATCCCCGGATTTTCACGAGGCTGGAGGCAAGGTCTTTTTGCTGACTCTGCTGGCGTGTCTGGGACCTCTCAGCCTGTTTCCGCGACGCCCGACACTGCCCCGTCTTCTCGTGATATGTGCTGGAGTGGCGTTCGGTCTCATTGCCGTCCGGAATATCCCTCTCTTTGGTCTCACGGTTCTGCCGGTGGTAGCCCTGCATGTGGATGAGTTCTGGCGTCGCTTGCCCGACCCGGGAGGCGTCCGTGGCCGCTTCGAAGCGACTGCGACTCACACGGCCAGTCTCCCCTGGGCGCTGCCCATCCTGGTCCTCCTCTGCTGGCTGGCGGCGGCGGGAGGCCGGATCGGATCGCAGCAGATCATCGCCGATCGCTTCGACGCGACGATCTTTCCGGTTGCCGCCGTAGCAAAGGCACGTCGGCAGCAGCTCGAGGGGCGGCTCTTTACCGACCTCGCCTGGGGTGGATACGTCGTGTATGCCTGGCCGGAACAGAAGATCTTCATCGATGGGGGAACCGACTTCTTTGGCGAGGATGTCTTCCGTGAATACGCGAAGGTCCGGCGGATGAGCCCCGGCTGGCGCGACGTCCTGGCCAAGCGAGATGTCTCTGTGACCTTGCTGGAGCGAAAGGCGGCGCTCACTCATGAGCTCACGAGGGATCCACGTTGGAACCTGTGGTACTGCGACTCATTGGCAGTCATTCTCCGTCGCTCTCCCCCATCGGCGGCCGTCATGGCCAATGCTGATTCGGCGGAGCAGCGATTAAACGACTGCGCGAAGCGTTCCTCACACCCGCTCCGCAACCGCGATCAGTGACACTCCCCAGGGGAGCGAAGCATGGCGCAGGATCGCGGCTTCGGCCCCGAGGAGCGCTGTCAGTGCCGCATTGACGAGCGGGGGAGCGGAGCTGGTATCCGACTGTGGACCGCCCGACCTGGCGCGTCTTCCCCAGAGCCGGTGAAGGCAGATGGCTGGAAAAAGCGTGGCATTCCAATACGAGAGCCGGCGAATGCTGAACCCGCCGTGCTCGAGCACAGTCCGAAGTGCAGCCTTGCTATAGCGCCGGAAATGATGAAGCGCTACGTCGTGTTCCGAGAACAGCCACTGGTGGGCCGGAACACTAAAAATGGCACTGCCTCCGGGGCGCAGCACCCGAGCGATCTCGACGACGGCCGCCGAGTGATCCTCGATGTGCTCCAGCACGTCGGAGGCCACGACCACATCGAAGACCCCCCGGCGAAACGGAAGCCGAGTTCCGCCCCCGCGGCAGTATTGGCCGGCACCTCGCTGGCTCGCGAGCTTGACCGCTGCTGCGTCGGGCTCTATCCCGACCACGGTGCCTAGCGTGGCGAATGCTGAACTGTTCCCACCGGTACCGCACCCAAAGTCCAGAATCCGACGCGCAGGTTCGGGAGAGTCGGCGACAGTTCGTAATAGATCTACCAGCACCCGCCGGCGTCCCCGGAACCACCAGTGGCGCAGCTCCTCGGCGTGCATGACTTCGTACTCATACTGACGCACCGGCGTGCTCCCCGCTGAGGACGACTGCAGTCAATTACGCGCCATGGTTTCAGGCGGCTGTGGGGGAGTTAGGGCGCCCCGGATGGAAACTCGAGCTGGTACAGGGCTCCATCCTGGATGAAGTCCTGGGAGAGGACCCTTCCCCCTTGATCTATGACTTCCAACGCCAGGTCCCTTTCAAGATCCAGCCCGGCATGAGAAGCGTTGCCGAGGATCATCCAAATACGCGGATTCGCGGCAGCTCGCATCCGTTGGATCTCGTTGAAGGCCCAGCCTTTGTCAGGCCGTCGAGGCCGATATCCGAACAGGGGCCGAGCTTGCACGCCGCTGGACGCGCCCAACAGCACCTTATGGTCTTCGAGTTCATAAGCCAGGCCCCTCCCTTCGCCGGCTGGTCGCGGCCCTCTGGTCGGACCGTTCTCGTGGCCAAGCCCCCCTGGCCCTGACACCGTCATAGCCCATGCTAGTTGGCGAAGGTTCGGCGCAGCCCAGTTGGTACTGTAGAAGAGCCAAGCCGGAACCACGCGATGATAGACGTAGACGGGATCCCCCTGTCCCCAGCGCTGGTCTAGTAGCTGGACCAGGGGTCGCATTTGCTCGTCGCGTTCCTGCATCGCATACGCCAGTGACGTGATCACGGCAGGCAGTACCAGGAGAGCTGTAACCCAGCGGGTGGGGACCCGCCCAATGCGGGCGTGAACAGCCCTTCCTACAACCATAATGCCAACCGCTGCGACCATCAGGAAAAGCGGCGCGGAGAACAGCATCAGACGGGCCGCAATCGGATACAGACCAAAGGTGGAGGCCACAATGGGCGCGAGCCCTGGAACCAGCAATAGCAGGGCATGCGGCGCCTGGTTTCTGCGCCAGAGGGCGATCCCTCCCAGCAGCAGGAGGAGGACGGTCACCATGCCTAACCCGAGCAGTGCCATTCCAGGATAGATCGCCCGCGAGAGCTCAGCTGACGCGATCGACAGCCGAGCGGAAAAGTAGGGCGAACCAGGAGCGATGAATGCTCCTTCCCAAAAGGCCCGCATGTAGGGCGCATTGCTCTCCCGCTGGTAGAGCTCGGCGTAGCCAACGGCAAAGGGGATCGCCCAAGCCAGTCCCATAAGGCCAATGCGGGGGAGCAGGTTCGCTCGGTTTGACCTGAGCGCGTGAACCGCCAGGGCCACGATGACTCCCAGGCAGACGAATACCGACGCGAGAGAGCACAAGACGGCGATGGTGCCCGCAGCGGCGAGCACCCCCCAGGAGCGCCCGTGGTGCATTCGACCGATCAGGCCTGCGGCGGCTCCTACCAGGCAAACCGCGAGCAGCGCGTCCAGACCGTACGGCTTGAACTCCGCGGTGTAGCGAATGAGCATCTGCGAAAAGGCAACCAGAACGAGGGCGACCAAGGCCTCATCTGGAGCTAGAATGCGTCGTGCAACCACTATCACGGCGAAGCAAAGAACGCACCCAGCGATCAGAGGAGCTGCGCGCAGCGCCCACTCGTTGACTCCGAACAGCGAAATCATCAGCCGCTCGGCCCACAGGAAAGGTACGGAGGCGATTTGTGCGAGGTCGAGCGGTCGAGTTAGCTCGTGGAATGAGCGGGTAGCGACGTTGAGCGCGAGCATCGCCTCGTCGCCCCAGAGCGAGTCCTTGCGGAGATATTCCAGGAGCCGGAGGACGAGACCGGCCGCGAGAATTACGCCAGGCAATAGCCACGGGCGCGTTCTGGGCGGGGCGACGTTTCTATCGGCCGTCGCCATGGTCTCGGGGAGACTGCGACCTGCGCCTATACCCGTCCTAAGTCTCCCTGCTGGTTCATGGGAGTCGCGTTGGTAGCGGCCATGGGCTCGCTGTTGGGAGCGATCGCAGGGGGCGAGGGGGGAAACAGATTGAACCGCAGAATATGCCAGACGGCTGCGAGACCATCCCGCCAACTGATCTTCTTCCCCTCGGCATAGGTGCGACCCGAGTACGAGATGCCGATCTCCCACACCCGCGCGCGCGTTTGAGCCAGACGAGCCGTCACTTCGGGCTCGAAGCCAAACCGGTCGCTCGTCAGGATGAGGGACTTCAGCAACGGAGCCCGGATCATCTTATATCCGGTCTCCATGTCGGTCAGGTTCAAGTTGGAGCACATATTCGAGAGCAGCGTCAGCAGCCTATTACCCACCGAGTGCCAGAAATAGAGCACCCGGTGGTCGCCTCCGAGAAAGCGAGAGCCAAACACCGCATCCGCCTCACCCCGCACGATCGGTTGGACCAAGCGGAGGAATTCCTGCGGGTCATATTCCAAATCTGCATCCTGCACCACGATCACGTCGCCGGAGGCAGCCCCGATTCCCGTCCTGAGCGCCGCACCTTTGCCCCGGTTTCGGGCATGGTGCAGGACCAGGTCGATCCTGCCGTCTCCCTTCAGCCGGTCGATGACGGCCCCGGTACCATCAGAGGAGCCGTCATTCACGGCGACGATCTCGATCTTCAGTGGCACCTGGCGCACCCGCTCGACGACCGAGGCGATAGTACCCGCCTCGTTGTACGCGGCAATAATAACCGAGAGCCGGACTGATTCAGACATCCAGAGCTCCAATGGCAATGACGGATTGACCAAATGGCAAAGAGATATGATCCTCCAGCCGCAGGACCGGCACGAACCGCTCGAGCCAGCGAACCTGCCAGCCGGGGATCCGCGGAACCTGCCGCACCCGGGCATTGTACCACCAGCCCAGCGTGCCAATCAGATTGAAGTAAAACGCCTGCTCCACTCGGAAACCTGCCTGGCGCATCCGATCACTCAAACTCCGGCGGGTGTAGCGCCGGCAGTGTCCGAGCTCCCGATCGAGAGACCCGAAGAGTCCCTCCAAGGCCGGCACCAGAATCACCACGCGACCCCCCGGCGCCAGCATCCCAGCCATACAGCGTAATGCCTCGACATCCTGATCGATGTGCTCCACCACGTTCAACGCGACGACGGTATCCAGGCGATGCTTTCCGAAACGATCGGAAGCGGTGCCGTCCGGCAGGGTAAGCTCGTCGATGATGACCTCGGGAGCGACACCAAACCGTGCCTGGAGAGCCTGGCGATAGTAGGGATCGGTGTCCACGAGAACCAGCACTTCTGGTGCCGCGCGTCGAATCAGCGAGGAGATATTGCCGATGCCGGCTCCGACCTCGCAGATGCGCCGACCAAGGAAGGGGGCGATCCGGTCATACTGCCACCGGTTGTAGCGCGGGGCAGCCTGCATGGTTTCGAGGGTCTCAGCCCCGATACGGTCGGCCGGACCAATCGCCGCGCCGGTCAAGGGACCTTTTGCTCGGCCTCGAATCGGTGGCCCCAAGGGGTCAGATGGGGAGTCTCATATTCGCCACTAAGGTACAGGCTACGGATCCGGACCAGGTCCGTAGCCATGATCAGAGAGTCTCGGGTCAACCGCACCTTGGAGCCGGGCTGGTGGACCCAGTTGACCGGAACTTCAGCTACCCGGTAGCCTCGGCGCTTGGCCATGAGCAGCACCTCGACATCGAAGCTGAAGCCATTCATGCGCATACGCGAGAAGAGATCATGGGCAGCTGCAGCCCGGAACAACTTAAATCCACACTGCGTATCCTTGACTCCGCAATTGGCCAACCACTCGACTAGCATATGGAACGTGCGACCAATCAGATGTCGATAGATCCTCGCCCGCACCAGGACCCCCTCGGCCCTGAGGGCCCTCGAGCCCACCGCCACGTCCGCGCCCGCGGAAAGCGCGTTCTCCAGCCGCTCGATCTCGGCTATCGGCGTCGCGCCATCCGCATCGGCAAACAGCACGAGACGACCCAGCGAATTCACCACGCCGGTCCGGACGGCATAGCCTTTTCCATGATTTGCCGCCAGGCGGATCAACTTTAGTTCCGGGAATTCCTCGGTAAGTCGCCGGCCCACTCCACTGGTGTCATCTCGACTTCCGTCGTCGACGATTATCACCTCAAAGGGACGCCCCCCTGACCGGCAATACGTCACGATATCCCGAACGGTGGGCCCGAGTCGGGATTCCTCGTTGTATGCCGGAATGACGATGGATAAATCGAGCGTTCGAGCCACAAGCGCTGCTTTCGGCGATTCTCAGGTGATCAGATCAAGGTTTCCGCGGGCGGGACGTCCATTCCGCTGCACATTACAAACTTGCATCAGACTCGAACGGTTCGCTAGTTCACCAGATTCGACGTCCCTCGCCCCCCGGTTCGCAGGGCCGTCGGAACTCCCCTTTCACGTGCCGCAGACTTGTGTGCCACATAGGGATAGGTCGGTTACGCTACCCCCGTTACCCCACCAGTGCAATCGCCGTCATCCGCCGATTGGTGAACCCAACAAGCCGTCAGTACTGGATTGCTTTGTCTCCTCGGCAGGCCTACGGAGCACCAGCCAGAGCATCGGGAGATAGACACAAGCAAAAGTTACCGGCCATGTAGCCCGCGTGACTTCTACCAAGGTCTGAAGCCCGAGGTAGGTTCCCGCCGCCCCTGCGGCAAACCGGTACC
>Ga0193723_1000608_pt1 | contig 14050 bp, 15 predicted proteins | sample H2m2metaG_FD_143042 | JGI IMG/M metagenome (GOLD analysis project Ga0193723, IMG submission 143042) | Soil microbial communities from a riparian zone of the East river system, Colorado, United States - H2m2 | ecosystem: Environmental > Terrestrial > Soil > Riparian zone | place: USA: East River... | reverse complement strand
ATGGTGTAGTCCTGGCGGCGTTGCTTGGGCGTGTACCCCGCATCGGCGATGAGCCGCTGCATCTCGGCCAGCGTGGTGCGGTTGGTCGTCCCCGCCGCCGAGACGACGTTCTCTTCCATCATGAGCGAGCCGAAGTCGTTGGCGCCGAAGCGCAGCGCCACCTGGCCGACCTTCATGCCCATCGTGACCCACGAGGCTTGGATGTTGGGGACGTCAGGGAGCACGATGCGCGCGATCGCCTGGGTGCGCAGATAGGTCACCGCATCGGTCTTGGGGAGATGCGCCAGCTGCGAGTTTTCGGGCTGGAGCGGCCAGCAGATGAACGCCGTAAAACCTCGAGTCTGGCGCTGTACCTCGCGCACGCGATACAGGTGCTCGATGCGGTCGGCGAGGCTCTCGCCCAGCCCATACATCATTGTCACCGACGTCTTGAGCCCCAGGCGGTGCGCGATGGCCATCACTTCGAGCCAGCGATCGGCACCGGCTTTCTTCTTCGCGACCTGGTCGCGGATCTCCTGGACCAGGATCTCGCCCCCGCCGCCGGGGATCGAGTCGAGTCCCGCGGCCATCAGCTCCTTGATGACTTCCTCGATCGTCATCCCGAAGCGCCCGGCAAAGAAGTCCACCTCCGACGGCGAAAAGCCGTGAATGTGGATCGGGTGGTGCCGCTTGATGTAGCGCAGCAGGTCGAGATACCACTCGAACGGGATGTAGGGGTTGTGTCCTCCCTGCATCAGGATCTGCACGCCGCCGATCGCCTTGAGCTCGTCGATTTTGCGGCCGATCTCCTCGTACGAGAGGAGATACCCTTCCTTGTGCTTGGGGCGCCGGTAGAACGCGCAGAACTTGCAGTCAGCGACGCAGACGTTGGTGTAGTTGATGTTCCGGTCGATGATGTACGTGACGACGTTCTCGGGGTGCAGCTTCCAGCGCGTCTCGTCGGCGAGGCGCCCCAGCTCGAGCAACGGAGCTCTTTCATACAGCTCCAGGTAGGAGCGGAACTCGGGAGACGTCCGGTCAACCATGGTCACGCGACCTGCAGGAATTGCAGCGACCCGTCGGGTACGATCCCCTCGGCCGCGAGGCGGCGGAAGAAGTCCGTGAGCCCGGCGAGGTGCTTGTACGTGAATGCGTAGTCGAGCCCGCCCAGATACTCGCGGCAGGCGGCGAGCGCGACACCGGTGGCCCTGGCCGCTTCCTCCGCGAGCAGGTCGAGGTGCGCGAGGCCCCAGGCGCGGGAGGCCAAGAGACTGTGATGACCCCGGCGCACCGCAACGGGGTCAGCCGTCCTTCGAGCGGCCCACACCGCAAACACGAACGGCAGGCCGGTCCACTGTTTCCACTCGGTGCCGAGATCGTAGCGATGGGGATAGGTGCCGCGCGCGGCCAGCGCGAGCGCCGCGTCGCCGATCACCAGGACGGCCTCGTGCGGCAGCGCGGCCAGCGCGTCCAAGTCCTGCGCCTCGGCCCGCGCCTCGGCGAGTTTTGGTTTGATCTCCCACACATCGCGACACAGCAACTCGAGCAGCGCCACAGAGGTCCGCGACGACGCACTAAGGAGAATCGTCTTACCGCCTAACCGGCTAACCGGCTGTTTACTAAATAGCGCTACGCTCCGTACGGGCCCATCGCACGAAATCGCGAGGTCCGGGAGCAGGAGGAGCTCCTTGGCGTGGCGGGCATACTCGACGGCGCTGATCACACTCACATCCAGTTCCCCGGCGACTAACAAATCGTTCAGCTCCGCCGGCGTCCCGGTGACGAGCTCCGCCTGGGCCGGAAGCGCGACGATTCCCCGGTCGATGGCGCCGTACACGGGGGCGCAATTGATGTAATCGATGCGGCCGATCCTCATTCGACGCCGTTCAGCACCGGCAGCTCCCGGCGGTGGGCGATCTTGAACGTGGGGCCTTCAGGACCGGCGGCCCGGGCCCCGACGCCCTGCCCGGGGACCCAATCCTCGAACGTCCGCACCGTCTGGTACAGCGAGTCACGCTCCACAGGCTCCCGCCCGGCGCCGCGGATCAGCGTCACAATCTCGTCGTACGACAGCCACATCGGGGTCCCTGCCCCCGCCTCGTGGTAAACCCGCTCGAACACGACCGTGCCTTCCAGGTCGTCGCAGCCGAAGCCGAGCGCGATTTGCGAAATGAACGGGGTCACCATCGGCCAGTGCGTCTTCACGTGCGGGATGTTGTCGAGCAGCAGGCGCCCCACGGCGATGTTCTTCAGGTCGTCGAAGCCCGTCGTAGCCGTGCCGGTGCGCCCCAGCGTCACACCCAGCTCGTTGTGGTCGGGGTGGTAGGCGAGCGGGATATACGTCAGAAACCCTCCCGTCTCGTCCTGGAGGGCCCGCAGCGCCAGCAGGTGATCGACCCGGTCCTCCATCGTCTCGACGTGCCCGTATAGCATGGTGCAGTTCGACGGAATGCCGAGGCCGTGGGCCTCGCGGTGCACCGCGAGCCACTCCTCACCCGTCAGCTTCCGGTCGGCGATCGTGGCGCGGGCCGCGGGCGAGAACACCTCGGCGCCGCCACCCGGCAGCGTGTTCACCCCCGCGTCCTTCATCGCGATGAGCACGTCCCGGACCGTCATGTCTTCCAGCCTGGCCAGGTGAGCGACCTCGACCGCGGTAAGCGCTTTGATCATCACCTGGGGGTGCCGCGCCTTGAGCCCGCGGAACATCTCGAGGTAGTACTCGAGGCGCAGCTTGGGGTGCAGCCCGCCCACGATATGGAACTCGCGCGTGGGGTTGGCGCGCGCCGCGTCGGCCTCGGCGTACACTTCGTCGAGCGTGCGCGTGTAGGCGCCGTCTTCCTTGGGGATCCGCGCGAACGAGCAAAAGACGCACGTGTTCCGCAGAATGCAGACGTTGGTCGGATTGATGTGTTGGTTGGAAGCGAAATACACGCGATCGCCGTTCTTGCGGCGGTTGGCGGCATCCGCCAGCCGACCAATCGTAAGGAGATCGGCTGATGCAAAAAGCGCGAGGCCATCCTCGCGCGTCAGTCGTTCGCTCCGTTCGACCTTCCCCGCAATAGGACGAAGGTCGGGCGTCATGTCACTCTCCGGACGGCGAGGGTGACGTTGTGTCCTCCGAACCCGAACGAGTTCGAAAGCGCCACCTCCACCTGGCGCCGCACCGCGTGATTCGGCGCGGAATCCAAGTCGCACGCCGGATCGACGTGAAACTGGTTGATGGTGGGCGGGATGACGCCGTGGTGCAGCGCGAGCGTGCACACCGCGAATTCGAAGGCTCCCGCCGCCCCGAGCAAATGTCCCGTCATCGACTTGGTGGAGCCGAAAACGAGTTTGCGGGCCTGGTCGCCGAACACGGCCTTCACGGCCGCCGTCTCGGCGGCGTCGCCGTACGGGGTCGAGGTCCCGTGCGCGTTGATGTAGCCCACCTCGGTCGGCTGGATGCCGCCATCTTTCATGGCGAGCCGCATCGCCTGCTGCGCCCCGGAGCCGTCGGGTGCCGGCGCGGTGATGTGGTGCGCGTCCGCCGTCGCCCCGTAGCCCACCAGCTCGCCGTAGATGCGTGCGCCGCGCGCCTTGGCCCGGTCCCAATCTTCCAGGATCACGGTCGCGGCGCCGTCGCCCATCACGAACCCGTCGCGATCCTTGTCGAACGGCCGGGAGGCCGTCGTGGGGTCGTCGTTGCGCTCCGACAGGGCCTTCATGTTGGCAAAGCTGGCGATCGCGAGCGGCGTGATGGCCGCCTCACCGCCGCCGGCCACCATGACGTCGGCTTCACCCGCGCGGATGAGGCGGAACGCGTCGCCGAGCGCGTGTCCCGAAGAGGCGCACGCCGAGACCGTGGAGTAGTTCGGACCCTGGAAGCCGTAGCGCATCGAGACCAGCGCCGACGCGACGTTGGCCATGAACATCGGTACGAAGAACGGGGAGACGCGGTCAGGCCCCTTCTCCACGTAGGCACGCATGTTCTCTTCGAACGTCGCGATGCCGCCCGTCCCCGTCCCGATGATCACCCCGACCCGTTTCGGATCGAGGGTGCCGGTCTTCTCGATGCAAGAGTCGCTCACCGCCTGGACCGATGCCCCCATCGAGAACTGGGCGAACAGGTCGAAGCGGCGTGCTTCTTTCTTCTCGATGTAGCGCAGCGGATCGAACCCCTTCACCTCGCAGGCGAAGCGGACGCGCAGCTTGGCGGCGTCGAACTTGGTGATGGGGGCCGCGCCCGACCGCCCGGCGACCAGCCCCTCCCACGTAGTGGCAACGTCGTTCCCTAACGGCGACACGACCCCGATGCCCGTGATCGCCACCCGGCGCGTCACTATTTGCCCTTCCCCATCTTCTCGTGCAGGTACTGGAGGGCCGCTCCGACGGTACGGAGCTTCTCCGCTTCTTCGTCAGGAATGTCGATGTCGAATTCCTTCTCGAAGGCCATGACGAGCTCGACCGTGTCGAGGCTGTCGGCGCCGAGGTCCTCCATGAAGCTGGCGTCGTTCGTGAGCTTGTCGCGCTCGACCCCCAGCTCCTCGACGATGATGTCCTTGACCTTCTCCTCGAGCTGCTTCATGTCCATAGCCATGGGTAACCCTCAGCGGAGGTAAAGGGGTGCCTGCTCACATCACCATCCCGCCATCGACCACCAGCACCTGCCCTGTAATGTAGCTGGCTAAGTCGGAGGCGAGAAAGAGGACGGCGCCGGCGATATCGGGCCCCTGACCCAGCCGTCCCAGCGGGATATTGTCCAGGAAATACTGCTTCGCCTGCTCGGAGATGCCCTTCGTCAGCTCGGTCTCGACATAGCCTGGCGCGACGGCATTCACCAGCACGTTGCGAGAGGCCAGCTCCTTGGCCACGGACTTGGTGAAACCGATGATTCCGGCCTTGGACGCGGAGTAGTTGGACTGCCCCTTGTTGCCGTTCAGCCCCACCACACTTGTAATGTTGATGACGCGACCCCAGCGCCGCTTGATCATGCCGCGCGCCGCGTATTTAGTCATCAGGAACGCGCCCTTCAGGTTCGTGTCCACCACGGAGTCCCAGTCGGCCTCGGTGATGCGGAACAGCAGGTTGTCCTTGGTGAACCCGGCGTTGTTGACCAGGATATCGATCTGGCCGAAGTCCTTGTCCACGGCGTCGGCCAGCTTCTCCACCTGGGCGGCGATGCCGACGTCGCAGCCATAGCCCTTAGCCCCGCCGCCGAACTCTGCGGCGACCTGTTGCGCCTTCGCCGCGTCCCGCGCGCACAGCGCCACCCTGGCCCCGGCGCCTGCGAGCACCCGGCAGATGTCGTGCCCGATCCCCCGCGTCCCCCCCGTGACGAGGGCGACCTTGCCGCTCACGTCGAGCTTCACGCCGCCTCCATGAATTTCGCCACCTCGTTCGCCGTCCCCAAGCTCACCACGTTCGCCCCAGGAACGATCCGCTTCAAGAGGCCCGCCAGGACCGTCCCGGGCCCGATTTCGACGAACCGCAGCTCCGTACCCTCCGGCGCGAGCCGGGCGGCGTGCTGCATGCATTCGACCCAACGAACCGGCGCCGTCAGCTGGTCGGCCAGCAGGCGCCGCGCCCGCCCCGTGTCCTTGACCGCCTCGGCCGTCGCGTTGGCGATGACCGGGAACGCGGGCTCCTGGAACGGCGCGCGCTCGAGCGCGATCTGGAGGTGGTTCGCCGCCGGCGCCATCAGCGGTGAGTGGAACGCGCCGCTCACCTTCAGCGCCACGACTCGCTTCGCGCCGCGCGTCTTGCAGGCCTCGCCCGCCCGCGCCACCGCATCCGGGTCGCCCGAGATCACCGTTTGGTCGGGTGCGTTGAGGTTCGCGGCCACGGCGACGCTGCCCTGCCGGGACGCCTCGCGGCACGCCGCCTCGACATCCGCGGTCGCGAGTCCCAGGATCGCGGCCATCATCCCCGGCCGGTCTTCCCCCGCCTTGTTCATCAGCTCGCCGCGGCGCCGCACCAGCTTGGCCGCCTCCGGCGCCTCGAGCGCCCGTGCGGTGACGTAGGCGGAGTACTCGCCCAGCGAATGCCCCGCCGCCCCGATCGCGCCGTTCGTCGCGGCGGCGCCGAGGGCGGCGAATACCGCGGCGCTGTGGGCGAGGATTGCGGGCTGAGCGTTGTGGGTAGCCGTCAGCTCGTCCTCGGGTCCCTCGAACATGAGGCGTGAGAGGGCGACGCCCAGCGCCTCGTCGATCGCCTGGAAGGTGTCGCGCGCGGCGGGAAACCGTTGCGCCAGATCCTTGCCCATCCCGACTTTTTGCGCGCCCTGGCCCGGGCAGAGCCAGATGGTTGCTACCACTTCACGACCATGCTCGCCCAGGTGAAACCCGCCCCGAACGCCACGAACATCACCGTCATTCCCGGCGTGAGGCGTCCGGTCTTGACCGCCTCGTCCAGCGCGATGGCGATCGACGCCGCCGACGTGTTGCCGAACCGGTCCACGTTGACGTAGACCTTGTCCATCGGAACGCCGGCGTGCTTGGCCGTCGCCTCGATGATGCGGATGTTCGCCTGGTGGGGAATGAGGAGGTCGAGATCCCCGGCGGTGAGGCCGGCGCGTTGCAGGGCGTGGTCACAGGCGTCGGCCATCGAGAGCACGGCCGCCTTGAACACCTCGCGGCCCGCCATCTTGATGTAGTAGCTGTGGTCCTTCAGCAGCTCCTCGCTGGGCGGATGCGCCGCGCCGCCGCCCGGCCGGTACAGCAACTCCGCCAGGGTCCCGTCCGACTTCATGTACGACGAGAGGACGCCGCGCGTGCCGGTGGCCCGGCGCATCAGCGTCGCCCCCGCCCCGTCGCCGAACAGCACCGCCGTGGTGCGATCGGTCCAGTCCATGATGCTGGTGAGCTTTTCGGCCGCCACGACGAGCACGCGCTCGGCCTGCTCTGACGCGATGAGCCCCTCGGCGACGTTGAGCGCGTACACGAAGCCCGCGCAGGCGGCGCCGACGTCGAACGCGGCCGCATTCTTGGCGCCGAGAATCGCCTGGAGGTCGCACGCCGCCGACGGCAGCAGCCGGTCCGGGGAGGCGGTGGCGTAGACGATCGCGTCCAGATCGAGCGGTGTCAGGCCGTTCTGCTCGAGCACTTGCAACGCCGCCGCCTTCCCCATGCAGGCGTTGCTCTCCTCCTTGCTCGAGACGCGCCGCTCGCGGATGCCGGTGCGCTCGCGGATCCACTGGTCGGACGTCTCGAGGATCTTGGAGAACTCGTCGTTGGTCATCACGCGCTTGGGCGCGTAACTCCCGGTTCCGGACAGCTCGGCGAAGGGGCGCTTCACGCGGGGACGCCCCCCCCCCCGCTCGCGAACTCGGCGGCGATGTCGTCGCTCAAGTGGCTCCGCACCGCCTGCACCGCCACGCGGATCGCGTTCTTGATCGCCTTGGCGGGAGACGAGCCGTGGCAGATGATCACGACGCCCTGGACGCCGAGCAACGGGGCGCCCCCGTAGGTGGCGTAGTCGAGGACCTTGAGCACGTTCGCCATGCCGGGGAGCTTCAGCACCTCGGGCACCTCGCGCTTCATGAGGGAGACAAAAACGCGCGCGGCGGATTCGTAGAACTTGAGCACCACGTTGCCGACGAAGCCGTCGCAGGCGACGACGTCGAGCGGCTGGCCGCGACACTCGCCGGCGGGGATGTCCCGGCCTTCGACGTTCCCGGCGTAGTGGATGCCGGGGGTCTGCTTGAGCAGCTGGTGTGCCTCTTTGACGACCGCGTTTCCCTTCTCGTCTTCCTCCCCGACGTTGAGCAGCCCGACGCTGGGGGTCGGGCGGCCGAGCACGTCGCGGGCGTACACCGCCCCCAGGTGCGCGAAGCCGACGAGCTCGCGCGCGTCACAGTCGACGTTGGCGCCGGCGTCGAGCACGAGCACCGGCTGCGTGGCGGTCGGGAACAGGGCACCGATCGCCGCGCGCTGCACGCCCGCGTGGAGTCGCAGCAGCAGCGTGCTCGCCGCCATCACCGCGCCCGTGTTTCCGGCGGAGATGAAGGCGTCCGAGTCGCCCTTTTTCTGGAGGGTCAGGCCCACCGCGATCGAGGAGCGGGGCTTGCCGCGGATCGCCGCGAGCGGCTTCTCCCCCATCCCCACGACCTCGGGGGCCTCGACGATGTCGATGCGGGAACGATCCACCCCGGGCGTGCGGCCCAACGCGGCCTCGATATCTACGCTGCGGCCGACCAGCTGCACGCGAAACTCCGGCGGCAGCTCCTGCAGCGCCTGCGCCGCTCCCTCGACTTCCACCCGCGGGGCGTTGTCCCCACCCATCGCGTCCAGCGCGACGCGGATCACGTCAGTCCTCGACGGTCACCCGCTGCTCACCCTTGTAGTAGCCGCAGGTCGGGCAGACGCGGTGCGGCTGCTTCATGTCTCCGCAGCGCGGGCACGGCTGCAGCGTCGGCGCCGTCGCCTTGTAGTGCGTGCGGCGCGCGCGCTTCTTGCGCTTGGATGTTCTGCGCTTCGGTACCGCCATACGTCGTCCTCGTCTTTAGGAGCGGGGCTTGCCCTTGAGGGCTGCGAGCGCGTGCCACCGGGGATCGGCGGCCGGCGCGCAGCCGCAGGGGCCCGCGTTCAAGTCTCGACCACACCGCGGGCACAGGCCGCGGCAGTCTTCACGGCACAACAGGAACCGCGGGACGTCGAGTAACAGTTCCTCCCGGACCGCCGGGGCCAGATCGATCTCGGTCGCGTCCGGCGCCAACGGATAGGAGTCCGGATCGTCCCGGGCCCCCGGGTCCTGTGTAAACAGGGCGCTGGCCTCGGCCGTTACATCCGTGGACACCGGCGTCAAACAGCGCCGGCACTCCCCGGTCACCACCGTCCCAACCGTGCCGCGCCAATAGAATCGCCCTTCCCCCGTCGCCTGCAATCGGCCGGTGACGCGCACCGGGCCGCCCAGGGCGACGTCGAGCCCCTCGAGCAGGGGGTCGTCCTGTCCGAGCTCGCCCCGGGTCTCTACCGGCCCCCGGGCCAACTCCCGCAGGTCAACGCGCAGCATGGTCAGCGAAGCTAAACCCTTGTGGCACTTGCGTCAACAGAGCGCCGCCAACTCCCGTTCGGGGAAGAAAAACGCCACTTCCCGCGCCGCGTTCTCGCTGGAGTCCGAGGCATGGATCGCGTTCCGCTCCTTGGACTGCGCGTACAGCTTCCGCACCGTGCCCGGCTTCGCCTCGGCGGGGTCGGTCGCCCCGATCGCCTCGCGCAAGTGCGCCACGGCGTTGTCGCGCTCCAGCGCCAGCGCCAGCGCCGGGCCGGACGTCATGAATGTCACGAGGGAGCGAAAGAAGGGCCGGTCGCGGTGCACCGCATAGAACGCCTCCGCCTGTGGCTGGGACAGGCGTACCAGGCGGGCCGAGCGGATCTTGAAGCCTTGGGCTTCGAGATGGGCGAGCACTTTGCCGGCGTTGCCGGCCTGCACGGCATCGGGTTTAATGATGGCGAGTGTGAGCATCGATTAGGGGGCCGCTACGAGGCGGCGGATCAGGTCGGCACGGGTGAGAAATCCGACGACCACGCCCTCGCGCACCACCGGGAAGCGGTCCACGTCCTTGTTGTTCATCAGGTTCGCGACGTCGGAGAGGGTCTGGTCCTCCGAGAGACATAACACCGTGCGCGCCATTACATCCTTCACAGGTAGCGCGCGTGGGTCGGCGCTGCCACGCTGCAGCTGCGTCTTGGTGACCGCGCGGAACTCGCCACTCTTAGTCTTTTGCAGATAGTCGGGGATCAGGTAGCGGAGCAGCTCGCGGTGCGTCACCATCCCCATCAATGCGCCCGCGTCATCCACGACCGGAATGGCGCGCACGTCCTTCTCGATCATCAGGCGGGCGACGTCGCCGAGGGGCTGGTCCGGGTGCGCCGCGAGCACGTCCGGCGTCATCAGGTCGCGCACCGTCAGATGGCTCGGCAGCTCGACGGCGTCGAGCGCGCCGATCTGCGCGACCTGCTCCGGCGTCTTGGCGGCGAGCAGGGCGAGGACCGTCTCCGGGTCCGAGAGGATGCGGGCGAAGCCGCCCACCACTTGCAGGTAGGTGGGCGTCTCGCGCCGCGGCGCCACGATCAGGATCACGATCCGCGCCGCGCGGTGCGGGTCCTTTTCCCACCGGATCGGCGTGGCGGAGATGCCGATGGCCGTGACGAGCCGGCGCACCGCCTCCGTGCGAAAATGCGGGAGGAACGCATGCTCGCCCACACTCACCATGTCCTCCGGCCAGGCGTTCCGGATCACGGCGTTGAGGCGGTTGGCCTCTCCCTCCCCCACCGCGCCCGTCGCGATGAGCCGCTCGGCGAGCCGCTCCGTTGCCTCCTTCACCGTCTGGGCCGTGAGGGGCACGACGACGTGTTGGGGGTCGACGACATCCTTCAGTTTCACAGCCGCTCCTTGAGCAGCGGGACGACGTCCGCGGGGCGCTTCATCACGCTGATGCCGGCGCGCTCGAGCGCGGCCATCTTCTCGGCCGCGGTGCCCGACGAGCCGGAGATGATCGCGCCCGCGTGCCCCATGCGGCGGCCCGGCGGCGCCGTCTGCCCGGCGATGAAGCCGACGACCGGCTTCGTCACCCCGTGCCGCACGAACTCCGCCGCCTGCTGCTCGTCGGTGCCGCCGATTTCGCCGATCATCACGATCGCCTCGGTCTCGGGGTCCGTCTGGAACGCCGAGAGGCAGTGGATGAAGTTCGTGCCGATGAGCGGGTCACCGCCGATGCCCACCCAGGTCGACTGGCCGAACCCCTGCGTCGACAACTGGTGCACGATCTCGTAGGTGAGCGTGCCGCTGCGCGACACCACGCCGATCTTCCCCGGCTTGCAGATGTTCCCTGGAATGATGCCCACCTTGCTCTTCCCCGGCGAGATGAGCCCCGGGCAATTCGGACCGATGAGCCGGGCGCCGCGCTCGCTCACGAACGGCAGCACGCGCGTCATGTCGAGCACCGGAATTCCTTCGGTGATGCAGACGATGAGGGGGATGCCGGCGTCTGCCGCCTCGAATATGGCAGAGGCCGCCACCGCCGCCGGGACGTAGATGACGGCCGTGTTCGCCTGCGTCTCGCGCACCGCCTGCGCCACGGTGTTGAACACGGGAACGACGCCCTCGAACAACTGGCCGCCCTTTCCCGGCGTCACGCCCGCCACGACCTTGGTGCCGTACGAGATCATTTGCTTGGCGTGAAACGAGCCGTCGCGCCCGGTGATCCCCTGCACGACGAGCCGCGTGGACTTGTCGATGAAGATGCTCACGCGGCCTTCCCCCCCCCCTTGGCCTTCGCGACCGCCTGCTTCACTGCCTCGTCCATGTCGGTGAGCGCCGGGAAGCCCGCCTGTTTCAGGATGTCGATGGCCTCACGCTCGTTCGTCCCCGTCAGGCGGATCACGATCGGGACCTTGAGCGGGAACTCCCGCGTCCCCTGCACGATGCCGTTGGCGACGTCGTCGGAGCGGGTGATTCCTCCGAAGATGTTGAACAGGATCGCCTTGACGTTGGGGTCGGCTGTGATGATGCGCAGGGCGCTGACGACCTTTTGGGGATTGGAGGAGCCGCCGATGTCGAGAAAATTGGCCGGCGCGCCGCCGTAGTACTTCACCAGGTCCATCGTGGCCATCGCGAGGCCGGCGCCGTTGACGCAGCACCCGACGCTGCCGTCGAGCTTGATGAAGGTGAGCCCCGCCTCGCGCGCCGCGACCTCCGACGGCTCGTCGGCGGACGCGTCGCGCAACGCGGCGATGTCGGGCCGGCGGTCGAGCTCGTTGTCGTCCACCACGATCTTCGCGTCGAGCGCCTGGACTGTGCCATCGGGCGTCGTGACCAGCGGATTGATCTCGGCGAGCGACGCGCCGACCGCGTACACGGCGGTGTACAGTTTCTGCATAATGTCGGCAGCGGCGCGTGCCTGGGCCGCGTCGCGGTAGAGCGCGAACCCGAGACCGAGCGCCTGGTGCGGCAGCAACCCGTAGCGGGGGTCCACGGCGAGCCGCTGGATCTTCTCGGGCGTCTTGTCTGCCACCTCTTCAATGTCGATGCCGCCCGCGGCGCTCACGATCAGCAGCGGCCGTTGCGACGCGCGGTCCACGATGATCCCGACGTAACTCTCTGACGCGATCTCCGCCGCCGGCGCCACCAGCACCTTGTGCACCGTCAGGCCCTTGATCGTCATGCCAAGGATGGCGGACGCCGCCGCCTGCGCGGCGTCGGCGCCGTCCGCCAGCTTCACACCGCCCGCCTTGCCGCGACCGCCGGCATGCACCTGCGCCTTGACGACGACTTTGCCCCCCAACCGCTCCGCGATCGCTTTCGCCTCGGCCGGCGTCGACGCGACGTCCCCCGGCGGAACGGGAATGCCGTGCCGCCGCAAGATGTCGCGCGCCTGATACTCGTGCAGGTTCACCCCAGCTCCTTCGTGATGGTCGTGCCCGCCTCACCCCGTAGCGCCGCGAGGCCGTGCGCCAGCTCGGCGATGATCGCCCGTTCGCCTCCGGCGCGCACGAAATCCGCCGCCGCTTCGACCTTAGGCCGCATGCTGCCGGTCCCGAGCTCCTTGCCGGCCAGCAGATGGTCCGCCTCCGCGAGCGAGAGCCGCCGGATCGCCTCCTGGCGCGACGTGCCATAGCCGCGGTACACCGCGTCCACGTTCGTCAGGATCAGCAGCACCTGCGCATCGATCTCGCGGCCGAGAATCGCCGCCACACGGTCCTTGTCGGCCACGGCGTCGATCCCCTCGAGGCCGAGCGTGGGGTCCTTCTCATTGAAGACCGGGGGCCCGCCGCCGCCGCCGGCGATGACGATGTGCCCGGCGCCCACCAGGTGGCGCACCATGTCGCGCTCCACGATCGCCACGGGCCGCGGACTGGGGGCGAGGCGCCGCCATTGACCGGGTTTTTCCTCCCGCACCGGCACACCGCGCGCCTGGAGCCGCGCCACGCGCACCGCGTCGAGCGCGTGCCCGATCGGCTTCGAGGGCGTGCGCAGGTTCGGGTCGTTCGCATCGCACAGCGTCTGCGTGATGAGCGTGACCACCGTCCGCTGCACCGCGGCGCGCGCCAGCGCATTCTGGAGCGACTGTTGGATCATGTAGCCCATCCACCCCGCCGTTCCCGCCACCAGTACGCCGAGCGGGAGCGGCTCGACCTGATCGGCGGCGAGCTCGTTGCGCGCCAGCTCGTCGCCCACCTGGGGTCCATTGCCATGCACCAGGGCGATGCGCCACCCCGCCCGAGCCAGGTCCACGATCGGCGCCAGGCTGGCGCGCGTGTGGCGGAACTGGTTGGCGATCGTGGGCCGTTCGCCCTGCGGCGCGACGGCGTTTCCACCCAGTGCGACGACGATCGTCTCGGACGGGAGCGACACGGCGGCGCAACCTAGCGTTGCCGCGGGGCAGGAGCAAGCAGGCGCACGATGTCCTTCCAGATCTGCCCGAAGCGCTCCAGGTTCCCGGCGGCCAGCGCCGAGTCCGCGCGCGCCACGAGGCGGCGCGCCTGCGCCCAGCGACCGGCGGCGCTGGTGTCCGTTGGCGCCCGGCTCTCCCCGGTCACGAGCGCCCGCAGCGCGGCGGCGCGAGTCGGCCCCGTACCGGAGCGCCGGCCGAGCGTCACATAGACCTCTGCCACGCGCCGCGGCGCCGCGCCGCGTGCCTGCGCGAACTGCGCCTGAAGCGTGACCACAGAGTCGCCGGCGATCCAGATTCGTAAGTCGCCGGGACTCGTCTCGGTCGAGCCGACAAGCTCGGGGGGCAACCGCTCGAGCGGGCCGGGCTGCAACAGGTGCAGCGATGGGCCCGACCGCCGGACGGTTCCCGCGAGCAGAGCGACGAACCGGGGGGGCGGCGGCGTGGCGGCTTCGAAGCCGAGCGCGGTCCACAGTCCCTCCACCGCCCCGCCCGGAGCAAGTTGGAACGGCTCGCGCGGCCGCGGCGTCCACTGGTCGGTATCGGCGGGCGCGCTGGCGCGGATGACCTGTAGCGCGGCGAGTCGGAACAGCTCCGCTGGGTAGGCGAGTTGAGCGCGCAGGCCGGGTGGGATCTGCTGGGACGGCTCGACCAGCGGCGCGAAGTGGCGCGCCCACGCGGCTGCGAGGGAATCGTAGCCGG
>Ga0193723_1000606_pt1 | contig 14056 bp, 14 predicted proteins | sample H2m2metaG_FD_143042 | JGI IMG/M metagenome (GOLD analysis project Ga0193723, IMG submission 143042) | Soil microbial communities from a riparian zone of the East river system, Colorado, United States - H2m2 | ecosystem: Environmental > Terrestrial > Soil > Riparian zone | place: USA: East River... | reverse complement strand
CCGGAATTCCGCGCTGGTCGCTGGACCAGACGACGCATTTGATTTGCGCCGACGCGTCGCGCAGACAAAAATACCAGTGACCATTGCGATGGTGCTTGAAATCGCTGATCTCACCGCGCACCCAAACCGGCTGCAGGCCCGATTCAACCAGAGCACGTGTCTCGGTAGTCAGATCGGACACGGAGATGGCGTTGTCGCGGCTGACGCCGGGCGCGGACCGGGCGAGCGGAGATCCGAAGAGATCGAAAGTCGTCGCTCTCACCTGAGCGTCATCTCCGCTGCGCGAAGCGTGTTGGACATGAGCATCGCGATCGTCATCGGTCCGACCCCGCCGGGGACGGGTGTGATCTTGGACGCAACTTCGCGAACGGAATCGAAATCGACATCACCCTGAAGCCTGGTCCCCCCCTTCGCTTTCGGATCGGCAACACGATTGGTGCCGACATCGATCACCACGGCACCTGGCTTCACCATGTCACCAGTGACAATACGGGGGTGCCCGGCGGCGACGATCAGAATGTCCGCCGTTCTCGTCTGAGCTTTGAGATCAGCGGTGTGGCGGTGGCAGACCGTCACTGTGCAGTTGGCAAAGTCGTTGTCCTGGATCATGAGCGCGGCCATCGGCTTCCCAACGATGTTACTCCGACCGATCACCACGCAATTCTTGCCGGGCGTCTTCACGCCCGATTCCCTAAGTAGCACCTGTATGCCGGCTGGAGTACAGGGGGTGAACCCATCGAGCTCACCGATCAGCATTTTCCCGACATTGACCGGATGAAAGCCATCGACGTCCTTGGCGGGATCGATGCGTCGAATGACTGTGTCGGGATCGATCTGCTTCGGAAGCGGCATCTGAACCAATATGCCGTGGATTCGCGGATCGGAGTTGAGGGCGTCCACTCGGGCGAGCAGTTCCTCCTGAGACGTATCGGCGTCGAGCCTGACCGTGAGGCTGTACATCCCGGCTTCCTCGGTCGCCTTCCCCTTCGCGCTCACGTAAACAGCGCTGGCGGGATCGTCGCCAACCAGGACGACGGCGAGGCCTGGCCTGACGCCACGCACCGCAAGGACCTTCGCTCGCGCTGCTACATCCGCGCGGACCTTCCTGGCGATCGCGCGACCATCGATCACCTCAGCGGGCAAAGTCCACTGCTCGCGTCTCCCTGATCAGCACGACTTTGATCTGTCCCGGATACTGAAGCTCGGCCTCGATGCGGCGGGCGATCTCTTCGCTGAGCGTCGTCATCCGCGGATCATCAACCTCCTCTGGAGTGACGATAACGCGCACTTCACGGCCGGCCTGGATCGCGAAAACCTTTTCGATGCCCCGATAGCTCGATGCGATCTTCTCCAGTCCTTCGAGCCGTTTGACGTAGGTCTCAAACGCTTCCCGTCGAGCGCCCGGGCGCGCGCCTGAGATCGCATCGGCGGCCTGGACCAGCACTGAGATCTCACTCTCGTGCGGGACGTCGTCATGGTGCGCGGCGATGCAGTTGACCACGAGTGGATTCTCGTTGTAGCGGGTCGCCATCTCGACGCCAAGCTGCACGTGGGTGCCTTCGTGCTCGTGGGTCAGAACCTTGCCCACGTCGTGCAGCAACGCTCCACGCCGCGCCATCGCGACGTCGAGTCCCAGCTCGGCCGCCATGATCCCTGCGAGCCACGCGACTTCCTTCGAGTGATTCAGGATGTTCTGGCCATAGCTCGTACGCCAGCGCATGCGCCCAATGAGCTTCACCAGCTCAGGGTGCAGTCCGTGCACTCCACTCTCGTAGGCCGCCTGCTCTCCGGTCTCGACAATCCCGGCTTCGACTTCCTGACGCGACTTGTTGACGACTTCCTCGATGCGCCCCGGATGGATGCGCCCATCGGCGACGAGCTTCTCGAGCGAGAGCCGCGCGATCTCGCGGCGAACCGGATCAAAGCAGGAGACCACGACCGTGTCCGGAGTGTCGTCGATGATGACATCCACACCAGTCGCCAGCTCGAAGGCACGAATGTTCCTGCCCTCGCGCCCGATGATGCGCCCCTTCATCTCGTCATTTGGCAGCGCCACGGCGGATACCGTAGTCTCGACACTCTGCTCTGCCGCGATCCGCTGGATTGCCAGCGCTATGATCTTCTTCGCTTCGCGCTCGGCGTTCCGCTTCGCGGTCTCGCGTATCTCACGGATCTGATTCGCGGCGTCGGCGTGCGCCTCTTCTTCCATCCGGTGAATGAGCTCGGCCTTGGCATCGCCGGCGGAGATTCCGGCCAGCTGCTCGAGCCGGCGGCGCTCCTCACCGAGGAGTCGCTCGAGCTCTAGCTCGCGTTGGCCGAGGGTTTGTTCGCGGCCCACGAGGCCTTCGGTGCGGCGGGTGGTCTCGCGCTCGCGCTGCTCGAGGAGATCGTATTTGCGATTGAGCTGTCCTTCGCGGTCGGTGACGCGGCGCTCTTCGCGTTCTACCTCTTCCCGGCGGCCGCGCAGCTCGACCTCCCACTCCTCACGAAGTCGAATGAGCTCTTCCTTTCCGCTGAGGACGGCGGTCTTGCGGAGGCTTTCGGATTCGCGCTCCGCTTCCCCGACGATTCGCTTGGCTGTCTCTTCGGCTGTAGAGTGGGCCTGCTCCTGGCGGCGGAGCTCAGTCCGCCCTCCAAACCTTCTGCCGATAAAGAAAAAAACCGCGCTGGCAATTACGAACAAAACTATGCCGGCTGCGGATAACCACGCCGTGTTCGTCATTTGAGATCTATGTTGGGCCCGCGGCAAAGCCACAGGCGGCCCCTATCGCGCCGGAAAGTCGTCGCGTAGCTGAGTTAAGCTAATGATTATTCTGAAGGGGGGCGAGAGTCGACTGGGGCCGACGGCAGCCGGGTTGACCGAGAGATACTGCGGACTGCGGACTAATTGAGGACTGCGGACCTACTGCGGACTGCGGACAAGAGCAGGCCACCGCCAACATGCAGTTGGTCCGCAGTCCGTAGTTAGTCCGCAGTCCGCAGTTAGTTCGCAGTCCGCAGTTAGTCCGCAGTCCGCAGTTAGTCTTTCCTCTTTGCCGGAGGCAGCCACGGCCGGATCTCCCCGCTCAACCGCTTCATCGACCCGGCGAGATCCTCGCCAGCCTCACGGGCGTCGAAAAGCTCGTCGGTGATGCTGAGCGCGGCGAGGATGGCAGCCTTCTGAGCCTCGACGATGTTGCCCGCCTTCATCGTCTGCTTGATCACGTTGTCGACGTGCTCGGCCACGGCGCGGGTGCGCTCGGGACTCTGGTCGCTTCTGATCGAGTATTCGTCACCAAGGATGGTGACTCGGACGACGTTTTTCTTGGAGGTCAACGAGCGGGCGCCCCGTCGTGCTGCTGTCGGAGAAACCGCACGCGGTCGATTATCTGCTGGGTCCGTGCGCGCGCGGCGTCGAGGCGCGTGGTGAGGCCCGCGTTTTCGCGCTCGAGGTATTGAACGCGCTCTGGCGAGACGACGCCTTTGACTCCGGTGGACTCGAGGCCTTTCAACCTCGCCTCCGCCTGCAGGGCGCGCCGGCGAAAAGAGGCCAGCTCGTCACCGAGATGCTTTACCAGCTGCTCCAGCTCCGCAAAAGCGGCTATCTCAGGCCGTGCGCTGTCGGACACCAAGTTCTCCTTCGAGTGCTTGAACGATTTTCGTTGTTCTCCCCTGCACTTCCTGGTCCTTTAGTGTGCGCTCGGCGTGCCGGAACGTCAACGCCCACGCGAGACTCCGCGATCCTTCCTGTATTCCCTGCCCGACGAATTCATCGAACAGCGTCAGACTCTCGAGCAGCTCACCCGCTTCCCTTCTTATGACTGCATCGATTTGCGCTGCCGTCACAGCGATGGGGGCGAGGAGAGCGAGGTCGACTTGCACTCGTGGAGTCGCGGGGATCGCTCGATACGCTTTGCTCGTGGCCGCAACCTGCTCCTGCGCCTCGAGGTTGATCTCAAACCCGAACGCCGGCTTGGCCCACACGGGTGCGTCAAGCTTGAGGCGTCGCGCTGCACCAACCGCTGTTCCATTGGCGGTAATGTTCCAAAGCACCTCTCCGGAGCTTGGCACCAAATCGATAACCGCGTTTGGGAAGGCAGCCGATGCTGCCCTTTCAGCCAGGAACTTGATGTCCCACTCGTCGTAGCTCGGCTGCACGGCCTTGGTGAAGTGGGTCGGAGAGCGTTGGCCCATAACGAGCGCGGCGACGTGCATCTCTTCGCGCGGAAGCGCGGCCTTCTTTGGACCAGGAAGCGACGCGGGATCCTCCCCGGCAAAAAATGCGGTCCCGATTTCGAACAGCCGGACATTCCCCTGCATGCGCGCGAGATTGTACTCGGCGCGAGAAATCAGAGTAGTGAGCAGATCACCGCGCAGGAACGCTTCGTCCTCCGCCAATGGATTCGTAACTCGAACAGTCGCACCCTTTCCATCTGCGACGAACGGCATCGGCCGCACTTCATTGAGACCGGCGCCCACTAATGTCTCGACGACGCGCTTCGTGACCGGCACGAGTGGTGAGTCGGGCACAGCACTGGCGCGGAAAGGCCGCATCTCAGAGGAGAATGAGTCGTATCCTCGCAGTCGCGCGATCTCTTCCGCCAGGTCCACGTCGCTGCGCACGTCGTGCCGCCAGCTCGGCGGGGACACCTTGAGGACATCCTTTGCCTCGGGCGCAATCCTGAATCCGACGGTTCTGAGATTCCTCTCCACTTCGTTCGCCTCGACGGGTTCGCCGAGCAGGCGCGCCACTCGCGGGAGCTTGAGCGAGATCGGGAGTGGCCGCTTGGGAAGTGGATACAGGTCGATCGGACTTCCCTGCGGAACTCCGCCAGCGAGTGAGAGAATCAGTCTGACCGCGTAATCCACCAATCCCGGAATGGCATCGACGTCTACGCCGCGCTCGAAGCGATAGCTCGCGTCGGTGGAGATTCCCAGCTTCCGACGCGTAGCGCGAATCCGGGCGGGATTGAACGCGGCGACTTCGAGGAAGATCTCAGTTGTGCTGTCGGACACTTCGCTTCCGCTTCCACCGATGATGCCGGCGATTCCCTGCGCCCGCTCGGCGTCGCCAATCACCACGGCTCCGGGAGGAAGTGTCCTGTCGACACCGTCTAGTGTTTTTATCAGCTCTTCGCCACGGGTTTTCCTCACCACTACCGTGTCATGCGCGATCTTTTCGAGGTCGAAGGCGTGCATCGGCTGGCCGAAGCCGAGCAGCATGTAGTTGGTAACGTCGACGACGTTGTTGATCGAGCGCGATCCGACGGACTGAAGTCGCTGAACGAGCCAATCGGGGCTGGGCCCAACCTTCAATCCAGTGATAACAGCGCCGGCGTACCGAACGCAGCCGTCGGTATCCTCGAGACGAACGGTCACGTCACCGACTTTCCCAGACGTGGCCTTGACGGTGTGCGTCCGGATGACGAAGGATTTTTCCTCCGCGATCTCAGGCCTGTTCACGGTTTCGCCCGTCGCGGCCGCGATCTCACGCGCGAGTCCTTCGTGTGAGAGCAGGTCGGGGCGATTGGGGAGAACGTCGATCACGAGACGAGTGTCGCCAATCGGCATCGCCTCGAGGAAGCTTGTTCCGGGCTCCGCCACGAGGGAGAGCGCCATGATGCCTTCCTGATCCTGGCCGAGACCAAGCTCCTTCGCGGAGCAGAGCATCCCTTCCGATGTTTCGCCGCGGATCTTTCGCTTCTCGATCTTCACACCGCCCGGAAGGACGGCGCCAACGGGCGCGAACGGATAGAGCGTATCGACGGAGACCTTGGCCGCGCCGCACACGACGTCGAACATGATCTCACCGCCGGCATCGACTTTGGTGACCCAGAGGTGATCCGAGTTCGGATGGCGCTTGGCCTCGATGACGCGGCCGATGACGATGTCGCGCAGGTCCTCACGGAGCGAGACGAGATCCTCCACCGTCGCGCAGCGCGAGGTGAGAAGATCCCGCAGCTCAGTAGGACTGAGCTTGAACGGGACGAGCTGCTTCAACCATTCGTACGAGGCGTTCATGGCGTAAGAACCGCACAGAAGGTGTTCATCGGACGAAGCTTCATCGGGAAATCTGGTACAGGAATCTCACGTCGGAATCGTAGAGAATCCTTATGTCGGGGATGTCGTAGCGCAGCATCGCGATGCGAGCCGGGCCCATGCCGAAGGCCCAACCCGTGTACTTGTCGCCATCGAGGCCGGCCGCATTGATCACCGACGGATGCACCATTCCGGAGCCGAGTATCTCCATCCAGCCGGTGCCCTTGCAGCTCGGGCAGCCAGAGCCGTGACAAAGCTGGCACTCGACATCCATTTCCGCGGACGGCTCGGTGAACGGGAAATAGCTCGGCCGGAACCGGGTCCTGGTTGTTCCGAAGAATCTGTTGGCGAAATGCGTGAGGGTCGCCTTGAGGTCGACGAAGCTGACTCCCTCATCGATTGCCAGCCCTTCGATTTGAGCGAACATCGGGGCGTGCGATGCGTCGAAGAAATCCCGCCGGTAAGCGTTTCCCGGACTCAGAATTCTTATTGGCGGCTTAAACTTCTGCATGGTGCGGATCTGCACGGGAGAAGTGTGCGTTCTCAGCATCACGTTCTCGCCAAGGTAGAGCGTGTCGTGGAGGTCGAGCGCGGGATGATCGGGCGGGAAGTTGAGGGCCGTGAAGTTGTACCACTCCGTTTCCGCCTCGGGTCCCAAGGCGATCGTGAAGCCCAGCTCGCGGAAGATCTCCTCGATCTCCTCGATCACGAGGGTGACCGGGTGCTTCGAGCCGAGCCACTGGCGGCGGCCCGGCATCGTGAGATCGACGTTGCGCTTGGAAGAGCTGGCTGCCTCGAGCTGCCGGTGCCGGTCTTCGATCCGCGCCTCGAGCTTCGCCTTGACGGCGTTGATCAGCGAGCCGCCTTCGCGCAGCTCTTCGGGGGCGAGCGACGGCAGCTGCTTGAAGAGCTCCGGCAATCGGCCGGACTTTCTTCCTAGCAGTGACGTCCGCGCCTCTTCGAGCAAGGAGGCCGTCGTCGCGGCGTCGATGAGCTTTTCGCCTTCAGCGGCGAGGGTCGTTACGAGCTGCTGGAATTCCGAAAGCGTCACGGTTCAGAGAGGGGTGGGCAAAACGTAAAAGGACTCCACCGCGCTGGTCTTACATTAGCGCCGGTAGAGTCCTTTTTAAATCCTTGCGAAACGTTACGCGGCGTCCAGGGCGGATCTCGCCTTCTCGGCGAGAGCCGTAAACGCGGCGGAATCGTTGACGGCGATGTCGGAGAGGACCTTACGATCGATCTCGACCCCCGCTTTCTTGAGGCCGTGCATGAACACCGAGTAGGACATTCCGTGCTGGTGGGCGCCCGCGTTGATGCGGATGATCCAGAGCTTCCGGAAATCGCGCTTCTTGTTCTTGCGATCGCGGTACGCGTACTTCCAGCCGCGCTCGACGTTCTCCTTCGCTGCCTTCCACAGCTTGCTCCGGGCGCCGAACGCGCCACGGGCGGCCTTCATCACCTGCTTCTTGCGCTTCAAGCGCGCGACATTCGATCTAACGCGTGGCATTGGTCTATTCCTCTAGGCCTGAAGCAGGCGTTTGATGTTCTTCACTTCACCTGGCGTCTGGATGATCGCGGACTGACGCAGGCGGCGCTTTCTCTTCGGCGACTTCTTGGTGAGGATGTGGCTCTTGAAGGCCCGCATGCGCTTCACCTTGCCGGAACCGGTGATCTTGAACCGCTTCCTCGCGCCTTTGTGCGACTTCATCTTCGGCATTGCTGTTCCCTTCGTATGTAGATCCCGGCGTTCATTGCCGGGCTCCCTATGAGCGTTCGGTCGACCGGGTCCGGCGCTATTTGGGCGCCAGGATCATGGTCATGAATTTTCCTTCGAACTTCGGGTCGCTCTCGATCTTCGACACATCGGCGAGCTCAGCCGCGACCCGATTTACAACCTGACGTCCCAGCTCCGGGTGGGCGATCTGCCGCCCCCTGAACATCAACGTCACCTTCACCTTGTTTCCTTCGTTCAGGAATTCGCGCGCGTGCCGCGTCTTGGTCATGAAGTCGTGCTCTTCGATTCCCGGACGATACTTCACTTCCTTCAGGTGAATCACGTGCTGTTTCTTCTTCGCCTGGCGCGCCATCTTCGCCTGCTCGAACTTGAATTTCCCGTAGTCCATGATGCGGGCCACGGGCGGCCTCGCCATTGGTGCAACCTCTACCAGATCCAGTCCCTGTTCGATCGCGGCGGCCAAAGCAGTTTCGACATCCATGATTCCGAGCTGCGCGCCATCGGCAGCTATGACTCTGATGGGACTGATGCGGATCTGTTTGTTGACGCGTACGCGCTTGGTGGTGTCCTGAATACGAGCTACCCTTGAAAAAAGGAAACAAAAAAGCGGACCCCTTTTCTGCTGGAGTCCGCGCAACTATAAACTCTGGAGGAGAGTTTAGTGGCCAGAACTCCTGCAGCACGCCTCAAACTTCGAGGGCCAGAGGGTGGGGTGATCCGCCCGGATCTCCCGCTTATCGCATTGTCAGCGCTTAAGATAGGGGTCTGGGGCGGTCCGTGCAAGCGGTCGGGCAACTTGTGGCCAGGTAAAACCGCAGGCTCCCGAGATCGTCTAAACTTCGTACGGACGCTGGACGTCGTCTTCTTGTCTCCCGGCCCTGGATTCCCGAAATGACCAAACACGTAATAGGTGGAAAGATCGAGAAGCGAATTTCGGTTGACGGGATCGGGGGCGTCTTTCTCTACGCCAACGACGCCAAGTCACTCTCCACCTGGTACGCGCATCACTTTGGGCTTAGGCTCGAGACCTACGAGGACGGCAAGGTCTACGGCACCGAGTTCAAGTACCGCCAGCTCAGCGATTCGTCGAAGGTGGATGCGACGGTCTTCTCGATCTCGCAGTCGAAGACGACCCTTCCGCCCGACCGCCGCGAATGCGTGATCAACTACCGGGTGCGGGACCTCAAGGCCTTTCTGGATCAGTTGAAGGCGGATGGCATCGAGATCGAGAAGACCGAGGATTTTGACTACGGGCGGTTCGCGTGGATCAAGGATCCCGAAGGGAATCGGATCGAGCTGTACCAACCGCTGAATTAGGACTCCGGCTGAAGATTAACTGCAACTGAACAGGCGGGAGGCGTCAGTGGCAGAGATGCCCGTTTGCTAGTTCACTACGCCCTGACTTTTCTACCGCCGTATCCGGGCACAAGCAACTGCCTTTGCCTTGAATGCCACAATGGCAAGTCCGGGCGTCGTGAACTAAGTCACTCGCTACTTACCTACTGGGTCCTCTCGCCTGTTCAGTTGCAGTTCGTCGTTTCTACTCCGCCCCACCCTTCAGTCGGTACGTCTTCCCGTCGTGCTCGACCCTCCCCCAGGCAACCGTAGCATCGTGCTCGAATATCATGAGCCAATTCTCGTCGACTGCCTGCTTGAGGATCCGCCGCTTGGTCTCCAGCGTCGTCAGAGGCTCGACGTCGTAGCCCATGATCCACGGCAAAGGAAGATGGGCGTGGGTCGGAACCAGATCACCGAGGTAAAACGCGCGCTCGCCACCTGACTCGATCAGCACGCTCTGATGGAACGGCGTGTGGCCGGGCGTCGGCACCACGCGGATCCCTTTCACTATCGTTTTCTCGCGCGCGAGCAGCTCGAGCTTTTCGGCCGCTTCGACGGGAAGAAAGTTGCGCTCGAAGTAGCTCGCCGCGGTGCGCTCGTTCGTCTGCATCGCGTAGTCGTACTCGCCGCGGCGGACGATATAGGTCGCGTTCGGAAAGGTGACCTTTACTTTGCCGTCCTCGCCGATGAAGGTGTTGCCGCCGGCGTGATCGAAGTGGAGATGGGTGTTGATCACGAGTGCGATGTCGGCCGGTGTGACGCCGATTTCCTTCAGGCCATCCTCCAGCATCGTCGCGCCATCGGCGCCTTCGTTCTCGAGCCCGTAGATGTCCTTGAACTTGTCGTTTTCCTTGTTGCCCGCGCCCGTGTCGATGAGAATCAACCCGGATGGATGCTCGACGAGGAGACAGCGCATGCCGAGCTGAATCCTGTTCCTCTCGTCGGCCGGAATGCGTTTCTCCCAGAGTGGCTTCGGGACCACGCCGAACATCGCGCCGCCATCGAGCTTCTGTCCGCCAGCCTGAATCGCATGAACCGTGAATGCGCCGATCTTGCGGCGCTGCACCCGCGGAGTCGGCGCCGTCACGCCGTGGTGTCGCGGAGAACGGGGGTCGGGAGACCGGATGGTCTCCGCTTCTTGCGGCGAGCCGCTGGCGCGCGGAGGAGCGTTTCGAGGTCTCCCCAGGTGGCGCACCCTCGATCCTGGAGGTCACGGAGCATCCGAATCAGGCACTTGGCGGTGGCCATCGCATCGCCACCGGCGCGGTGACGGGCGTGATTCTCAACTCCGTAGTAGCGAGATACGTAATCGAGCGAGCGTCGCGACAGCTGCGGCAGAACTGTGCGGGCGATCTTCACGGTGCAAAGCCGCCGCCCGCGCAGCTGTCGCCCGGTGGAACGCGATATTTCCGCGCTCACGAACCGCCAGTCGAACACCGCGTTGTGCCCAACGAAGACGTTGCCTTCCAATACGCGCATGACATCCGGTGCGATCCGGTCGAACGTCGGGGCATCCTTCACCATGTCCCAGGTGATGTTGGTGAGCTGGGAGACGAAGTACGGAATAGAGCGCCGCGGATTGACTAGAGTCTCGAACACCTCGACGATCTCGCCGTTGCGGACGACCACCGCTGCGATCTCGGTGATTCGATCGGTCGACCAGTGGCTGCCACCTGTGGTTTCAGTGTCGACCACAACGTAGGACAGCGAGCTGAGCGGCTCGGTCGAGTTCGCGCGCGACGATGCGCGGTCGCGCTTCCGTGCCGCCAGCACGCGTGGGATATCGGATACCCGGTCGGCGACGTAGGGCTGCGCGGTGAGATCGGCCAGCATCCAGCGGCCATCGGCCGCGAGCAGAAACTCGCGCCGCCCTGCGAACATCGCGTGCGCCATGTGCTCCGCCACGATTCGCGGTGCTTTCGGAAGACTGCAGATGTGCCCGATCAAGTCGACTACATCAGCAGGCCCGGCGGACAGGTAGTCCAGCGCGCGAGAGGTCAGCAGAGTGTCCTGCGGCTCGGAGTAAACTCCGCGCGTCAGCTCCACGGATCGTCCCGCGTGATCGGACAAGTCATGCAGTGAGGGCCGCCACCACCGCGCACCAGCTCTCCGCCCTCGAACGTGATCGCCGCCCGTTCGTGCGCGAGAATCTCGCGCTTCGACGCCAGGAAATCCGAGGCGGAGATCATTTTGAATCCTGCTTTTTCCAATTCTCTCAGTGTTGTCTCGTTTCGTGCGTAAGAAGTGACGACCCCAGGACGCAGCGCTGTGAAGTTGCAGCCCGACGCCCATTGCTCCCGGTCCTGGACGATTCTCCTCGACCCTCCGCAAAGAATCGGCTCCATCGGCAATCCGCAATGCTTCAACGCCGCGAACAGATCAGGTTGCTCCTTCATGCGCGGCTGACCTTTCTCCCAATGAAGTATCGGCAGGCGGTACGGTCCAATGAAGTGGGGAGGATAAATCACGCACAGCTCGCGATCAACGTGGGTGAATATCATGTCGAGATGAATGGCCGTCGCCTCCTGCGGCATCACGACCACGACGATGTTGGTGACTTCGGTCTTCTCGAACAGCAGAGTTGCGAGACTGTCGATTCCGGCTGGGCTCGACCTCTCGCTGAAGCCGATCAGAAGAACGTCTTCGCGCAGCGGGTGGACGTCTCCGCCCTCGAGAGTATGGTTGAGCCGCCGCTCTGCCGACCCGTCGTACAGAATGCCCTTGTTGCCGAGCTTGGGATGCGAAGTGAAAAGCGCTTTCATTATCAGCTCTTCAGTCCAGCGCGCGTGGAATCGCATCGAGCCGATCATCATGTTCTGATTGATCGCCATCGCCGAGTCACGGGTGAAGAAGAGATTCGGAAGTGGCGGCAGCGAGTAGCTGAACTCGTTGAGGGTGCGCGACAGTGGACCCGGCTCTTCTTCCTTTCCTTCGATCAGAAGATTGACGACCGCCTTGGGCGGAAGCTCGCGCAGCTCGAGGCCAAGCGGCTCGAGCGGCACGACGTCGAGCGTCTCGCGAATGATGAGCTCGCGCACCTCGCTGTCCTCGAGGACATCTGTGAGAAGATCGCGGACGTGCAGAACTTCGCAGAATCGCTCGAGCACCTGGACGAACCGACGGTGCTCGCGCTTAGCCAGGTCGGCGTCCACGATGTCGTCGTAGAGAAAATCCGCGCGGGTGCTTGGCGTGACGGCGAGCAGCTCGTTGCCGGGGCTGTGAACGAGAACGGTGCGCAACGCACCTATTTCCGAGGTTACATGGACGGGCATGCCGGACAAGATAACGCTTCGGCTCAAGTCTTTTCTAAAGCTGAGAAATGCAACTGAACAAGAGGTCAGGTGACAGAAGTGCAGCCACCAGGAGGCAGGTTCACTACATCGGGATGTTGGCGGCGTGCTTCAACCCACAAACAACTGCTCTTGCCGAACACGCCACCAGTTGCGTCCCGACGTTTGCACCTGCCTCCTGACAGCTGTGCATCTCTGGCCCCTGACCTCTTGTTCAGTTGCGTTGAAGCAGCCTTTCTTGCCCGTACCCAGCCATTCCGGTTAGTTTGTGAATTACTTCACAAGCAAGACTTTGAAGCGGATAGCGGAATCCACAGTCAGGCGCCTTTCCCTTTATCTCAGCTTTCTCGAGGGCATCGAGCGCCAGGGTCTGAAAACCATCTCGAGTGACGAGCTCGCGCGGCTCGGCGGGACGACGTCCGCTCAAGTGCGAAAGGATCTCTCGTTGTTCGGCTCCTTTGGAAAGCGCGGGCTCGGCTACTCCGTTCCCGAGCTCTCGGAGAAGCTGCGCGAGATTCTCGGCCTCGGCAAACAATGGCGCGTTTGCATCATCGGAGCTGGAAAGATCGGCGCTGCCCTCGCCCGCTACCGCGGATTCGCCGAGCGCGGATTCAACGTCGTCGCCGTCTACGACAGCGACGAAGCGAAGATCGGGAAGAAGTGGGAGACGCTCACCGTCAGGCCGATAACCGAGCTGGAAAAGGACGCCGCGAAGCAGGACTTCGACATCGCCGTCGTCGCGACGCCAGCCGAGAACACGCCCGCCGTGGTGAAGCAGGTCGTGCGCGCTGGAATCAAAGCCATTTTGAATTTCGCGCCGGTGCAGTTGTCGGTGCCAGCCGACGTCACGGTGCGGAATGTGAACATGGCGATGGAGCTGGAAGGGCTGTCGTTCGCACTGAGTAATCGGGGAGAGTAACCTGCCTCCTGACGCCTGCACTTCTGACGCCTGACATCTTGTTCAGTTGCCCTTCAAGAGGGCGAACAGCTCCGCAAAATCCTCCGGTGTGAGCACCTCCGGCCGCGCGGCAGGATCTATCCCCGTCCGCTCCAACAAGCCCGCAGCCGCCTCCGGGGAAATCCCTCTCACAGTCCGCAGCACCCGCAGCATCTGCTTCCTTCGCAACCCGAACGCTGCTTGAACGAAAACGCGAAAGGCGGGGAGCGATTCGCGGCTCATCAACGGTTCAGCGCGTGGCGTGAGCCTCACAACCGCTGATTCGACTTTCGGCGGCGGCTGAAAAGCGCTGGCCGGCACGTTCATCACATGATCGACATTCGCGACGGCAGCGACGTTGACCGACAGCGCCCCGTACGCCTCGGTGTCCGCCTTCGCCGCCATTCTCTCGGCTACTTCACGCTGCACGAGAAACACCGATCGCCTCGGGATCGGCGGCTCGAGCGCCTTGAATACGATCGGCGTCGTGATGTAGTAGGGAACGTTGCCGATCAACAGGAAGTCGGGACCGGCGAGCGCGTGAAGGTCTGTCTCCAGCACGTCGCCTTGCACGATCTGCACATTCGATCTGTCGCGGTACCGCTCGCCCAATTGCTCGGACAACGCGCGATCGATCTCGACACCCACGACCCGGCCGCTTCGCTCCACGAGGATCTCGGTGAGAGAGCCGCGACCCGGGCCCACCTCGACGACCGTATCCGTGAGAGACGGCGCCAG